>SDBU01001109.1_pt1 | contig 39396 bp, 33 predicted proteins | sample 2277071 | NCBI WGS metagenome assembly SDBU01 (sample SAMN10397929, study PRJNA504765) | marine sediment metagenome | isolation source: marine sediment core GS08_GC12, 126 cmbsf | place: Arctic Ocean: Gakkel Ridge, Loki's castle | collected 2008 | reverse complement strand
TCGCGGCGACGCAGTTACCTTCGGTTACAGGCCGGAGAGCACATGCCTGGAGGGGACTTGCACCCCTCTGATCGAGTACACTCTCAGGCGCACTAGGGCGGGCTTCACCCGCCGGCTCGACCGGGCCTGATGTATCGGCAGTTGGAAACCGCGCGAGCCGGCGCCGGGCGCCGAAAGAGGCGGGTAGAACCCGCCCTACAAGGCTGGCGGGAGTTTGACCTGTGCAGCAAAGGCCCTATAATTCGGACACGGTCGGTCTTAAGTCCGATCGACGGGCTTTGAGGCAATCCAGGGAGGGAGGTTGTCATGCCGATCCGCGTAAAACGCCGTGATAAACCGCGAGCCGGAGCACAACGTACACAAGATACAGGACTTGGCGTTCCTCTGGCAGACGATCCAGAGGCGCTTTGTGCGGGCAGAAAACCAAAGTTCCGCATGCTATGCGGATCAAGCTAATTACTGTTAGGCCGTTGGAGAACCAATGAAATTGGACGCCCAGTTGGTCGGAAACGCAGGGCTCTACCTTACCTGCTTCCATCTGTCTCTGCTTGGATGGAACGTGATGCCGACGGCGCGCAATGCCAGAGGAATCGATATCGTTGCCTACAGTCGGAGAGCTTCCCGCTTTCTGGGAATCCAGGTGAAGACATTGAGCAAGCGAAACCCCGTGCCCCTCGGTACATCTCTCGATAAACTGATGGGGGACTTCTGGGTCATCGTGAACAGAATCGCCACAGACCCTACAGTCTTTATTCTCAGGCCCCGCGAGGTGAAACGACTGGCGCACCGTGGCGAGAAGGACGGGAAAGTTTCGTACTGGCTCCAGCCGAAGTCGTACGATACCGACGAGTTCAGAGGGGCATGGAATAGAATCGGCCGTGGTGACGACACGCGCTAACATGGCGATGCAGGCGGACGGCAGCTTCGCGCCGCCACTGATCGCCCAGGCGTTATGCAAAGGACAATGCATGGCCAGAAAGGTGCGGGACCTCATACGAGACCTAAGCGAGGCCGGTTTTGTTGACCGGGGTGGCAAAGGGAGTCACAGGAACTTCGTCCACCCAAACCTGACAAAGCCGGTTACCATTTCCGGCAACGAGGGAGACGACGCAAAGCAATACCAGGAGAAGGCTATCCGCCTTGCCATAGAGGAGGCCAAGAAATGAGTGAGGGAGACAAGTACGTAAAACTGGTTGAGTGGTCAGAGCACGACGGCTGCTTCATTGGGAGCTGTCCGGAACTCTTCTACGGCGGCTGTCACGGACAAGATTCGCGGGCAGTGTTTCACGAGCTTTGCCAGATTGTCGACGAAACAGTGGAACTCTACAAGGGCGATGGGAAGCCGCTTCCCACGCCGCTTTCCGGCAAAGACTTCGTAAACGCAATGCAGAAGATTGCATAGCAAGTCGCTCGAGCTGACCGCGCAGGTAGAATCGATTTCGGGTGCATCCAGCCCGTATGTCAGTGAATGCGGATGGACCATCTGCCTTCCACGTGAATGTGGCCGCAGCTTGGGCCGTGGACGTGACCCTTGTGGATCTTCACCCACTTGGTCCCTCGACGATCGTAGACGTAGTGTCTCCCGGGCGCTTTTCCGATGACGACCGTCTTGGAGGGGCGAGCCTTGCGCACGACGACCGCCTTGCGGGGGTGAGCCCTGCTCTTCCTTACCACAACTGGATTCGGCGTATGGGCGTACCGCACGGGGCTACCCCTTCTTACAACCCAGTACGTGCCGCTCCAATGATGCCCGCATCCCGGCCCGTGGCGATGGCCGCTCCGGAGAACAACCAGCCGCGAACCGTTGTAGTAGTGGTGGTGGCAACCGTGCGTACACACGTGGGCGACCCGGGTGACGTGGTGACGGGAGGGCCCCCGATCGTAGTAGCTAAACGAGATCCTCTCACACGCCGTGCACGCGAAAACCAGCCCCGTAAGCGACATGAGCCCGATAGCTTTCTTCAACATCTGACAGCCTCCGAAACCGTATCCACTGGCAAAGAACATCTTTGCCCTACCAACCTGGCAAAGAGGATCTTTGCCCTACCGCTCTGGCGAAGATGATCTTTGCCCTACCGACCTGGCCGATCCCATATAAGTCGACACGCATCCTGAGCCGACGTTAGCCGAACCGACCGCATCCGGAGGGAAAAGATGATCTTCGCCCTAACTGCAATTCTACAACTATTCCCCAAGCCCGGTAACCACCGCCTTCACTTCGGTGTAGTTGGCCAGGCCGTACTCACCGAGCTCACGCCCTATCCCGCTCATCTTGAACCCGCCGAAGGGCACCGCGGGGTCGAAAACGTCGTAGCAGTTGATCCACACCGTGCCCGCCTTGAGCCCCGCCGCCAGCCGGTTGGCCCGGTTGATGTCCTTGGTCCACACCGCCGCAGCCAATCCGTACATTGTACGATTGCCCCGCCGGAGCGCCTCATCGACGTCCGAGAATCTCATCACGCTGAGGACCGGCCCGAAAATCTCCTCTCTCGCGATGGTCATCTCGTCCTCGACATCGTCAAAGACCGTCGGCTCGATGAAGTAGCCCGGGCGGTCTATCTTCGCGCCGCCGGTGACGCACCGCGCCCCCTCGCGGTTGCCCGCGTCGATGTAGCCCATGACGGTGTCGAACTGCTCTTTGGATACCTGAGGCCCCTGGGTGGTGGCCGGGTCGAACGGATCGCCGATGCGCTGCTTCTTGGCACGGCTGGCAAGAACGTCGAGGACCTGATCGTGGATCGGCTCCTCGACGAACAGCCTCGAGCCGGCGCAGCAGCACTGGCCCATGTTGAAGAACAGGGCGTTGTAGGCAAACTCCGCAGCCGCTTCGATGTCCGCGTCGGCGAAGATGATGTTGGGGCTCTTCCCCCCGAGCTCGAGAGTGACGCGCTTGAGGTTGCTTAGGGCGGCAGCGTGCATGATCAGCTTGCCGACCTCGGTGCTGCCGGTGAAGGCGATCTTGTCGACGTCCATGTGGGCGGCGATCGCCCCGCCGGCGGTGGGACCGAAGCCGGGGAGGACGTTGACCACGCCCTCGGGGAAGCCGGCTTCCATGGCCAGCTCCGCGATGCGCAAAGCGGTAAGCGGAGTCTGCTCCGCCGGTTTGAGCACGATGGTGCAGCCCGCAGCCAGTGCCGGGGCCCACTTCCACGCCTGCATGAGGGCCGGGAAGTTCCAGGGGATGACCTGCCCGACCACCCCCACCGGTTCATGCCGGGTATGGGCCTGATAGGGTCCGCTGACCGGGATCGTCTTTCCGTGAATCTTGTCCGCCCAGCCGGCGTAGTAACGATAGACCGCCACGGTGCAGGGCAGATCGATGTTCAACGAGTCGCGAATCGGCTTGCCGTTGTCCAGCGTCTCGAGGGCGGCCAGCTCCTCGAGATTGGCTTCGATCAGGTCGGCGAGCTTATAGAGGAGTCGGCCGCGGTCAGCCGCGTCCATACCGGCCCACGCCTTCGACTCAAACGCCCGCCGAGCGGCAGTGACCGCAAGATCCACGTCGGCCTTGTCCGCCTCCGCCACCTGACAGATGGTATCACCGGTGGCTGGGTTGAGCGTCTCGAACGTCTTGCCGGAGACGCTGTCAACCCACTTCCCGTCGATCAGCATCTTCCGGTCAGCAACCTTGGGCGGTGCAATTGTCCCCGCTACAGCCATGGTTCCGTTCCTTTCAGAGATGGTGCCTCTCTTACGCCTCGGACTACGCCTGCCCCGCATGATGATACACCATGAGGACGCGGAGTCGATCCGGGCGGCTGGGCGAGGGCGGGAGCAAAATGGCTTCAAATGGGTTTCAAATGGGTTTCTGGCGCTGTGTCGGCGAGTGCTGTACAGGAGGGCGCGGGACCGGGCTGGGCTCCGTAAGTTGTTGTCTGACAAGGGATTAGACGAACCAGGGTGGTAAGCATGTTCGGGAATGGGATGGGGCGTTTTTGGCATTTTCGGTTTGCCCGGAAACGAGCGGGGAAGCGCCGGCTTCGTGTGGGCGCAGCGGTTCCGCGGGCAGCCGGAGGCTGTGTCCGGGACACAGCCAAGGCGACGTAAATACAACGTGCGGCGTGATCGCTCCGGGTTGCGGGTGGATGATCCGCTCGCGCGACCACTTGGGCATGGTACTTCTTGAGCAGGTCATTCTTGCGCTGGGGTGTTGTGTTCCATGGATTGCCCTTTCGCCCCTTCCGCGTCGCACGCAAGGGTGGTGGGATCTTTGGGATCAGGGTCCGGGCAAAGGCCACGCTGTAGTCCCTATAGCCCTTCATCGCCGTGAGAATCTCCTTCTGCCGAACCGGGTTGACGTGTGTCTGCAGGAGAAGGTGCGTCCGGGACGCACCCTACCGGGCTTCCCAGCACCCGTGCGAAAGCCGCATATTCGGCGCGTCCCTGACGCGCCTCATCCAGCAAGGCACGCGCTTCAGCATCCGCTCGCGCGAACCGGGCCAATGCCGCGAGTTTCTTGACCTGTTTCGATCGATACGCGCGCAGCTCACGACGGTTCAGACCAAGGGTCTCTTCCGTCGTTTTACCGCGTGTTGTTGTTCCATACACGCTCGCCAGCTTCGTGGCTGGGTCGTACTGAAACTCAAAATGGTCGGATGGATTCTCATCACAAGGGTTGATGAGCGGGCCACCATCGGCCGTATCCGGGAACTGATCTCCTTTGTGCTCCGGTCCATTGCACACGCCGCATGCCAACAGCAAGTTCGACCATGTGAATGTAAGTTCCGGAAAACGCGACGTCGGCTTGTAGTGCTCAATGTGCCCATACTCTATGTGTCTGATCTGGCTTTCACAGTATGCGCATTTCCCGCTGAACATCGTCACCAAGACGCTCTTCACATCGCGGTGCCGATACTTCGCCTTGGCTCGTTTCCTTTCCTTTTGTGTCTGTGCTTCCGAGAGCGTTCGTCGCCATCTTGATGCATTCCGTCTCAAGACATTTGGCTCGGGCAAACGCGTGACCTCGATCATCCCAGAGCTTTCTCCAAATAGGCATCAACCTTCGCCTCCACGGAATTCTCCGACGGAGGACCACCGATGGGCCGTGCCGTTTTCATGAAGTCGAAGAGGCCCTGGAATTCCTTATTCTCCGCGGCGGACCGGCGTTTTCCCTTACGGGCCAGTTCGTCGTAACGGTCTATTCTGCACTGTGTTTTAGGTGTATAGGGGGACACCAATCCGAAGGCTGTGCTTTGGAGAATACGATCGACATTCATCGCGGCGATGTTGTCAACCGGCTCGACGATGACCCCGCCGGATTCCAAGCGAAAGCGAAGTGTCAGGGCACCGTCGCCTGCACCGGCAGCGATCAAAGGACTGTGCGTGGCGACGATGAACTGAAGTTTCGGGAACTGCTCTTGAAGCCACCCCGCAATATCGCGTTGCCAGATCGGGTGCAGATGGATGTCCAGTTCGTCGATCAGCACGACGCCTTCTTCGTTTAGCGGATCGTCGCTGTTGGGATAGGCTGTGATCAGCCGCCAAACTAGGTCCCCCGCGAGCGCCAAGATGCTCCGGTACCCGTCGCTCAGAGCAATCGTCGGGACTATCTGTCCGTCGACGTTAATCAGGATTCGGCCTTCGGCGGTCACGCTGTCAAACCGAACATCTGCGGGGAGGACTTTGTTGATTGCGACGACGCCAAGGTCCCTTTGCCGTCGTGCCTCCTTGTCATTCTTCTTCGCGATTCGGTAGTCGAGGTAGACCATCCAGTTTTCGAATGCAGACAGCGGCTGGTCCTCGTCGAACTGCGTAGTGAAATTAGTGAACCGGGCTTGTGATTGGAGGGAGGGAATAATGATCTGACTGGAGCGGGTCAGCCGACGAAATGCGCCGTATCCTACTGCGAACCACCCGGGACCTTTCGATGTCAAAGCGTTCTGGCGCAGCCACGTCAGAACTGTGGAGGGCGATTCCTGAATGGTGGGCTCGGTAAACGTCTTGTTGCGGATGGTGAGCTTCTTGCTTCCCGTCAGGAAGAACGTGTAACCGAAAGCGCGCCTCACCTTTTTCTCGCCATGCCGACCGGGGTCGCCGTCTCCCTGGTGGATGCGTATCGAAACCTTCCCCGGGCGCCCCTCATCTCGCAGCCAGCCTACCGGGCGAGGCAGGAGTTTCTGAGCGCCCTCGGGCCCTGCCAGGAGTAACGCCAAAGCCTGAAGCGCGGTGCTCTTGCCGCCGCCGTTCTCGCTGAGGAACGTTACCCATCGATAATGCAGGTCTCCCTTCATGAACTTGACGGTCTGGTTCTCGAAGCAACGAATGTTTTCGAGCCTGAGTTCTTCGATCCACATGGGTTATTGCTCCTGCTCGGTCAGTCCGTCGAACAAGCCCGGGCCATTGTCCGATCTGCGTCGCGGCGTTCGCTGCGTCTTGGATGTCAAGCACAGGCACCTGTTTTCCGCAGGCGGGTGGGCCAAACCTTTAGACTTGGGGTCTCCACGATGGCTGATAGCTGAAAGCTGACAGCTCCTACGCCCCAATCGTCGCACTCGCCGTTTCACTCCACGGTCCCTTCTTGCCGGTCGTGGGGGCCCAGCGGAGCATTTAGTGAGCGGTCTTGCCGGCGTCTTCGCCAGGGTAGTCGGGCACGTACGGCGTGCGCGTGTCTACCGACAGGAAGCTCAGCTCGCTCGGGGCGCCGGGCGTCAATTGTCGGCGGCGGAGCGGCGGTGTCAACGCGACCGGGGCCGGGGTTGCGGGAGAATCTGCAGATCGCCCAGACCGGGCGGGGTCCGGGGCTCGCCCATCGGCGCCGCGTTTCGCGCGTTGCAGGCTGAAGGGCGGGTACGGGATCGCAGGCTGAAAGCCTGCCAGATAGTAGCCGGTGGCAAGTCCCGGCGCCCCGGGACGCCGCCACCGGATAGGATCGACCCCCAAACCACCACGACCCCGAGGACGTGTGTAGCGGTTGCGACACAGTGGTCTGGGGTGGCATGGGCAAACTTGTTTGCCCGTGCGGATTCGATGGTCGACACGGGCAAGCTATCGCTTGCCAATGCCACCCATTACACGCTAAACACATACACCCCGAAGGGGTCGTCTATTTCCCCGGGGCATGTATGCGACACTTTCAGGGTCGAATGAATCGTGCGGGTTCCCAAATCCGTGGGCGGCGTCCCGGCGCGCCGGGGCTTCCCTACGGCACCCGGCGCCTTCGGTTCGGGAACGGCACCCGGCGCCGGGAGAACAGACGGGGCGGCCGTCACGGGCGCTAACGGAACAGCATGTGCCGATCTCATTGTTCACTTCGGCATCAAACGTGGGCCGCAGGACGGTTACGACCCCGATCCACTGAACGCCGACTGGAACCCAGCGAAGTCGGCAAGGTCGACGTCCTGGTCACCGTCGAAGTCGAAGAACGCCGCGCAGTACCCCATCGGAGACGGTGTGCCGGGACCGCTTGATGAGATGCAGCTGGGGAACCGCACGTAGTCGTTCAAATCCACGTCGCAGTCGGGGTCAAGGCCACCGAGTGGACTTCCATCGGGTCTGACGGGGGCCCCGAGCAGGGTATAGTCGCACACATCATCCTCGTTGGGCACTCCATCGTCGTCGATGTCCGGGTCACAGTCATCGATCAGACCATCGTCATCGAAATCCTGCTCGCAGTCGTCGGGTACGTTGTTGGCGTTGCAATCCGCCGAGGTCCCGTCGGCGATATCGTCTTCATCGGGAACGCCGTTGGAATTGCAATCCCGCGGGCCGATGCGCAGGAAATAGACGTCCTGCTCGTTGTTGAAGGTTGCGGCGTACGCGACGTTGACACCCAACATGTCCGAGATCGCGTCGTAGTAATCGCCGATCTTGTTTTGCTGCGGCCAACCCACGTGAGGGTCCCACGGCGGGCTGACCGCGACGTTGGGTGACCAAGTCTCTCCCGCGTCTTCAGAATACGAGTAATAGAGTTCGGAATCGTACCCACCCGGATCGTTGCGCGTGTCGTTCCACACGGCGTCGATACGGCCGTTGGGCGCGACGGACATCGTACCGAACCACTGCCAGGCGCCGTTGCCTGTGGGGTCGTCGTTGACACGCACCGGGCTACTCCAGGTCACCCCGCCGTCGGTGCTCCGGGCAAACATAACGTCGAGCGGGTCACTCCACGGATGGACCGAGGCGAGCAAATATACATTGCCCCGATTAGGTCCATCGGAGTGATCGGTCGCAATCCAGGCCTGGCCAAGTAGGCCATCTGGATTGGGTCCCCCACCGCTGAGGTAACCGCCAAGGTTCACCCACGTCGAGAAGTCGAACGCCACGGGCAAGGCTTCGTTTTGCATGGTGGTGGATTTCACGACCACAAAACCGTTCCCGGCGATGTAGAGTTCGCCGTCGGGACCAACGTCCAGCGTCCCCCAATAGGGGTTGTTCGGAATGTCGTTGCAGGGTAGGAACGTGCTGCCGCCATCGTATGATCGTGTGAAGTGGTCAGGGTAACAGATACTCCAGTAGTTTGTCCAATACGCGTAGATGTTGTCCTGCCCGATCCCGTTGGTCCGGTCGATGGCCATCCACTGCTTGTCGCCGCCATAGGCGCTGGTCCCGCTGTTCCAGGACACGCCGCCGTCGGTGGATTTGAAGACGTCGCACAAGTAGTCGTTACCCCCTTCGACGGTGAGGCTGTTGTAGAAGATGTTCCCCTGCGTGTCGGCGCCCAGCACCGGATCGGAGCGGAAGATGCCCGGCTCGATGACCCCGGGAAACGTCCAGTTTTGCCCGCCGTCGTGGCTGTAAGCCCAGCCCGCTTGGCGAAAGTTGGATGCCACCCTGTCGAACTGGCGCCAGCCGATGACGATCCTGCTGGGACTTACCGGGTCGATGGCGATCGACGGTTCGTTGGCGGCATCGCCGACGATGTTGTCGCCCAGCTCGTCGACGTTGACCTGAACGCTCACGTACGGCCCGCGCGTCCAGCGAGTTCTCCCACGCTGCCCTCGCGGCGGCTGGGGCGGAGGGGGCATGTACGGATCGTCGGGCACCTCCCGGTGTCCGATCGGCGGGGCGATTGCGGGTTTCGGGTTATTGATTGCGGATTGCGGATTGTGGATTGCGGATTGTGCGGCCGGAGTGTCGGACGCGACCGCGTCGCGAGCGTATGCCCGCACAAAACATGAAACGACGGTCAAGCAAATCAATGCGAGGCCTGTTGCGATGAGCTTCATTCGAAACCTCCTGTTCTGTAAACAACCGGCAGGGCCGCATCCCCACAAGTGTATCAGCCCCGGCACCGCCAGGATGTGGCGGCAAAAGAGGCCGTAGCCCCGCGGCCAATCGGCCCGCGAGATTCACCGCTTTCCAACCAGTATACCCGCAACGGCAGTGGCCAGGCAAGGGAAGTGGGCTGGGAGCGTGCGCCGTGTGCCACTGCTCTGCGAGGAGTGTTCTTCACGCTCCCTCACGATCGCGTCTTGGAACATGGCACCCCGGGCGTTTCGACGTTTTGGTGTTTCCGCGGGTTGACGTCCGCCACGGGGGGCGGACGCTACTGCGTTTTTGCGTTTGGCCGCTCCCTTACGGTCGCGGTTCGGTTTTTGCGTTTCTGCGTTTACTCCGTTGGCAGCGTGGCAGCGTGGACTCCAACGTCGGCCGCGCTTTGGGCGTCCCAGTGCAGAAGCTCGAACCCCATCATGGGCGAGGCGGGATGGCCGTGGCGCACCTTGTGCAGAAACTCCCAGGGATTGTCGTTGGCGATCGTACCGACGTACACGGGGTTGATTTCATCACCGAAGTTGATGAGCCTGCCGTCCCAGTCGTGGCAGGCGGCGCAGAAGCTGTTATACCGATTCTCCCCCGACGTCGGGTCGCCGATGAACGCACCCTCGGGGTCTACGTGGTTCTCCGTATCGACGACTCCCTCGAGCGTCATCTTGACAACATCCCACAGGTCGGCGTCGGTCATTCCGTAGGCATCCATGTCGTGACCGTTGGGCGACACCGCCGGGTCAGCCTCTAGCAGGTCAAAAAGCTCCCGCGGAGCAAGCCCCGTTTGGAACACACCCACGATGCCGGTATAGTGCGAACCGGAGCCGTATGCCCCGTCGACGCCCTTGTAATCCCAGCCATGGCACTCCTTGCAGCGGTAGGTCGAGCTGCCGCCCTGCTGTCCTTCGGGCGGGTACAACGGATGGTCGCCGGAGGGAGGTTCGGCACCGTTGATCTTCCACCACTTATCATAGAGAAGCCCGCCGCGGACGTGATCGGCCAGGACGTAGCCGGCAGGCAGGGTCGCGGTCGGCCCGGTCAGCAAGTCAATGAATGCACGTGCGTCCGAAAGTGACACGGTCCCGTCACCGTCGAAGTTCAAGTAGGTGCACTGCTCGCTTTCTATCGGGTCGGTTCCGCTGAAACACTGTTGAAAGAGGGCGAAGTCGTACAGGTCGACGTCGGTATCGCCATCGCCGTCACCCGGCACAGCGTAGCCGCTTATCGCATAGGTCCCGTAGTATTGATCGCCGTAAAAAGCCATCCCGTCGTTGACCGCGTTGCCCGCGGCGAAGAAGGTGACCGGGCCGACGTCCTCGGTCGGAGCCTCCCAGCGCACGTTGTACTCGTAGGACCCGCCGTTTGCATCCCACACGGATAGCGATTCGGCGAGCCCGGCGGCGCTGTGGGTGACGTACGGAGACTGACCCCCACTGGCGGCGAACTGCGTTCCCACCCCGTCGGTGATGTGGAAGAGCCCCTCGTGCCCGGTGATTCCTTCCGCGCTGATCTCAAAGCCGGCGCCGGCCTTCTCGGGATCGCTATCGCTGATGCGGATGGTCAGATCGTACAGTTCGCCGGGCCGATAGCGCCGGGGAACGCCGAAGAGCTCGGCGCTGCCGTCACCACCGCTCAGTGGATGACAGCTTGCGCAGCTCCATCCGAAGCCCGCCGGCCCGCCGGAATATCCCTCCTCCGCGCCGTCACTCGAGGCGAAACTGTTGGAAAGAACCAGCACGGCCCCGGCGGCCCCGAGCGCGATCATCGCCAGGACCTTCGTTGATCGCCACGCTTCCATGGATCAACACCCCCCCCCAGCGGTAGGCCAAACCGCAGGATGCGACGCGGACCAGCGTCCAAGAATCCCTCAAACTTAGCCTACCTTATACTACCGGGGACCGGCAGCCGGTTCAACGACCGTACCCAATTGCGTCGCGTTCTGCTGGCAGGGCAGGTTATCGGGCCGGACCCGTCACCGGATGAATTGGCCGGGCTCGGAAACGATATCCGGGGGGGGGGGACATCCTTTGTCGGTCCACACTTCACTCGCGCGGCAGGTGGCTGAGGCTCTCGTTGGACCCGACCAGAATCAGGACGTCGCCGGGCAGGACGGTGGTCTCGGCGCTAGGCACCGAGATTATCGGGGTGGCGACCGCACGTGGTTCCGTGTCGGTCGGCGAGCCCGGGCCTGTCTGGACCGACACCCTGCGCTCAATAGCGATGAGGTTGACTCCATACTTATTGCGCAGGTCGAGTTCCTTGAGGGTCTTGTGCTGGAATCGGCGAGGCGGCCCGGTGTAGATGACGCTGTGTCCCTCGCCCAGCTCGATGTATTTTTCAAGCTTCGGCAGCATGAGCCGATGGGCCCAGCGCATGGCCGATTCACGCTCGGGGGCGGCCACCTCATCCGCCCCCACTCGGGTAAGGATCTTCGCGCGCACTTCGGACTCAGCCCGGGCGATGAGATGGCCCACACCCAGGCTCTTCAAGATGGCGACGGTGAGGGCGGCCGACTCGAAATCCGCTCCGATCCCCACGATGGCTGCGTCAACTTCGTGCACGCCCTGCGTTTTGAGGGCTTCCTCGTCCGTGCTGTCCAGACGGACAGCCAGGGTCACTTCATCACGGATGCGCTCGACGAGCCCGGCGTCGCGGTCGATGGCGATGACCTCGGCACCCGCCGAGGTAAGCGCCCGGGCGAGGCTCTGACCGAATCGTCCCAGGCCGATAACGGCGAATTTCTGCATGTTCACTCCCTCTTGGGTTCACCCCCATCGGCGGCGACCATCGACGAATGACTAATGAAAAGTCGAAAAGTCGAGACTGTTTCGCTTCGACGCTTCAACATTTCGGCGTTCCTACGTTTCTACGTTTCTGCGTTTCATTCGCCATTGCCTCATCCAATGGTGACCTGCTCGCTGGGGTAGTCGTACCGCGGTGGTCTAGCCCGCCCCGCAAGGGCAATAAGCACGGTGAGCGGTCCGAGCCTGCCGGCGAACATGGCCGCCATGATGACCAGCCTGCCCGCGGAGGTCAACTCCGGAGTCAAACCCGTGGACAGACCCACAGTGCCACAGGCCGACACCGCTTCGAACAGGGCGGCGCGCAGCGATACCGGCTCGGTGAAGCAAAGCAGCATTGTTACCGCGCTGATTACCGCCAGCATCACGAACACCACCACGGCGGCTCGACGCACGATCGTATCGGGAATGGTCCGCCCGAAGGCCTCGACGCTGGTCCGCCCGCGGATCGTCGCCCAGACTCCAAGCAAAAGGACGGCCAGCCCGACGGTCTTGATACCCCCCGCGGTCGAGGCGGGCGAGCCGCCGATGAACATCAGAATCCCGCCGAGCACGTGGCTCGCCGGTGACATCGCCTCGGGGTCCATTGCCACGGTGTTGAACCCCGCCGTGCGGCAGGTGACCGCATAGAAGAAGGCATCGAGCAGGCGGCTTGCCGGTGAAGCCCCGGCGATCGTCGTGGGCGATACAGTGCTACCCCGCCCTTCGATGGCCTGCGGCGGTCTCAGGACGGGCGTCGCGGGCGTAGGGGCTCCGGCTCCGAAAGACTCGAATATGAAAAACCCCAGCGTGGGCACGACGATCAGCACCACGCTGGTCACCAAGACGATTCTGGTGTGCAGGGTGAGACGATGGCCGGTGGGGCCTACCGAACCGCCGACTCGGCCCCGCAAGCGACGAAGCCGGCGACGTAGCGACGTGACCAGCGCCTGCCACAAGTCGTGGAGGACGGGAAAACCAAGGCCGCCGAGGGTGATCAGCGGACAGATGCAGCCATAAACCTGCCACGCGCGATTGTAGGAAATGAGGCTGTCCGTCTGCAGGGAGAACCCGGCGTTGCAAAACGCGCTTACCGCATGAAAGACGCTATGGAACACCCGGTCGGGGAACGAGTCGATCGTGTCCCACATGGGATAGAGCATCACCGCCCCGACCGCCTCGGCGGTGAGGGTGAAGAGCACGATGAAGATGATCATCGTGCGCAATCGACCCAGCGTGCGGTAGCTGAGCGCGTCCTGAAGCACGAGCGAATGCTGCAGGGAAAGCTGCCCGGCAGCGAGCAACCCGAAGGCGCTCCCGAAGATCATGATGCCCAGTCCACCTGCCTGGATCAGCACGAGAAGCACGGCGCGGCCCAGCGGGGTAAAGTCCGCACCGGTATCGTATACCGTAAGCCCGGTGACACAGGTGGCGCTGGTGGCGGTGAACATGCAGTTCTGCAGGTGGCCCAGAGCCGAGTAGTCCACGCCCTCGCGGACGTGCGGATGCGTGGCCTTGGGGAGCGACAGGGCGAGCCCGCCTCCTACGATCAAGACGGCAAACGTCAGGGCCACAAGCCTCGTAGGATGCAGCTTGCGCTGGGCGAGCGTCAGGTTCAGCCTGACCAGCTCGATCACCAGCCGAACCAGCAGCACCACCTGCATCACCGCCACGTAGATCGCGGCCGGCGCCTCCCTGTCCGTCACTGCGAACCAGCAGAACAGAAACAACACCGCACCGACAAGCAAGACAACGTCGATCCAGCTCGAACGAAGGGCGGCCACACGATCGGTAGACGTCCACACCGTGTGGATTGAAGAGGCGACGTAGACGAGTATTGCCGCGATCTGGACCGTTAGCAAAAGGGACAGCGGAATGGGCGGGCTATCGAAGCCGAACTGAAGCACCAGGGAGACGAGGGCAGCCGCCGCGACGAACCAGACGATCAGGCGCACCCACGCGGCGATCGTTTTCGGACGGATGATCGGGCGGGTTTCCTGCATGCTCACTCTGCGAGCCAAAGCGCTTGGAAGCCGCCGCTTGGCGAACTACGATTTCGTGTAGCCCCACCTCTCGTGGGTGACGCTTTACCCCACGAGGGCGACCTGCCTGACCGGGCCGCGGGCTGTAGCCCTTGCCCTTACCCACATTCTTCGAGTCCCCCAGCGGGGGGCCGTCCCGGAGGGACATCTTGACATATGTCCCTCCGCTTGGCGAGGGTAACCTCGGGGTTTTTGTGAGAGGAGGCCACGCGGTGGCTTGTGGGTAGTGACCGAGGTTGAGGGAAGGAGTACAGTAGACCACCGGCATGGCGGGCGTAGAAACCCGCTTGTCGTTCCCTTGTAGCTTCGCTACACGAAAACGAAGAACGCTGTAAGGGACCGCATTACATACAGGAGTGAATACCATGGTCAGCCGGCGTGAGTTTCTGGGCGCTATCGGGCTTCCGGCAGCCTCAATCGCAGTTGCCGGTGGTTTCTCATTGGATCCCCTTCGGGTCGCCCGAGCGGCGGACAGGCTGCGAATCCCAGCCGGTTCAAGAGCCGCCCCCGAGACGATCGCCCGGGACGAGGATTTCTGGTTTCAGGTAACTCAGGCGTTCACCGTCGATCGATCGATCGTGAACTTGAACAACGGAGGGGTCAGCCCTTCGCCGCGGATCGTCCAGGCGGCCATGAAACGGCATCTGGATTACTCCAACACCGCCCCGCCGTACACCATGTGGCGCATCCTCGAGCCCCAGCGAGAGGCGGTGCGCAAGCGGTTTGCGGGTGTGTTCGGTTGTGATCCCGAGGAGGTCGCGTTTACCCGGAACGCTTCGGAGAGTCTGCAAACGTGTCAGTTCGGGCTCGAACTTCGAGCCGGTGACGAGGTCCTGACCACCAATCAGGACTACCCGCGCATGATCACCACCTTCAAGCAGCGCGAGCGGCGGGAGGGCATCGTCCTGCGACAGTTCTCTATTCCGACACCGGCGGAGGATCCCGGCGAAATCGTCTCCCTCTTTGCGGGCAACATCACCCCGAAGACCAAGCTCATTCTGATGTGCCACATGATCAATCTTACCGGTCAGATCCTGCCGGTGGGCGAGGTGGTGGCGATGGCCCGGGCGAAAGGTATTCCGGTTATCGTCGACGGGGCCCACGCCCTGGCCCACTTCGCCTTCAAGCTTTCGGATCTGGATTGCGACTACTACGCATCCAGTCTGCACAAGTGGCTTTTCGCTCCGCACGGCACGGGGATGCTCTACGTGCGTCGTGATAAGGTCAGCGGACTTTGGCCTCTAATGGCTGCCTCTAAGGAACAGGACGACAACATCCGCAAGTTCGAGGAGATCGGCACCCATCCCGCAGCCAACTATCTGGCGATCGGCGAAGCCCTGACGTTTCATCAGGGGATGGGTGGGCGGCGAAAGCAGGCCAGGCTCATCTATCTCCGCGACCACTGGGCGAACCGCCTGGTCGAGCAGGATCGCGTACGCCTGCACACCAGCCTCGAGCCGGGCTTCGCCTGCGGCATCGCCACGGTCGAGATCGACGGTATCGACCCGGGCGAGCTGTGCGACTGGCTATGGAAGGAGCATCGGATCCTGACCACCCCGATCGTCCACGACGAATTCCAGGGCATACGCGTTTCCCCCAGTGTGTATACAACACTCCCCGAGCTGGACCGCTTCTGCGACGCGATGGAGCACGCCATCCGACACGGACTGGCGTAGACGAATTACGAATTACGAATTACGAGTTACGAAGTGCGGACGCACCAGTGATTCGTCATTCGTAACTTGTAACTCGTACCTCCGCGGGTGGCCCACCTCGTTTCGAGGTGGGGGATACGATGATCGACACGCGCGGTTCGGACCTTATCATATCATCCAGCCCCCACCTTCGGAGAAGGTGGGGCCCCCGCTGATTCGCCATTCGTAATTCGTAATTCGTAATTCGTAATTCGTAACTCGTAACTTGTAACTCCGCGACGTCACTTACCGAGCGAGCGGGGTCTTGAGAATAGGCGGCTTCTCATGCTCCTGTTCGATCTTGGATAGTTCGAGTTCTTCAGCGAGCACGGCCGGGGCAACGATGGAGGTCGCCGCGGTGTAGCCGCCCATGCCGATTCCGATGTAGTTGTACACCGCCGGGTCGTTACCGGCAGCCACGATGTGCTTGAGGTCGCGAATCTTGATCTGCCCGAATTCGCAGCCGCGAACCAGTTCCTCCCTGCCGCCGTCAACGAAGACTTTGTAGAGGTAGACCGGATCGCCGAGGCTCGTCTGACCGCCGCCCCGCTGCATCCGTCTGAAGATGGCCATAATGTCCGACCGGGAAGACCCCAGGCCCGCGGTACGAACGCAAGCGACCCGCAGTCCATAGTCAAGACCTTCTTCCCTGGCGGCTTCGATGAGTTTGGCTTTGAGCTCTTCATCCGAAACACCGCTTTTGTCTTCGATGAACAGGCAGGCGATGGCGCTTTGGGCCGATCCGCCGCCGGGCGAACGGCGGGCGTGGCCGTTGCTGCCGGAGAGCTTCTTGGTCGGCACGCGCGACATGACCATGGTCTTGAGCGTGCCGTCGACGACCAGGTCCACCCGCTGGGCCTGCACGCCTTCATCGTCATAGCGGTAGTGACCCAGCAGATGGGTGTTGCCCACCTTGGCCACCGTGGGATCGTCGTATACCTGAAAGGAATCGGGCAGCATGCGTTGACCGAGCTTCTTTTCCAGGCTGCCCGCGCCGGTCAACCCGCGGCGCTGGGTACCGACCGGATCGACCCGGCCGGCCAGGCCATCGGCCAGCATCGTGCGGAACATCTGAGCGGCGGCCAGGCTGTCAAACAGCACCGGGCCGGTGTAGCGCTCGAGAATGGGAGCGTTTGCAACCTCGCTCATGCTGCCCACCATCTTGTCGATGTCGCCAAGGACTTTGTCTATCTGTGGGAGATCCTGCGACGTCTTGCCGTGGTAGTTGAGGCTGTCGGAGATCTTCATGCCGTCCTGGGCCTGCAACTCGGCGGTGACTGTGAGCATGGCCAAGATGTCGGGGGTGCGCAGGCGGGTGCCTTCCGAATTGACGATGTAGGTGTTTCCCGCTCCCACCAACAACACGACGTTTGAATCCTGAATCTGCTTGTATTTGTTGAATCGGGCGGAGATCTTCCTCAGGTTTTCCTCCCACGCCCTCCTGTCGAAGTCGATCCGGGCCGTCGGCTCGATCTGCTGAACGACCGAAGCCTTGGCAAAATCGTTGGGCCTATCCTGCAGGTTCTTGTCCCTCATGTACGCCCGCTTCTTGGTGAGCGTTTCCACGGAGTCTTTGTAGTCCTGATCGGTCGCCCACCAGATCGACTGGCGGATGGCGACGTAGTCCTCGTCCAGAGGGAGACCGGCCCTTCCGCCGCCGGCTCCACCACCGCCAAAGCGAAACCCGCCGCCACCGGTGAAATTGGTGCTGTCCAGCTCAAAGGAACCCACCCGCACCTGGCTGTAGAAGTCACGCGAGCGACTGCGATCGGAGGAGGTGATGTCACCGTAGTTGGCCGACATCTGATAGACGATCGAGTCGTCGACCGTGTACTGAATAAAATAGGGTTTCTCCAGATCCTCCATCTGAATACTCATTGAACGGGCAAGTTCATCGACCAGGGACCGCATCAGCTCCTTGCTGTCGGGGAGGGTCTCCCCGGCCGTAGCGAGCGGCGCTGCCACGCCGCCCAATAGAAATCCCATGGCAAGGTATTGCGTTTTTCGTTGCGTTCTCACGACGTTTGCTCCTTTTGAATCAGCGCTGCGCCTGCCGCGGGGGGCGGAGGCTGCATCGCGTTAGGGTCTGCTTTGTGGCACTGCACTGCGAGCAGTGCCGTGCACGCTCCGTCACACCTCCGCTGGTGCGAGAGTCCTTTCTCGCACCTACCGTTGCGGTTCGGGTTGGCCGCTCCCTTACGGTCGCGGTTCGGTTTGGCCATCCTCATCGTTTGCTCGAAGCGATCGGCGGCGAGAGGATGGGCGGTTTATCCTGGGCGCGCCGCCGCTTCTCGATCTCGATCTCCGACACCAGAATGCTGGGGGACACGCCGGACACCGGAACCCAACCGGACTCCGCCCCGCAGGTCCCGTTGAAAACGTCGGGATCATCGGCGGTGTAAATAATCTTCGAAAACGAGGTCAGCGGAGTGCCGACAATGTCCGCCCCGCGGACCAGCTCATCCTCCCGGCCGTCGGCGTAGATTTTGTAGACCACCACCGGCAGAACCTTGAAGGTCTGTGCCCCGGACCGTCTCGTCCCGGTGAAGCCGCCGGTGATGTCCTCGAACAGGAGCCCGTACGGCTTGTCCTGTTTCTGGCACTCTTCGACGAGCATCTTGCGGAGGTTATCGAAGCTGGTGGTCCTGGTCGAGTAAACCACGGTGTTGGCCATTCGACTGACAATACTCCTGCCGGGTGAGCGCCGTCCGTGGCCGTTGGACTTGGTGAAGTCCTGCACCGGTGATCGCGACAGGAGGAACGTCTTGAGCACGCCGTCCTTCACCAGAATGACATCCTCCGCCGCCACTCCCTCGTCGTCGTACTTGTAGTAGCCGCGAAGGTCGGTGTCTTCCCACTTGGCCATCGTCGGATCGTCGTGCACGCTGATGAAATCGGGAAGCACCTCCTCGCCGAGTTTCTTGGTGAACGTCTGCCCCTCTTCGACGTCTTTTTGGCGATGGCCTTCAATGCGATGCCCGAAGATCTCGTGGAAGAAGACCGCGCTGGCTCTGTTGCGCAGGATGGCCGGACCGCTGTAGGGTTCGACCAGCGGAGCTTCCCTAAGGGCCAACACCTGATTAATCACCTTCTTGAACGCCGTCTCGAGTTCCTCCTCACCGGGCAGCCCGTCTGCCCCGGCGGCACTGAAGCTGCGGTACTGCGACAACTCCATACCATCCTCCGCCTTGGTGCTGGCCCTCAAGAAGATGCGCAGATACTTCTGCCCGTGCTGAATCCTGCTCCCCTCGCTGTTGATGAGGTAGGTGTTATTGGCGCTTGCGCTGAGTGAGACTGCCGAGTTGTAAACCAGCGGATAATCCCGGGCGATCCGGGACACTCTGCGCAGGCGCTGGGTCCAGGCCTTTCGATCGAGCTTGAGCCGGGCCTCGGACATGCTGAACACGTTGGGTGTTTCGCGGGTGAAATCATCCGACTTGTCCTCCTCCTCGACCATGGTCTTGAGGTTGGTCTGTACCCGCTGGTACTTCTTGGCCGCCGACTTGAAGGTCCGGTCGGTGGCCAGCCAGACCGCCTGCTTGATCGCCACCGGATCGCCCGACAGGCTGATCGGCGTCGCCGCCGAGCCCATGAAATCCGACCGGTCAAAGCCCCCGCGAATCTTGTGGGTGTTGTCCAGCTTGTAGTCCCCGACCCGCACGTCCACGCCCAGTATCCGGCTGTGATCCACGTCATCGCCGGTCAGGGCTCCGAGTTCGGCGCCGATCGATACGCTCTTGCGGTCAGTGATCGTGTAGCTCATGAAGTACGGTTTGGCCCCGTCGGGCATGGCGAGGTTTTTCATGGAATGGTCCATCTCCTCGCTCAACACCTTGATGAGCATGCTGTCGGGGGTCAGGCCCTCCTCGGCGGCAAGAAGCGCAAGCGGGGTCGACAGCAACACCGCCCACGCAACGATCGTGTGTCGTTTCATGATCGCTCCCTTTGTAAAGCTTTCAAAAACGTCTGGAAACACATGTACCACCCCTCGATATTGGGGCACGGTAGTAGCCGGAATCGCCACTGTCAATTCCGCCGCCCGAAAGTCGGAGGTCGACAGGAGTTACGGGTTACAAGTTACGACGTGCGGACAACTTTCCGGATTCGCCCTTCGTAACTCGCAACTCGTAACTCGTAACTTGTCACTCGTAACTCTTCTTCGTCGACCTTCCCACGGGGTCGACCCGAACGGAATCCGTACAGGGGCACTGCGTCAGGAGCGTGACAGGACCATTCTCCCATCCTCGAAATCGAGCGTCAACGTGTCACCGTCAAGCGAATATGTGCCGCTCTTGGTCTCGCCCTGCATCGATACGGTAATCCGGTCGCCCTCCAGGGAGTAAGTGCCTTGGAACGCCTGTGCCTCGGGCATCATGTCACCGGACATCGACATGCTCACCGAGCCTCCCTCGGCGAAGGTCATGGTCATCTCCATGCCCTCAGGGAAGGGCATGGCCTGTCCGCTTTGGGTGATCTCCCGCACCTGCCAGGTGCCGATTATCGAGGGCTCGGCGACGGCTGCTTCCGCGGGTTTGTCCTCCGGCGGCGGCTCCGCGGACGGGGCGGGTTTGGCGGTGCTTTCCGGCTCCGGCTCCGGCTCGGCCTTTTCGGTCCACGCTTCGGTCTTCCCTTTGACAGCCTCGGGAGTGGTCAGCTCCCTGGCGGCCGGTTCGGACGGCGGCAGGAACTCGGGGATCTTGGGCGGCGACGACCGGTAGCAACCCGAGAGCATGAAGGACAAGGTCCATACCGCCAGGACAACCCAAGCGAAGGATCCACCCATTGTCGATTGTCGATTGCGGATTGTCGATTGTCGATTGCTCGAAATCATTGTCCTTGCTCCTGGAAAGCTCTCCCCTTGAACACGACCTCCCAGATCTCGAACCGCCGAGGCGCTCTTTGCCCACTGCGGTGGGATGCCGCTACCCGACCCAGCAGAATCAGCCGGCGTGTTGTCGGCACGTAGCGGCAGGGGATCCACTGACCGTTGAACAGCGGGATGCTGAGGCCGGTCGTCCGGTTAACCACGAACACGCCGTCCGGAGTGGCCAGGGCGATGGACTGCGGATCGAGCCAACACCCGGCGATGCTCCGGGGTCTATGCCTCTGCACGATCCGCTCGTTCACCGACAAGACACACACACGATCCTGCACGGTATCGTAGAACAGAACCGCTTGACGATCGGGTGACAGCGGCGACGCAATACCTCCCCAGGTCTGCAGCATCGCCGGCCTTGCGGAAAGTCCCCAAGCAGCGGAATTACGAATTACGAATGACGAATTACGAAGCGTGGATGCCTCTCCTTGCTCGTCATTGGTGGTTCGTAATTCGTAATTTGTAATTTGTAATTCTCTACTCGGGGCATCAGCCGGTTGCCGCGACGTGACCCACGCAAGATGCTCGCCCGCCGCCTCAGCGCACAACACGGCTCTTCCGCTATTGACCGGCTGGAAGCCGGTCCCACCAGTTGTGGACGCTGCGGCGTCCGGGGCGTCCGACACAACCGGGAAGAGACAGTCCGACCCCAGGGGGGTGAGGGCGACCGGCTCGGGGTCGCCAACCCTCTGGCGGTAGACGCGGAACGGTCCTTCCGGCTTCTCGCCGGCGCAGAATAGAAGTGCGTCACCTATGTGTGACCGGCTTCCCAGCCCCGTGTCTGACCGGCTTTCCAGCCCTGTGGGGGACCGGCTTCCCAGGCTTGTATGGGACCGGCTTCCCCGCCGGTCAGTGTCGAACCGCGGAAGACAGTTGATCGCCCCGGCAGCGCCGAGCGCACTCTCCACGCCGGTGTTCAGGTCCAGGTGCGCGATGAAACTACCCCGGGCAGGATCTGCGTTCGTCGCGTCTCGGTATTCAGGCTCCCTTACGGTCGCGTCTCGGCCTTCAGGCTCCCTCACGGTCGCGTCTCGGCCTTCACGCTCCCTCACGGTCGCGTCTCGGCCTTCACGCTCCCTCACGGTCGCGTCTCGGTTCATCGTACGTCCGAATTCGCTATTCGACATTGGCCATTCGCCATTCACCACATAGGCAATTGCCCGTCCCGAGGGCGACCAGACCGGCGAGTGGGCCCAGCGCTGCTGGGACAAGCGCCGACCCGGTGAATCCCCTTCCAGTGGGCGAATCCAAATAGCCAGCGTACCGTCCGGCGGCGTATGGCGAGGGTCCGGGGAACCGAGCAGCGTCATCGCGGACAGGTGCTGCTGATCCGTGCGAAGATAAAGCAACCGACGGCCGTCGGGAGAAACTACAGGAATCTGCAAACCGACGGACTCGACCGAGCCGATCTTTCGCGGCATCCCGGCGTCGCCCCAGAGGCGGGCATGCCGCTGGTTGGCCTCAACCGCGGTGGCGGTGTCGGTCGCAAAACCTGGTGATTTGCATCCCGAAAGGAGAGGGACTACGAGCACTCCGAGAGCCCAAAGCGAACGGCGAACAGCGAATAGCGAATAGCGAATGGGGGAAAGAGGAATACGGGCAGTGGAATTACGAATTGCGAATGACGAATTACGAACGGTGGACGCATCACCTTGTTCGTTACCGTCAATTCGTAATTCGTAATTCGTAATTGGTAATCCTCTACTCGTGGCCGGCGTCCGTCCGCTCGGTGGGGCTGCTCAATTGCCCATTGTTCAGTCGCTTGAGGGGTTCCGATTCTATTGCGTCGCGTGAGTACTCCCGGCCGATCACGTAGGGGGTCAGAAAAATCAGCAGCTCGGTGTTGACCTTGGCCTTCTCGCGATGTTTGAACAGCTCGCCGATAAGCGGGATGTCCCCCAGGCCGGGTATTCGCCGGGTGATTTCGCGTTCCTCCTCCCGGAGAATCCCGCTGATCATGAAGGTCTTGCCGTTTTCCAGGACGATGCGGGTGGTCGTCTCGCGCCGATCGACGATCACTCCACCAAAGAGCGTGCGCCCGGGGATGATGTTCGAGATCCGCAGGTTGACGGTCAGGTCGACGTTGGCTTCCTTGGTGATGTGCGGGCGAACCCGCAGGGTAATTCCCACCGGGAAATAATCGAACGACTGGGTGAGTGAGCCGACGTCCGTGGTCTGGGTGTTGGAGATGAAGGGAATGTCCTGCCCGTCGAAGAACTCCCCTTCGACGTTGTCCGCGGTGAGGATCTTCGGCTCGCTCTTGATCCTGAGGTTGGTCACCTTCCGCAGCAGACTGAGCAGATTGTTGACGTTCAGATCGAGGGCGACGGTGTGCGGCCTACCGAAGTTGTCCTCGAACTGATAACTGAGCATCGCCCGCAGGGCGTTTTCCGTAATGAGCGGATCGCCGGAGGCGAACAACGAGGGATCGGAAGAGAATCGAAAGCCCAGGCTGGTGGTGTCATCGTGGGAGATCTCGGCGATAACCGCCTGGATCATTACCTGCAGACCCGGCTTGTCCAGTTCGCCGACCAGCTTCTCGATCGCTTCGACGTATTCCTCCGGGGCCGCCACCATCAGCAGGTTCTGCTCGACGTTGGGCACGATGCGCAGCTTGCCCACCAGGTTACTGGGCTGTTTGACCTTGATGTCCGGCGGCGGGTTCTGCCACCAGAAGCGCATGATGGACAGTTCGGTCTGTTCGGGCCGGTCCGGCTGGCGCTGCACCGACTGGTTCCCGGAGGAGTATGGCGAACCCTCGTCGCCTCGGTCCTTGAAGGTCCCGAGCTGTCCGCGCCGCAGGATCGAGGTCGGCGTGCCCGGGGCGTTGAGCAGGGCGTTGAGCTGCTCAGCCAGGGTTTCCGCGTCGGCGAACTTGAGCTGGATGATCCGCGGGATGCCGCCGAGTTGTGGCTGATCGATCTGCTCGAGCATCCTCTCTATGACCCCGTAGTTTTCCTGGTTCTTGCTGACCACGATCAGTTTGCCCAGCTCCGAATAAGCCTCGAAGCGAAACTGCCCGAAGAGCCGGCCAACCGGTGACGGCGTCGAAGGGCCTTCGTCATCGTACCACCACCACGGCATGCTCGATTTTTCCTTCTGGGTGAAGAGGCTCTCGAACAGCTCCTTGATCTTCTCGGGATCGGTGTACTTGAGAGTGTAGATTCGCGGGGCGGCTTCCTCCCCTTCGAACGGCTTATCCCATTCTTTGATCTGATCGGCGATGCGGGTCATCCGTTCCGGCGAGGCCAGCACGGTCACGCTGTTGTTGCGCATGTTGGCGGTAACCGTTACCTTGGTCCGGTCCGGCCCCTGCCTTCGGCTGGTGAAGTAGAAGAATCGCTGGTTTGATTGTTCCTGGAAGAGCTCCTTGATGTTCTCGGTGATCTGCTGGGCGTCGGCATGGGAGAGGGTAAACGTCCGCGTAATGCGCAGGCCGGTGTCGGCCACGTCGATCTCTTCCAGCCACTGCTTGACGATGTTTCGATTCTGCTCGGACCCGACGATCATCAGCCGGCGCGACGCCGGAAACGGAAAGATCCGCAAGGCGCTGCGCAGGCTCTCATCCGGGATGTTGTTCAGCATGGTGGTCAACTGGGTGCACAGTTCTCCCGCGTCGCCGTACCGCACTTCAACGATTTCCGTCTGGGTGCTCGGTGGTTTGGGTTGATCCAGGTGCACAAGCCACGCGGTGATCTGGGCGAGCACGTGCGGCGGAGCCTCGACCACGATGGACGATCTTCGCGGGTCGGGAATGAGCAGGACCGGCTTCTTCTCGGCCTTGATAGTAATCACCCCCGCGGTGGATGGAGTCTTGTCGCCGCCCCCTAGGGGTTTGGAGCCTCCAGGTTCCTTCCCCCCGCCCGGTCCGCCGGCAGGGGGGGTGCTCGAAGATTTGCCGCCCGCGGACGTGGCGGCCTTGACCTCCACCCCGAGGTATCCGGAGACCAGCTTCTCCAGCATCGGAAGGATCTCGAACACGTCACAGTGCACGATCGGGAAGACTCGAAGCTCCCGCCCGCTTACGTCCGGCTTGTCCAGCTCCATAATGACCCCGGACATGGTGATGAGCTGCTCCGCGGTCGCGACGATGATCAGCTTACCGGTGGTGGGGTCGGCGGTGATGTGCCCATAGCCGGGCATGAGCGGTTTGAGCACCTCGAGGAGATTCGTCGGGTCGTAGTGTTTGACGTCGAAGACCTTGCGGACGATCTTGTTGGACGGCTCTATGGTGGCCAGGTCCACGTCGGCAGGCACCATCTCGACCTGTCGTTGGATCATCAAAGCGATGGGAACCAGGTGAACGGTCCGCTTTCGCTCCTCGATGGCTACGCCGTTTTCGTGCAGGGCGGTTCGCAGCACGTAGATGGCTTCATCGAGCGGCAGCGGCCGGGGATTGACCAGGGTGATATTGATCTTCTTCACTTCCGGATTGACGATCACCGGCTTGCCCAATTGGTCGGTGAGGAACTTGGCTATCTGATTCATCGGGGCGTTGCTGAAAGACATCGGCACCGTCTTGCGTTTGGCGTCGTCCTCCGGCTTGGCGTCGCCCTCCGGTTTGGCGTCGTCACCCGGTTCAGTTCCCGACGGTGCCCCCACCGTCACCGCAGTGGCAATTACCACGGCGTGTAGAGCCGTTTGGCCCACCTGGGCGCCTGCCGGGATGACCGGCAGGATTGACCCCGCCAGGCTCAGGTATGCAATCATCTTTGGCTGCGGAACATGTCTCTTCATTAATTCGCACCTTTGTTCCTGCTGGACGTTTCTTCGCGGTCGGAGGGCAAGGAGGATCCTTCCCCCACCGTATGATCCGGGTCTTTCGCCTCGGGTCCCGCCGGCGGCGGGTCGGAGGGCAAAGATGAACTTTGCCCTACCTTCTCGCCGGAGGCTTTGGGCGGGCCGGTCTTCGGTTTGGCCTTTTCGGAGCCGACTTTGTCCTTACCGGCAGCGTCTGATTCCGGCGCGGAAGCAGCCCCCGGCGCAAGCGGCTTATCCTTGTCGGGGAAGAGCTGCTTCGTTTCGGTCTGACCGTGGTGTTCGATGGTTACCTTATAGCCCTCGATGGAGATCACCTTGATTCCCTGGGCGGATTTTCCCTCTTCGATGCCTACGGTCTTGCCGCCTGGGATCTTGAGCAGGGCGATCTTGCCCAGCACGCCGATCAGTTCGACCTTCTTGGGTTTGGGCTTGGCCATGATGTTGCGCTTGGTGATCGCCGCCTCCAGCAGGGCTGAGATCTTCTTTGCCTTCTGTGAAGGTCCGGGTTTGTCGCCGTTGGATTTCGTCTCCTCGCCGGACGCCTCGGCATCTGACGGCTTCTCCGCGGACGCCTCGGTATCTGACGGCTTCTCCGCGGACGCCTCGGTATCGCCCGCCTGAGTCTCACTCGATTTCCCCTCTACGTCGGCCTGCTGCTTGTCGGACGACTCCTCATCGGCCGTCTGCGTAGTTGGCTCGTCCATCACCAGCGTGGACGGAATCCACACCTGCCACCGGATATGCATGGCCACCTGATAGATGCAGTCCACAAGCATAAGCGTCGCCACGGCGAACGCTATAAGAGCGATCCGCTGCTTGTGTACGGTCGTGAGTGTCAGCTTGTCCACCTTGCCTCCCTGCCTCTTCTCTTTCGCTATTCGCTACTCGCTATTCACCATTCATTCTTCGCCATTCGTTCTTCGCCAGCGCCGATATGGTCATCCCCATCTTTATCTTCCCGCCCTTTTCCGGATCGCTCGAAAGATCGAGGCTTTCGACGCTGAGGACGCCGGGGATTCGATAGAGGCTCCTGATGAACTTAAACACGTTTCCCCAGTCAGCCTCGGCGTCGATGCGGAACATCACCGTTTGAAGCGTCGGATCGTCCGCCCACACGACCCCGGCCGTCGGCGTGAAACCCTGCAGTTGGACTCCGCCCTGCTGGGCGGCGGTGATGATTTGCTCGCCGGTCGAGCTGATCTGCTCGTCGTAGGGTCTGGCCGGTGACAGCTCACCGACGGCCTCTTCATACTCGGCGAGCCGCTGCGTGTAGTACTCGACCTTGCGGACGTTGTGCATGGCCCGGGCCACCTTGGCGGCAATCCTGTCGTGATCGGCCTGCAGGTTGGCGTACGCTTTTGCCATTGGTTCGATCGCCAGGATGTACGATGCGATCAGAGCAACGCCTATGACACCCATCTTGAGAGCTTTGCGATCTCGTTCACTTAGCGTCATCGTCTGCCTCGCGGACCGTACGACGGGAACGTATTTACCCCGACCAGCTCGGCGCTGATCGTGAAGCTTCCTCCTCGAGCCGGCTCGGTCCGCTCGAGATTGACCGCGGTGAAGAGATCGCCTTCGCGCAAAGCGTTGACCAGCTCGAAGATGGCTTTGGGGTTCTTGGCCGTTCCCTTGACCACGAATCGCCGCCCGCGGGCGAGTTGGATCGACGTGATGACGATGCTGTTGGGAATGGGGTTGGTCAGGTTGGCGACGATGAGCTCGACGTCGATGCGATAGGTTCGCAGCCGCTGCATCGCCAGGATCCTGGGCTGCAAAGCAACCATGGGCGAGCCGGCCTCCGCCAGCTCGCGGGTGAGGCTGCGCATCTTCCGCGTTTCCAAGCCGGTCGCGGCAACGTGGACTACGGCTGCTATTACAAGCAGAGCCGCCGCCGCCGCGGTCCAACGCCGCGGTTGGGCTATGATTCGTTGCACGTGAGGCGAGTGCATCAGACCGCCCGGCTTAGCCCCGGGTTCTGCACGGCCATCGAGACGAATGAGCTGCTCGTGTTCAAACAGACCCGCAAGCGCCAGGCCGATAGCCGGTCCGAACGTGGCCAGCTGCTCCGCGCTGATCTGCGTCCCGTCCGCGCTCGCGAGATGCTTGGCCGGTCGAACGGGTTCAACGACGACGCCCAACCGCTTGGCCAGCAGGTCGCGGGCGTCGGCAAGCTCGGGCCCGGCGCACCAGAGCACCCGCCGGACGTCGTGCCGCGGAACGTACGCTTCTATCGACTGCTGACACTGACGGCAGGCGAGTTCCAGACGATCCGGATCAACCTGCAAACAGCGCAACGAATGCACCAGGTCGTCGCAAACCACCAGGATCCGCCAGCGTAGCGTTCGCCCGCCGTGGCGGACGGCACGCTCCCTTACGGTCGCGTCTCGGTTTTCGGTCGCGTCTCGGTTTTCGGTCGCGGTTCGGTTTGGGTCGGGGGTGACCACCACGAGCACCTGCCAGCCGGCGGCAGTGTCGCTTCCCTCTCTCCCCAACCACGTGAGTCCATGGCGATAGAACGCCCCCAGCGCTTCGGCTTCCGTGGTCAACGCGTCTACGGCAACGCCAGCCTCGGCGAGCAAGGAGGTGCAAGCGGCCACCCGCTCGACGCGAGCTGCCTGGGCGAGCACTTGCCGGGGGCGGTGGGGAGTCGCGTCTCGGTTTGCACGCTCCCTTACGGTCGCGGTTCGGTATCCCCAGGTTAATTCGCTGATCGCCACGGGCAGGTCCGCCTCCAGGCGATTCGCCACCATTTGCCGCATCTTCTTCTCGTCGGCGTTGGGGAGAGTCCAGCATCTGCTCATCACGTCAGACGCAGGCATTGAGGCGACGTGGCGCGGTGCGTCGGCAAGGGGATCCCCCCCCCTTCGTCCGTCCCTTGTGGAACCGGCTTCCAGCCGGTCGGTCGCGGACTCAGGAGCGCCTTCGCCCGGCGCCGGGGAAATGGAAACGGAATCTGCGGGGGCAACACCCTGCGGATCTTCCGTCCGCGACTGCACCAGAGAGACGATCTCCATGCTCCCGCCCACCAGGCGAACCTCCGCCCGGCGTAGCGTCGTTCCACAAAGGTGTACCCCAACGGCTTCTAACAATTCTCTGCGCTCTCTACTTTCTCTGCGGTAGTAATGGTGCGCGTCAGGGCGACGATTCCAGCCAGTACAACACCCTCGGCCCATCGCCGCCGCGGTCCACTACACACTCGATCGTCGCCTTCCCCAACCCCGAGGCGACCCGGCCCATTGCCAAGACACGAAACACGTTCGATCTTATCGTGATATAGTCTTCGAGCTCGGCGAACTTATCGGTGGTGATTCCGGTGACGTTTAGCAACTGGCCCACCGAGGTAAAACCGGCGATCGCCTCCCGACGCCGGACGATCGTTTCGGCAAGATCGCTGTCCACTCGCGGCAGCGCATTTAGCACCACGGACGGGGCCGTGTTGATGTTGATCCGCCCGGGAAGGGTATCTTCGTCCTTGAGCGTCAGATCATCCACGATCTGCTCGAAGATCGATTTTGTGACCGGCTGATCTTTTTCCGTCTCGCTGCGAGAGTAGTAGTCCGCCTCGGTCGTGCTTCGCCTGACGCTGGAATCGCGCTGTACCTTGAGCAGATCGACCAGGTGCTCAAACTCTTTTTGCTCGCGGGCCTTGACTATGGACTTCGCCGCCCAGGTTTCCAGACTGAGCTGCATGCTCAGTTCTTGGGCGCTCGCCTGGTTGAGGTTCAAGCGCTTCCGCCCTTCGCCGTTGACGTTCTTCTCGTATGAATACACCGTCAGGTAGGCGAACCAGCCGCGGTCGAGCCGGCCGTCGCCGTTGTCATCGGGCTGGGTGGTGTAGCCGTCGTCCTCGTTCGCGTCCAGCAGCCCGTTTACGTTGCGGTCCTCGCCGTAAAGCAGCTCCGGGGTAATGCCGCGCACCAGCAGTAATTCACGCACGGTCCGGAGTTGGCCATTGCGAATCACGTACGGATGAAGAAGTGCCCCGTAGTAGCCACGCTCGATTCCGTCCGGCTGAGCCTCTTCATCCTGGTCGCGCCAGTCGATGATCGCCCCGGCAATCGACTCGGTCATGTCGGGGAGTTTAAGCAGTTGCTCACGGGTCGCGACGTTGACGTTGAGCTTGGCGCTTTCGTCACCGGCCCCGTACCACGCCGTCGGCACGAGTTCATAGCCGTCGCGAAGGACGCTGAACGTCCCCCCGGCCAGTTCGACGTCCCCCAGGGCGGTGGGGTTGTCCATGCAAGGATCGCTCAGCGTGTCGATGCCCCCGGAGTCGTCCATGATCTCTGCAATGGTCCGCTCGACGCCGGCCCGGGCAAGACAATGGGCGATCAAGCGATCCCTCTCGATGTTGGCGATGGCCAGGTCCTGGCGAATGGCGAAGCTCAAGCCTCCCGCAAGCAGGGACAACACAACAATAGCCCAGAGCACCAGGATCAAGGCCATGCCGGGCTGCCGGGAGCTTCGTCTCATAGAGGCATGAGGCAATAGGCAAGAGGGAAGAGGGAAGGGGGAAGAGGATGCTTGGACTACCATGGCTGCAGGCCTCCAGGCGGTGCAGGGCCGGTGCCGGAATCGCCGCCGGTGCGAGAATCTCCGCTGGTGCGGGAATCCCCTCTCGCACCCCCGTCCCGCGGAAGCTGCCCGAAAGAATCGATCACGTGGATCGGCACAACCGTGGACAGCACCACCGGCTGGGATATCTTCCTGGCTCTGGAAGTCGAGGAGGACGGGCGGCGCTCGAGTTCGGGTCCGACGGCTTCGAGCGTAACTCGCACCGCCTCGGGCGCCCGGGGCTCACTGCTCGACCATTCCCCCACCCACCTACCGTCGGAGTAGTACTCGAAGGTCAAACCGACAATCCCCTCTGCCACTACGGTTGCAATTCCCCCGTCACCTGGATGGTCATCCAACCCGTGATCCCGCCGGCACATGAGCACCGGCAAGCGCTTGGGGGAGGGCTTCGCCAGATAGAAGCTCACTTCGTACTGGTCGGACTCAGCCCCCTCGGGGCGAACCCGGCGATCGCTTACCACCTGCAGGTCTATCCTGTCGCCGCCGGTCTGCGAACCACTTCCCGATCCCAGACCGCGACCCGACCCTGATCCGAGACGCGACCGTGAGCGAGCGTGCCGCCCGACGATCACCGGCCTATCAGGTACGGAGACGCGACGAACATTGCGCAGGGCCGCGACGATGGACCCCATCGCCCGGCGGGCCGAGATCGAGCGGCCCACCCGGTAATCCACGCTCTGTCGGGCGCCGCCAAGCGCCCGCGTCGCGCTGACCACCGCCACCACCAGGAGCGAGCCGATGGTCAGGGCAACCAGAACCTCTACCAGGGTGAACGCCCGCCTCCGTCTCGCCCGAACGGCCGTCCTGAGGTCGCCGAAGGCGACCGAAGGGCGGGGTATCGCGCGGCACCGTCCCGAGGACGGCCGTCCTGAGGTCGCCGAAGGCGACCGAAGGGCGGGGTATCGCCTTGCTGCACGCTGACCTGACACGCGCGTTGTCACAACGGTTGCCGCTCCCTTACGGTCGCGTCTGGGTGACCCACCTCCTTTGGAGGTGGCGGATGCGATGATCGCGCCCGTGGGTGGCCCACCTCCTTTGGAGGTGGGGGAAGCGATGATCGCGCGCGGATCGCATGACCAGATGATCGCCCCTGAGCGTATATCATCGTCTCGCCGCCTCGTAATCGTTCAACCACGTTTCCAACTCGACACTTCCCCCTTTGGTCGGACCGGACCAGCCCACTTCAACTTGTACACCGAACAGCTCTCCCACCGCCAGTTGCTCGAGGCGAATCGTCCAGGTGTAGACCACTCCACCGATGGGCCGGGTGCCCTGCGTCGGATGGCCCAGCATCCAGACGTGTGGTCCCACACGCTCTACCTCCGCGAGCTTCTCCTGGGCGAGGCACAACGCGGTCGCCCGCAGCTCGGTGTGCTGCTGGTTGCGCATCGCCAGCGTCGCCACCGAGATCAACCCCGCAACGCCGGCCCCTAAAAGCACCGAGGCAACCAGCACCTCGATCAGGGTCATCCCACGGCCTCTCGGGCGGCGGGTGCGAGAAAGAATTCTCGCCCCAGCGGGAGCCCGACCCCTCGGGCTGCGGAGTTGAGGCCTTACCATTCCCGACTCTTGCGAACCAATGCCCCGTAGGGGCAACTGAGAATAGCCCAGCGATTCATCGCTGGGATTGGGTGGGATGTGAGTGTCCGGTCCCGTAGGGACGGCTGAGACGTCACACCGGCCCTCAACCGTCCCTGCGGGACTTAGGCTTTGCGTGAGCCTCGGTTCCCCAGCGATAAATCGCTGGGCTATTCTCATACGTCCCTCCGGGACTGGTTTGACTGAATCAGACGTCATGTGCCTATCCTCAATCACCCAGGTCATACCGGTCGAGGGCGAACCCGGCCGATGACGTAGCGTCCGCCCCCCGCGAGGCACGTCCGGCATCTTCGTAGACCACCCGACCGCTGTGGGGATGCACGACGATGTCATACGCGTCCTCGCGGCTTACCAGGCGAATGGCGGCCCCGCTGCTGGTGCCGTCCGGAAAGAACTTCAGACATTGCGTCCCGCCCACAACCTGCAAGCCGTCCGGCGTGCGGTAGGAGTCAACGGTCACCGCTTCGGGCCACCGCTGCGGCTTGAGCCAGGATGCCCGGAGCGGCTCCCACGCTCCCTCACCGTCGCGCGATGCGAAGGCTGCTCCCTCACCGTCGCGTTTCGGTTTGGCCGGGTAGTAGCGCCCCTCGTCCAGGTCGATCTTCATGGCACGGACCTCCTGCCGGGCGACGGCCAGCTCACGAACCGTTCGGGCGGTTTGCACGAAACGTCCGGCGGCCTCGCGCAGCTCCCGCCGGCCTATCGAGCGACCCATGCGGGGCACGATCAGACCGGCCAGGACGGCGATCAGGGTCAGCGTTACGATGAGTTCCAGCAGGGTGAACGCTCCCTCACGGTCGCGTCTCGGTGTGCACTGCCGCTGGTGCGAGAGTCTCTTCTCGCACCTGCTACCAGTTGCCGATGTCCTGGTTCTCATCCTCGCCGCCTTCCTGACCGTCGGAACCGTATGTAAGAATGTCGAAGTCCGCGTTGTACCGGCCGGGATATCGATAGACCAGCTCCGTGCCCCACGGGTCGAGTATGTCCTTCTCCTTGACATAGGGCCCTCTCCAGTGGTCGCTGACGTCCGACGGCGGATCGATCAACGCCCGCAGTCCTTCCTGGTGGGTGGGGAATCGGGCGCAATCAGCCTGGAATTCGAGCACTTTGGCCTCGAGCACGGCGATCTTCTGCATGGCCACCGCCTGTCTCGCCCCGCCGATCCGCCCCACGAACCGCGGGACGATCAAGGCTGCCAGAATCCCGATGATGGTCATCACCACGATGAACTCGATCAGGGTGAACGCAGGCCGCTTACACTGCAGGCGACTCCGCTTACGCGTAGACATGGTCAACCTCCTTAGAGCCTCTGACAGAACCTGTGGCACCGGTTTCCAACCGGTGCGGTCCACGGGTTGAAAACCCGTGCCGCACTTGTTTTGATAGAGCCTCCTTAATCATTGTCGATTGAGGATTGACAATCTCCAATCTCCAATCGACGATCGACGATCTCCAGTCGACGATTCCTTCCTGTATCATCCGGCCAGAACTCCGAATCCCGTTGTCTGAAACTCTACAATCGCCAGGACCAACCCCGCCACGATGAACCCGATGACACATGCAAGAGCCAGGATCATCAGCACCGGCAGCGCCTCCACGAGCCGATCGAGGGTAACCTTCGCCTCGGATTCGTGCACGTCCGCGGAGCGCAGGAGCATCTTGTCCAGCCGTCCGGTGTTTTCTCCGACCCGCACCATCTGCACCAAGAGCGGCGGGAACAGACCGCTGCGCTGCAACGGAGTGGCGATCGACTCGCCGGCCTTGATCGATTCCGCCAGCCTGTGCACCGCATCGCGCATGATGACGTTCTGAATCGTGTCCTCAACGACCGGCAGCGACTCGGTAATCGATACGCCTCCCTCCGCGAGGATACCCAGACTACGAGAGAATCGAGCGGCCTCGAGCTGGCGGATCAGCCGGCCGAGAATAGGTATGCGCAGCTTGGTTGTGTCCCACCAGGATCGGCCCGGACCGCTTTGAAGCAGTTGCCGCCAGGTGAACACCCCCCCGACGACAAGCCCCCCAAGCAGCCACCAGTTCGCCCCGATGAAGTCACTTACGCCCATCATTACCCGCGTGGGCCAGGGAAGAAGAAACGTCTCCGTAGCGATGGACTCGATGATCCGGGGCACGATGGCTGTAACTATGATGATTACGGAAGCGATGCCCACCAAGAGCAGAATCGCCGGGTAGATCGACGCGCTCTTGATCCGCTCGCGCAGCTCGACCTGCCGCTCGAGCATGTCCGCAAGCTGCATCAGAACCGTCTCCAGTACCCCGCCGGTCTCACCCACCCGGACCAGGCGAACGTACATGGGATTGAACACGCCGGAATGCTCCGCCAGGGCGTCGGACAGGCTGGCACCGTGTTGCACACGCCGGCCGAGCCTGGTTAGCAACTCCCGCGAGGGAGCGTGATCCAGCTCCTCGCCCATTACTTCAAGGGCGGTCATCAGCGGCAGGCCGGCCTCGAGGGAGACAGCCAACTGTCTGGTGAAGATCGCCACCTGCTTGCCGCGGATGCGCAGACGCTCTTGGCGTTCGCCCCGTCCGAAGAACCGTGCTGTCCGACCAACCGGCTCGCGGATTTCCGTAACGCACACCCCGCGCGAGGCCAACTCGCGCACCGCGGTCGACCGGTCCGGGGCTTCGAGTTCGCCGCTGACCTCCTGTCCTGCGGTGGTCAAAGCTACATAGGCAAAAGAGGGCATTTATCTGTGGGCCGCTGCTCTTAGGAAATAGCGAATGGCGAATAGCGAATGGCGAGAGCAGAGGTCCGGCCAATTCGCTATTCTCAATTCGCCATTCATAATTCCTCTTTGCACGCTCCCTTACGGTCGCGTCTCGGTTTGGTGTCCACTCTTCTCTTCAGTACGTCCGCCACACGGGGCGGAAGCTACGTCCTGGGTGACCCGCCAGACCTCCTCCAGGCTGGTTACTCCGGTAAGGACCTTGCGATAGCCGTCCCGCCGCATGCTGACGAAGCTCCCGTCCGCCGCCTTGCGCACCGCGCTGCCCGGCAGGCGCCGCAGGATCACATCGCGGATCGCGTCGGTAACCCGGATCGTCTCGAAGATGCCGATCCGGCCTCGATAGCCCGTACCGTGGCACTCCTGGCAACCGCCCCCGCGACGCAGGGCAGCCCCTTCAAACGCCGCTGCATCAGGCCCGAGCTGCTCGAGCAAGCCGGCCGAGGGCTCGAAGGTCTCAACGCATCGCTCACAGATGATGCGTACCAGCCGTTGGGCGATCACCGATTCCACGGTGGTGGCCAGCAGGTATGGCTCGACCTGCATGTCCAGAAGTCGCGTGATCGCCCCGGAGGCGTCGTTGGTGTGCAGGGTGGAGAAGACCAGGTGCCCGGTCAAAGAGCTGCGAATGGCGATGTCCGCGGTTTCGCCGTCGCGGATCTCCCCGACCATGATGATGTCCGGATCCTGCCGCAGGATCGATCTTAGTCCGTTGGCGAACGCCAGCCCGCGCTTCGGATTGACCTGCATCTGATTGATGCCGTCCAGGTGGAACTCGACCGGATCTTCGATCGTGATGATCTTCTTGCCCGGCTCGTAGATGCGGTTTAGGGCCGCATACAGCGTGGTGGTCTTGCCGCTGCCGGTCGGGCCGGTGACCAGAAGGATACCGTGAGGCTGGCGGATGGCAGAGTCAAACGACTTGAGCTGTTCCTCGTCCATGCCCAGCTCGTCAAGGCCGCGCAGCGTGCTTTTTCTGTCCAGGATTCTCATGACCACGCTCTCACCGAACATGGTTGGCACCGTGGAAACCCGAATGTCCACCTTGGCCTCGGCGGCGGCGAACTTGAAGTGCCCGTCCTGGGGCACGAACCGCTCGGCGATGTTCAGGTCAGCCATGATCTTGATGCGGCTTATGATCGCCGCCTGCAGGTGTTTGGGTGGAGGAGGCATCTCGTGCAGCACGCCGTCGATGCGGTACTTGACCTTCAGCTCGCGCTCGAAAGGTTCAACGTGGATGTCGCTGGCATTGTCGTGCACCGCCTCCAGGATGATCAGATTGAGCAGGTTGATCAGCGAGGGCTCGCGGGCCAGTTCGTGCAGGTGGCCGATCGAGTCTGCGGCTTGATCCTCCCCCACCTCGCCGGTTTCCGCCGCCAGAGAGTCCGCCATGCGGGCTGCGGAGGTGCCGTAGTGCCGCCGGATGGCATCCGCAAGCTCGGTCGGCGGGGCGTAGTAACGAACGATCTGAAGCCCGCAGACGGCGCTGAGGTCGTCCGCCGCCTGCAGATCCAACGGGTCCGCCATGGCCAGTTCGAGTTGCCCATCGTTCACTTTGAGGGGCAGCACGCACCAGTGCTGGGCCAGATCAGCCGGCACGCGGGCCAGAGCATCGCTGGAAACCTCGACGTCCGCCAGGTTGATACGGGGAATCTCGTGCTGAACCGACAGGGCGTGCGTCAGGTGGTCCTGCCGGAGAAAGCCGAGCCGGATCAACTGCTCCCCGAGTCGCTGCCCATCTCGACTGGCCAGACGCCGTGTCTGGGCCAGTCTATCCGGCGTGACGTAGCCCAGGTCGACGAGAATCTCACCGATTCGATTGCCAGACACGTGCCGATCTCCCGGCAAAGAAGCGGGCAAATTCGCCTGCAAAAGCCACGCGGGCCGGGCTTTGACCGACATTGGGATGCCACGCCGGGCAAGGCCCAACCACCAGTTGCATCCAGGCCCACCCGGTTATGTGACGATCACGCCGCTTCTCCGTTATTAGTTATACCCCATGTACGACCCCAGAGAGCGGCTTTTTTTGTGCGTTCCTGTCGTTTTCGCCGGCAAGATGGGAGTAATGAAATCTCCTGTCGCGCATGGGAAATGGATGCTACGGTCTCTCTGGGTCTGCCGCTTGCTCGCTACCGCCGCCACGGGGGGCGGCCGCTACAGCGCGGGTCGGCTGTCGCTCAGGCATAAGTCGATGAGCTCATCGAGCACCGCCGTGCCGACGCACATGACCCTGTCAGCCCCGCCCCAGTATATCTTCACCGTCCCATCCGGCTCCGGAACCGCCCCGCAGGTGAAGACCACGTTGTGCACGTATCCGGTGACTTCCCACGGCGCTTCCGGCTGAAGAATCCAGCGGTCGCAGACGCCGAGAACCTTACCCGGATCAGCCAGGTCGTGCAGGGCCACCCCGAGGCGATACACCGAGCCGTCCATCGTGGGAAACACCCCGTGGTAGATGTGCAGCCAGCCGCGTGGCGTGCGGATGGGAGTCGCTCCCGGGCCGATCTTCATCTCATCCCAGTGATACTGCACCGGCTTCATCACCACCCGCGAGTCCCCCCAGTGAACAAGATCGGGTGAGTAGCTGATCCAGATGGACCAGGGCGAAATCTCGCTGTGCGGACGATCCAGACGGGCGTAGCGCCCGTTGAACTTGTCGGGGAAGAGGACCACGTTGCGCAGGTCAGCCTGGGTGATGAGGGCCACCCGCTCGAGGGCGGCGAAGTCGCGCGTTTTGGCCAGGCCGATCCGTACCCCGTGCTTCGAGTACGCGCTGTAGCTTATCAGGTACTCGCCGTCGATCTCGCAGATGCGCGGATCCTCGACCCCAAATGCCTCGTACTCGCCGAAAACACCGTCTAAGGAAGGCACCATGAAAGGCTCTCGCCGGGCGGTGAAGTGGAAGCCGTCATCGCTGTCCGCCAGCCCCAGGATGCTCCGCCCGGTGGCCCGGTGGGCCCGAAAGAGCATCACGTACCGCCCGGCGTGTCTGGTCACCGCCGCGTTGTGCACGGTCTCGACCTGATACGGAATATCCGCGGGGGTCAGGATCGGGTTGCCTTCGTAACGCTTGACAATCGGTTCGGACATCGTCTTGATTCCCCGGGTTCGTCCCAAAAGGCATCCCTGCCGACGACGCTCGTCCTGAACTCGCCGAAGGCGAGCGGCGGGGTTCTCGCACCGCAAACACCTGACAGCCGTCACCGGAGAAGAAATCCTACCCTTCCTGAGATAGAATGGGTAGGCACCGCATCCGGGGGTTTTTCTCAACGGCGAGACCTTTTTCGGACGAAAGGTCGTGTGGGTCCCCTCAGAGGTCGGTGTCTGACGGATCTGTATCGTACCCTAGGTATGTGAAAGGGGCGATGCCCGCGGTGCGAGGACTACGCGAGCAAGGTATAGCACACCATGGCTCAGTCAACCCTGAAAGTCGTCAGAAGACCGATACGGCTGGTCGCCGACCCCGTGCGCGTCATCGCCCGCCTCTTCATTCCCGGCAGGGAGGCGCGGGTTCATTCCATCATCGACCGCGTACTCCGCCTGTCGGACCGCGAGGTGCTGACCGTCCTGGAACGGGTCCTGCAAAACTACTCGCCGCGTCATCGGGACCTTAAGGAGGTGTTCGACAAGCACTTCGCCGCTGTGGCCCATCACCTCAACGGCCGGGCCGACCTCTCCCAAGAGCGGCGTTGGGTGCTCGGGGCATATTTCACGATGGAGTATTCAGTCGAGTCGGTCGCCCTTTTCAATCCTTCCATGGTTCTGCACCCCAATCAGGAGGGGATGACAAACGGAGCGGCGCGCTTCGTGATGAGCCTGCGGGCCATCGGAGAGGGGCACATCTCCTCAATCCAGTTTCGCAGCGGGGTGATCGATCCTGCGCACGGAATTACCTTCAATCCGGTGCTCCGCTTCGCCGCCACGGCCCAGCCGGTCGACGACAAAACCTACGAAAAACGCACCTTCTTCCTCAAACTGATCGAAATGGGGGCGTATAAGGCGTTCGCCGACCCCATCATCCAGCGCTTGAGCGAGCACTTCACCATCGCCGACCTCAAGAGTGCGATTGAGGAGGTCCGGCCCACGCATCACTACGTCGACACGTTCGACGAGCTCGCAGAGAACATGCTCTGGCTCACGCGATCCAACTACCAGTTGGACTTCCCGCCGGATTCGCTGATCTCCGAACGGGTCATCTTCCCGGTCACCGAAAACGAAAGCCGGGGAATCGAGGACGCCCGGTTCGTACGCTTCACCGAGTGCGACGGCAGCGTCACATACTACGCCACCTGCGCCGCCTACAACGGCTTCAGGAGCCTCCCGCAGTTCATCGAGACCCCGGACTTCCGCCATTTCAAGATCCACACCCTAAACGGCGTGTGCGTGCAGGATAAGGGCATGGCTCTTTTCCCGCGAAAGATCGGCGACCACTACGTGATGGTCGCCCGCCAGGACGGCGAGAACATGTACCTCCTCCGCTCGGAGAACCTGTTCTTCTGGAACCAGGCTGACCCGCTGCACAGCCCCGCGGAACCCTGGGAGTTCGTCCAGACCGGCAATTGCGGATCACCGCTCGAAACTTCTGAAGGCTGGCTCCTGCTCACCCACGGCGTCGGGCCTATGCGCGAATACCAACTGGCGGCTTTGCTGCTGGACCTCGAGGACCCCTCGCGGGTGATCGGCCGCTTGCGCGAGCCGATTCTGATCCCAATCGCCGACGAACGCGACGGCTACGTCCCCAACGTGGTCTACTCCTGCGGAGCCATGATCCACAACGACAACCTGATCATCCCCTACGGCCTATCGGACACCTCGACCGGTGTCGCCTTCGTGTCGTTGCCCGATCTACTCGCACATTTTGATCGTTGCTGAAACCGGTCCCTGGTGTTCGTGCACGATTCCACCCCCCCCCCCGTCTGGGTGGCCCATACCTCCTCTGGAGGTGGGGGAAGCGATGATCGTGGGCGGATCGCATGACCAGATGATCGGGCCTGAGCGCATGTCATCGTCTCCCCCATGTCCAAGTACGTGTTTAGCGGTTTCACAGTGGATTCAGAGCCCGGAGCGCGAGCGACGGGTACGCCGAACCACCCCGCGCTGGCGCTTGGGGCT
>SDBU01001108.1_pt1 | contig 39449 bp, 85 predicted proteins | sample 2277071 | NCBI WGS metagenome assembly SDBU01 (sample SAMN10397929, study PRJNA504765) | marine sediment metagenome | isolation source: marine sediment core GS08_GC12, 126 cmbsf | place: Arctic Ocean: Gakkel Ridge, Loki's castle | collected 2008 | reverse complement strand
GAATACAAATGAAGCTACAAGAACTCCAATTACTAATCCAAGGAATACAATAGTACCTACTAAACCAACTAGAGCTGGATATGTAGCAAATTGAGTAATCATTTCATCAGAAGCATTTCTTTCTGCACTTCCTGCATCAAAAGAATCTGATAAACTAACATATAAAAAGATAGCAATAATTACCAAAACACCAACTAATACAACTGCAAGAACTGCACCAAAAGCTTGGCTTAACGCAATTCCTTTTTTAGTCTTGGTTTCCATATTAAATATACCTCCTTTCAGAGTCGATTAAAATTTCAATAAAGAAACTAAAGATAAAATCACTATATACATTTGTAAAAGAAACGTAACGAAACGTAACGAAACGTAACGTAGCGTAACTAAAGTAAATTAAATTTCATTACTTACTTTCTTAGCAATTATTTCCCCAGCTTCCCAATAAGAAGCATCACATACATCATAAGTTGCATTTTTTATTTGGCTTAATTGTTTATCTAAAACTTTTTTTAATAGTGGACCTATTCTTACTCTAAATTCTTCTTTATTTTTTTTATCTTCCATTATACATTAGCTGTTCTTCCAGTTAGTTTACTCCATAAAACTCCAAACGCTATAAATAAAATTAATAGATATAAATATCCTTTATTTAAGAATCCCATAATTACTAATAGAATTGCTAAGATTACACATATAAAACTAGAGAATATCCAAGCTCTACTTGCTCCTCTTCCATTAGCTATTGAACCACTAAAAGCAATTATCCAAATTACTAAAAGTATTATTGGAAAAAAGATTCCTCCGCTCGCATCATTATTTACAAACTTAAATATCTCAAAGATGTCTGCTGTGTTTGTTTGATTAGGTACTGCGAATGGCATTTTAAACTTTATTCCTCCCTACTGCATTTATTATCCTGAAAACAATTACTGTTGTTAATATTGCTCCCCCAACTATAAAAAAAGTATTTACTACTACTGAGCTTAAGAAAGGAAAGTCAAGGGATATATTACTTCCCATAGTAATATATAATCCTAATGTTGCTAAAACTAATTGTACAATTGTAAAAAATGAAGTAAAGACTACATCAAAAGCACCTTTAAGTGTAAATCCCTCTTCACTTGCAGTAGTGCTTCTCATAACTTCTACTGTATCTGCTGTTTGTGTAAGCTTATCATAATTCTCACTAAAACTTTCACTTGTTAAATCAGCGTCAGGATATTCTTGTCCAACACCTGCAATAGCAATTACAAAGAAAGCAACAATAGCTGAGAAGATAAGCCCTGCTATTACAAACGTACTTGTTGAAAATTGTGCTTTTTTGTTTATCATTTATCTCTCCATTACAACAATGATTATTATTGAAGCAGCAATTATTGCTGTTATGAATACTGGGCCAAAGCTAACAAGCCCAATTAAATTAACAAGTATTATTGCAGCATTAACCATTACAATTCCTGCTATCTCATTAAATTGAAATGCAAATGCTGAAATCAATATGATAAACCATCCAAGTAAAACTCCTAATAATCCTGCTATATCTGAAAAGGTTTCAATAACAAAGTTTAATAGATTAACTAAAAATTCTTCACTACCTCTTTCCACAAAACCTTTTGCAATATAAGTTCCAGTATCATTTCCAGTTAGATTACAGGTTAAGGTTGCTGCAGAAAGAGAGGAATTTGAATTACATATAACTGGATTTGTAGATAAAGAATATTCTTGTTTCTCTACAATTAAAGTTCCTAAACTAAAATTAGTGGATATGTCTTGATAAGTATAAGTTACAAAGTTTGTATTTTTATTAAATATTAATGAAAAAGTTATTCCAGTTATGTTTTCAAATACTGCCCATGGTTTACCTAAATCTTCTCCTATTGTAAATGTTAAAGTAAATGGTACAGATTCTCCAACAACCTTTTGGGAAGAGGTTTGTAATAATGTAGTTGCATTTAATTTAATAATAAATCTATAGTCTGCCGTCTCTGTTTCAAAGAATCCAACTGTCTGTCCATTATCTGCTGTTCTAGAAACTTGAACTGTTCTGAATTCTGCTAGTCCCGGATAAAACCTTTGAGTAAATATAAGGTGGTTTGGTAATGGTAATATATTTGCATCTTGAACTTTTAATATAAATGAAGTAGCAAATTCAGATTTTAATAAATACAATGGAATACTTTGTGAATTATTATCTATCTGATCATTTTGGAAAAAGTAATTTCTTGCAGTATATATTGTAGTATTACCAACTTCATCATATTCAACAATTGCATCTGTGAAATAAGTTCTATTTGGTGCAACACATAAACTAACTTCATTAGCACTACTATTAGTAAAATTAGATTCTCTTTTAACAGTTCCAGATCCTAACCATGTTCTGAAATCTCCTGCAAATTCAAATGGTTTTATTTCAGTTAAGTTTTGTTCATCAAATGCTGTGAAGTTCAAAGCAACTGCATTAAAGATTGCACCACAAGTTTCTAAATGTATCCTTGAAACATTTTGTGCTATTGGTGTATCTGTAGTATTAAATGTTGAAGAACTTGTACCATCAAAAATAGTAACTTCCCAGAAACCAGTATTGTTTTGTGATTCTTGATCATTAAGGGGAATATCTATTGTTCTATTAGCAACGCAAAGTGAACCAGTACATTCTGTTTGTCCAGGATATGATGTTCCATTATAATTTAATGTTGAAGCAACAGATAATATATTTCCAGTTATATTTATACTTAAAGTAAAATCCTGCGATTCTGTTTCAGAAGCATTTAGATTAAAAGTTTGGTTTAGTATTTCAAATTGTCTAATTTGGAAAGTAAAATTACTAGTTGCTAATTCACATAATGTAGAAGTTGCATTTGTTCCACAACCTAAAACATTCCATTCAAAGTTTCCTACTGCAAAATCACTTACACTAAATAGAGAATCATTTTGTTCATCTCCAGTTATACTAATTGTTGTCTGATTAAATATAGTACTACTTGAATCCCAAACAAATAAGGTTGCATTTGTTAAATTTAAGGCAATGGGGATAAGACTAGCATTAAAACTTATTGTATCACTAGTTGTTGCAAAACCATTTACTGGTGAATTTAATGTTATTTCTAAATCAGATTCTCCTTCACTAAAAGTAATTCCAGCTCCATCATTATAAAGTTGATTAACTTCTTCTTGAGTTAGAGCTCTATCCCACATTCCAATTTCATCTATTAATCCTTCAAATGGAGTTGGGACTCCCCCAGAATCTCCAAAATCTAATAGTCCAGCACTTTGAATAAAACTTTGTGTACTATTTTGATAGATAATTGAATTATTATATAAGCTAAGATTACCACTACTTTCTAATACTAATGTAAACATACTCCATTCATTTTCTTTAAATGCCCCTAAACTTGCATTTAATTGATCACCTAAAGCACCTATATTAAAATTTCTATATCCTCCTCCAGGGTCATCTTCAAACAATCCCCAATTTGCTCCTGATATTGATTTCATAATTATATCATCGTCATGAACAGTTTCTGGTTTAAACCAAATATTAATAGTTTTATTTCCTGTTGAAAAATTTGTTATATCTTCTTTTGTAACATAATGTGTAAAGTTTACAAAAGGATTTGCTATTGTAGTTGCATTAGCTGCAAGTCCTATTAATCCCCCTGGAACAAAATCATTATATGCCTCATCTATCCATTGTTCTCCACCAGTTTGAGTATGGTTTGATAAGTTAAACATTCCTTCACTAAGATTATTACTCATTCTGTGATCACTCATATTATAGTAGTGAGTTAAATTTACATTAAGACTTGAAGTCCAAACAGCCCATTCATCAATCCATTCCCCAGAAGTTTGAATAATCCAATCCACCCTTTGGTATGGATATAATTCTCCTTTAATTTCAAATTCATAAACTATTCCTTCACCACTCCCTTTAACTTCCTCACCTTGATATTCTATCCAAACATTATTAACTTTATAGTGAAAACTATAATCCACAATATCTTCCCTTTTATTATATAAACTATCTAAAGCAACAAACCTAATATCATCAATTAATTTCCCATCCTGATACATTGTTATTGTTTTATTTGCAGAACAACCAACATCATAACAAGCTTCTGTGTTTGAAATTAATTCAACTTCTTTTAATTTTTGTAATCCAAACCAATCTCTAATCTCAATTTTACCATATTCTGAAGTTGTTTCGTCAATAACTAAATCTCCTTTAACATTATCAAAGTATAGATCTGCTGAAATTAATGGAATTGCTATAAGCAAAACCATACAAAGCACTATTATCTTTATTGTACGTTGCTCTGTGCAAGTTTCCCGACGAGAGTTTTTTAACATTTTTATCATATTCTATCTCTCCTTCCTCCTCCACCTCCACCTGAAAATTTAGCAAATACAATTATCATACTCAATGCTCCAACACCAATTAAGAATACAACTATGTTATTCATAACTAAATTTATCAGAGTTTGTTCTGCTAGAATATCTGAAAAAGTTGGATTGCTTGTAATGGTTTCATAAGCATTACCAAGATAAGTTCCTAAGAACACTGTTAGTGCAAGAAAGATTATCCAAAGGAATAAGAATATTGGACTTCTAACTGTTAGGAAAGAAGTGATTAATGTACTTATTGCAAGTCCAATAAGTAAGAAAAAAGTTCCTCTATTTATTATTACTGGCCCAAAGTTCTCTAAAGTTTCTATTGCAGCAGCTCCTTCTGTGGAATCATTTAATCCTGCTGTTTTTAATCCACTAGTTATTGTTGGTATTATAAATGCTATTATAAAAAATCCAACTGCAAATATAAACATAGTTATTAAAAGTATTAAAAGATCTGTTTCATCACCTCGTTTGTTCATTTTTTCTTCCTCCCTTTAGGAATTATAAATCTGTTATCTGGTTTAGGGAAAACAAATTTAACTTTCTTCTTCTCTAAGAAAGCTGTAAAAGTTCTTTGAGAAAAACTAATTCCTTTTTCTTTTTCAAGTTTTCTCCTTTCCCTTTCAAATACATTATCAAAAAACTTAGGATCAACTCCTATAGATACTACACGATTTCCCATTACTTATAAACCCCAGTTATTAATTTCATATTAATTAAAACCCTCAAATCTTTATTAACATTTTCTTAAAGAATTAATTATTATATATCTAAATCTAATTCATACTGTGAACCTATCTTTCCACGATAAGACCAGAAGCTTCTTAATGCTACAACAACTAACCATATTATTAATGCAAATGAACCAGCAGTTAAAAGTATTGTTAGTAATCTATAAAATGCACCAAAGCTACTTATTAATGAAGTAAAGTCTGAAAAGAATTCTGTTATAACACTTACTCCAGTACCAACACTAAAAACTAAAACAATCATTGATAAACTAATAAAAAATATTTTAACAGGAACATTACTTGTCATTATACTTAACACAAGAAAAAAGATTACTGTTGCTATCATTGAAAAGATTGCTCCAAAGATTAATGTTGCTTCACCAGAAGTTAGAGCAGATACTTGTGGTGTTAAGATTAATAAAAATGCAATAGTAATTAAAAACATATTTGTTTTGCTCATACTTCAACTACCATCCCAGAGTCATCCTCATTTTGTTTTATCATCTTCATAACCTTTCCTAACATTCCAAACGCAGGTTTCAACATCTTCTGTGTTTCTTGTTGAATTCTCTCCTGAGTTTTTTTAAACCTATCCTTCCAACAAATCAAATGATAATAAGTTTCTCCAATCTGTTTCTTTCCATCAAAGTCTGTTAGTCTAACCCACTTCTCTTTCCTTTCTTTTATTTTCCTATTGCAGATTATACATACTTTCATATTCCAACTCCTATAAATATACCAACTCCAATACTTATTAACATTATTAAAATAAATAAAATTGAATTTATATCATAAAACATAACTCCTTTTTTTATTTGTATTGGAAGAACTTGGCTTAATGATTTGGGATGTTTAATCATAAATAAAATTAAGTCAAGAGAATTAACACCATTAGAAGAAAAATCCAAAAGAAAATCCTTTTTTGTAAATAGTTTATCTGTATGTTTTAACTCATGTTTTAATATTGAATCATGTAAACCTTTATACTTTTTTAAGTTCTCATTTAATTCTATTCTATCTTTGTATCGATTTCCCAATCCATATTTAACATAATCTATTCTCATTTTATTCTGTTAAAGATAACCCCCTAGTTTCTCTATATATTTTTATGTATTTACTAGCCCACACAATTATCATAATTAGAAAAACAAACCAAAACAAATAAGCATAGAAAATATAAAATGCTCCATAGAAACTAGCTATCCCAGAACCACTTAAATATCTTTGTAAATAAGATTCAACAAACCTAACCATAAATACCATTGGAACAAATGCAAATATTAAAAATAGTGTTGGGATGAATTTAGAATTTTCTCTTACTTCATTACTATTATTATTAATCTTTTTTTCTTCATCGTCTATACATAATCTTTTATTCATTCGGCTTGAAATAAATAATATTATAAAAGCAAATAAAATTGCAGGAATTATTACAACTAAAGAAGAAGTTCCATAACCTTGTTTAATAAAACCAATGATTACTGTTGCTGAAAAGTTTTGGCAATCTATTAGTGAATAACTTCCATTTTCTAGATTAAGAGTGAAGTTTAATCTCCCACCAGGAAAAGTTGATGTAGTTATATTTGTTTGAACAGATGTATTTAAATTAATTGCAGTAACGTTTCCAGTACAATCAACAACAGGAGTTAATCCCTCACAAGGAATATCTGATACATCTATTTCATTTGTATCAGAACAAGTATCTAATGCACTTACTAAAAGAATTGTATTAATTAGAATTACTGCTGTAAAAAGTATTAAAGTTTTCTTCATAGTAACCATATAAAATAAAACCTCTGAAACTTTATTAACATTTTCCTAGATTCTAATCACGCACCAATTCTTACCCAGAGGATTGCAAAACCAACAAAGCAACATATAATAACTATTCCTATTGCGATTGGAGTTTGAAACTGTGAGAAGAAACTTCCTAAACTATATGCTTTTTTAGCAGCAGCTTCTGCAGCAGATCTCCATGCTTTATTTAGGCCAGTATCTATTTTAATATTTAGTATTGATTCCTTTACTTCTTTTACTTCCCCAGTTGGTTTTCCGTTGTCATCTAGTTCTTCATATTCTACTAAATGTTCTGTCCAAGAATCATTTAAAACTAATCTGTAGTCATCAGACCCAACTTGTATTACAGTTAATAAATCAACACCTTGCAAGTATCTTCTAATATCAAATACTTTTAATTTAATCTTGGGCATTAACCATCCCTTTCTTTTAACATAACAAATTCCTCTTTTGTTATCTATGTACCCTTTTCCCCATTCTCCATTAATTATTTTTCCAGCACTTCTAACTAATTTAAATTCTACTTTAAGATTCCATCTTCTTCTAACAAACCAGAACCAAGCACCAATAGCTAATATTATTAATGCAATTCCACCAACTACCAAAACAAGAACTGAAGTCATAAGTACCCCTTTTCCACCAGAGAATACATTTCCAATTGAACTTCCTATATCTGTTGCCATTTTATTTCATCATCACCAAAATTTAAAGTCTCCTAATAAAGTTTTCTTTGGAGTTTGAGTTAGGTTCTCGCTTACTCTAAGAGTAGAGAATAGTCTTCTAGCCAACATACCATTTTGAGCTTGTTTTAATATTGAGAAAACAGTTATGCAAATAATATTTAATATCCTATCCATTTCATTATAATCCCCAACTATTTTATATTTCTCATCATTATCACTTAAATCTCTTATTGTATAATCAACAACAGATTCCATTATATTATTTATTTCATTAGAACTAAAATTAGATAAAGAAGTATTTTGGTTTAATATTGAACCAAGAAAAGACATGAAGTTTGCAACAAGTTCCTCTGATATTTTTTTCCTATTTATATCTATAGCAGTCCATTCTTGAGTTATAGGATTTTTCTTTTCCCCCCTTATTCTATGTTCAATCTCAACCATTAAATTATCTGGATTAATTTGAGAGATTATGTTTCTAACCTTTTCTTCTCTCATAAAATCACCATAAAGAGAATTAGGATCTGTTCCTTGTCCTGCTTGATTAGCAGCTTCTGCTGAATTACCCATTAATAAATTGTATTCCTGCTGAGAAATTTCATCCACCATAATTGATTAATCTAAAATTATTATTTAAACATTTGTGAGTAAATACATACATTTAAATACCTTATTATGCTGTATAATGTATGGAAAAGATAACAATATATCCAAAAGAGAAATTAGTTAATAAACTAAAGAAAGAAAAAGAAACTCAAGGTAGAAGTATGAATAATTTAATCCTATTTATAATAAATAAATATTTTGATGGTGGAGAAAGATAAAATAAAAATGTTATTTGTATTTAATCAAAATCAGAAGAAGAAATTTAAGAAAGTTATTAAATGGATTTTTATTATTTCTTTTTTATGGTTTTTGTTAATATCTATTATCTCTCTTATTTTCGTATTTTTTTAGTTCCTTTCTTCTTTTTAGTTTTAACTTTCTTTTTAGGAACTCTCCTTACTTTTCCAGGAAGAATGCCTATATCTAATCCATCTATTTTAAATGTAGTTGGTAGTTCTCCTCTTCTTATACCAAATAATTCAGCTCCAACAATACCAGTTAAACTTGGTTGTATTCTTCTTTTTGGTTTCTTTCCTCTTCTTACTCTCCTTTCTATTCCAGGTGGAAAACTAGGAAATCTTATTAATGGTGGAACTGCAAATGGAAAACCAAAACCACCAAAGAAACCAGCTCTTACATCAAATCTAGCTCTTGAAGGAGTTACTCTTAATTGAGGTTGAGCTAATCTTAATAATGTTTTTTGTCTTGGTAATTGAAATTGTTGTTGTAATTGTTTAGGTATTGATAGTTGTTTAAATAATTGTTTTTGTGAAAATGCTAATCTTGTTCTCTGTCTTTGTTGAGTTTTAGATACAGATAATTGTCCTATATCTGTTATTGGAATTTGTTTTAATAAGTCTTTTTGAATAGTTTTAGTTAATGATTCTAAAGCACCAACTCCCCCAAAATCTAATCCAGTTGTTTGTGTTATTTGAGAGGTGCTTGGTAAGGATTTTACAATCCCAGAAGTATCTATTTTTAATCCACCACCTAATTGTGTTTGTATTTGTTGTGTTTGTGTTAAAGTATCTCCAAAAGTTTTAGATAACGGTGTCTTTGTTCCTCCACCTCTAAATATTTTAATACCTTTTGAAATATCTTGTGAGGGGAATTTTATTCTTAAACCTAATCCACTAACTTGTGTTTTGAATCCTTTAACAACTCTAAATTGTTCTGGGAATGCACTTATTCTTTCAAAACCAAAAACTCTTTCTCCACCAGTAAAACCAAAAACATTTTTAGTTCCTGGAAATTTCTCAGAAAGTCCTGCAAATTCCGTCCTTGATGGTGGGGATACAATCACATCAATTTCAGCTCCAAATTCTCCAAAAGAAGTTCTAAGCAAAGGTAGTGTTTGGGAAACTCCTGTAAATCCTATTGTTGAAACTGGTTGTGTTTTAAATGCTGAAACAAATTGAGTAGTCCTAGTTCCTCTTAATAATTCTCCACCAATAAATCTGAATTCTGGTGTGGTAAGTTTGCTAATAGATATTCCTCCTTTTCCAAGAGATAATTGTTCAACTTGTAATTTTATCTCTGGGAATCCTTTTTCAGTTCCCTTAAAAAAAACTTCTGTTCTTCCATTCCTAACTATTTCTAAACTTGTCCCCTTAAATTGAGTTTTTGTAGTTATCTTTGGAACAAATACTACATCTCTTATTCTTAATGGAGAAAAAACTTTTAATGTTTCTAATGTTCCAGTTTTTAAACCAAATTGTCTAATGTTTCTTATAGCTCCTCCTCCTCCAATTAATGCAGCACCTGCAACAACAACAATTGGAGCTACAACTGCTGGTCGTGTCCTTATAGTTTCACTAATAAATTTTAAAGGGTCTTGTGTAAATTTAAAAGAAGATTGAACTGTTGGAATATCTAATATATCTTTTAACTTCCCACCAAACTCAAAATCTTTTGTTTCTAAACCAGTTTTACCCAAATCTATTTCTCCTGGTTTAAATGTCTGAACTCCTAATTTAGTTGTAAGAGATATTAAAGATTGTGGTATTGATATAGCAGTTCTTAATCCTGCTAATTCAATTTCTGCAAATTTTGACTTTCTTCTAGTTCCTTTAGGTAATCCTTCAAAAGCTTCTTTTGATTGTAATAATAATTCTTGAGCAAACTCTGGTTTAATTTCTCCTTCTTCCGTAAATTGAGATATAAATTCTTCTCTTCTCTGAAAACTTGGTCTGTCCTCAAAAAAGGTTTTCTCTAAACCAAAAGTTGTTTGCCCATCTTCTGTAACCTCTGTAAAACCAACAGCCCCACTAAAAGACTCTGGATCAGCTTCAAAACTCTTTTGAATCACACTTACATCTCTTTGAATATCTCTCTCAATTCTAAAAGCTTGTTTTGCTAATAATATCTGTTGTAAGTTACTTTCAAATTGTCCTCTAGAAATACCAAAACCTAAATCAGTAGTTGAAGGAGTTACTAAACCTGCAAACTTAGTTTCTATATCTATAAGTTCTGCAATTCCTTTTCCTGTTGGCTCACTCTCTATTTCAAAAATAGGTAATGCTCCTCCTCCTGCTTCAATTATAAATTCTTTTTCTTCTGGTGTAGCAAAAAGAACTTGTCCTCCAACTCCTGTTGTTCCTGGAAGAATTACACCTTCATCATCAAATTCCTTAAACTTATCAAAAGGACTTGGAGGTGGTGTTATGATTTCTTTAAATTTATCTAATTTGTTTTGATCAAAAGATTCTATATCACCATCTTCAACAAAATCAAAAGGGGTGGGGGGTGGTGTAATTATATCCATAAATTTTTCTAGTTTAGCTTGTTTAATGGATTCTTCTCTTGCTTTTGTTCTTGCTATTTCACTCTCTACAAAACTTCTTTGTCTTGCAGTTAAACTTCTTAATGTTTTTTCTGATACAAATTCTTTTCTTGAAAGTGCTTCGGCTAATTGAACATCTTTTATAATTGATTGTTGTTGAGTTCTTGTTTGTTCAACTCTAGAAATTTCAACTCTCTGTTCTTCTAATTGAACTCTAACTCCACCTAATTCTTGTCTAGCAGTTTCGACTTGAGTAAGTGCTTGTTCTCTTCTTTTTTGAGATTCTAATCTTGATAATTGTAAACCTCTACCAGCCCCACCTAAAACACCACGGAGAGCAAACTGCCTTTCTATACTTCCTCTTGGAGCTCTAATTTGTTGAGCTTGTTGTTCTGCTCTTGCTATCTCTTGTTCTCTAGCCAAAACCTGTTCTTCTGCACTCGTTACTTGTTTTTGTGCTTCTTCTAAAGTAACCATACAAAATAAAACACTCAAAACTTTATTAACATTTTCTTAATTAGAAATGTTTATATTAAAAATTAGGTTTTTAAAAACATGCCACCTTACAATCAATCTGAAGAAAGTATTTTTAATATGGCTCTTGCATATTTAAAAAGGATTGATAAACTATTATACCTTTGTGATCTTCATTCTATGAAAGGAGATATAGAAAGATGGAATAATACCTTACTAACTTTATACAGAGAGATTTCTATTAAATTAAAAACAGAAGATGAAATGAACAGAATATTGGGAGAAAAAAAGACAGACTTTAATTTAAATGATATTGAAAATATTAATGTTAATTATGAGAATTCAACTCTTGCAAATATAAATAGATTATGTAACAATCCATTTTTTCTTATTAAATACAGAAAGTATATTCTTTTTCTTTTACACAATGTAGAAATCAAAATGAGAAGAAAAATGCAGGAGAAAAATATGTTGCTTCCAAGTAAGGATGATCCAAGGAGAGCAATTACTCAGAGGTAAAAATGGCTAGAGTTTGTTGTGAGATGTTTCCTAAAGGAACTTGGAAGGATCAGAGAAAGGAAGGTCTCTATATGGATGACCTTTTAAAAAACCAAATAGATATTCTTATAAAAAACATAAAAAATGATTGGGACTTTACAATATTAATAACTGGTGGTGGTGAAGTTAGGGTTGGTAAATCAAAATTAGCAAGTGATATAGGAACTTATTGGACAGAACAGATGTATAAGGTTCATGGTATAAGAGTTCCTTTTGATGTTAAAACAAATTTTGTTCTTGAAGGAAAAAAATTAATTAAAGCTGGGAATGATCTTGGAGTTAATCATCCTTACTCATGTTTAATATTTGATGAAGCTGGTGCTGACTTAGAAGGAAGGAAAATAATGACTCAGATGACTCAGGATGTATTGGATTACTACAGAGAATGTGGTCAATACAATATGTTAAACATTTTAGTTCTTCCAGAGTTCTTTGACTTGCCTAAAGGTATTGCATTAAGTAGAAGTATATGTTTAATAGATGTTTACTACACAACTGATGATGATGACATATTTAAGAGAGGTTATTTTAATTTTTATAGTAGAAGAAACAAGAAATATCTTTATATTAAAGGTAAGAAGGACGCAAACTACCAAGCAGGGAAGTATAACTTCCATGGAAGGTTCTCTAACTTCTGGACAATAAACAAAAAGGAGTATGAGGAACTAAAGATGGAATCAATGTTAAAAAGAGAAAGTAGGAGAAGAAACAAATTCCAATTACAAAGAGATGCGTGTTGGTATCTCCTCAATAAGGAATTTAATAAAGCTCAGTCCTGGATAGGCAAGAGAATGGAACAGCTTACTGGAATTTTCGTTCCACAACAGACTATTTCTGATGGATTAAAGCACTACACTATGGAAAATGAGTAACTGACACCAATTACCGAGCTATATTAAATATTGTGTACAATAAAAAAGAAAAATCGCAAGGCACAAAAAAGGATTAAGATTATGGAAATGGAAAAACTAGATGGATATTGTGTTGAATGTTTCAAACAACAATCAGTTGTAGTGGCTAAAGTAATATTTAATTATAAATCTAAAGAGAAAAAGGTAGTGGGTAACTGCTGCAAATGTGGTGAAGAGATTATAAGAATCATCCCAATCCTCTAAGAAATTTTTAGTTTTAATTCTTCTAATAGTTTTTTATCATAGATAAATATACTATCAAACAACTTAATTAATTCGTTAGATATACCAATAATTAAAACTCTTTTTTTACATAACTTATTATCAAATCTTTTTCCATTCCATTTACTAATAAACTTTTTTGCACTATTAATACCAAACAATTCATATTCATACTCTACTTCTTCTTTTATTATATCTGGAACATAACCATTTGGAGGATGAGATCTTAATCCAACAATATTTCCATTAACTATTTTATTTATTTTAACCATATCTTTCTTATGCTCATCCAGTATTAATTCAGAATCTCTTTTCTTTTTAAATTTGTATCTCTTTTTATTAACTTCTTTTAAACATTCCTTTGAGCAATATTTTCTAATTTTCCACATCCATTCTTTATAACCTTTATATAGAACCCCTTTTCATTTGTTTCCCACAATTCTTACAATTTTTTCTTTTTATTATCACCATAGTATTATATAATACCTTATATTTATAAACTTATGGGTATTAGTGTATTATATACTACATCACCACAATCTTTATAAATACTATAATACTCTAATACTTATGGAAAGAAAAACAACAAGCATTAAGATAAACCCTGAGATATGGAAACAAGTTAAAATCCATTGTGCAGAGCAAGAGATAGAGATTTGTGATTATCTTGAAGGGTTGCTCGAGAAAGAATTGAAAAAGGATTAAGATTGTAAAATTAAATTTCGTTGAACTAATAAAATTAAATTCGGAGGAAATACAAAATGAAGAAGAAGATTGAAAAGAAGAATGAAGATTATCTTGATCTTACAGAACAAGATAATGAAGTGGTTGAGGAAGAACAACCTAAGGAAGTTAAGGAAGAAGAAATTGCTGAACCAGTAATGGATGCTTTCACTGGCTTACCTGAAATGGATCTTCCTGTATTGCCAATAGCAATATAAAAATAAAACGAGAGCTACATGGGGCAGAGAAATCTGCTCCTGATGCCTCTAATTCTAAATTAAAAATCTAATGGTTGAGTTACATCTTCCATACTAGCAGATATATCTGGCATCTTAAACTCGGGATTATCTTTTAGGCCCTCATTCATTTTAGGCCTAATCCAAAAATACCATATTGAAAATCCTACGACGACAACTAAACCAATCCCAAAAGTATGATTAGAAATAAAATCTGTCCATGCCATCATATATAATAAAATCTCATCCTCCTTTTTGGTTTTCTCCCTAACATTTTTGCAGCTTTCTTTCTATCTAATTCAATACATTTAATTTCATAGTGTTTAAGTAAAACTTTTATTAAATGTGAAATACTAATTGGATCACAGTCTAGAGCTTCAGCTATCTGAGATCTGCTAAGTGGTTTCTCACTTCCTTCTATTACTTCTAAAACTTCACTCTGGCCCATTAACATCACCTAATTTAAAATCTTTTGAACTATTAAATACAAATCCTGCTGCTACATAATTTGGTTTGAATCCCTTTTCTCCAGAATACCAAACCTCATCCTCAATATCAATACATGAACAAGCTTTCATATTATATCTATTCATAACATAACTTAAAGGTTCATCTCTAAGCATATCTCTATATTTTAGTATAGTGAATATCGCAGAGATCAAAGCTACTACAACTATAAATAATAAAACTAAAAAAACCAAATTCATTGCTATCCTTAAATCTTCTCTTGTTTCTTTTTTCATTTTATCTTGTAAAAAACTTCCATGTTATTTTAACAACTATGTACAGGAACATTATCCATGCTCCTGCCTTCCACGTTTTCATTCCATAAGCTACTGCTATTGAAAGGAATAAAAAAATTACAAAACTTTTTGATAATCCTAACATTATTCATTCATTAACTTAGTTAATGCCTCCTCGATGGTTACCAAATTTATAATAGTACCATCCTTTTGTTTTAGTCTTCTAACTTCTTGAGTAGGAATCTGTTCTTTACTAACAACAAGGATTTGTTCTTTTGAATCAGCAACTTCAGTTTCCTTTTCTTTTTTGATTGCTTTTTTCTTTTTATCTATTTCATCAATCTTTTTTTGAAGTTCTTCTTCTTCTTTAGTAATGTCTTCGTCAGAAAGTTCTTCCACTACTTCTTCAGTTTCTGATTCTTCATCATCAACAATATCCTCAACAACTTCTTCCTTCTTCTTTTTTTTCCATACCATGTTTTATTTTTTTACCCCCTTTCATCTTCTTTTAAAGATTGCCTTGCCCATAGGATTATTAAGACAAGTATTACTGCTCCTATTGTTCCTACTATTATAAGTGATATTTCCATTTTACTCTTTTATGTCTCCTATTTTTAATTTCTCACCATGTTTTGTGTCATTAATTTTATTTATTTATGTGTTGCTCTTCTCTATTCTTGCACTATTGATTTCTTTTGTGTAACTAGGAGCAAGGAATAAATTATGAAAAAAAGAGACACCCTAAAGTATCAATTTTATTTATTCCTTGCATATTAGTTTGTATCATTTTTTATTTCTAATTTTAATTCTAAAATATATTTTATACTTTCTTTTAAAGTCATCTTCTCTCTTAATATTTTTTCCTCAATTAATTTTATTAGTTTTTTCATTCTATCAATTTAAAGAACAAATGAAAGGGAATCTCATTTGTTCTTTGCCTCAATTTTTCTTATTGTTTGAACACAACAAACACCATCTCTATCAGAAGCACATTCTTCACACCACATTGCTCCACATTCTGCACATTCACAATTTGCTTTATTCTCACAACATTCCTCGCATTTATTATTTTTTGCCATCTTTAACCTCCATTCTATTTATTAAAACATCAATTAGAGTATATTTCCTCCCCAATTATTTTATTAAGTCTTTTTTGAACTATCCTTAATCCTTTAATTGCATTTTGTTTTGGTTGACCCTTAAAACTATCTACTTGCCTTTTCCATTCTTTCTCATCTATTCTAAGACAATCTAAACAAGTAACATCATCATAATTTGTTGAGGAGTTACCTGCCTCATCTCTACCACAAACATTTTCTTTATCTACAACATCAAATTTATGCATTACCATATTTTCTATCATTCGAAACATAAAATAGAAAGATTTAATCTATCTTATATTTCCTCCCTTTTGTATTTGGTCTATCTCTTTTCATATTATCTTTAGCTAACATCCACCTATGATTCTCTGGGGCAAAAGCTAAATGGATTTGTTCAAAATCTGTCAAATCAAATTTGTATAGGGGGATAATGTGGTCTACATTATATTTACTTCTTGGCTTAGGAATTGGTGTAAGGACTTTCATAATCCCTTCCCAATCTATGTGATATTTTCTCATTGGATTAAGAATTTTACCAGTTTTTATATAATTTCTAATAACATATCCTAAAGCTGTTCCAAGTAATCTTCTCATTCTGAATCCTTCACTACTCTTATACATCTTATGATAATGTTCTAAATTCTGTTTTTTTCTTAGTTCTTTATTGTTTTCGTAATACTCTTTCGCTTTATTTCTGTAATATCCCTTCCTTTTTTTATAATATTTATTATTTATTTTAGAAATCTTCACTTTGTTATTATTTCTATATTTCTCATTAACTGCAAGTTCTCTTTCTTTATTTTTCTGGTAATATTCTTTTCTATTCATTTGTTTTTTTCCTGTGATATGAAATCATTCTAAGAACAAATCACTTTGCTCTTCTACTTGTCTCAAATAATTTAATTATCTCATCAATATCAAAGATATTTTGTTTAACACATTCTTCTTTAAACTCAAGATATGCTCGTATGTAAATTATAAAATCTTGTTTATTCATTTTTCCTCCTGTAACTTCTTCCTCGTAATTCATTAAACTCATCTTTGAGTTGGCTTCTTTTTAGTTCAATTAATAGGTTGTTCATATTAGTTTATCTCCTGCTCTTTTATTAATCATCATATCAACAATATTTCTATCTTCTGCACTTTCTACCCAATCAAATAAATCTTGTTTGATTATTCTAATAAATTCTTTTACACTTGGTAGATATAAAATCATAGCTTGTGAAGAAGGACTTTCTTCTATCTTTTCACTTAAATTAAATTCTTTCATTTTTTAACCTCCTGCTTGTTCTCTTTCTCCTTTGAAAATATGAAAAAATCAATGGAATAATACACTGCAATAGAAAAACATCCAGCTAATAAAAACCAAATTGTCCATAAATTATAATGTCCAAATCTCCATTCTATTGGTTCTGCAAATCCTATTGCAACTATTCCTATGAATATTAAAACCATTCCAAGATATAAAAAAGTAATATGTGGTTTCATTTGTTCATCTTCCTCTTTGATTTATTATATTTTTTATTATATTCTTGACAATCCCATTCAGTCCAAGCAGTTAATAAAGCAGTTGAAATTAATACTGCTTCTTCTGGTGTAACTGCAATGGTTGTTAAATGACCTTTAGTATTTTGTATTTCAAATAATATAATATCTCTTTTTGTTCCTGCTGTTTTTGGTGCTTTAGCTAATAAGGAACTTCTAATGAAACCATCTTTAACTTTAGATGCTCTAAAATAAAATGTTTCTTTGTCTTTCATTTATTTTTTTTCCTCGTAGATTTATTTAATTTCCAAAGTTTATCTATTTTCCAAGCTATTATAAATAAAAATATCCATTGCCCAACATCTATGATTATATTAAAATTCTGTAAGTGAATTAATTCAAATGTCATTTGTTCTTTCCCTCTGAAAAAGAAATCTCCTTAATTTTTCTATTTCTTTTTAGATTATCTTTTTTCAATAACCATCTATGGTTTTCAGGAGCAAACGCTATATGAACTTGGTCAATATCAGTAAAATCAAATTTTGATAAAGGAATTATGTGGTCTACATCATATTTGCTTCTATTCTTTGGAAATGGTTTTAATTGATTAACAATTCCTGCCCAATCAATCCCATACTTTTCTAAACGCCTAACAACCTTTCCAGTTTTAATATAATTCCTTACAACCTCTCTTAAACTGTTTGTAAGTAACATCCTAATCCTAAATGATTCATCTGTTCTATATTTATCCTTTACATATTCTAAATGGGATTTTCTTATCTTATCTTTGTTTTTTAAATAACTTTCATGGCTCATTTCTCTATGGTAATCTGGGTCTTTCTCATAATCCTCTACACGATGTGATTTATATTTTTCTTTAAAATCTCCATCATACCTCCCATTCCAATATCTACGCCAATTCTCTTTTACACATTCTTTTTTACCACATATTTTATGATACATATGTTTTTGAATAAACTTATCTCCACAGATAATGCAGGAAACTTCTTTATGCTCTACTGGTTTTCCTTTGTGTTCTTCATAGAACTTCTTGCTCCTTTCTTGTTTTGTTAATTTCTTCGCCATTTGTTCTTCCTCATAACTTCTCTTCCATTTGTGATTTAATTACCATAGTTCCTTCTTCATTTCTCTCACCCCAAACTTCAAACTCACAAGCATCATCAATTACTAATTCTACTTTTTCATCTGTTTCTAAATTTATTTTCATTTTCTATTTATTTATCCTAAGTTTTAATCTATCATCCTCAAAAACAAATCCTAAATTTGCCAAGTAGATTAATTCTTCTTTATCTACATTATCTTGAATTTGTATATCTTTTTTCTCATACCAAAAAGAGATTCTCTTATTTAATAACCATTTCATTATTTCTAATATTTTTTTGTTATCCATTTTATACCTCCTGTTTGTTCTTTCCTATTTAGATAATCTTTTATTTATAATCCCAAGTTTCTCCTTTATTTCATTATTAACTTTATCATAAGTTATTGAAACAGCTCTTTCTACTAATTCTGTTTTGTTAAGAGTAAAAATATCCTTTTTACACATTTCTTTTTTAACTTCCCAAATAACTTTTTCCTTATCTGTTTTAAATTTCATTTTCATATGTTCTTTCCTATTCATTGTTAAATTGAATCTTCTTTAACAATTTAATTTCTTCTTGTTTTTTCTCTATTGCCTTTTTAATATCCTTTCCTTTCCAGTATCTTACTTTCTCCATAAACTTTCTTCTTTTCATAACTTCAGGATTATTCCTTCTTTTTTCATCTTGTTTTCTCCAATACTTTCTAATTTCTTCCATATTAATATTATCTTCTACCATTTATTTTTTTGTTAGCAACTTTTTGTCCAAAAATATTATCTTGACTCATTATGTAAACTAATTTTCCAAGATAATAAAAAGGAAGCAAAGGATATTGCCATAATTTCCACTTCATTTTATATTAACCCCCTTCGTATTTCTTCTTTGCTCATTTTGATTTAACCAAACGCCCTTATGATTTTATATTTAATTTTATTCTTATCTAATCTTCTTTTTATTATTCCATTAATTGAATATTCTTCCTTTTTATAACTACCAAATCCCTCAGTTGAATCCATTAAAATTCCAAAAGCTTTGTTTTTTCTTCTATCAGTAATCCTAATTACATATTGTTTATTTTTCAAATCCATATAATCATCGATAAGATTAAATATTTCTTCTTTCATTTGTTCTTTAGTTTTGATTACCATATTACTTTTTATCCCTCTTCATATTTTCCTTTGCTAACATCCATCTATGATTTTCTGGTGCAAAAGCTAAATGTACCTGCTCAAAATCAGTTAAATCAAACTTATATAAAGGAATAATATGGTCTACATTGTATTTGCTTCTTGGTTGAGGTATTGGAATTAAAACCTTCATAATTCCCTTCCAATCAAGTCCATACTCTTTCATAGGATTAGAAACCTTTCCTGTCTTGATATAATACCTAATTACACCCCCAAGAGCAGTACCTAAAAGCTTCCTCATCCCATAACCTTCATCTACTTTATATCTTTCATTAGAACGTTTCAAATGTTGAGTTAGTTTTCTTTCCTTATTTTCTACATACCCTTTCTTTGAATTCTTTTTAAATGATTCCTTATTATTTTCATAATAATCTACTCTTCGATAATATTCTTTCTGATATTTCTTCCTCTCTTCTTTATGTTCTGGGTAATACTTTTTCATATACTTTTGTATATTTTTTGCTATTCTATCTTTATGTTCCTTTCTATATCTCTTTTGATATTCCAATTCTTTTTTTCTATTTTTATAATAATACTTCAATCTCGCCTTTCTCCAAATCTCCCTCATATGTTCTTTGCTTTTCCCTTCCATTTTATGTTTATTTTGTTTCATTTAATTCTCAAAGCTTGAAGAGCCATATCATTTATTTCTTCCATTTCATCCTCACCTAAACTTTCAATAGCATTTTTCATCTTTTCAATCTCTTTGATTTTATCTTGTTCAGTTTTCATTTTATGAATCTCCCTCAATTTTTGATTTTAGTTCTCTATTAATATCACAACATCTACAAGGGCATAAATCAGATTGTCTTGTTTTATATCCAGGTGTATTGTTTAGAGTTTTAAAACTACAATTTCTTTTAGCCCATTCATCAATCAACCCCAAAACATCTTTTCTACAATCTTCATAGCCCAATCTAAAGTTGTCTGTACGTTCTTTTTCCAATTCTTTTGTTGTTTTCATGTTTCTTCTCTTTGGTAGGTGATGTATTTCATTTGCCATTTGTCCTTCCTTGGTTAGGATTTAATTGTTCCATAACATTTATTTCTAATATCCAAGAGATATTGCATTTTTTACAATATCCATGATATAAATCATAATTTGCTTCTTTTCTTTCTTCAATTACTCTAACATCTAATTTTCCTTTGCATTTTTTACATCTTGCCATTTGTTGTAACCCCTAAACGATTTCACAGACCTCCTTTTCATCATCTATAAAACATAAATCAGAATCATAAGGACATTTTGCAGTATAACCCTCATAATTGCAACTCCAAATCTTTAAATCTCCATAATAACAAAAACCTACTTGAGTCTTATTAACAATTCCTTCAAAAGTTTCATTATGACATTCCCAATAAGCATTTCTCTTTGGTTCTTCAAAAATTGTAATAGCTATTGAAGATATTAAAACACAGCCAACAATAAAAAAAATAAATGCTATCACTAATTGTAATCCAATACTCAAATCATTGAACCTTATCTTTTTAGCCATTTGTTCTCCCTTGGTTATTGTTTAATTGTTCTTCTCTCCTCTGTAATTCTAATATTCTTTCTGCTAAAAATAATGCTTGTCTTTTTTCTTCATTAGATAATTTCTCTCCAGTTTGTGAAACAACATCAACTAAAAAACCATGACTTCTAATAACTCTAATTCCTCTGTCAACTAAGGATTTAATTTTTATTTCTAATTTAGCTCTAACTAATTTTATAAATTCTTGTTCATCTTTTACTATAAATTTATCTTCCATTTGTTCCTTTCTGATTAAGAACTTATCCTCCTAAATTTAATTTTTCTTTTTTCACCAATCGAAAATATAATTAATAAAACTCCTCCAACCAAAGTTCCAACCATAATAAGAATCTCTCCAGATATAACCATTAAAAAATGAAAATTATCTATACTTCCCTCTTTAACTAATTCAGGAAAGTTTGATTCTGGAACTTTTGTAAAGAAAAATAAAAAAATAATGAAAGATAAAATACATAAAACTCCTAAAAATCTAAAAAGATAATTAGGTTTCTTCTTCCAAGTAACTATCTTTTCATAATATTTTCCATCTGTTTGTTTTTTTATTTTCATTTTGTATTTGTTCTATCCCCTAAACTATTATATTTAATTTCACTATCTCTAAAAATAACTAATGGTTTAAGCCCTAAAAGTGTTCTTAAAGCCAACATTATTCTTTTATCATATCTAAGCTTATCAATAGTAATTTTTATATCCCCATTCTCTTCCTTTATTATTGTAAATTCATTTCTCATTTGTTCTTCCTCTCCTAATATTTAATTTCATTATCATTTTACAATCGGGCTGGAAAATGGTGTATACCAAACCAGCCCATCAGAAATCTTCTCATTTTTTCTTGGAGGAGAAAATGGAAAACTTCCGACATCCTTCAATCACTAAGATTCTCACCAATAGATTTATCCGGATTAATAATATCCTCTAGATGAATAGCTCCAATAAAATATCCCTCTCTTGGATCAAGGACTTTCATCTTTTGATAGATTGTGCATAATTTATAATTATGATTGCAGATGTGTGTTTTCTTTTGTGGGCATCTGTGCCAGTATGTGCATGGTGAGATTGTCATTTTTCCTCCATAGTTTTAAATCCCAAAAAAATAAAAAAACCATAAAGGACTATAGGAATTATCCCTAGAACATTTCCAACTATTGTCGAAGACATTTCAGAATAATTTGATAATAAAATTGCCACTGATAATATTCCTAACATCCCGAAAAGCATTAGTAACATACTTCTTTGATTTTGTGTCATTTTCTTCCATTCTTTTTATTTAACATATTTCTAAATCCCATTGTAAATAAATCTCCTAATTTAAATGTAAAAAATATAATTATTACTGAATAAAAAATTAGTTTGCCTATTGAAACATCTTGGATTAATTCAGCATATCCTTTAACTGCCCAAACTATAGTGCTTAAAATAAATAAACAAAATACAATTCCAATTACTAATTCATTCTTATTTTTATTCCACTGCACTTTCTTTATCTTTTGTGTCATTTTATAATACCTTTATTGCTTCTTTTATTAAGTCCCTAATTATTAAATAAAAAAGTATAGCCACCAATAATCCAACAACTTGCCCATATCCATATTGAACATCAAACCAATAGCCAACAAAAAGACAAACTATTATTGGAATTATTATTCCAATTATTCCTTGCATACATTTTTGCTTTTGTGTCATTTTTTTCTCTTACTATTTAATTCCTTTAGCTTCTTAATTCCCTCTATAAAAGAATCTACTAAATTCTTTCCATTAAAAACAAATGCTTCCTCTAACAATCTACAAGATTCATAATCCATAGTTTTCCCATTACATTCTTGTAACATCTCTCTAAAGAATTTATTCCTTTGTTCAAGGTTTTCATAAATTGGTTTCATTGCTTCTTCTATTGATTCTTCTTTAATCTTATCTTTGTTTTGTGTCATTTTAAACCAATTACATTTTTAATTTTTTTCCTAAATAATTTCTTCTTAATTATTTTTGAATCAAAGACATCTTTCCAATCTAAACCTTTAGATAATAATTCACAATGCCTACATCCCTCTTGCCCAAAAAACTTTGCTAATGGAAAAAAGATTTCATTCTCAAAATCTGTTGGTTTATATTTTGATAATAAACTCATACCATGTATCTTTTGATGTAAGTAAACTAATATACTCTTATTATTCATACTTTTTCCATTTAGTGTCATTTTAGATTGTGCGAACTTTAATCAAACACCTCCCTTGCATTTTCTATAGCTTTAGTAGGATTAGCATGAAGATAGATTCCTGTTGTAGATAGATTAGAATGGCCCATAAGCATTTGAACTTCATGGAGTTGCATCTTCTCTGCACATTGAGTTCCAAAGTAATGACGCAATGTATGAAACGAAATATCTTTATTCAAAACTTTCTTTCCAAGATTAGTTATAAATCTTTGAATACTTCTTCTTCCAATTTTTAATGGAAGTAATTTAATTGCTCTTTCATTAACTCTTTTTGGGCATGGAACAATTCTATCCTTTTTTCCTTTTGCTCCTCTAATTTCAATTCTATGTGCTTGAAGATCAACTTTATCTTTTGTTAATATTTCAATCCTAGTTCCATCTTTTCTTTTGTATCCAACAATTTCTGATATTCTTAATCCAGCTTCTGCTGCAAGAACCATCGCCAAGAAATATTGTTTCCTATTTTTAACTTTAGATTTAGCCACAGATTTTAATAAAGAATAATATTCATCTGGAGTTATTATCTTCGGTAGTTTTAATCCCATTTATTTCATCCTCCAACTCTTTAATAAAATTTTAACAAATTCGTCTTGACTAATTTGTTTTCCTTGTTTACCCTTACAATAATTTCTATCCTTCTCAAAATCTATTTTTGTTTGAAATTCAACATTAATTGTTTCCATGTTATAATTATATAACTATTTAACTATTTAAACCTTTCTAAAAAAATCAGATTGTGCGAACTTTTAGACATCTTGACCCTTTCCTTACCTTTTGTGCATTCACAATTCATTTGAATTATGTCTAGTAGATAAAGGCATAGCTTCTATTGACATTGAATTCCCACTTCTAAAATTTAATATATTCTGTAGAATACTTTTTGGTAATTTATCATAACAAGGTTTTAAAATTTTATATTTAGTAAAATCAAAAATTCTTATTCCATAAGGTATTAGATGAGTCAAGTAATTTGAATCATTAAAAAAACTTATCATTCCTTTTCTAGTTAATATATTTAATAACCAAACTGGAATAGAACCATATATTTTTTCTATATTAATCCCTCTAAACATAATCACAATACTATTCAAATAAATATTCTTATTAACTCTTTGTATATTCTCCCCTCTCTCATGATAATTTAAATCCATTCCAGAATCTTTTATTGATTTAACATAACCATCATTCACTGCTTGATTATATAATTGAGAGTTTGGAAATAATATTAAAGCATTTGGAAATAATCTATATGGTTTTGGCATTTTTCTTACTAATGAAATTACTTCTAATAAATCTTTTTCAGTATCATAATAATTACAACACATCAAATCATAATTTATAGAAAACTTATCAGTATATTTATTTAGTATCTTTGCTGTTCTTAAAACATCTTTGTATGTAATATTCCTATTATAAACTTCAGTATTTACTCTTTCACTTCCTTCTATTCCTAAGGTGATATGAACACAACCTGCATCAACTAATGATTTAATCTTTTCTTCAGTTATGCTTTTAGCATCAACAGTAGCTCTAAATCTTATTCCTACTTCTTTTTTATATCTCTTACAAAACTCTTTTATCTCTTTAACTGACCTTACTGTAAATGTATCATCTCTTAAATCAAGATAATTAATACTTTTAAATTTATTAATAATAGAATTAAGAAACTTTATTGAATAATCAACACTATAATTTCTTACAATTTTTGTCCTATGTCCCTTAAATAATTCGTTTAACTTTCCATTTGAACAATATGAACATCCATAAGGGCATCCTCTACCACTTAAAAACATAATTTCTTTTTCAAAATGTTCTTCTTTAAATGGAATTATATTTCCTTTATCAAGAATATAATGTGTATCAATATCAAAATCTGGAAAGGGTAATGAATCTAAATCATCTAAAAGCCATCTTATTGGATTTTTTATTATCTTACCTTTTTTTCTAATCCATATATTTTTAATGTTTTTATAATCCTTATTATTTTCAATTGCATCTGCAAGTTCTACTATTGCTTCTTCACATTCCCCAATACAAACAATATTACAATCTTTTATACAATCTTCAGGATTTAAAGTTGGATGAATCCCACCTAAGATTATTGTGGTTTTTAATTTCTTAAGATGTTTTAGGATTTGTTTTGTTCTTTCATAATTTATAATAAAAGCCCCAACCCCAATCATATCTGAATCTCTACATAATTTCTCTAACTGCTTTAATTCATCTTCTGTAAACTTTGTACAATAATTTTCTCCTTTACACATAAAGATTAAATTTACTTCATGTCCTGCTTTTTTTAATCTACTAGAAAGACATCTAATACCTTGTTCTATTGGGCGAGAGGCAGTTGATATTAATGTTATTTTCATTTTTTCTTAACTTCTAATTTCCAATAAATTTCATTAGCAGGAATTATCCCACTAAAAAATCTTTCATAAACATTTTGAGTGAATGTAGAAATATCTAATAATTTCTCAATCCATTTCATTGACCAATTCTTAATAATAAAACCTCTCTCTTTTAATATCAAATTATTCTTTTTAAAAATCTTAAATAATTGTCTATGATATAAAGAAAACTTGTTACAACTAAATTCTCTATATCCCATACAACATGAAAAATATGGAACACTAATGAATATCCTTGCTCTATTTTTACATATCCTTGAAAACTCTTTCATTCCTTTTTCAAAATCTTTCATAAACTCTAAACAATTCTTAGCATAGATTTCTTCAAATTGATTATCTTTAAATGGATAAGGATAATCATTTAAATCATGTTGAACATCTACTTTAAGTTTGCCATCATGAACATAAATATCATCATCTGTTAAATCCATATTAACATAATCTTCTTTATAATCATTCCCACATCCGAGATTCAGGCGAACTTTCATTGTCATTTTTTTATTTAGTTATATGCCTTATCCAAAAATAGGATAAACAAATGGTGCTAATGAACTTCCTCCAAAAGCAATTAACACAGCTACTAACAATAAAAATATTATTATTGGTAACAGCCACCATTTCTTTCTAATCTTTAGGAAATCCCAAAGTTCTCTAAGCATTGATTTGTTTTTCATATTGGTCTTAAATTAGTAGGCTCCCCAAAGATTATTAATATTAACATTATAATTGAAATTATAATTATTGGTGTGAGCCACCATTTCTTTCTTGTTTTTAAATAATCCCAGATTTTCATTTTAACCAAGTGCATATATGAATGGAGAGATTGAACTTGCTCCAAACCAAACCAATAACCCCATTATTAATATTAAAATAATTAATGGTGCTAACCACCATTTCTTTCTTACTTTTAGATAATCCCAGAGTTCTCTAAAAAATCCTTTATTGTGTTCCATCTTCATCCCAATAATATCTGCATTTACTTTTTAAGTTTCCTTTTTCTAATTGTAGTGGTGTCATAGGATAAGCCTTGCACCACAATAAATCAAACCCTGCCTTATCCCATATTTTACATTTCCCTGTTTTCTTATCAAAACAAATACATCCATTTCCAAGTTTGCAGCATGCACCACAATCTAAACAATTAGGTCCCTTCTTTTCTTTCCTAGTTAATAAGTTTGTTTTATATTGCCCACCTTTAAAATATCTTAAATATAAAAGATATATTCCAGAATACTTTAACCAGAATTTTCTTACCCATCCTTTTGGTTGTGGTTGTAGTTCAGTCATTTTATTATTAATTTATCTGGTATTTGATTTACTCCACTTTTATATTTTTTAAGATGATTAATTATTCTTCTAAGATAATATGTGAAAACCAAAATAGCAACTACTACTACTATATCTATTATTGTATAATTATCTACTTGATATGATAGTGTCATCTTGTTGTGATTTTGTGTCTTTTATATTGTTAGTTATAGCGATATAGTTATACCATATCTTATAACTATCCATTATTATGTACCTAGTTCTAGGTACACCTCATCTTAGGTACAGTCACTTTTGTTGGCTTTTATGTAATTTTATTGTATAACTCCAATAACTTCTCTTCAACTTTATTTACATCCCCAAATTTCTTACCAATAATTTTTGCTATTTGATTACTATAATTTCCTATTTCATGGAATATTTTAACTTCTTCAGAAGTTTCTAAAGTTATTATTGTTGGTTTAAATAATTCATCTTGTTTTATTTTCATTTTCTTTTAACCTCCTTACACATTTGCTACATTTAGCGACAGGAAAATCTTTCCTGCTGGTTCAACTCAAAGAACCTAAGATTTTCCCATCTCCTTCTAAAAGACCTGTTTCCAGATAACATTTTAGAGATTATGATTTGTGATTTCATTTTTTCTTTGTAAGCTTATTTATTAATTCCAAGACTTGTCTTCTTGTATAAGATGATTTAAATGGAGGCAAACCATACTTTTTTAATATTGATAAACCAACTAATTTTCTTGCTTCCCCTTTTAGTAATTCTGCATAACCTTTATCACAAGCAAACAAAACCCAATGTTCAGTTACTTCAACGATTTCTCCTTCCTTTAACCAAGTTCCAAAATCAGTTGTAGCTTTTATTTTTATTTTCTTATTTTCCATTTTGACCTCCTTGTAGTAGATAGTGCCGGGTTTGTTTAATAAGTCTTTAAATCATCTTACTTTTTAAACAGACGCTACTTTTTAAACAAAGCCGATAGTGCCTAAAGATATATATTCCTCATTGTATTAGATTCCCAACTAGGATAAACTTTTTTAGGTTCTTGTTCTAATTTCCTAACATTATGAAAACATCCTCTTTCAGTACACATCCATTTATCTATTTCATAATCTACGTGTGTTACAAACCTAGTTATTTTCTTACATTGGCTGCACCATGCTTGTTCGTATTTTTGTTGTCTTTGTTTTTTCATAGTAACCTTTACCCTTGTTTTTGTTTAAATGCTGTGAGAGTAGCTTAAAATAGCTTAAACAATAAATTACAGCTACTCTGCAGCTAAAACTTTATAAGTTTTATTTAGTAGGTTTTATGCTATCAGTAACAATTTCTGCATATTCAATATCTCCTTTTCCTTTCTTAGCTATAGTCATGAATTGAACTTTTTGTCCAACCAATACTTTCTCAGGATCAAGTATAGTTCCTGCTACAGATTTTGTTCCAAATGCTTTAAGCAATCTACCTAGTTTACTGTTATCAGATAAAACTGTTGGGCAACCATATTTGATTTCTATTTCAGAATCATCTACTTTGATATAAACATCAGTGTATTCATATGGTTCTGTTCTGTATATTATTTTGGATATTACTCCAGTATGGTTTCCATCAGGAATCTTTACAGCTTCTTTCCATTCTAGTTCCATTTTTAGTTTTTTCCTCCTTTCAATTTGGTTTTAAATATTTATCTTTATTTTCAAATTCAAATAGCTTTCTATTTCCTATACCCATTTCTATTAAATCTTGTCTTTTCTTCTCAATTTCATTTTCCTTCCTTTGTTCTTTTAATCTAAACCTTTTTTTTTCTAACTCAAACTGTTCCTTTGCATTTTCTCCAACCATTTTATTTGATATTTTTATTACCATTTCTTATTTTCCTGTGTAAAAGCGTAACCACATATATACTATATATATAGTCATCTAGTCATCCTTCTACTACTTTTAGTTACGGATAAAGACTTAATAAAATTATTGTTCATATTAATTATCCAATAATCATAAGTTTTTTCAGAATACATGGAATTTATTGGTTCTTGCCTACAAGTAACTAAATTCATATTCCATAGAACAGAAAGTTCTCTTTTAGCTGTTTTTCTTCCTATAGTAAAATATTTTGCTATATCATGTGTGCTTATCTCAATCTTTTCACTTAATAAATAATTAAATATATCTGTTCTAATTGGAAAAGCAGAACTCTTTGCTAGATGCCATAAAATTTCTAAAGCTCTTTTTTCCTTATAATCTTTATTTAAGCTAATTAAACAAATAAATAATCTCTTTAATTGTTTAGAAATTCTTGTAGGTTCTTCTGGATAAACATAATTCCTTAATTCATTTGTATAACTATCAAATTCTGCAGTGGCCCTCATATATGTTATATAAGTAGAAATTTTCATTATTTCATTAAGATATTTTTTATCTACAAAATCTCTTTTGGATTTTGGAATAACTGTCTTTTCTAAAAACTCTTTAGTTTTATTTTTAATTTCTAAATCTATAATTTTTTCTATATCTTCATTATCAAAACACTTTTGCATTACCTCTTTTTTTAATTTACTTCCTTTAGTTCTATAAATTAATTCTCTTGTTCCTAAATCTTGGTGGACTAATATCTGCCCATCAATTGCAGGGGTAGATCCTGCTAGTAATGTTACTTTTAAATTATCATAACTTGCCCTACTTCCCATTCCAGATACCTTTCCAGCCATACCATCATACAAATCCCTTAATTGCCCCCAAAGTTCTCCTTTTTCTACTGCAGGAAGTTTTAATATTTGAGCCATGTCAGGTATTATCACAATCTTATTATCTAACTCTGGAGCTAAGTCTGGATATTTTTCTTTATCTTTGTAACCATTAACTAATGTTTTAGAAGTTAGGTTATGTAATTTGTAAACACAATCTAATCCAATAAAGGAAGTTAATTGAACACTTTTCATATCTCCAGAAGCCCCAACAAGAATAAGCCAAATAGGAATCCCCTCTAATTTTTGAGATAATGCAACTGCTAAAATAATGTCAATCCTTCTTGTGTCTTCTATATGAAAATATTTTTTATAAGCTTTATAAACTTCCTCTAAATAATCTATTTCTCTCTCTTGTTTAATCTTTTCATTTTCTTCATCGACATATCTATCAGAGTTTTCAATACTAACTCTCATATATCCTTCTGCATTTTCTTTTGTATCTTTAATTAATAATCCATCTTTATCTCTTGCGAATTTATTATAATGTGCTTTTAGTGTTTCTTTGTCTGAAATCCATTTAGCTTCTTTTTTTGTCACCATTTTCTCCCCTTTTATTTAAAAATATTTTAGGATTTGTAATCAATGATTTTATAAAATTGTCATGCTGTTTATTTGATTCTTTAATAATCTCTGGTTGTTTTAAAAGAAGACTGTAAATTCCAAAGTATATTTTTTTCCTTCTTGTTTCTCTTAATGATTTTAAAGACATAGTAATGTTTCCAACATGTCTTAATCTGTGGCAAATATTACATAGAGATATACAATACTCTTCTTCAAATTCTGTTTGCAAATAACTATAATCTATATGGTGAACCTCACTTGCTTTAACAAAATAATTTAATTTTTTTATTTTGAATTTTTTAATAATGTCATTAAATAATTTTGTTATATTTTGTGTTTCTAATAAACAATCTTGACATGAGTGGTTATCTCTTTCTAATATTTTATCTCTTTTCAATTTCCATTCTGGACTTTGTAAATAAATTTGGTGGTTTTCTTTTGCTTCAGAACTCATATTTTCCTTAGCTAAATTTGTCACCTCTTTGAAATCCGAAACATATTCATAAGGATTATATCCTAATTCTTCTTTAGCTTCTCTAACTTCCTCATCCCAACTCATTCTCCATCCTCCTTCCTTTCTTTAAAAGGAACAATACTATTAACATCAACCTCTTCAAATAAATAAGGCAGCTCACCTTTCATATCATCAACAAAAACAAAACATCTTTGAGAAAAAGAAACATCAAGAACAAATCCATTTCTAAAATAACCTTTATCTCCACCAGCTATAATTTTTATATGAACTTTCTTACCATTAGTTTTAAAAAATTCTAACTTCCTACCAATTGCATCATTTGTTTCATCACTCATTTCAATCACCAATCATCCTCCGAAGAGGGCAACAGAGCATAAACCGAAATCTAAACTTTGTTGCATTAACTATAACAATTTATTACTTTTAAACTTATTGTTTGAATAAAAAAGGCAGCAGGATTTAAGAGGTGTCAAACCTTTCTGCCTTCTCCCAACAGCGTATGTTAAATCAGTTTTGTTGAGCATCCTCTCCCCTCTTTTTCCTATCATTTATAATATCTTCAAGATGAACAGCCCTAATAAAATATCCTTGTTTAGGATCAAGAACTTTCATCTTCTGATAGATTGTGCAATTTTTATAATCATGAATACAAATATCTCTTTTAACTTGTCTGCATCTGTGCCAGTAAGTACATTCTGATATTGTCATTTTAAATCCCCCATTTGCAATTAGCCCAACCAGCTCCTGCAATAAATAATAATATCAATAGAATATATATAATAATTTGATATGTTTCAATTTCCACTTTCATCCCCTAATAATTTAATTATACTCCTCCTTGCTTGTTCTCTGGTTTTATAATCTTGAGTTTTATCTTTTAGAATTTTTCTTAGTTCGATAAGCTGATGTTGTTTAGTTTCCATTTTAAAAAATATGAGGGGATTAAGAAATCTTAATCCCTGTTAAATCAATAACCTTTGTTCTGTTTCTCCAGAACATTTTTAACTTGTATAACAAGTTATATATTCTTATTGACATTTTGCACCTCCTGTTTAATTAATCTTATTAATGTTTCCTCATCAGTTTCACGAGGATAAAGTTTATATTTTTTCATAAACTTTTTTTTAACAGATTCTTTTAATCTGATTGTTGTTATTTTATCTTCCATATATATTTGAATATATTTAAGTATATAAACTTATTGGTAATTTAAAAAATTAGATTATGCGAACTTTCCAGTGGAGATTAAGAAATAACCCCAGAAAGTTTCTGGGGAGAAGGGTGATTGAAATTGATAATAAATAGAATCAAATTTAGTTTATAAGGTTTGGTTAGAGAAAGTAGTTATTTAAAGTTTAGGACACCAATGTATTGTTAACTCTACGGGACTTACATTACTTAAAACTCTGTTGACAAACATTTAAATACTGAATATACGTATCATATACGTATGGTATCAGAACAAGATATTAATAAAGAAGAAGTGAAGGAAAATCTCCCAGTAATAGTGAGAAGAAAAATACTTTCCTCTGGTGGTTCTAAAGTTATATCTGTGCCTGTTGAATGGTTGAAACAATATTCTTTAAAAGAGGGAGATGATGTTTTAGTTATTGCAAATGGTTCTTTAAAAATTATTCCTGATGATAAAAAAATAATTGCAAAATTACATGAAGCAGTAAGTGGAGCAAACTTAGAATGATAATCAAAAATCAATTTAATACTCTGAGAACCTATGAAAAACTGAACGGGCAAAACTCGAGAAGCCCCATTAGGTTTAGGTATACAAAAACAAGCTATAGCAAGTGCGTGAATAAGTAGGTTCTGAAACGGACAAGGTGGATGGGCTGAACTCTCGGAACTGTTTTTAAATCTCTTTGAAATAATGAAGTTTTTTGAAAAAATATAATAGTCCCATACTAAATTTTAGTAAAGTATACTTATAAACTTTTCCTTAATTTTATTCTTTCTTGGTTTATTCCAATAAGGGCTTTTACATTTTGGACAAACAGCAGGTTCTTCGCCTTTGTTTCTTGGTATCCATTCATGACTACATCTTTCACATTTAAATCCAGCGAGGGTAATTTTTACTTTTGCCATATATAATATATGATTATATAGTATATAAACTTTTCGTATATGATTAACTACCGAAACGTTTATAAACCCTATTTACTTAACTAATATATGATTAACAAAGTGTATAAATAAATTAAAGGGTTCCGAAGAACCCTAAATTTCACCCTGTCGCAAAACAAAATGAAACTTAAAAATAACAAACGAACAGAATATAAAAATCTATTGAAATGTCCTAATTGTAGTTCTACAAATTTAATTAAAAGAGGGCAAAGGAAAACAGATAATAGAGGATTAATTCAAAGATATGGTTGTAAGGATTGTAGTAAGAGATTTGTAAAAGATGAAGGGTTTTGGAAGATGAAGAATAATCCAAAGAAAGTAACTTTATGTCTTGATTTATTTTATAAAGGAATTTCTACAAGACAAATCCAAGAACATCTACAAGCATTTTATCCTGCTAATTCTTCTAATGTTTCTATTTACAAATGGATTGTAAAATATTCTAATTTAATTCATAAGAAAATTAAGAACATTAAATTAAAAGCTGGAAAAGAAATTCAAGTTGACGAAATGGAATATAGAACACAGGGTAAAAAATCTTGGTTTATTGATTGTATTGATACTGAAACAAGATTTATGATTTCTTCTGAATTTACAAAAACAAGAGAACAAAAAGAACTTAAAAAAGTTTTATTAAATGCTAAAAAAAGAACAGGCAAACAGATTGAGATTTGCACAACAGATGGTTATACTGCTTATGAGAAAATTGTTAAGGGTGTTTGGGGTTATGATAATAAAAAAGGAAAATATAATGTAATCCATAACAAAGTTACCCAACTAAAGAACGAAGGTTTTAATCATAAAGTTGAGAGAATGCATAGCACAATAAGACACAGAACAAAAACATTTAGAGGGTTTCATGGTTCTATTAATTCTGCTAATGCAATAATGAAAGGAATTGAAATTTATTATAATTTTGTTAGAGTTCATCAGGCAATAGGAAAATGTCCTTATGAACTTGCTACTAATATTAAATTAAAAAATCCTAATAAGTGGTTGGAGTTGATTAGAATAAGTCCTTTAAGAATTACTTAATAAAAGTATTCTCTACTCTTTTAGAACGATTAAAATAAGCAGTCCAAATTGATGCCCCAACAATTGAACCAAGAATACCTGAATATTCTCCATCCATTACACTCAAAATAAAAATTACTATTACAGATACCCATAACCAAATTTTAACATAATTAATAAATCTTTTTTTGTGTTTTAATTCTAAAATAAAAGTATAAATTGTGAAGAAAGCAAATCCTCCGAAGATTAGTGAAGATAACAAATCTGATGATGCACCATCCAATAAAAGAAAAAAAGAATATAGAATAGCTAATAAGGAATAAATCGCCCCAGTTAAAACTAAGGAGATTGTTGGGATGATTAACCATCCACTAATTCCTTTAATTTTTTTCCGTTTATCCATTTTAAATCTCATTCAGAATTAAGCTTCTGAGGTGCTATCACCTCATCATTTAATATTGAGTGAAAAACCCTTTAAAAAGCTATCGTTTAATATTAAATGATTATCTCATTTAAAAAATGGGGGAGATTATCATGGAAACAAAAAAAGCAAGGTATGTTAATATTTCAGTTCCAGAAGGATTAGCAAAAGCAATTGATAATTATATTAAAGAACATCCTGAATTGGATTTGAGGAGCAGAGCACAAGTTGTTAATTTTAGTTTGAGGAAGTTGTTTGTTGGGAAAAGATAAATATAATTCTATTCAATAAGTCCCGTAGAGTTAACAATACAGGACACCAAATGTTTGTTTCATCATTTTGTTATTGTAGTTTCTCCCTCTTGAGTTTTTGTATAAATTTCTGGGTTTTCTCTTTTTACTTTCCTGTCCAATTCAACCTGCAATAATTCATTCATATATTCTTCTTCCCAATCATCTAAAATTTCCTTTTCCATACAAATTGAACAAGGCAAATTATAATCTGACTTGCTGATTAAACATCTTCTTATTCCACCAGAACTACAATCTTCATCTTCATAATCATAAACATCAATTCCTAATTCAATAGCAATAGCTTCTCTTTCAACATTTGTTTTTATTGTTTTATTTATTAAAACTCCAGCTGTAACTATTCCAATTAGAAAAAATGCAATCAAAATTGTTATTATTATTTTTTTCATTTTAAACACAAGTCCCTAATAATGCTCTTACTCCTGCATTATTATATTCTATGCAACCTGTAACATTAATATTTCCAGTTACATTCAAATCTCCCACGATAGTCACATTACTATTTTGAACAATTAAAGTTCTACTTCCAAATCCAACCATAAAACTATCAGCAATATTATTTTCAAATCCTCTTCCAAAAGCAAAAGCATTAGTTGCTGTTGCCCATAAGTCATCATTAAAAGAATGTCCAATAGCAAAACTTGCACGAGTTCCATTAGAAATTATAGAACCATTCTCAGCATACCCAATAGCCATCCCACCTTGACTACCAGAAAAAATAGTTCCATTTGCCATAAAATCAGCTCTGGCTCTTCCCCAAGCAATTGAACCAGCACCAGTTGCATTAATAACAGCATAATAAACCATATCATTTGTAGATGCTCTTCCTCCTGCTAATGAACCACCTCCACTTGATTGAATAATTGATAAACCTCCCCCAAATCCACCAACACTACCAAATGCAAAATTTGAAGAACTTGCAAAAATCTCTCCATCTGTTATTTTTCCTGCTTGAATACCAGTGAGTATGCTTAAAACCCCAGAACCAACTTCTCTTGGATTTATAATCATATTTGTTCCATCATAATAAATAGAACTATCTTGCACTTCCCCAAAAAATGCTTTGGAATTATCTTCATCAATAAGAATATTTCCACCATCTTTTACTAAAATTATATTTCCAAAAGGACCACTTCCAGTTCCACTTCCAGTAGTCAGGTAAATATCTCCTCCATGACTAACAGTACCAAATCCATCTCTTGAGTCTCCTGAAATTAAAGAAATATCTCCCCCAGCACCGTCATGCCCTCCAAAATCGCTTTTTCCACCATCACCAGAAGTCAATATAATGTTGCTTCCCTTTCCACCATTTACAAGACCTGGTCCATCATCTCCCCCATCTCCACCAGTAATAACTAAAACATCAGGAGCATCAGTATTATCTGCTCCAGCCGTACCTGTTATATTAACTTCTCCATTAAAAATATCTAAAGCCATAGCAGGAATCTCAGTCCCAATTCCAATTCTTCCTAATGTTGTAAAATTTCCATAAGTCCCATTAAAATTATTTGTTGTGAAATTATATTTAGCATATCCTTCTCCACTTGAATCAATTATATTTCCAGTTACATTTAAATCTCCAACAACATTTAATTTATGGGTTGGTGCTGTTGTCCCGATGCCGACGTTGCCTTGCACTGCTAAATCCCCTGTCGTTGTTCCATCTGACCAAGCACCATCTCCAATCATTATACTTCCTGCTACACTTAACGCTTCTCCTGGGTCGTCTAACCCGATGCCAAGCTTGCCTGATTTGAGATATGAAGGGTTGATGCCTGCACGGAATACAGCATCTAATACATTACTATTATATAATGCTAAATATCCTCGCTCAGTACCACTTCCGCTGTCGCCAAGAGTCGCAATCATACTATTTGGGTCTGAAACTTTTATTCCGCCAGTATCGGATTCGCCTATTTGTACCTCTAATTTAAAGTCTGGGTCTGCAACCCCAATCCCAACATTGCCATCTTGAGTAATAACCATTTTTTTATCAGTTCCATTCCAAAAACTAATATTTCCATCTTTAGAAATTATATTATTAACTGTTATGTTGTCTGCTGAAATAATTAAATCTCCAAGATAAGAAGTTCCTGTTATGTTTAAATTATTAGCTTTAACCAAATCCCAACCACTTGAATTAAAACCATTTCCATTTTCATTACCTACCCAAAAAGTGCTTCCATCCTTATGAATTGATAGAGGGTCTACTTCTTCTCCTGTTGGTGTTCCAAAACCTTTTGATATTGTTACCCAATCAAAATTATGTAAATGTGTCTTTGGAGGAACTCCTTCATCTTGAAAAAATCTAACTGAAACATTACCAGTTCCATCAATATGTTCATCAGCATCAAATATTCCAAATTCAACAACATGATAATTAGGACTTTCTGGAAGGTCCCCATAGTCTTCCCATTCATCTTCGTCAGGCTTATAAATCTGAACTCGTAATCTATGTGGTTCATCTTCTTCTCCAGATTTATATCTAACTATTAATTCATTAAAATCTTCAATGTCTGTAAAATTAACTACAAATTCTATATCACTTGCAACTTCTGAAATATTATATGGATTATTATCATAAACTTGAATAAGAGATAAAGGTCCCTGTGGAGTTCCAGTTACAACAGTAATAGTTGTTGCATTAAAAAAAGTTGTTGATAGCATACTATCATTAAAAGTTAGTATACTTCCATCAAAAGAAGTCCAGTTATCTTCTGATGTCCAATTAAATTTTCCATTGAACCATCCTCCAATAGTTATATTATTTCCAACTTCTAAATTCTCTCCAATATAAACAAGCCCGTCACCAGTTATATTTATCCTTGCTATTCTATCAGTTATAAATGCTAAAGTATTATTATTCTCATTTCCAATTACAAAAGCTCCCCTTTCATTTGGGGTGTCTGTTACAAAAGCAGTTAAATTACTTCTTGGAAACCCCCAATCATCCCCCCCAAAAGTTGGTCCGTGCATTATTAAATCAATAGCATATTCAGTAGGAGAATGTTCTAATATTAATCTTGCATAACTTCCAGATGCTGTAGTATTAATCCAAAGGTTTGTATTCCCTGATTGAGAAATAATAACAGGTGAACTAAAAAGAGCTTTATCAACACCAATTAAATCTTTATCATTTAAATCTACATTTCTTACAGCACCAGTATAAGGAACAAGATTTGATACATTAATACTATGCCCTTCATGTTCAATATCTCCCTCTATATCAAGATTTCCACCAACACTCAAATCATTATCAATAGAAACATTGTTTGTAACAAATAAGTTTAAAACATTCTCAATAATGTTTCCATTCATATCAATATCCCCATCCATAGTGCATCCAGCTAATGCACACCATAAGTTATTTCCAAAAGCAGTTAGCCAACTTTCTCTTATATTTAATGTATCTCCATCACCACCATCCATCTGAGTATCATTTACATCATCTAAAGTGCCAACGTTTGTTATCCAAAATTCAGAAGAATTAGAAATACCCCCACCACCACTACCACTCCAAGATATACCGAGAACTAAATTAATAGATAATAATAAAATTATAACTATAAGATAGTTTTTCATAATTAATAATTATGTTAATAACTATATTAACATTTTTATTTTCTTGTTACACTAACCATAAAACCTTTTTTACTTTTGAATATACTTGATTTGAAACCTTTATCTCTAGCCATTGCTGCTGCCTTCTTAGCAGTAGTTTTATTTTTTGCTCTATGAACAACCATTTATTTTTCTCCTCCTTTCATTTTTCTTATGTTTATTATTAATTCCTCCAGTTACAATTGCTGCTTGTCTTAACGTATCAGGAGAATTTCTTAATTGTTCTTCTGAAAACTTATGTGTATCTCTTAATAGTTTTTGAAAAAAGTGTGTCATTATATATTCCTCAACTGCCTAATAACTTCTCTACTAAGAACAATTGTACCAGCTGGTCCTGCAAATTGTGCAGCACTTGTTCCAATTTTAGTCAAAGGGTTTACAACTCCTGCTGGTAACAAAGGACTTAATGCACTTCCAGTAATATTAGAAATAATTGAAGTTCCAGCTAATCCAAATGGGATAGATAATCTTTTTACTATCCCAGGAACTTTCCTTTTCTTTTTAGCCATTAAAAGTCAAGTTGTTGGAAAATACCAATGCCTCCAGATTTACTAGCTTTCCTTTTTTGGATTTTTAGTTTTTTTAGAGTTTGTTTTCTAGCAGTTCTCTCATCTCTTATCTGTTGCTCTTTAATTAGCTTAGCTTGTTTTATTATACCTTTTCCAGATTTAGTTATTACAACTTTTAAACCTTTCCTAAGTCTTTTTCCTAATCTAATTGCAGATCTTCTTGTCGGACTCTTTAATGTTTTTAACTCTTTTTGTAATCTCTTTCTCTCCATAAACAATTCAGATTTCTTTGCTAGAATAGTTCTCTTTCTTTTTTCAACTTCTATTTGTTTTCTTAGTTCACCTATAGTTACCATTACTTATTTTTTAATGATACGAAAGAGGGTTTAAACCCTCCTTCTTCCTCCGAATACAAATGAAGCTACAAGAACTCCAATTACTAATCCAAGGAATACAATAGTACCTACTAAACCAACTAGAGCTGGATATGTAGCAAA
>SDBU01001107.1_pt1 | contig 39451 bp, 24 predicted proteins | sample 2277071 | NCBI WGS metagenome assembly SDBU01 (sample SAMN10397929, study PRJNA504765) | marine sediment metagenome | isolation source: marine sediment core GS08_GC12, 126 cmbsf | place: Arctic Ocean: Gakkel Ridge, Loki's castle | collected 2008 | reverse complement strand
AGGATTTCAGCCTGCTGGATAACTCCTTACCCAATATGATGATACAGTCAAAAACAAATAATCATTTATCATTAATCATTTGGCTTGGGGTGCTCTACATCTGTAGAGAGCTTTCTACAAGTGTCGAGAGTTCTTTACAAATCAAACTTTTTATGCAAAACAAACCCAATTTCCGAAAAAGTCAAATGAACGTAAATAAGGTATTAACAAGGGATTATGACAAAAAGACACTTGGTGAACGTGGGAAAAAACAAAGCCAAACAAAGCCAAACAAACCCAATTATAAAAAGGCCAAAATGAATGTAACTTCTATTTTAACAGTGGCTTATGAAAATATATCGCCCATTCGGGCCCCGAAAAAACAAAGCCAAACTTCGAAACGACAAAAACCAATGCAACCCTCTTTACCAAAAGGGATTATGAAAAAAACCGCGTTTTCGGGTTCCGACAAAACAAACCCAATACAAACCCAATACAAACTCGCAGACGCACCCGTGGCGGGCCAATTCAAACTCGCAGACGCGCCCGTGGCGGAATCAATTCAATCGGAGCAGCTTTGTGAGAATCGGCTTGGGCACCCGAAAAATCGTTCCGTGGCGGGTCCCTTTCGGAAAACGAATCTTATCGGAAATGTCCTCCCAGTTTTTCAGGTCGCGGGATTTCACTGCCCCATACCGGCCTTTTCGGTACTTATCAAAATAAACAAACCACGTGCCGTCTATCCTGATAGCCGACGGTCCCTCAGCCCAATAATCACCAGTTATGGGCTTCGACGCCGGCCCGTAAGGCCCTTCGGCCTTAGTGCTAACAGTTACCCGAATGTTCTTCTTCGGCGGATGTCGTGTCTCATCTTTGATGAACATTATGTAACGCCCGCCGTCTTTGACAATCGTTGCGTCGATTGTGTTAAAACCGGGGTCGTAAAACAATTTGGTCGGCGTAAAAGCCTCAAAATCCCTGGTCGTAGTATAATAAATTCGATGGTTAAGCTCGTTGTCCCCGCTTTTTTCCGTATTAGGAAATCGCCCTGGAATGGTCGTCGACCAGAATATCAGGAACTGCTTACCGATATCATCATAAAATACTTCCGGAGCCCAGCTATTCCTGGCCTTGGCTTCGTGCTCCATTACAGGAATATACTTTTGCTCCGACCAGTGCACAAGGTCACGGGAGTGGGCGTAGCCAATGGCCTTTTGACTCCACGATGTCGTCCACACCATATGAAAGACTCCATCCGGCCCCCGGATAATACACGGGTCGCGCATAAGTTTGCCGCCCACCTTGGGCGTAAGGAAAGACTTGTTATTATTGAGCGGCTTGAAGTTCAAACCATCGAAGCTGTAAGCCAGATGCAGGCCGTCTTCTCCGTTTCCTATAAAGTAGGAGAACAAGTAGCATTCGCTCGTTTGTGTAAATTCAAACTTGCGAATCAGTTCGATCTCTTTCGCATTGTATGGCCTACCGTCGGAATGAAACATATCATGCTGCCATACCTTCGGCATAGGGTCGCCTTTTTTAGACCCCCACGGCATATACGTCTGTGTGCGTCCCGCCACCAGCCCCCAGTTGTACCATCCGACATTATGCTCGGCAAAAATCGGAAGAATAGCAGCAAAGGTATTGCCAACCCCACGGCGCAACCACTCCGTACAGATGACAGGCCTGCCATATTTTTCGCATATACTCAGCTTGTTCTTGATACCTTCTACGCCGTCATAACCGTGAAACGAAACGATATCGGACAGCTCCATAAGGCGCTTCGACATTTTGCCCTCAAAACGTGTCCAGGCCCCGATGGTCAAAGGCTGGGAGGGATTTGTCGCCCGTGCCCATCTGAAAGCCGCCTCGGCCAGAGGCAGGCTTTTGGCGCCCATCCTCGAATTGCCCGGCTCATTGTACAGGTCCCAAATCAAAATCCGCTCGTCCTTTCCGAACCTGCCGACGATATCTTTGACGTACTTTTCAAGGTCAGGCCAAACCGCCTTGTCAGTCACGCGCTTTAGGCCCGGACTGGGCACCCACCCGCTGTTATGGACGCCGGGAACAGGCTCGTCCTGTTTGCCCAGGTATGGTTCTTTCCCCGAAAATGCACAATCGCAAAACAAAATCACCATAGAGCTGATGCCGTGCTTATCTGCGATGGTCAGGAATTTATTGAGCCGTTTCTTGAGCCCCTGCGGGTCATCCTTCCATACGAGGTACTGCAGGTAGATACGCACACTGTTATAGCCGGCCTTTTCGGCCCAGCCTAATTCCTCATCGATGGTCTCAGGGTCAAAAGTATCGGCCTGCCACATCTCCGTCATGTTGACGGCTGTCCGTGGAAGGTAATTACATCCGCGCAGCGGCGAAACATCCCAATACCACTGCCACGCCTTTTCTTTGCTCCAGAGATTTTGGGATGAGTTCTTCGTCGCTGTTTGTTCAGAGTAAGCACTTGACCCAAATACAGTCAGGCTTAACGCTAAAATGATGACCTTTTTCATATCCTGTTTATCCTTACCGTACTACGCCGTTTTCAGAGACGAATACATAGTTTCCAGAGCCGATATCGTAAACCGCCTTGCCGGCTTCCATTCGCAGGAACCGAACGCCCTCAGACGTCACCGCAGGCTTACCGCTTTCAGTAACACTCTCAGGGTCCCTGGCCGGCACGTACACCGTGGCGGTCGTATTGGGCGGGATAGCAACATTAAGCGTAAACTTGCGTCCTTCTATTTGCCAGTCGCTGACGATCTTGCCGTGAATGGATTTGTAGCTCGCCTTTGCATAGCTGAATCCGCCGCCGGGCTGCGGGTGAATAATTATTCGCTTGTAACCGGGGCCATCGGTGTCGATACCCGCAACGACTCCGAACATCCAGCGCCCCACCGAACCGAAAGCGTAGTGGTTGAATGAGTTCATGCCCGGGTCCTGGAAGCCCTTGTCCTCGGTCCAGCCGTCCCATCGCTCCCAGATGGTGGTTGCGCCGTTTTTGATACTGTAACCCCAGCTGGGAAAAGTCTCGTTATTAAGCAGGCGGTAAGCAACATCCAGATTACCCGTTTGTGTAAGTGCGGGCAACAGATAGCTTAGGCCGACAAATCCGGTCGAGAGATGCCAGTTCTTTCTCCGGACCGCTTCCACCAGGTGCCTGGCGGCAAGTCCGCGCTTATCGCCGCCCAGCAAATCAAAGTACAGTCCCATCGCATAGCAGGTCTGCGTATCGCCCTTGATACGGCCGTCCTCGGAAACGTACGCCTTATTGAAGGCCTCCCTGATTTGTTGGAACAACGCCTCGTATTTTTTCGCGTCTTCATTTTTACCGAGAACGGCTGCTGTTTTCGCTACCAGCCTTGTGCTGTAGGCAAAATACGCCGTTGCAATTACGTCCTTCGGTGTGTTGGAGCCGACAGCAACCCAGTCGCCGTAACCGTGGGCCGGGCGCAGCAGGTCTTTGCTGTTCTTCTGCAGATACTCGATCCACTTTTTCATCGACTCATAGTGCTTCTCGACAACGCGCTTATCGTCATAAACCTTGTAAATCGTCCACGGGCAGATAACGCCGGCGTCACCCCAGGCTGCCACTCCGCTGCCCATAGCAACCTTATGCGGAGCCACATCGGGAAACGCCCCTTCTTTGGTCTGGGCATCTTCCAGATCCACCAGCCACTTTGTAAAGAACGCTCCCACATCCATATTATACGTCGCCGTGCGGATAAAAATTTGCGCATCGCCGGTCCAGCCCAATCGCTCATCACGCTGGGGACAGTCGGTTGGTATTTCGATAAAATTACCTCGCTGGCCCCAGACGATATTACGCTGGAGCTGATTCACCATAGGATTAGAGCACTCGAATGTCCCGGCCGGCGGCGTTACGGAATGCACGACAACACCGATAATCGCATCAAGCGGCGGTTTGCCGGGATACCCCGTTATCTCTACATACCGAAAACCGTGAAATGTAAAGCCAGGCTGCCAAATCTCTTCCCCTTTACCCGCCAGGATATACGTATCGGTGCAGCGTGCCTCGCGAAGATTTGTTGTATAGATGGTACCATCCGGGTTGAGCATCTCTGCAAACCGAAGGACTACTTTTGTCCCCGCCTTTCCCGTAACTTTTAACCTGACCCAGCCTGAAAAATTCTGACCCATATCAAAAACGTAGGCGCCCTTTTCGGGCTCGGTGATTTTTACGGGCTTGATTTGCTGCGTTTCTCGAACCGTTACACCCGGATAACTCTGAACTAGTGGCTTCAATTTAGTACCGACAGCTACCGGTTTCCACGCCGCATCAATGAAGCCGGGCCTGTTCCAGCCGGCCATCTCTCGACGCGAATCATAGATTTCACCCATCAGAAAATCCGCCTCAAGATGTGGGCCGTAATTGGCCTTCCACGACTTGTCAGTAACAACCGTCTGCCTGCTTCCGTCGGCATATTCGACCTCAAGCTGCATAAATAGCCGCGGCTCACTGCCATAATGTTCTCTCTTTCTACCGAAGCCCAGATAGCCGGCGTACCAGCCGTCGGCAAGAATGGCCCCGATGGCGTTGCTGCCGGGCGTCAGCAAATTCGTAACGTCGTAAGTCTGATAGTACACCCGCTTGGTATAATCGGTCCAGCCCGGTGTGAAGTAGTCCTTACCTACGCGCTCACCGTTAATATGCAGCTCGTAAAGACCAAGGGCCGACGCATAAACCATCGCCCGTCGGACAGGTTTGTCAACTGCAAAGGTCCTGCGCAGATATGGCGGCGGAGGTAAAACCAAATCCTGTTTCTCGACCTTCCCCCAGGGAGCGGCTCCCACTTCGACCATCTCTTTCGCATCGGCCCAGGCCGAGTCATCAAAATCGGGGCTTTTCCAACCTTCCTGCTCAGAATTAGATACCTTCCAGAAGTGGTCAATCAAAACGGCCACGGCGTCGCCGCTTTCAAACTCTATCAGCAGCTTCCCCGCAAGTCCTGCAGGATTGGGCTTGTCACCTTGATTTTCGGCCGATATAGATAAGCAATTCGTACCCGCTATCAGTTTCTCGGTTACATTGAACGTGTAAGGAGGCTTCCATCCTGAAAACTTTTGCACCTTCTGGCCGTTCACAAAAAGTGTCCCTTCATTATCCATCGCAAGCTTGAAACGCGCCAGTTTGATTTTACCTGGTGGAATATTGACATTACGTCTGAAAAACCGCTTACCAATCGGGGCACTCTTATGCGGCTCGCCCTCCGGAAACCACACCCACCTGCATCCTTCGAAAGTCAGCAGGTCGGGTTCGGGTTTTTCTCTATAGGATGGCGGCGCCGGGGCATCGTAACCTATCCACTTGGCCTGCCAGTCTTCGGGCTCCAGTAAACCCATTGTCCAGAAAGCCGGCTTGCTCCACGCCGATACCCTGCCATCCTTGTCCCACGCTCGCACCTTCCAAAAGCAACACATCCGCGACTTTAGCTCTTTGCCTTTGTATGTAACGTGAATGCTCCGGTCCGACTCGACCTTGCCGCTGTTCCAAAGGTCACCTTTATTGCGTTTGAGTTTTTTTTCGCTCACGGCCACCAGAATCTGATAAGCCGTTTGCTTCTGGCCCCGCCGGCTCGATTCCAGAATCCAGCTCAGCCGTGGCTTGACCACATCAATCCCCAGAGGATTGAGGCGGTATTCACAGAGTAATTTTTTCACCGCGACACCGCTGCCCGTTGAAACAGCGCAACCACTGAAAACCAACATTATTGTCGCCGACAGAATTGTAACCAACCGTCTCATGCTTATTTACCTCCACATTCTAAAATCCAACCGCAAGTGACCAAATTTCAATGTAATATGCCAAATGTGATATATAATACAAAAAAACTATTCCCATTCAATAGTTGCCGGCGGTTTGCTCGATATATCATACACCACCCGGTTGACCCCTCGCACCTCATTTATAATTCTGCTCGATATTGTCCCCAGCACCTCGTAGGGAATCTGCGAAAAATCAGCAGTCATAAAATCGGGTGTTTCAACGGCCCGAACAGCAATAACATTTTCGTAGCTTCTTTCATCACCCATCACACCGACGGTCCCGACAGGCAAGAGCACCGCCAGGGCCTGCGATACCTTTCTATACAGCCCTGCCGATTTTATTTCGTCCACCACAATTTCATCCGCTGCGCGCAGAATTTCGAGTCTGTCCGGCGTGACTTCGCCGATTATTCTCACCGCCAGACCGGGCCCGGGAAAAGGATGTCGCCAAACGATATCTTCCGGCAGCCCCAGATATTCTCCCACAAGGCGCACCTCATCCTTGAACAAATCCCGCAGCGGCTCAATCAGCTCAAAACCCAGCTCAGCGGGCAGCCCGCCGACGTTGTGATGAATCTTTATATTGGCCGCTGGATTGCCGTCTTTGGCGCCCGACTCGATAACATCGGGATACAGTGTCCCCTGGGCAAGAAATTTCGCATCGGCGATTTTAGATGCCTCCGACTTAAAAGCCTCGATAAACTCAGAGCCGATTATCCTGCGCTTTTGCTGTGGGTCTGTCACGCCTGTAAGTGCATCCAGAAACCGCTCAGACCAATCGACAACTCGCAAGTCGATATGAAAATGGTCGCGGAAAGTTGAAACGACATCTTCGGCTTCGTTCCTACGGAGCAGACCATTGTCAACGAAAATACATATAAGCTGCCCACCTATCGCCTTATGAAGCAGCGAGGCCACAACCGACGAGTCGACACCGCCGCTCAAACCGCATATCACTTTAGCTTGGCCAACACGCCGGCGAACCGCTTCCACCGTCTCGCTGACAAAATCGCTCATCTTCCAGTCGCCGCGGCAGCCGCAAATATTATACAGGAAATTCCTGAAGATCACTGGGCCCTTCGGTGTATGCGCTACCTCAGGATGGAACTGAACGCCGAAGAATTTCTTCTTCTTATGTTTTATCGCAGCAAACGGGCAGGTCCCTGTAGTCGCCAGTTTGACAAAGTCACTGCCTAACTGGCCAACCTGGTCACCGTGACTGGCCCAGACGGTGGTCGAATCCGGCATGTTCGCAAACAAATCGCTCTTATCAACTATCGCCAGTTTTGTCCTGCCGTACTCTCGCTTCTCGGCGGCGATAATTTCCGCCCCCAAAATCTGACAGCCTAATTGCATACCGTAGCAGATACCCAACATCGGAACACCAAGCTCGAAGATTTTCTCATCACACCTCGGGGCCCCTTCATCTCTGACACTTGCGGGCCCGCCGGAAAGTATCACACCCTTGACCGACAGCTTCGATAGTTCCTTCGCTGTTATATCCGCCGGACAAATCCGCGAATACACATTGTGCTCGCGGACACGCCTTGCTATCAACTGGCCGTACTGGCTGCCAAAATCCAGAATGGCTATCATCTCACGCGGCATAAATCGTACCTTGTATCTCGATTCCCGATTACCTTCTTTTTTACGAGCATCCAGTATCGAGTATCGAGCATCAAGTTTTAGTCTTCAAAGGGTACAGCAGCCGAATAGTTCGGTGCCTCTTTGGTTATCTGGATGTCGTGAGGATGTGATTCGGCCACTGACGCTGTGCTTATACACACGAACCGCGCCTTTTTCCTCAGCTCTTCGATATTTCGTGCTCCGCAATAGCCCATACCGGCCCGCAGCCCGCCAACCAGCTGATAGACAAAATCATCCAGCGTCCCGCGGTATGGCACCCGGCCTTCCACACCTTCCGGCACGAGCTTGTCCTGCTCCGTGGAGCTTTTCTGCCCGTATCTTTCCGCCGAGCCTTTTACCATCGCCCCCAAAGAGCCCATCCCTCTGTATTCTTTGAACTGCCTGCCCTTGTAGATAACCAGTTGGCCTGGACTTTCCTTCAGGCCCGCAAACAATGACCCTACCATCACACTCGAAGCCCCAGCAGCTATTGCTTTTGTTATATCGCCCGATTGTCTTACTCCGCCGTCGGCAATAACCGGAATGTTATCTGATTCGGCCGCCTCGGCGCAGCTCATTATCGCCGATATTTGCGGCACTCCAACACCGGAAATTACCCTCGTGGTACAAATTGCTCCGGGCCCGATGCCGACCTTTATGGCATTTGCGCCGGCTTTTATCAAATCTGTCGCCGCCTCAGCGGTAGCAATATTGCCCGCAATCACATCGATATCATACTCCGCTTTGATTTTCTTTAGGGTATCGATAACATTCTGCGAATGGCCGTGAGCGGTATCAAGCACGATGATATCAACGTCCGCTGCTATCAGGGCCTCGATTCGCTCATAGTCGTGAACGCTCACCGCCGCACCGACCCGCAGCCTGCCTCGCTTGTCCCTGGCCGCTCTGGGATATTGCTGGACGCGGTCGATGTCCCTCATAGTAATCAAACCCACCAGTTCATTTCCTGAATTGACCAGAAGCAGCTTCTCAACCTTGTGTTTTTGCAGAATTTCCTTCGCCTGTTCAAGGGTCGTACCCGCCGGGCCTGTAACGAGATTATTCTTCACCATTACAGTGCTAATCTTGACATCATAGTCCTTAAGAAACTTCAAGTCCCTCTTGGTCAAAATGCCAACGAGCTTCTTGCCGTCGACGATGGGAATCCCCGAGACATTCTGTTCGTTCATCAGCTCCTGGGCCCTTCTGACCGGCTCGCCCGGCGATAACGTTACGGGGTCCAGAATCACCCCGTGCTCGCTGCGTTTGACCTTTGCCACTTCTCTTTGCTGCGCCTCAACCGACAGATTCTTGTGAATTACACCCACACCGCCTTCCTGGGCCAGCGCTATCGCCAGCGCCGCCTCCGTAACCGTATCCATGGCCGCCGAGACAATCGGGATATTTATCGTGATATTATTTGTCAATTGCGTGCTTGTATCGGCCTGGCTCGGCACAATATCGCTCTTTGCCGGCAATAGCAGCACATCGTCGAAGGTTATGCCTTCAGCGACAATCTTATTTTTGTCCATTTTCTGCTCCAACAATTAATCGCCGTTTTTTGCTTCTTATTAATCCGCCAATCCGCGTGGCGGATTAAACCAGCCAATATAATACCCCTCCAAACGACCGTCAAACCTTTTTCGTAGACGACGCGTAATCTTCGGTTTCAGCCCATATTGGCTGGTTTTTCTGTGCTTTTACAGTGCCGGAGCGAATATAATAACAAAATCAGCGAAAATATTAGTTTGAGCATCCATCTTGTTCGTGCGGACAGTAGAGAATAGAAAAATTTCCAAGCAGAAAGAGGCTGCGCAGACCCTGCCTCTTTCGTCTATAATAGTGACCGCTTGATAGTAAACATCAGGAAGTTTTTTGAAAAACGGGCACGGAAAACTCTTGCAGTTGTTGGAAAAGTCCGGGGCGCGTCTGCATACGCTCCTGACAAGGCTGACACTGCGCGAGGACGTGGCCGAGGAACTGATACAGGAACTGTTTATAAAGCTCACTAATTCCAATGAGTTGGATAAAGTTGAGAACCTTGGCGCTTATGCCCGCAAAGCTGCAATTAACCTGGCTTTTGACTGGCGGCGCAGCCAGAGGCGGAATGCTTTAGGTTTGGACCGGCTAAACAAACCGGCCTCGAATGACAATTCGCCATTAGCCAAACTGGTTCAGAGAGAAGAATTACAGGAAATACTAAATGCAATTGAGCAGGTTAATACACCTGCCCGCGAGGTATTTGTGATGCGATACATCCAGCAGGAATCTTACGATGATATTGCTAAACAGCTTGGCAAAACTCCTCATCAGGCCCGGGCCTTGTGCTCCAGGGCTATGAGCCATCTTAGAAATATCCTTGGGTCCAATAAATCAGGTCTTTCCGGAAAGGAGACATATAATGTCGAAGATTGACGAAAACCAAATCCGCCGGCGGCTAAAGACTCTCTCGCAGATAGAGCCCACTTCAGAGGCGACCGACCGTGCCATGGAACGCGTCCGGGCTGCTCTTGTTGGTAAACAACAAAAGCGTGGTAGTAAGGGCACAAGGGTATGGCCGGTGATGAAAAGACCGATAGCAAAATTAGCTGCCGCGGCGGTACTGATGATTGGCATTGGATATACCGTCGGACGATTCACGACACCCGGCCCGGATATGGAGCAACTACAATCCGCTCTGGAAACCTCGTTGAGGGCGTCTCTTACAAAGGAAATGGACCACCGCTGGAAGTCGGCTTTTGCAGCTAATTGCGTTCAGCTTAAAGATGAGCTTCAACAACAGGTTCGCCGCGACTTGACTGAGTTTGCCGCCCAGACGTTAGCCGCTTCCAACACTCGCACGGAGCAGCGTTTGATACAGCTCATCGACTTAATCGAAGCCGCTAGGGCACGCGATCGCAGGCAGATAGCCACTGCACTTGAAAAAATAGAATTTGACAAAAGCCAGCTTGGAAGGGGTTTAGTGGCCCTTGCTGCCCAGACAAGCAAACTACGCGACATTAAGCAGGATTAGCCCGATTGCCTTATATCCGGCCGACCAGACCGGTACTGAATGTATATGGAAGTGAAAATCTTATTGAATGAAAGGAGCAAAAAATGAAATCTATTGTCAAAACAATTATTGTGCTTGCCATTTTCTCTTTAGCGATGACAAGTTCCGCCCTGGCTATGGCTTTGGCTATGGAGTCGCCTGCGGCTTTAGATCCAGGTGGCAGCCGGAAAGTTCTCGTGATTCCAAACACAGAGATTAAAACAGAAGAACTTGTTGCAATAACGCAGGATTTGCAGGTAATGGCGCACATTTTCCATAAAATATTTACCGGCCCCCGCCTGATTGAAGGAATATTTGAGGATTATGGTGATTTTTTTGGCAGGGGAAGTCGGGCTACAGAAGCAGTATACCTCCAGGGCTATGGAGCGCTCTTCTTGATGGAAGTCAATATCCCACTATCATCCCCGCCCAAAGCAAAAGAACAAGAAAAAGATGAGAATACACAAAAGGCCGATTCAGTGTGGAACCGGGCAAAACAGGAAATATTTCACCCCGCGCCTACTCGCACCAGAGCCTTTGATTCAACTGAAATATACGATGCAGAGAAGGTTGAGGAGCTTAAAAGCCGGCTTATAAAAGCGCTAAAACACGCCGCTAACATGAAAAATCTCGAACCGGATGAGATGATAATCCTTACAGTCATTGGCAAGGGCCTCAAATCTATTCAGCGTATTTCATACGGTGCCTATGGAGGGGGTGAAATGAGTCCCCAAGACCCCTGGGGAACTAGTGCCGCAGCTGGCTACGGCGGTGGCGACCTTGGTGACTCCTTAGACGATGGTAAAGATTACAGGATGAGCAGGGGCCGTTACAGTACAACCAGGAGCCTTCCCGTCATACGCGCCTCAGCATCTACGGTGCTCACCATTCGCGCAAAAAAATCGGACATTGACGCCTTCGCAAAGGGTGAGCTGGATCCTGACAAGTTTCGCGAAAAGGTGCAGATTCTCACATATCCGTCTTTGGGCCAAAACGTGGTACGAGTACGCCGTACTACTCGTACGCCCTATAGAACCAGAGTCCCTACTATGGCAGATGAGCCTATAAAATTAAGATAATAGATTGTGACAAGTTTCGCGAAAAGGTGCAGATGTTTGTTTACTGATTATCCAATCAAGTGTTGTTCTATGGGAGATGAATTCTTCTCTTTGAAATTTTAGAGAAAAGTGATGCATTAGTCCTCCCTGAATATAGGACTTAAACAGGTCGGGCTTGTTTAGCTCGGCCTTTTTATGCACTTTCTCCGCTTGTCATAAGCTATAGAGTTCGGCCATACGTTTTTCCGGCTTGAAGCGATATTGGCATTGATTCATCAGCTTGCCCTTTTCAGAACTACCTTGTTCTTTTCTTAGCCGCTATAAGCCTTTGACCCGCATCCGGACTGAATACAGAGACGTCTTCGCAGTGATAAAGAGTGTCTTCTTGTCCTTTCCGCCAAACGTAACATTGGCCGGCCCTTCGGGGACCTTAATCGTTTCGATTTTTTCGCCCTTTTTGTTATAAACCAGCACAGCCCTCGTCGTCAGGTAAATATTGCCTTTATTATCAATTGTCATACCATCGGAACCTTCAGGCGCAAAGAGCTTTTTGTTCGAGAGCGTTCCGTCTTTATTGATAGTGTAAACAAAGGTCTTTTTCCCGCCATGGTCAGCCACGTAAAGCCGCTTGCCTTTGCGTGTCCCTATTATCCCATTAGGCCTGACCATGTCATCAATTACGCGGACGATGCTTTTGCGGTCCGGCGTCAGATAATATACATGTTCACCGTCTTGATCCAAATTGTCTCTGCGCCCGTAACGCGGGTCGGTAAAGTAAATTCCGCCTTTCGGATCGATCCAGAGGTCGTTGAGGCTGTTGAATTTCTTGTTTTGGTACTTAGCAGCCAGCTCCGTAACTTCGCCTTTCGGATTGATGGTAACCAACCGTCGCCCACCTCCTTCACAAGCTAACAGATTCCCTTTTTTGTCGAAGTAGAGACCGTTGGCCCCGCCCGAGTTCTCGCGAAACGTCGACAGTTTACCCCTAAGGGGCGAGCCATCCAGCGACCACTTGTGAATTCGATTATTGGGAATGTCCGTAAAAAAGATATTACCCTTGGCATCCGCCGCCGGCCCTTCCGTAAACTTAAAGCCGCCGGCAAGTTTCTCCACTTTTGCACCGGTCGCAACAACACTAAGTTGCTCACCATTACAGCCCGCCGCTAAAAATGCCAATAACAACACCATCGAAACATAACATCTCATGTTCATCTCAATCTCCTTTCAGACTCTAAACACATATTAAATTTAACTTAAATGAGCTATCACGAATACCCGTGATTTGTCGACACACTCGTTGACACATTATACCGCCGAGTTGACGTCTCTTGCAAGACTTTCGATGCCAAATATCCCCTACCAGGCTTCAATCTTTCAGGATTCGCTCCTTGGTGAATTGATTCCGGTAAACATTCATATTACCAACAGCGTTAGTTTGAGCAACAGCTCTCTTTGTGTCGGGATGCAGAAACCAGTTATGGTGTATTTGTGCCGATTGTCGCGGCCGGCCCCGAATCACGAATGCCCTCACGCTTGTCGCCCGGAACGTATTATGATGAATCTTAATCGAGTCACCGGCGATATCTGTCCCGTCCTTTCGGTCCCTGCCGCCGTGCATGTCGAAGCTATGGCCGTTGGCATTTTCAAGCACAAGATTATAGCGTGCCTCGTAACTGGTACCGGGCCTGCCCGTACCCGCAATATGGTGACGGCACCAGTCGAAAAGGTTCGCCTCGATAAGGGCATCAGCCTGGTCCAGACATACCCCGTATCCCAAACCGGAACGCTGATTGTGGTGGATGTTGTTGTGGTGAATGTGTGCCTTTGAGGCTCCACGCTTAAGATATATTGCTGCGTGACTCCACCCCCAAAGCTCACAGTTGTCCACCTCCAGATTAGGATGTGTCGAGATTATCCCGTCCGAGTTGGGAATCCTGTAGTATCGTCCTTCTTTGTATAGTTTTCGCATTTGCTCGGTCCTGCGATTTGGGTCCGGCCCTCGTAGCCGCAGACCGGTAACACGCACCTTTTCTCCGCCGGCCAGAAACAGTGGCGACGTTGCAAGCTCATTACTGTATAACAATGCACCCTCGGAGCCCCCTCGGCCCCGGCCGCTCGCAACAGTTACCCCACCGGGGATTAATATTTTTTGCTTGCCTGTCACCTCTATCTCGGCTTTGTCGTCCACATACACAATCTGTCCAGCCTCAGCTTGTTTAAGAGCAGCGAGTAATTCTTTCAAGGTCTTCACAAGATAACCACTATCCGTTACCAATCGCCGGTATCCTTTACCTCCTCCGATAGGACCTCCCGTAGGATTTACCTCGGCTCCAAAACTTTCTTTTTCAACTGCTGCCTTCGGCTTGACCTTCAGCTTCGCCAGATAAATACTGGTTTTACCCTCATGGCCGGAGTAGTAGCTGACATAGAGCATATCCTTATACCAAACCAGTCCGGGATAACTCGTATCTCTGCCGCTGGGCAGTTTCAACAATTTGGTCATCTTGCCATTTTTGACATCGACGTATGTAAGCGCTGTATGTACTCCGCCGTCATGCATCCGGCCTGCACCAATCCAATGCCCGCCGGGTATACGAATAAAGTTTGGCCCCCCAAATCCGTTGAAACTTTTTCCAAGATCATGCCACTGCCATTTTTTGTAATCCGGCTCACTCACCCCCAGCAATGCGCTGCTCCCCTCTTCGCCGCGCCGGTCACGCCGTACGAGCGCATAACAGGTATCATCCGTGTCAAAACGCAGTGTCACTTCGGTGGGATACCCCGTCCCATACAGCTTGTCCACATGGCACTGGTAGTCTATCCCGTTATCGCTCACAAGCAATTCGATGTATGGCATCCTTTCGCCGGCTGCGTATGAAACGCCGTATGCCTTTCCTTTGTGCCAGGTGACACACCACAGCCACCGTCCCGGCTCAATAACAATTTGCGGGACGGTCCAGTTTCTGCCGTCTTGCGAAAAACTCGCGAACGTGCCGGTTGGCGCGCTTTGATTGTCCTGCTTGCGCGGGGCCGCACCACCCAACAGTATCAATCTGCCGTCGGGCATTACGGATAAGTGCGCATCACGCAGGTCATAGCCTTCAAGCGCAACCAGAGCCGCCGATTCCCAAACATTTCCATCTTTTGATTGGAGTACCCTTATCTTGCCGTCGGTCGAAACGTGCCCTCTGCCCACGCGGAACGCGCAGTAAAACCTCTCGTTCCATCGCGCTAAATCGGTAAAAGCGCTGTGCGGCCCCCCGTCCCATATCTTCTCGACTTCCACCAGCTCAACCGTAACAGGCACAGCACCAAAAACAGATGACGCTACCATCAAAAACAATACCACCAAACCATACCATTTCCTGTTCATCTCAATCTTCTTTCGCTTTTCAGACCCTAAAAATACTATAAATGAACTCTCACAAATGTCCTTGATTCACCTGGGCACTTGTTAGCACATTATAACACCGACCTTACACCTCTTACAAGATAACTCACACCATAATCGCTATCGTCCACCAATCACCGCTACTCTTTACCGCCGGCCCAAACGGGTCCGCACCCTCGTGAATATTCCACGGCCCAAACGAAAATCGATATTCTCCAGCCATTTTTGTTTCTTCTTAAACCAACGTTAACTTTCTTTGTCATTCTGAGCGCAGCGAAGAATCTGAATCTCCGTTAATCTGTTTATTACTGCTCTGCCCACTAACAACAGGTTACTAACGGGTGGTTGTCCCCTCTATTATCTATTTTAAGAGAAGTTGGTTTATAAGTCGAGCTGCCTTTTGAGCGCCATCTATAGGGATGGGTGAATACGGTACCTCTTTGCCAAGGTTGGCGACTACCTTCTCAGCCAGAATCTCTGGGGTTGTCTCGTAATACGACATCCTAACCCCTGCTCTATGCCTGACCAATCGCCCTGCTACGTGGATCTGCTGTTCAGAATGTTCCTCCAGCGGAAAGTAAATGAACGGTCGCCTGAGGGCAGTTAATTCGAGCGTCGCAGTGGCTCCCCCCTGAACAATTACCAAATCACTTGCTGCGAAATGTTCGTAAAGAGCGGGGACATACCCCCTGACCTCTACTCCCGCCGGAACTTCTAAGCATTCCACAGGAAGGCGGGGACCACATATGAGAACCATGCGCATGTCTGGAACTTCCTCTCTGATAATCGGGTAGGCCTGTCCAGAAAGCTCCAGCAGATCTTTGCCAATCGAAGTGCCACCGATGGAACATACGACCAGCGGCTCTTCACCATACCCCAACTTCGCCCGAATCCTTACCTTGTCGGCGTATTCTGCCGGATCAAACGGGAAAACGTACCCTACGAATTTGAAGACTTCTTTAGCAAGGTCACGACGATTAGGTAAAAGAAATCCAAGGCTTTTATCGGGAATGTCTTCCAGTTCACCTGTGAAAAGCTGCAAATTCTTCCTGTCAGAGAACAGCTTATAACTAGTCTGTGCCCATATTCGGTTCCAGATATAAACTCCCAGCTTCTCAACCGGATTCTTAGTCACTGAATCAAGTCCAAGAAAATCATAGATCATCACGAAGGGAGCTTCTATTACGACTTGTTTCTTCGCGAAGGCAATGGCTATTTCATAGGATTCATCACCGATAATGAGATCAAGCTTCTCTCTGCTAGTTGCCTGTTTGAAGATTTCGACATTACGCGCCCACCCCCTCCTTGCATTAGACAGATACTTGAGTAAGTCGAGCTGGAAGCCCCTGGCGGCATTTTCAGCGGGGATGTTGTCATTGGCGTACTGCTCAGCCTCTGGAAGAACATTTTCCCCGGCATCCTTGAGCAGCAAGCTTGCCGGGTGAGCAGCCAACCAAGATATCTCTACTTCAGGGTTTTGTCTACACAATTCCCTGGCTAGTGCTAAGTCTCTGGTGATATGTCCCAATCCCAATGACCCGCTGATATACAGAATTCTCTTGTTTGTCATTTCCATACCTCCTTTTGGTGCTCCGTCCTTTCACAGCAAAATACGATTAATGAATGACCCCACTCAAGGCTTGCGGCGAAAATGTGGTAATTTTAATTGTAGCTATGATTGCTTCCTTATCTTTTGTTTTCACGATTCAGGATTTAGCTGCTGCCTAACGGTTTCGAAATCACCTTGAAGCAACGGTACAGGTCCCGGGTGAAAGCGTCATCGGTTCTTCCCCGTCACGAGCCGTTTCAACTCCTCAAACCAATTGGTCACGACGTTAATTCTGGCCCTCGGCGATTCTTCATCTTCCTGAATCATGATGAATCGCCCGTCGGATTCGAGGTCGTAGCTAAGGCCGCCGACGGAGACGACAGCGGACCCGAAAAATTGTCCTTTGAACAGCTCCTGGGGCGGGCCTGGTTTGAGTTCCGGCTCGGCCTGAGTGGTGACGACCTCAATAGCCACGACCATCATTTTGTCACCACAGCGATAGAATAACTCCTTGCCGTCCCGCGACCTAAGTGGTTCGTAGCCGCCTTCAGTTGAAATCTTTGTTATGCCGCCCCCCCCGGAAACGGCTGTACATAAACCTCTAATTGGCCAGTCTCATCGGAGTCGTAGGCAACCCAGTGGCCATCGGGTGAAAAGGCAGGATGCCTTTGAAAGCCATCCATTTTGACAAAGGGCCACGGGGCGCCTTCGCTCTCCATCGTCATCACCCAGATGTTATTCGTACCCCCGAGCAAATACTTGCCGTCTGGAGACAAACAACGGCAACCCCAGAATAACAAGCCAGGCTTTTCGGCGAACTGCCTGGCTTCGGCGAGTAGCTCGGCCTCGCCACTTCTGTCGGCGAGTATCCACATTGGCACAGCCAGTGGCCATTTCCAATCGGGGATATGGGTGAAGATAACGCGCTTGCCGTCTGGCGTCCACATTCCGCCGCGACTATCTCCCCCAAAGGTAAGTTGGTGCAGCGCGAGGCGGGCTTTGTCAAGTATCCAGATATCCGCATCATCTTTTTTGGAAGAAATTGTGACCGCAAAGCGGTTACCATCGGGCGAGACCCTGACGCTTGTGTAAGCCCTTAATGGTGCTCCCAGCGGTTCAACCACTCCTCGGCGGTCTACCCGGACCAGGCTGCGCTTATGCGGAAGGGCGGGAACGTAGACCAACGTTCCGTTCTCTGAAGAAGCAAACTGCGCAGGCCCCATAAGACTTACATGGATACCCTCCACGACGGGCAGAGCAGAGCCCTTGACTTTAAGCTCGTCTATGTCGAAAGGTACCGCATACAAAGTATCATCGCGTGCAAAAACCAGGTGCCCCGTAGGCACATACCGAACAGCAGTCCCATCTTCTTCCAGTAGGATGCGGCGTTCTCCTGTCTGCAGCAGAAGTGCCTCCATGCGCAAACCGTCCCATCGCACGTTTGTGAAAAGTACTGCGTCGCCTCCCTGAACGACTTGGGGTGATACATGCCCCCACTCGCCCTGGTTCGGGTCCGGGACGGTTAATTGCTCCATCTCTCCAGAAGCCGTGTAGCGCCAGAGGCCGCTGAGTTCGATGGCAAAAATGATGGTATTATCGGGCCCCCAACTCCCGCCCATGAAGGCATGCGGCTTACATAGTGTAGTGGGGCTTCCGCCTCTGACCGCTATCTTTTTGAGTTCTTTTTTGGCGAAGTCATAAAACCCAAGCCATTCACCGTCGGGAGAAAAAAACGGGCTGATAGCACCCTCAGTGCCCGGCAATGGCCCGGCTTGTGCATCATACATATCCATATCACGCAGGTAAAGTAGTCTTCCACCATCTTCTCCTTCATCCACATAAGCCAGACGCTTCCCATCCGGTGAGATGGCCAGCGCATGGTGCCATAACGCTTCTTCACCGATGCTGGTTGTCGGACGAATGACAAAGCGCATTATGGGTTGGCTGGTCGGTTTACGTGACGGTCTCAGCCATCTTATGACAAAGCCAGTTGCAATAATCCCAAGCAACAAGAAGACTGCTCCTATGGCTATTAGTCGCTGCCAGGGCATTGGGTGTAAGATTTCCAACGAGGTAGTAGTCGCTGGCGGCGCGGTCGCCGGTAAGTTCAGTGTTTCGTTGATTTCAATGCTTGCATCTCCGATGTGCTGAAGCCGACGGCGCGGGTCTTTCGTCAGGCAGCGCCGGATCATAACTTTAATGTTGGCCGGAGTAGATTCAGGCAACGCCTGCCAGTCGGGTTCGCGCTCGAGGATACCGGCCAGAGTGTCGGAAATCGTCTCGCCTTTAAAGGGCACCATGCCAGTCAGCATTTCGTACATAAGGCAACCAAAAGACCAGATGTCCGTGCGCTGGTCGGTAGATTTGCCGCGGGCCTGCTCCGGACTCATATAGGCGGGCGTACCAATAATCCTGCCCGGCTCTGTGATGGTGCTTTGTTGGTCCAGCGTTTCGCCGCTGATTGCCCTGGCCAGGCCGAAGTCCAGGACCTTGACCTTGCCTTCCGGTGTTATCTTGATGTTCCCCGCCTTCAGGTCACGGTGGATAACACCCTTTTCGTGTGCCGCCGTCACACCCTCCGCAATTTGAAGCCCAATCGTTAGCGTCTCTTTCACCTTGAGCCTTTTACGTCCGATTCGTTCAGCTAAAGTGTCGCCGGGGACATATTCGAGGACCAGAAAACCGGCCCCTTCTGCTTCTTTGATTTCCTCATAAATTGTGGCGATGTTCGGGTGATTCAACGATGCCAGAACACGCGCCTCGCGTGCGAAACGCGACCTCGCCTTGGGATTGTCCATCAGTTCGGCCGGAAGGCTCTTTATGGCGACTTGGCGGTTGAGCTTCGTGTCATGGGCTAAGTAGACCACTCCCATACCTCCACGGCCGAGCTCACTCTCGATGCGGAACTGCCCAATCTTCCCGCCCGGCCCTCGACCCTCAACGCCAAAGCTCGCCGTCGGAGGAAGCTCCTCATCACGCCGCCGCTTATCGTTTTTCGCTTCTGCCTCGCTCATCAATGTCCCTCATTGAAAATATCCACCGCTCTTAGTTCTACCAGCGAAATGGACTGGCAAATCCGATATAATGACAAAGCTTCAAAACAGCCCTAAAAAGAGCTTGACCCGGCTGCGTATGACCCTTACTATATTACTCAATCGATATTATGTCAAAGACAATTAAGGAGTTGTAATGGCTTCTATCTTTATTATGTCAGGACCCCGGAAAGGCGATTATTACCCACTTGGTCAGCGAACGAACGTAATTGGCCGGGATGAGGCTCTTCTAATCCAGATCCTCGATGAGCACGTTTCCCGCAAGCACATGCAGATTCTCTTTGACAAAAACAAGGGACAACATTTTGCATTCGACATGAAGAGCAAACACGGCGTGTTCGTCAACGGCATCAAAATCACCGGCGAGACCGCCCTGAAAGACGGCGACCAGATTCTTATTGGCCAGACTACTCTCTTATTCTCAGAAAAAGACTTCGATGACCGCGAAAGTGCGCTGTCCCACTTCAAGAAGGTCGGTGAACGAATGCGCCCTACAGTTGTTGATTGAGTTGCTGCAACCGTTCCTTCCTATACACCCTTAACCCGCATCCGGATCGCGAAAAGTGACTCCTGCGCCGTGATGAAAAGTGTGTACCTGTCCTCACCGCCGAAACATACATTCGCCGTCCACCCTGCGTCAATGCTAATATGTTCTATCTTTTCACCAGCCGAGTTAAAAACCGTAACGCCTTTCCCCGTCAGGTAAACGTTGCCCTCATTATCGATAGTCATCCCGTCGGAGCCCATCGAGCAAAAAAGCTTTTTGCCGGATAGCATCCCGTCCGCATTGATATTATATATGTATGTCTTTTTCGCTCCAAGGTCAGCCACATAAAGCTTCCTGCCGTCGGGAGTACCGATTATACCGTTGGGCGTTACCAGGTCTTCGGTCACCCGTATGAGCTTTTTACGGTCCGGGTAAAGGTAATACACATGCTGGCCGTCCTGCTCAATAGGCCCTCGGTTCCAGTAAGTTCTTTTATAGAAAGGGTCGGTAAAGTATATTCCGCCTTTAAGGTCCTCCCACAGGTCGTTCGGACCGTTCAGCTTCTTGCCTTTATACCCTTTAACTAATACTGTTACCTTGCCCGTCATATCAATCGACCATAGCTCATTATCCAAATCCGCACAGGCCAGCAGGTTGCCCTTTTTGTCAAAGTAAAGACCATTGGCCCTCCCCGGTTTGTCGTGAAAGACCGACAGCTTACCGTCCACCGACCACTTGTGAATCCGGTTATTTGGCTGGTCCGTAAAGAAAACATTGCCTTCGGCGTCCACCGCCGGCCCTTCCGTAAACTTAAAAACGCCGGCCAGCTTTTTCACCTCCGCCCCCGCTGCAACAACACCTATTTTCTTAGCACTGCCTGCTGTGATTGCTACCAGCTCTATACCCTTACCCTTTCCCTTTCCTAAATTGCGGGAATATCTCTTATCTTTCGGATTGTTCCAGTGCTCGTGCACCCCGAGACTCGCAAGTCTTTTGACGTTGCCGCTATGGTCGGGGTCATAAAATGTCCCCGAAAGAGGTTTATTCGCCAGCGCAGCTTCGTGCAGAAAATCATCGACTCCGCTTTTGTGGGACTGGTAATATTCAGCATAGAGGAAATCAAAGCCGACCGAATCAATTGCCACCGGGTCCTGCGATGCCAGAAGGCTGGAAGTCCAGTCACCATTGAAAGGATACGATTCCCATCTCCTCGGCCCTTTATCCATATCGATGGGATGTATTCCACAGTACAGTCCGTCAATCAGGTACAGCACCGTCTTGCCTCCGATGTGCGAATGACCCATCAGGTCCACCAGGGGGCGATAAAACCCTTCCCTCTGGGTAAAAGCGTTTTTATGCATATCAAAATAGCCCTTCTCGGCAGGCCATCTCACCAGTGAGCCGTAGTGGTTCTTAGCGCAGAGAGTCATCCCGGCTCCCGTGTGTGCCTTGAGGTTCGCAAAGTTGATTATGTAGTCGGCCTCGGCAAAACAAGCCGGAGCATAGTCTTGCTTATTTCCTTCCGGTTTACAGCTCCAGTACAGCGGAATCGAAGATTCCTTGGATTTGATTCGCCCGAACTTCCCCATGTGGTCTATGCACCGTAAGTTCGGAAACTCCTTGCGGAAGATGTCGTAGTACTCGTTTGCAAAATACGCTAAGCTGTCAAAGATTGCAATGTCGGAGTCTTTAACGCCGACCGTGTTTACAAGCTGACGCAGCAGGGCAATAAGCATCTGCGGCGACGTATTCATATAATCAATTGTGGTTCCCAGATTGTAATTGTCCGGATTGACTCCGGGATACGTCCAAATAAAGCCCACAAAGTTTACCTTGATAACAATCTTCTCACCCTTCTTATACCCGGCTCCGCCTTTACCGCGTTTTTTATTAAAGTATCTAAACAGTTTCTCCCACGCCCCGGCGTCACTATTGGCCCCGGTCAGTTCCTGGATCGAACGGGAAATCATTCCGCTCACCAGCGGCAAACTTGTATGGCCGCTCTCCCACGGATGTCCGTCCCCGGGTCCCTCCCAGTCGGTCGCCTCAGGATCGTGCACCCACACGACGCGGCCGGGATAAATCCCCTGGGCAGCTCCCATCGGCACATTCACCGCGTGCGGTTCTGCAATGACCCGCTTATTGCTGACGGTGCTCACAGCCAGCCACAGCCACGAAGCTCCAACACTTACAGCCAGACAAACCAGCCCTATTATTACGTATCGCCTCCGGGCAGAGCGGACCTTCGCCTTTCTAAACGCCACACCCCACGCACCAAGCCCAAGAAACCACGCTACAAACCCCGAAGCCAGCGGAAAGGCAGCTCGCTGGCACGGATACGTTGCCCGTGACGGCTTAGGCAGCACACGAATCAAAAACCATACCAGCGATATCAATCCCGCAATGGGAAATACCCATTTCACCCATCTATATTTCTTGCTGTTGCCCCTATACTCACCTGCCTTCGGACAAGCTGAATGGTCGTGTTTTCTTTTTGATAATTGCATCTTCACATCTCCAAAATAATGAAACGGCAATCTGCTTTAGTATGACAACCCAGATATACCCATTCACTCCTGAAATTCAAACTCAAATCATCAATAGAATAACCAAAAACCCCCATCTCTGTCAATCCAAATCACCCGCCGAATTCTCATAGCCAAATTTCCTGTTGATATTACCATAATACCACCATAAAATAGCTGGAAAGGTGTTGTATATTATTATGTCGAGCAGGAGAAACAAAATGAAACGGTTTACAGTAATATTGATTACAGTCCTTGTGCTTACCTGCGTAGTTTCCCACGCTAAAGCAGATGAACTGGCGGACGAATGTTTCTCGGAACTCCCCTTTGGCTGCTTTGTTACCAAGTCTATCGCGGTTTCGCGGGACCAGACGGCGGCCATTGCCAAGAGGCTTGGTGCATCCATCGAGAAGTTGTCCAACACACACCTGACCGTGCATGGGACACCCATTCAGGTGAACATCCTCGATGCGAGAACGGAAGCAGACGCTGCAAAACTCTATACCATCATTTCAAACACGAAAGGACATCCCGCCTTCTGCCTCAGAATCAAAAAAAGGGTCATCGAATTTGTCGGAAACGATCCCGCCCTGGCCACCAAGACCTCATACGAGCTTGGCTTTCTCAAAAAGCCCGGCCGGATTCGCTATCGCATTACGGCACAGATTTCCACGATTGACAAAGCCGATTACATGTCATCCAACAAACTGTTTAATATCTTCCTCTCGACCGATTCCGAAAATCCGGGCAAAGAGGCCCTATCTGAAATAACAAGGCTTTCAAAGCGTTTTCAATTTGGCACTTCTCTAACCATGCGTTCCCCTGACCTTGGCAAATCGAAAGCGGTCTATGAGTTCACCCCTGCTCCGTATGCCAAAAAACCAGCCGTAAATGACGTGGTGATTTATCTTTTTAGAAATCCATCAAAGATGATGGGGGTCCCTTACGTCACCACCACAATGCAGATAACAACCGATGAGACCGGCCTCGTGCCGACAACGCGCAAAGCCGGCCGGACATTGCTTTCATCGACGGAATTCTGGCCTTCTAACGACCCGGAAATTATCGCACTTGCCTCAAAGATAACAACAGGCAAACGCACGACCGAAGATAAGGTCCGGGCCATTCTCGAATGGCTGACGCCTGATAAGAACATCAAGTTTGGCGGTCCTGTCACCGGGTCACGGTGGGGCGTGAAGAAGGTACTGAAACAGAAATTTGGCCAGTGTTGGGATTTCGCCGATTGCTTTATCACTTTGTGCAGGGCTTCTGGTGTCCCTTGCCGGCAGGTAGGGGGGTGGCTGTACGGCGCCAGTGGACATATTTGGGCCGAGTATCTCGATGTGGGAAAAGGCTGGAAACAGGTGGATGCCACAGGTGCCGGAAAACTCAATTGCGGCATCTACCACATCCCGTATTTCACATCGGAAACCGGCGAGATGCCCATACTTTATATCTCAATGCCAACCATCGAAATAGTCAGGTAGGGTGCGATGAATCGCACCAATTCCAGGAGAATAAAATTTCCTGTTGATATCAGCATAAGACCACCATAAAATCACTCCAAACTTGTGCCATAGGTAGCGTGGTGGAGATTATCATGTTAGATTGCATTAAGATGAGTAGTAATATGAAAATCTACAAATCGATCCTTATCCCGTTCCTTTTATTGCTTTCAGGATGTCCTGGTCTTTTGCCTGGGTCACGACTATATAAACCACTCCCAAAGTGGGAACGCCAATTCTTCGAAAAAGCGAAGCGTGACATATATCCAAATGATGTTCGCAAATCATCCCAGACCTATGAAGAGACTTTAGTTGTCTGGCCGGGAATCATAAAGAGTATTAATATCGACACAGAAAATGGTTCCCAAATTGCTCGTTTTACAATAGAGCATCATTATTTCGACTGGATTGAAGATCAAGGTATACAAAGAGAAATGTACTTTTTATCACCAAGGGGTGAAGGTTCATTTGCTCTTGCATGGCGCGTCGATACTCAGGAGGATAAACTGTTCATACAACAATTTACCGTTGATGATATGATAATTGCATATGGTTATCCAAGCATGATTAAAGATGATTTGATAGGATTTTATCCCACTCAGAATATACGTGCCATTAAGCCTAAATGGTATCGTACTGATGTATTAGACTATGGAAGACTTGGAGAGTCAGTTAATGATTAGCTCGGACGCAACTGAGCATTTCGTTCTGCATTGAATTGGACTCGACTTTCCTGCCATAAGCCTTCGGGGCAATCGCTCTCAGAAACTATAACGCACTGATGCATAAATATTGGAATTGTTCTGGAACTGGCCGAAGAAGGTATTGGGGTGGTCCCCGAAAAAGACATTTGCACCGACCTCAAGGGCCACGTTATCGCTTGCCTTGTAATTCAGGTTAGGCCGCATATAAACGTCCTTGTCAGTCGGCGAATAATAGGTAAACACCGAACACCGCAAATTCTGGTTCATAAGTAGCTTCGTCAAACGCAGCGTCACCAGGTGCCTGTCCCTGTCGCGGCCCGGCCCGGCCGGCAGACTGTCAAGATACTCCCCGTAATCCGTCATGTGCTCAATATAATATTGAAGCCCTGCCGTAAAATCCTTCCCCACCTCCTGCGTATAGCCGGCTAAAAAACGAAGCTCGGAATTGTTGATATAGGCATTGTTTCCACTCTGGTCGTCATCCGATTCGTAATATCCGAACTCCAGGTTGCCTATCCCCTTGCCCACGTTGCCTCGAATACTCGCGCCGTAAACGTTCAAGTTAGGAAAAATCGCCTGCGTGCCGTCCTGCCCGCCGGGGCTCTTGAAGTAACCCCGATAGCCGTAAATAGCAACCTCATAATTATTGATATTCTTGTACAGCCGCGCTGCAAACTCCGAATCCCTGAACCACCGATTTGGCCTGTCCGTGTGGATAATAGTGTCCTGCCCCGCTAACCTGCCAAGCGTCGAGCTCCAGTAAGAAATGCGCTCGCCGTCTATAAACCGGTCGGGATCAAACTTCGGCGTATAAACAAAGTCAAGATTGGCCCAGTCGCCGAACAGGCTCACCTTGGCCGCGTCGGATGGCGCCTTCAAATATTCCGTATCTCTGCCGATGAAAAAAGACTGCCAGTCTTTTGGAAACATATCATTAATAAAGACAAGGTCCCCCGTCCCCCACGTCAGAATCTGCCTGCCCACCTTCAGGTCCATAAACTCAAGAGGCTGGGTGAATATATATGCTTCCCGAAGGTCGAAGTCCGCTTGCTCCTCGACCAAACCGCCGAACACATCGCCTTTGACCTTCAAATCACCCCAATCAGGATACGAGGCCAAATCGACCTGCAAGCGGGTCTCCATAACCGACATATCTTTCTCATAAGGGTCTTTCCTGATCCGATACCCGGTTCTAATCTCGTAAAAGCCGTGTATCTCAATCGGCATGTCGCCAAATAACGAATCCCCCGCCTCCTGGTTTTCGTCTTCCGCGGCGGCGGGCAAAGAAATAACCGCAGTGAAAAATATGACAACTGGAATGCCTTTATACCATATCATCTAATCGCCACCGCAGGCTTCTTCATAGCTGCTTATGCTCCAGGTACAAGCGAAGACACTCAGCAAGGTTTTCTCCGTAGTGATTTGCAACAAAAGCCAAATCCAATTCTCGTTCACTCAGAAATGGGTTCGTACGCTGAATAGCCCTTCGTGAAAGATACATGGCAGTTTGAGAAAGTGACCGAACTTTCGAAATCCTCATGGAAACGCTTGATTCGCGAATCAATTCGATCTGTACCTTTTCTGCCTGAGAGGAGGTATCGGGAGATTGACTTATCATTTCACGATATTCCCTGGGGCACCCAAAATGCAATAAAAGGCGTTTGGGGACCCCTTATCTATTGTGCATGGCTGCTGTTTATATGGTTTTCCGGATTCAGAATTATTTGTCAGGTGCTCAATATTTCTTTTACTTCTCTAATTAAAATCGGCAGGTGGTTTGTAACAGCCTGCCATACAATGGCCTCATCAACAATATCATAACCATGAATTAATATGTTTCTGAATCCTATGATACGGTTTTGCTCGGAAATCTTTTCCAGTAACTCGTTATCTATATTTTTAATTCTGTTAAGAGCTTCCCCAATGATTTCAAAGTCTCTTTCGACGGCTCTTTTGGCCACGGGCTTATTTTGATAGGCTTTGAAATCCATGCCGCAAACAAAACTTTGTATCTCTTCGGCTGCCTGAAGGATATCAATTAGGTTTTTTCTTGTTTCATCGTTCATAAATGACGGTCCTTGTCCTGTCGATAGATTCTCGTAAAACAGGGTTTTTGAATTTTTTATCAACAACCAGATCAACCTGTTGTTTAAATATTTTTTCCAATTGCTCTTTTAATTCAAAATACTTGTCGAAAAGGTCAATATTTTCGCCCGAATCAAAAATCACCAAAACGTCTACATCGCTGCTTTGAGAAAAATTTTGGCTCAAAGCAGAACCGAACAGGCCTAAGCGTTTGACTGGCAAACGTCGACATACCCGTTCAATCTCCGGTTTTATTTTTTCTATATCAATCATAGGAGTAATATTGTATAAAACCTTCTTTTTTCGCAAATCCGGTTATTATTTCTGCTTCTGTTACTTACCTGTAAGGATTCGTAATCAAATTCGACATTTGGTATTATAAAATAAACCGCATTGGCATAAAATTCAACCTGTTTTCAAAAACAGCGGTTTTTATCTAATTGCCTCCCGGGGCGGCCGGCGAAGGTATCGTTCCTCGAAAATGTCCTTGAGTTTGATATTGTATTTGATATCGCTGAATTCCATCTCCGTCTTGTTGCCGGTCTTCAGATTTGTAACCACCGATTTGACGACTGTCGGAAATTCCTGTATCTTTTCAATCTTCTTGGATTCGATAATCCTGTACAGCTTGTTGTCCTTATCGTAGTACTCCATTTTCAAGGGTACATACGTCTTGCGGTCTATCGAAACATTGTAATAGCTGAACTTCACCGTATCCGGCTTCTTCGGCACATTCTTGATTACGAACAGCTTCTCCGTAGTCTCGATAAGCTCGTGCGTGTCCTCCTGCAGATTCCTCCCGGAAATATCCTCGTACAAAAAGTCCGAGCCGACAAAACTTGTTCGCTTGTCACCGGCTGCAACTCTTTTCACAAGGTCAAGGGCGGGAAGATACAGCCACCTGTCGTCATCCTTGTTGGGGTCGGTGTGCTTGTGGACCATATAGACCATCTTGCGAACGTCAGCAGGCTTTTGAAAATAAATAAAATAATTCTGGTCACCCCCGTCTTTGACGTCCTTTCTCAGTATGATAAACTCGCGGTTTCGCTTTTGTCCCTGCTTGTTGGTTATTGTCATTTTGACTTTTGCTTTGCCGTCATCGCCCTGATAATACGCAACCACGTTGGCCTTATTTATGATTGTCTTAACACTCGGAACTTCCTTCGTCGAATTCGGCTCGACCGCAGCACTCTCACTTGCACTGAAGACTGGCAGCGTAAAGATAGGTAGTAAAAACAATATTGTCATAACTCTTGCCATTTCACACCTCACTTTCATTACTTTGCCGCTCGGCATCACGTTTACAGCCCTGCCTTCGCGACATCATCCCACAAACAAGCGCCATCACGGGTATTGCTATTATACTAAGCAAAGCCAGTTTACTCCAGCCAAGCTTCCAATACTCGTGCAGATTCATCGCCACCAAAACAACCGCTGCTACCGAAATAATCATACAAAAACCGCATTTACAGCTCGCCTTCACCGGCGTCGCCCTTACCTTAAACATCACTTTCTCCGCCAGCTTCAAAATAGTAGGCAGTGCCAGCAGCGTAACCCCACCCGAAAGCGCCATTATCGCACACAGGAATATCCCCACCGTCTTGTAAGGTATCAAAGGCGCTGCCAGCAGCGGCAAAAACCCTATCGCAATAACAAGGACATTCCTGCTAATTGCCCGTGCCGGCTCACCAAACATCTCCGCGGAGCTTTCCCTCCACGACCCTGTTTTTGCAAAGCTCGTCCGCGCACGCTCAAGGAAATGTATCGCAAAGTCAACCGCCATCCCCAAAGTCAATGCGCTCAGCACCGCGACCGGCATATCGTAGTCTTTGCCCACCAATCCGATGATGCCGTAGATAACAGCTATCGTCACCAGCAGCGGTATCATACACACGATACCCCACAGGGCCGAGCGAAACAGCACCGCCATCATAATAAACACGATAATAAAGCTGCCCATAAAAGACTGCAGCATCCCCCACACCATCTTGTTCTGCCAGACAGTATTGATATATGTAAGTCCCGCCCAGTTATGTTCGAGCGGCACAGGCGGCTTATTCTTATCGAAAAACTCATCCACCGCCCCAACAACCTTTTCCATGTCCTTATTGTCACCGCTTGTCAGTTGCAGCCAGACATTGGCGCTCATATAGTCGTAAGTAACGAAATGCCATAAATCATCATTATTATGACTGCTCTCGAATTGTATCAGGCATTGGGCCACCGCCGCCGAAGAGTCCGGGATAATATAGCTTTCGTCTTTGCCGTCCACCAGTTCCTTATGGACTTTCTTGACGATATCCGCAACCGAATTACTTTTACCCACGAGCCCCGTCCCTTTCAGGTACTCCTGAAGCCTTGAAATATACCGCAGGACCTCCGGCTGCTTGAAAATCTTAATCCGTTCGGCTTCCAGCTCGAAAAAGTCGACAAGCTCGTACCATACGTCGGCAGATGCCGCCTTGGCCGACTCCTCCTTCTCACCTGCAAATTCGGCAAGCTTACCAACATACTCGGCTTTCGTGATTTCTTTTGATGCATTCGCCAACAGCAGTTTCTCCATCTGGGCAACAACATCGCCGGCACCTGGCAATTCCTCTTTCAGCTCCATCGCTTTTTTCAAAAAACGACCGCGTAAGACATCGATATATTCATGAGTGACACCGCCTTCGCCTCCACTTTCAAGTACCAGATAAGCCATATAGGTCCCGCCGAAATGCTTGTTCAATTCGATATCAGCCCGTCTTATAGGATGGCTCTTGGAAAACCACTTCACAGGATTATCATTTATCTCGATTCGTGTTATGCCGTATATGGCAACACCTGTAACCAGAATAAGTGCTATCAAAATCGGCTTTGTCGCATTGTACGTAAACTGTCCGCCGGACCTCAGCAATTTCGTAAGCAAGGTTTGTTTCTCTTTACCTGCTGATGCCGAGCCGAAATTGGCCAGAGAGCTTTCTCTAATCATCATAATGTACGCCGGCACAAAAGTAATCGTACACACCCACGCAATCATAATCCCGATAGCAACAAAAATCCCGAAGACCTGCACTGGTGGTATCGGCGTAAGTGCCAGCGATGCAAAGCCCGCCGCCGATGTCAGCGAAGTGTACAGCATTGGCATAAACAGATTGTCCATAACCTCCAGGATGGTGTTCCTTCTCCCCTTCTCTCGCGTATAAAGGTCGAAGAACTCAGAAAGAATGTGCACCGAGTCCACCACCGCTATCGGCATAAGGAAAATCGGTATCATCGAGCTCATAATATGCACGGGATAACCTAATCCGATTAGAAGCCCCATCGTCGATATCACCGAAACCATCGCGACAATCATCGGCGAGATAACCAGCACCAGCTTTCGGAAAAACAACAGCATCAGCACAAATATCACCGCCATCGCCAGCGGCGCCGACACAGCCATCTGCACAAACATTTCAACCCCGAACGTGTCTTCCGCAACAGGCAGCCCCGTAATATGGTATTCTTCATCACCTTCGAATTCCGCAATTTTTGTTTTTAACTCGCGATACACCCGGTAGCTCAGGTCTTTGCTCGTAAGAGGCAGATACAGGCATATTGCTTTACCATCTTCGCTGACAACAGTGCCTTTAAGCAACGGATTCGACAACGCCCTGTCACGAACTTCCAGTGCCTCAGCCCGCGTTGCGGGCGGCTTCTGCATTAGCCATTCGAACCTCACTTCCCCCGCTCCCCCTTGGCCTATGTGGTCGACTGTGGAAGGGGCAAGCAAGTCGATTTCGATAACACCGATTTGTTGTTCGGGCTCTTCTTCGTCCGACCAGCGAAGCCTTTTTGCAAACTCGGTCAGCTCGTAAATTTTCCCCAAAGAGGAAGGATTAAATACCCCGTCCGGGTCCTTGTCATTAACAACACCGACAACAACAATGTCGTTGAGAACGAAGCGTTCTTTAACATCGTTATGAAACACCCTTGCCGGCTCATCTTCTGAAAGCATATTCTCTGGATCGGTATCCACGCTGATTCGAGGTATTAACGCCCCCAGCCCCAACGTAAACACAACCATTATTACGGTAACTAATTTATAGCGCTGTAGGCAATAATCTGTTATCTTCTCTCTCAAATCCATTTTCACATCTGTCCCCATCAACTGGCCTTACCCTCAAAACAATCCAAAGCACTGCATCTTCATACACTGAAGCGCCGTCATCACCCACTTTGGTATTCTCACCGCCGAATATTTTACTACTTAAAATGACAATAAAAAAGCACTTTACTCAAAAAAATACCCCGGAAAATCAAGTTCACCCCGTTAGAGACCATCGAACTCTTAAAGCTACGAAAAATGTACTCTACAGATTTTCAAAGGAAATGTCTCTAACGGGGTTGACACTTGCCGGCCCTGTGGTTACAATCCCGTGGCTTTTTTGGACCTAAATAAAGAATATTGGAGGTACTAATCCTAATATGGACAATGTAAACCAGCTACTGAAGCAAAAACTTTCAGCCGAAAATTACGATAAGCTGACCGCGTTGAACAACCCCAAAATGCACGCTTTCGTCGCCGATGCGATTGAGCTTACCGGCCCCGATTCCGTGTTTATCTGCACGGATTCGCCCGATGATATTGCTTATATTCGCGACTTGGCTGTAAAAAACGGCGAAGAATGCCCCCTTAACATCCCGGGCCATACATACCACTTCGACGGATACAATGACCAGGCACGCGATAAAGCCCGGACAAAATACCTCCTTCCACCCGGCTCCGAATTGGGCGAGAGCCTTAATTCCATTGATAAATCAACTGGCGTCGAGGAGGTTCGTTCTTTTCTAAAAGATTTGATGAGCGGACGCCAGATGCTGATTTTGTTCTGGTGCCTTGGCCCGCCTGATTCGGATTTCACCATCTCCTGTATTCAGATAACAGATTCTCCTTACGTTGCTCATAGTGAAAGTATCCTCTATCGTCCGGGATACCAGCAATTTAAAAAAATCGGCGACTCCACTGATTTTTTCAGGTTCATCCATTCCGAAGGTGAGCTGGAAAATTTCGTCAGCAAAAATATCGACAAACGCCGCGTCTACATCGACCTCGAAGAAGACCTCGTATACAGCGTCAACACACAGTATGGCGGCAATACTATAGGCCTGAAGAAACTGGCCCTCCGGCTGGCTATTCAAAAGGCCTCACGCCAAGGCTGGTTGGCAGAACACATGTTCGTCATGGGCGCACACGGCCCGACAGACAGAGTCACCTACTTTGCCGGAGCATTCCCCTCAGCCTGCGGAAAAACCTCGACCTCAATGCTCCCCGGACAAACAATTGTCGGTGATGACATCGCATACTTGCGCAAAAAGGCAGGACAAATCCGTTGCGTTAATGTCGAAAAAGGTATCTTCGGCATCATTCGAGATGTCAACTCCGAGGATGACCCCGTTATCTACGAGGCCCTGAACAACCCATGCGAAGTTATCTTCTCAAACGTCTTGATTGATAGTAACAAAAAGCCGCATTGGCTCGGTATGGGCAGCAAGCTCCCGACCGAGGGAATCAACCACAGCGGCAAATGGCACAAAGGAAAAAAAGACTCAAAAGGCAACGAAATCACCGCCTCGCATAAAAACGCTCGCTATTGCCTGAACATCCCCGACCTCAGCAACTGTGACCCTATGCTCGACGACCCCGAAGGCGTTCCGCTCGGCGGCATCGTTTACGGAGGACGCGATAGCGATACATTGGTCCCCGTAGAGCAGGCCTTCAACTGGTCCGAGGGCATTATCATAAAAGGTGCCGCCCTCGAATCCGAAACCACCGCCGCTACTCTCGGCGCAGAAGGCGTCAGAACATTCAACCTGATGTCGAATCTCGATTTCCTCTCCATTCCACTTGGCCGGTACATCCGGAACAACCTCGATTTCGAAAAAGATATTGAGAATCCGCCCCTGATTTTCTCGGTCAATTACTTCCTCAGGAACAAAAAAGGCAAATACCTCAACGGCATGGGAGACAAATTAGTATGGCTCCTCTGGGCCGAGCTTCGCATAAATGATGATGTCGATGCTATCCAAACGCCGACCGGCTTCATTCCCGTATATGAAGATTTGGAAAAGCTCTTCAAAGACAATCTCGACATTGAATACTCAAAGAACGATTACGTCGAGCAGTTCACAATCCGCATACCTGAAAACCTCGCCAAGCTCGACCGCGTCGAGAAAGTCTACAGGGAAAAGGTCGCCGACACACCGCAGATACTCTATGATATATTTGCCGATGTTCGTAAACGCCTGAAAGATGCTCAGGCCAAGCACGGCCTTTACATCTCACCATTTGATTTGTCAAAGAAGTAATACGGATCAGAAAAACGCCGCCAAACAGAGCCCCGACCGTGAGGCAGGGGTAATGGCGCCTGCGCTTCCACAGTTGCTTACTGAGCAACGGGTGGCAGGAATCCAAAATATTTAGCCCCACGTTTTACGTGGGGTTTCGTTTCTGGCGAGATACGCTTCACGTTTCACGCTTCACGAACTTGCCCGTGACAATCTCATTAATCAATATCGAAGATCCGCCTATGGCGGAATCATTAATCATTTACGCAACGGGTGGCAGCCTCAAGCGATAGCTTGGGGATGGATTCCTGCCGGCTATTAAAAACCTGCAAGCCAGTTATACGCCATCTCACGCAAATCCTCCCCCGTCACGCGACCGTCCCCGTTCAGGTCTGCCCCGCCGCACTCATCGCAGACAACGTCCTGCCAGCGCCCGGCCAATATAGCATAGTCGGCAAAATCAGTGTCCTCGTCTCCGTCAATGTCGGCCGGGTAGAACGGCTTGTCCTCAAACCTATAGGTAGTTACAGTATTGACATCATAGGTCATATAAAGATGAATCAGCCGAATATCCTGCGCACGCAGCTCGTCCTGAATCTGCTGGGAGATTCCTGGCTCAAGCCGAGGCTCGTACAAAAAGTGTTCGCTGAAGTTATGGTGCTCCGGCTGATAGGTTTGGGAATACCAGTTGTGCAGGACAATCGGTTCACTTGTGTACCCTTTGATGACCGTTTCAACCCAGCGGGACAGCGGCGCCGTGTAGCCGCCTGCCATTCCCGGGTCAGGAGGCCAATAGAAGGAAGTGGATATCGACACGCCCTTCGGCCCGGTAAACGAACGATGCTTTAAAAGGTCTCCGGGTTGCGGCCGCAGACAGGGTCGAAGACAGATCAAATCCGTCATAGTTGTGTTCGGGCCCGTATACTCCCACGTCAGAACAGGCTCGTTATATTCAACTCCAAGGTTGAGCCACTCAATATCCCGAAGCGTCAACATCGGATTCTCGTCGACCTTTACCTCGGTCGGTATAAATTCCGTGTGTAATTCGCAGGTTCGCGGGTTGGCTAAGTGGTGCATAAACCAGCCGTCAACTGTTACGTCTGTTCCATTAAAATTATGAAAAGCCTTCGGCAATAGAGGCATCTCTCCCGTAATACTGAGAATTCGATTGTCGGCCAGATATTCCAACGCCAACGACTTGTAAAAACAATCCGCCAGGTTTTCCTTGCTAAGCCGGATGCTTCGGGTTTCAAACAGCCACCTTGATTTAAGACGATGGTTGGCAAAAATATCGCTGCATTGACCCTGAAAGCTGCAAAATTCTACGGGTTCGTTGATTAAAAATGGCGTGATGCGCTGCGTAGGGTCCGGCCGTGGAATCTCCCGGACCTGTTTAACAACCAGTCCGCCCGCCGGTATGGCGGCACCGCCGGGGGCGAGCTTCTTGTATTCAAGGTCAAGCAGAAAATAATCCTGGCCCGTAACGCTGTTGTAATCCTCTCCGACTGTAATAAGTAGTTCTGACAAATCGTTGTAGTCATCCTGCCAATCCATAACCGTCGCGCCTAAGGGAACCAGATTCGACTGGCGAACCAACGTCAGGTATGTCCCGTAGGTACTTGCGTAAACGCTGACCTCCTCAGATATGGAGCCGTCCTGCGGATTGGCTACCGAGACTGCCCCGTCTTGTGTCACCAGTGTAATAGAGCGGCTTGTCCCTCCCCTCTTTTCCAGCGTAGCTACTCCGTTAGCTAATTCAAACTCATCCGGAAAGGAATGGTGAACCAGCAGAGCCATCCCCACCTCGCCCTCGTTCACATCGTGACGAAGCCGTTCAAGATACGCGTTGTCATTATAGAAACTGGCAAAGACTTTGCGAATGGCCCTGAACACTCCCCGCTCGTTAAGCTCACACGGGTCACACAAACATGGCCCATCATTATCACCATCGAACTCGTCGGCAAGACATCCGCTGAAACTGTCGTACAGGCCGGCCCCGGTGAAGTGATTACTGTCCTCGACGTTGGTAGAACTTCTAAAGCGAATCTTTTTATTTACATCGAATCCATATTGAGAATCCAGCAAAATGCTCTCGACATTGACTATCTGCAAAGGTGTAAAGCTTGTAATACCCGTGTTCTTGATAATATGGCCAATGGCACGCAGGTCCGCTGACAGTGCTGCCATATCGGACGGCGGATAGCTATGGCCCGAAAGCCGATTACTAATCTCTTCACGAAGCGTGCCGCTGCTGATGCCAAATGGAATCATCCATTTAGTCGCATCGTTCATATCATCTGTCAGATACATACCCCCAAGATCAATGCTGTTTGGCCCTGCGTTGTATAGCTCTATCCAGTCGGGGTAACCGCTGCCGTCCGGGTCCTGTATGGTGCTGTCATTGTCAGCCATGAACTCGTTAATGAACAAGCCTTGAGTCGGCCCGCCGATGCTGCCGTAGTTCGGCTGGTTCGGCGTCGCTGTACCATGATCAAAGGGAACCCAGTTGTCGTTCCCATCCGGCAGCCGGCCGTAAGAAACATCTTCATCTTGTGGACCAAAACTAAGGCCATCAATCAATGTAGCTCCATCCCTGTCATATAGGCCAACGTACTCACCATCTTTGTCGAGCTTGAAGTTCGTATGGGTAGGCCCTTGATCTTCCTCCTTATCAGCCCAGAAGAGAAGATATCCACCGCCTTCAATAATTACACTTTCACGAGGAATAATCGCCTGGTCGAGAAACTCATTCCATAGGTCAAACGAAAATGCCGTCGCAACCGGCGATTTATTCGGTAGGGCGGTTCGCAGGATTCCAAAGTTGGCCGCCTTGCCCCCGAAGTACTTAATATCAGCAGGCAAAAGCCCTTCCGTAGAGGCACTGTAAGCCCCGTAATGCGCCATCGGAGAGATATCCAAAACAGGAGGCGCTTTCAAAGCCAGAATCTCGGCAATCGTTACGTCATCGAGAACGCCTTCGACGTCAATCAGCCTGACCTCAATGCCATTGAACGTATCGTAACCGCGCAAGACTATCTTATGTCCAACCAGTTCCTGGGCCCGGTTTGCATCCTCCGCCAGTGCTAAATGGACAAAGGGAACACCATAAGTCTTTGCCAGTATTGCCACGTGCGAATTCGGCGTCGACGCCGACAGCGTAATGATACCGGCTACAAAAGGGACCTCGGCAGGTACGCCGTCCGTCAAAAGAATGTCGCCGGGCCCCAGGTCACCTGCCAGATACGCACTCTCAATTTCCTCGCCCGCAAAGAACTTCAGCTCACCCAGCGCCCACCCCTCGGAGTAACAGGTGTTACCCTCTGCCCAGCGCCCTGTAGAACCAAGCTCAATACCCTGCGATTCGAACCACTCCCGGTTCGCTTCTGCCGTTGCCGCTTGTTCATAGCTGGGAAAGTAGAATGCCTGCACATCAGGTTCGGCGATGATACTCGCCTTGACTATATTAAACATCTCGGCAATCTCTTCTCTTGTATATGGTTCAAGCCGAACAAACTGAATCCCATACTCCGGATAAGCCGGCGGAGTCGGATACCCCCCCGTAGGCGGCATTATGACCGCCCCGAGAACAGCCTGCTGGCCCTGCTCGTAAAGCGTAATCTGGTCGTATTCGCTCGTGTTCATATCGATGAACGGATCCAGCAGTTCGGTTGCGAAATGGTAATGGAAAATATACTCCCGGCAGTCCTGGTAATAGACGATATTGGGATCATACGGTGATAGGATAATCGTGAATTTCACCCAGTCAGGTTCACTCGCAGAGCTCCCCACCACGCGAAACGGCTCATCCGGGAAAGATATCTCGTTCTTCCAGTAAGGCGACGGCGTGATCGTCTCACCAAACACCACCGACCCCACAGCCACCGAGAACACAAAAAGCAGCACGACCCCACTAATATTCAGATGTACTTTCGCGTTCATTTCGGTCTTGCTCCGATTCGTTCAATCCCTGTGCATATCCTCCATTAGAAGCAGCTTCTGATGAAAGCAACCATGATAAGTATTATAACACATGGCAACGCCACAACCAAATACAAAATACCCTTAACCAAATGAAAAAGAGCCTTGTAAACTTAATTACACTCTCACGTGAATAAGCCCATATATGAGAAATTGCTGAAATAAAGGAACTCCCAAACGCAAAAAATAGCATTTGGGAATTCCCCCGCAAAGGGTGAAAGACGGGATTCGAACCCGCGACCCCTGGATCCACAATCCAGTGCTCTTACCAACTGAGCTACTTTCACCACGTACAACTTTGACAGACAATAACGTTAGTCAGCCCCCTCACTTATCAAGGTTAATATTCTACAAAGAAACCTCTTTACCGTCAACGACTATTTCCACCTTCGCCCCCTGTATTAGCCTGGCCGGCCTTTGGAAAGCCCGGCCGAAAGTAAAATAATACGACCAGCCACAAAACAAGCGCAAAAGTGGCGATCGCCAGCACCGGTCGGGCCCCGGCAACAGCGATAAGCGGAATAGCAATGCCGGTCCACAAGCCGCCGCCCATAATCGGCTCGTGAACAAGCTGCTTGCATGCAAAGGCGTCGGCTGCGGGAGTTTCATACTCCGGGTCAACCACCCGCAGAAGCAGAAGCCCCGTCGCCGTTACGCCCATCGACTGGCCCATTTCCGCGATTGCACGCTGGAACCAGGCGTCCGGCAGCACCCGCCGGGCCAGTACCAGAACGCAGAAGACGTTCCAGGCGATGCCGGCCGCTACCAATATCAATAAAGGCGCCAGCCCCGCCACTATTATGTCCAGCTTTATCGTTGCAATCGCCGCCACTACCAGGAAATCCAGCGCCGTATTCTGGATTCGCCGTATCAAACCTAAATCAATCAACTTGTGCCTGTCAAAACGCTCCTCAAAAATCTGCACGATAAGGCCGCCTAACATGCACAGCGGAAAAAGTGGAAAGCTGCTCAGCAACTTATACTTGAGCAGAAATGGAATCGAGCCTTCCAAAAGCACAAGAAGCAGTTTTATCAGGTAGCCTATCCCCACGGCCATGCCGACCGCTACGATATGCAGGCTGAACGTCTCCAGTACATCACCGCTTACGGTTAATTTGCCGGCACTCTTTCGGCTGTCGACGGGAACAACACCCGCAGAGCCAACGTCGGCTATTTTTCCGGTCCCGGAATTGCCCTGAACATAACCCCGCCGAACGGCCCAGTTGATAAGTATCATCCCCACGATGATGGCCGAGAGTATTCCGAAGGTTGCGCTGGTCAAGGCAAACTCTGCCCCCGCCGCCCAGCCATGCTCCTCGAAGACGGGCCCCATACCGGCAGCCGTGCCGTGGCCACCCTCGAAACCGACCGGCAGGATACCGGCAAACATATCGGGAAACCCGCTAAACACCCACCCGAGAACAAACACCCATAGCCCAAGCCCCACCACGTATTGGCCCCAGGCGACAATCTGGCCGTACGCCACCTGCGGGGCCGCACGACGCCACAGACTCGACAACTTCGGCGGCTTAACACCCAAAAAAAGGCACGCAAAGACGATATTGACAAGATATACAGGCAGCTTCTTCCAGGGGGCGCTCAATTCAGACAGCGCAGCATTTATTCGTTGAATCGGCTCACCCAGGCCATCCATGGCCGCAAATCCCTGGATAATCAAAAGCCCCAAAAGCCCGCCCACCACGCAAGCGGGAAGGAAAAGCTTTTGGAACAATTTGATACGAATCCTGAGAAGATAGCCGGCCCCCAACAATAAGCACAAACATACTAAAGAAACCATTCGGATTTTCCTAATCAGTTACTCAAATTGACCGACTCTGTTTTTTTTGACGCAGATTTACGCAGATTTACACTGATTTCGCGGATTTAGCCAACAAAAAACGACCAAAAAAGTGCTTTATAAGCACATAAATAGCGCCGCCTTACAGGTGGCGGAAAACTGAAATTGTTTTGGGCGGCAAGGGCGGGGGTGGGTAGTATATGGTAGAAAAAGAAAAAACAGCGGTGGGCTAAAAGCCCATCCTACGGTCTGTTTTTTTACGCAGAGTGGAGTTTTAGCGAATTTTTTTGAAAAAAGTGTTGACTAACCCTTTTGTTTGTTATATAATAGTTAGTAGCTTAAGGCGTGGACTCGCCAAAAAAGTGGTTTTTGACCTTTTATGTGCCGGATGGCAGAAAGGAGATGATAAAATGGGCTAGGTATTTTGGAAACTACACGTATGAGGTGTAGTTTTTTGTTTGCGCTGATTTAGTAGGGCTCGGAAGAGCGAAAATAAATTTTTCATGAATGGTGGACTCCAAAAATTTGAAAGGTAAAAAAATGTCGAATCAAAAATTACAAAAAGTTATTCTCAAGACAGATTACTCCCGTC
>SDBU01001106.1_pt1 | contig 39484 bp, 37 predicted proteins | sample 2277071 | NCBI WGS metagenome assembly SDBU01 (sample SAMN10397929, study PRJNA504765) | marine sediment metagenome | isolation source: marine sediment core GS08_GC12, 126 cmbsf | place: Arctic Ocean: Gakkel Ridge, Loki's castle | collected 2008 | reverse complement strand
TATTCCTTCATCGCTTTGTTCGTAGGCGTTATTCCTGCTTGGGTCTTCAGTAAAGATCTGTTCAATATCCTGGCCATTCCAGTCTACAAATTTCTCCCGGAGGGAGAAAAATTAGCCTTTATCAAACTGACAGATCCCTTCATGCTCTATATCAAAGTCTCTTTTCTAGCCTCCATTTTCTTTATGTCTCCCTTCCTTTTCTATCAAGTCTGGTTATTCATTGCACCCGGCCTTTACAGAAAGGAAAAAAAATATGTCATTCCTTTTGTTCTTTTCACTTCGTTTTTTTTCATGACCGGAGCATTATTCGGATTTTTTGTCGTCTTCCCTTGGGCCGTCCGGTTCTTTTTATCTATGGGCTCTGAATTCCAGGCTATGATTACGGTGGATAAGTATTTCAGCCTGGTTCTACGTGTTCATCTGGGAATTGCCTTGGTTTTCGAGATGCCTACCCTGACTTTTTTCCTTGCCCGGATGGGGATCATCACTGCAAAATGGATGATTAAAAATTTCAAGTATGCCGTACTTGCCATATTTGTTATAGCCGCCATTATCACTCCTACCCCGGATATGGTCACCCAAAGTATTATTGCCATCCCCATGCTCGGCCTCTACGGACTCAGCATTCTTATTGCCCTCGTCTTCAACAAGAAAAAAGATAAAAAGGAGAACAATTCTAAAGACACCCTCGCGGGTTAAGAAATCCGACATGGAAAAAGTTCTTCTCCGAAGAGTTCAAGAATATAATCCCGAAATCATCCGGAACATCATCACTGAAGGAATGGAGGAACTGGGGTCAAAAATCACGATCACCGAAAAATCAGGCACCGGACTGCCGACATCCCGAATGTTCCGAAGGGCCGGCTACAGGTGTCTGAAAAAGCAGCACAGAATCAAGCTGCTTCCTCTAGAAGAGGATAAAAAAATCCGTATTCCCCTCTCTAAAGGCACGGTCCACAAGGCCATCACTACAGGCAGATCGATTGCGGATAATGACTTCCTTGTCTATGCTCCAAAATTAAAAAGCAATGTCTTGAGCCACGGCCTGACCGCGGCGCTTAAATTGAACATCGGGATCCTCTGGAAGCAGGGACAGATGTCGGGCCTCTAGCCGTTCCCGATCAAGTGGGTATCATTGAGGGCCATATTCAAGATGCCAAAGAAAAGGGTGCACACATTCTTGTAGGCGGAGAAAAAGTAAGACTAGAGACTACAGGCTAGAAACAAATGAAGACCATCGGATTGACAGGAACAAACGGTTCAGGAAAAGGCGCGGCGGCGGAATATTTCATCAGCAAAGGGTATGCCTTCTATTCGCTCTCGGATGTGATTCGGGAAGTACTTAAAAAAGAAGGAGTAGAGCCCACCAGGGATAACTTGATTCGAAAAGGGAATGAACTTCGTGCTGCGGGTGGTGCCGATTTCCTGGCACGGCAGGTGATGAAAAAAGTTGAAGATAAGGCTGTCATCGACAGTATCCGAAATCCCGAAGAGGTCCGCTTCCTGAAAAGCAAAATAAATTTCATTCTCCTGGCAATCGATGCCGATGTTGGGCTACGATATGAACGTGTCAAAAAGCGCGGCCGCAATGAATCGGCGGCCACTTTACAAGAATTCATAGAGAAAGAGAACGAAGAAAATACGACGAACCCCATGCAGCAGCAGCTCCACACTTGTTTAGAAATGGCGGATTTTACGGTCCTTAACGAAGGATCCCTTGAAGACCTATACAATAAACTGGAGAAATTTCTGTGAACCCAAAAAGAGTGACCAAACACGAGTATTATCTAGGAATCGCCAAGGAGGTCGCCAAAAGAAGCACGTGCTTCCGCCGCTCTATCGGTGCCATTATCATCCGCGATGATCAGATTATATCCACAGGATATGTCGGAGCTCCACGGAAAACCAAATCAAGTTTTGATCACGGCTCCTGTCTGCGTGACAAACTCAACATACCGCACGGACATCGTTATGAACTCTGCAGGAGCGTTCATGCAGAACAGAATGCCATCATCAACGCCGCAAGAGCGGGAGTCAGTCTTCTTGGTGGGGACATCTATATCTTCGGGAAAACGGTTGAAGAGGACAGAACTATCGATGCCATTCCATGTTTCATCTGCAAAAAAATGATCATCAATGCAGGATTGAAACACGTCCTCTGCTCTGGAAAAGACGGCCATATTTTGACATTCAACATCGACGATTGGATCAACGACTGGAAAGAACACGACATCATCGACGACAAACATCAATACGGCTGATCCGGACATGAAGCTAACGTCCTCTCTCTTTGCCCTGATCCTAGTCTCCCTTTTGCCCCTCTACTCTTTCCAGCAAAAACCAACGCCTGAAACTCGATCCGAAACAACGCTTACGCTCCTTAAACTCTTGGATATAACGCCTTCACCGGACTCTATCGACTTCATCAAGAATAAAACTCAATTTTTTCTTCAAAACGTTTTAACAGAACAACCTCATCCAAAAACACGGAATTTTAGTCAGTTGATCCGGAAAGACTATGAAAAAGGCTTGAGACAGATTCTCGTCTCGTATGAAGATATCATTAAAACATTGGATGCTGTGGCCGAAAAAACACTCATTCTAAACAGGCTTGTCAGGTCCATCGAAAAGGCCATTGTGACCGGTCATAAAATCTACATTTACAGTGGTGCAACAAATGACCTGGCCAAGCAGGCGGAAAGTACATTTTGGCGGCCTTTTTGGAAAAAAGCCAGAGGAACAGGGAAACTTTGGGATAAACTCGAGACATCGATTCCTGCGGCTATCCAAGATTTACTCATCGGAGAAATGGCCGGCGGTGACCGGGCTTTAATGGGTTCGATGGAAGGCCTGGACGATCTTATGCTTTTAGGATGGCTCCAGCTTCAACAACACGGTATCAAGAAAGAGGATGTGGTTATCTGTTTCTCAGAAGGCGGAGATACCCCGGCTGTTATCGGAACTCTTCAAGCGGCTGTCGATTTGTGGAAAAATGAGGGGACTTATGATCCTCAAAAAGCCAATAAACATCTTTTTTTCATTTATAACAATCCTGATGACGAACTCCTCAATCTCAATAGAAGCCAAAGCATTATTGAAGATCAGGGGATTACAAAAATCAATCTCTCCACAGGGCCCCAGTCCATTTCAGGTTCAACCCGCATGCAGGCAGCAACTATTAATGCCTTTTTCTTCGGGCATGTTCTTCAAAGCGCTCTGCATAGGGCTCTAAAGAATTTCCTATCCAAAAAGGAGATTGCCCGGCTCGGCTACCAAGACCAATACTCACTGCCGGAAAAGTTATCAGAATTTCCCGCAATTCTGAAAGAAATTAAAAATAATTTACCCGCGATAGCAAGGATTGCCCAGCTTGAAGCGGATACATACAAAACCGGTCACCGTACAACCTATTTCGCACAAAAGGGACTGGCCGCGGTATTCTCAGACAGCACCGAAAGGAGTCTTGATTTCTCTCTTCCGCCTCCTGACACCAACACAGCCATAAACAGGAAGTCCTGGATTCAAGTGTGGACAGCCGCATCCAGCCTTGAGGAATCCTGGCAGGCCTTATTGGGACGGGACTTTCGTGGACTCGATCCTGTTTTTTTCAAAGCTCCTATTTCAGGAGTTATTGCCGCTCCCCGTATGAAAAAAATGGCCTTGGAACATTTGGAACTCTCTGGGGAAAACCAGAAATTTCACTATGATTTTTCTCTGGCAGCCTTCAACCTCACAAACCGCGGTCCCAGAAATAGTGATCTAGGAGTCTGTGTGCTGATGGATCAAGAGGATTCGGATCTTACCGAAAAGAGCTCATATCTCAGAAGGTTTTTGCGTCTTTTTTCCGGAAAAAACAAAAATTCAGCCATCCTATTTGTCCACGGACAGCGCGAAAATAACATCAAAAAAGATATCGAAAATCTGCCTGAATCCGAAGAGATAACTAAAGACGCTTTAGTCGCGGTCTATGTCGAAACCACAAATGACCCTCTTGCCATAAACCAGCATATTGCCCTCAAAATCCTCCTCAACTCCCATTCTACAGCTGTTATGGCCGACCTTGGAAGAGTCATCGGCAATACGCTGACTCACATAAGGCCATCCAACATGAAATTCATTGGACGGGCCACCCATCTTGTCCAATCCCATGTCAATGGCACCATGAACCACCCACGGTGGATCAAGCCCTACGGCATACGAAAGCCCATTTCTTACGGAGAAGCCAATGCCGTTCTATTTGAGAGCATGCGGTATTTTAAGGGTAAAAATACTCTTACCGAAACCGGTTCGGAAGTGGCCCTCTCTATAATCCATATTCTGGAATCTCTGCGACAGAAAACAGGATTATCCCAGGATGAGGCCTATGAGATTATGAAAAATAAGGGGCTAGTATTGTATCTATCTGAAATCATAGATCAATAATCAACACATTTCATCCACAGATAAAACATATCGATCTTATGTACAACTCTTTTTTTCTAGTTTAAAGCAAGAATGTCGAATAGAGATAGAAGGCTCTGAAATCCAGATGTTTTTTCATCGCTTCATCAGAAAGCGGCTTAAAGGGGGATTTAAAATCCACCGGCGCTGTTTTGAACAGGACTATGGCCGGAGATTTAACGGCTTCACGAAGAGAAGAGAGACTCATCTCTTTTTCCACATAGAGGACACAGTTGGCTCCGGATAACCGGGCGGCCGCAGTCATGTCCAGAAAGAGAAACAGATCATCTTCAGACTGAATACTCTTATTGGACAAATGAATCCAAATCCCTTCCTTTGCAAGGCCTACAAACTCCGGAGTTATAGGGCCGTGATGGTAGTAGATCAAACGGCTGGAACCTTTACGGCATTGTACGGCAATCTGAGAGAGATCAGCGAGCTTTCTATCTCTCTCCCTGTTGGACACATGGAAAAAAAGGCCCTGTCTTCCCAGATTAGCAAGGGAAGCGAGCGGAATAAAACCAGGTTCTTCTTCAGAAACAATTTCGTTCTGAAGCAAAGAAGCAACAATTGTGCCTCCAGATTTCGCCGTCATTAGAATAGACTCCAATTCAAGGATATCTTTTCTCGCTCGATCCGAAGTGTAGAGATCGGCACCCATCCCCACCAATGTTTCAATCTGGTGTCCTTCTAATACCCCCGAATCGACCAGGCGAAAACGGGTTCCTCTAGGTTTCCTCATTCTGAGAACATCCAGAAGCCAGGCATAATCATGCTGATCATCACGAAACGTCAGATCCATTTTTCCCGAAATATTATCTACCGAACTCTGCAGATCTTCTTTTTCAGGCTCGTTTTTGACTTCTTCATTTTCCATTTTCGATGTCCTTCAGACCTAATATAATCGTTCTTTTTTAAGGCTCACAGCTTCTCATATTTCCCCCAGCAAGTAAAGATTTGGGGTCAATAATTAAAGGGACATCATACTTAATTACATGGGAATTAAGTATGATGTCCCTTTAATTATTGACCCCAAATCTTGCAAAAAGGGAGGGGTTCTTTTATCATCTTGATGAGTTAGTCATGAAAAAATGTTGTGTGCTTTTTTCCGGAGGTATCGATTCCACAACCGCTCTCTACCGGGCAAACAAAGATTACGATTACGTTCATGCCCTGACTTTTGACTACGGCCAAAGACATTCCGTCGAAATTGAGATGGCCAAAAAAACAGCCGGTGCTTTAAACATCTCTCAAACCATTCTCTCTGTGGATCTCCAACAAATCAGTGGATCCTCACTCACGGATCCGACACAAAACATCCCGGAATTTCTCGCTCCTGAGGACATTACGCCCGGGGTTCCTTCGACATATGTCCCTTTCCGGAATGGAATCTTTCTCTCCTTGGCTGCCGCGTGGGGAGAAGTCCATGATATTCAGGACATCATCTGCGGATTCAATGTGATCGATTCCCCTAATTATCCGGATACAACCCGCGATTTCGCCCATGCCATGGAAACAGCCATAAACCTCGGCACAGAGGCGGCCTATGGAATTAAGACGGCGTTTAAAGTCCTGGCCCCATTTGTAGGCTTAAAAAAAGCAGACATCATCCAAGAGGGACTGTCTCTCGGAGCGGATTACTCCTACTCCATATCCTGCTATGCCGGCAGAGAGATTCCCTGCCTCAAATGTTCCTCATGCCTTCTGCGTCAAAAAGCATGGGAAGAAACCGGGAGACAAGATCCCCTTATTAATCGACTCAAAAAGGAAGGAAAACTATGAGTTGGACACTCAGCGTAAAGGATACTTTCCAGGCCGCTCATTTTTTAAAAGGGTATAAGGGAAAATGTGAAAAAATTCATGGACATTCCTTTATAGTCGAAGTTCACATTGGAGTGACCGAACTCGATTCAATTGGGATTGGATATGACTTTAAGGATATTAAAAAGAAGCTCGCTGATATTCTCCCCGATCACAGTCTCCTCAATGACATCTATCCATTTAATCCGACTGCCGAAAATTTATCTAAACATTTTTTCCTGGAGCTCAAAAAACACTACCCAGTTAAGGCCGTTACAGTTTGGGAATCGAAGGATGCCTCAGCCTCATACTCTCAAGATTAACGAAATTTTTTATTCTCTCCAAGGAGAAGGACTCAGGCAGGGAGAGCCAACTGTCTTTATCCGGTTGTCCGGGTGCAACCTCAAGTGTGACTTTTGTGATACACAATACGCATGGGACAAGGGCCGGGATTTGTCTGCAGACCAAATCTGCTTTGAGGTCGAGGACATAAGGCGTCAGCACCCCTCCCGGTGGATCTGCCTGACCGGTGGTGAACCCCTATACCAAGACATCACTTCGCTGACACAAAGACTCAAAATGGATAAATGGAATATTCAGGTCGAAACCAATGGAATTTTCTACCAAGATCTACCTGTAGATTGGTACACAGTGTCTCCTAAACCAAAGGAATACTTTGTCCATGCAAAATACATGGGTTCTGCCAAGGAAGTGAAACTCGTCGTCACCAGGGAATTGGAAATAGAGACGGTAAAAAATATACGAAAATATTTTCCCGAACAAATTCCACTCTTTCTCCAAGCCCAGTCCAACCTGAAATGGAGTCTGGATCGGGGAATTGAACTTGTCGAACACGCCGCAGGCAATAATTTGGATAATATACGCCTTTCGGTTCAACTGCACAAAATTTTAGGTCTTCCCTAGCTCAGGAACACTTTTAATAATCCTGCCACAACTGGCCCCATTCCGTCTTGAGGAATCCTCGTATCCTTTTTCGTCCGATTGTCGGATACCAGATGTAGTCATGATAGACATTGCTGGCCAAGGGCGCCCATACAACAAGGGGAGACTTGAGAAGGATTTTTTCCAGGAAACGGAAAAATCCAACCCGCAGCATTTGATCACCCCAAATGACGAGGCTTTTTTTTGTTTTAAACTGAAAATTTATTTCAGAGATATCTTCACCCACAACTTCGATCTGTTCGATCCGGCCAATCCCCAATCCTCTCTCGTGACACATCCGGATATAAGGGATCTCCATGGGTTCAAATCCCATGATCTTGGCCGCCACGGCATCTATAGCCACAGAATCCCCCCCTGCCAGAATAAGGTTCTTTATCTTGGGAATCATGGTTCTCGGCCCGGCCCCATCCCCGCAAACGGTCCCGTCCATAACGGTAAAAATGCCGGGATGAAGTTCTTTCTGCATGAGAACGAGGTCCACAAGAACTTCATGAATATACTTGTGCGCATAGTGCCTAACCTCTTTCAATAGACCGCCGAAAGCATTTTTTATGGCACCCGTCGTTGTGGAATGGCCGTGGGTTTTTACGGTCGGTAAATGGATGACATTTTTCCCGATATACATCTTCGGGATTTCTATCCCCTCCGGGAAGACCTTATTCAGCTTCAACAGGGAACTTTTGAATTCATAGGTTTGCCATTCCACTTCCGGCAGGGACACAAAATTCAGCTCGTGTTTTTCAAGAATGGGAGCCCACTTGTTGTTTCTGGCTCCTTTTATCGGATTGGTGACAACGGTCTTGTTTTCAACCGGAAATAGTTTTTCCTTTGGGTATCCATCATGGAGAAGGGTTCGGACAACACCCTCGACCTGCCAGGGTTCACTGGAGCATGATGGGAAATACTTGGTCCAGGACAGATTCAGTTTGATCAGTGAATCAATATCTTTGGAGATATAGTGTTCATAATCTGCAAGGTGCATCACTTTCTGATAGTCATCGAGGACTGCTTGTGGAGATGTTCTCAACACGGCAACTTTGGGTTTGTTCATTTTCAAATCCTGATATAAAGGATGATGAAAACCGAAGCAATCCATAAAAGGATTCCTGCCAGAAAGGGTTTATCCTTAAGGATTAAAAATTCCGGACTGCCCCCCTCACCTTTTTTGTGGATCAGATAGAGATAGCGGAAAATCCCGTAGAGGACAAATGGAACGGTGTAGATGAGCCGGGAGGACCCAAATTTGGCCACTGTTTCTTCGGAAATCGTATAGAGACAGTAGGCCACAACCGTAGAGGCCGTGACAACCGAAATCATCTGGTCGAGGAGATAGGGAGAGTATTCCTCCAGGATGGGTCTGTGCTGGTTTGCGTCTTCTTCAAGAAAAACAAGTTCATGCCTCCTCTTACTCAGGGCAATAAATAGAGCAAGAAGGAATGTACAGATCAAGATCCATTCGGAAATATCCACCAAGATAACCATCCCTCCGGCACTCACGCGGAGGAGGAAGCCGGCCGCAATCAGCAGTACATCCAGGATCACGACATGCTTCAGCCATGCGGAGTAGAGGACCTGGAGGAGCACATAGGCCAAAGCCAGGATAAAAAAATTCAGGTTTAAAAGAAGAGCGCATCCAAGGCCCACTAAACTGATAAAAACAAATGCAATCGCAGCGGAGGTCTTCCCCAAACGGCCTGACGCCAGCGGTCTCTGTGATTTGACGGGATGAAGTTTGTCCGCTTCTATATCTCTGAGATCGTTCCAAATATAAACGGCACCTGAGAGAAGACAGAAAATGCCAAAGGCAAGAATTGTCTTGAAAAGGTAGGGAGCATTGAATACATTTTGTGAGAAAATGAGCGGGGCAAAAACAAAAAGATTTTTTGTCCACTGGTAGGGACGCAGAGATTTGAGGATTTCAACAAGAACCATTTCCCTCATTGTAGAAATTTTTCACCTTGGAATCAAATAATTATTCTAATTAAATTTTTAGGTCCGCTCAAAAAAATGGAAGCCCGAGCGTGTGAGATAGACTCCGCACAGAATAACCATTGTACCCGTTCCCTGCAGAAGAGAAATCCGCTCGTCGAGCAAAAAATAGGCGAAAAGAATCGTAAATATTGGGATAAGGTTATTATAAATAGACGTACGGCTGCTGCCCACCATTTTGACTGAGGAATACCAGATCACATAACACACAGAAAGGGCAAACAGCCCGGAAAAAGCCAGCGCTGCCCAGGCTTTTAGTGAGATTTGACCGTAGGGAAGAACAATCATGTCTTTTACGCAAAAAGGAAGAAAAAAGACCGTTCCGGCTATCATTGTGTACATGGTGAGCTTGAGTGGAGAAATCCTCTTGAGAAGAGGCAAAGAGAATACCGTATATACGGCCCAACAAAGGGTCCCGACAAGAATCAACAAATCCCCTTGAGCTCCCTTCCCGTTAAGGGACAGACTTCCCGGCTGTTTTGTCATGACAAAATAGAATCCGATAAACGAAATGAAAATTCCGGTCCAGGCGGCCCAATTCAACCGTTCATGTTTCAGAAGGAAACTTAACAGGGCAATAAATAAGGGAGTTGTACCGAGGATGATGGCGGAGTTAGAGGCTGTTGTTAAATTGATTCCGTGGATAAAGAGCATCTGATAAGCGGTATTTCCCACAATTCCAAGGGCCACCAGTCGCCAAAAATCGATCTTAGTGATGCGGAAACTCTCTCGACTGACAAAAAGGAACAAAACAAGCAGAAGCGAGGCAAGAACAAGGCGAATCCCGTTGAATCCCAATGGAGTGAATTCGTTTAGAGCCACTTTGACAAAAGAAAAATTTATGGACCAGAGCAAGATAGCAAAGAGCATGAGAGCATCTGAAAAACCGAATTTTTTATATTGATCCATCGTTTTGTGTCTTTCCGGGAATGAATGCGAAAGTATATCCGAAACAGGGCAAAGTTCCCAGAAGAAAAACAGAGAACTCCACACTTCAATAATCTTGAATACGTACCAGAACAGGATATTCTAGAGGAATTCTGTCTGTTTCCGGGGGAAATGCGCTTCCACAATAGACATCATCCCCCCGCGTGGACTGAACTCTCCTGTTAAAGAGGCCTTGACCGGATGACAGGCTTTGGCAATGTCCTCGAGAATTCTGTTGACGGCATTTTCATAGAATATTCCTAAATTCCTGTAGGCCAGAATGTACATTTTCAATGATTTAAGCTCTAGACAGAAGTCTTTGGGCACATAGCGGAGAATTAAAGTCCCAAAATCGGGAAGCCCGGTTTTAGGGCAAACCGATGTGAACTCCGGCATCTCAATGGTGATCTCATAATCAGGGAACTGATTGGGAAATGTTTCAATGGCAGGGAGCTTCACATCCAATCCCGCTTTGGCTTCTTTTTCTTTATAATCTGACATGTTTTCCTCTTACAATAGCAATTTAAAAAAAGTATATACCAATCCCCTCCCCAAGACAACGAAAGTCCACTATCACATTCTAACCTGAATTATTCACGAGTGGAGAATGCCTCAGATGTGAGGCGTCGACGTATGAAAAGGAACATAGAGAAAATACTGAAATTAAAGTAAACATAGACATTTTTTATGAATAATTCAGGCTAAGAGATGTCAAATAGGAAGCCATCTGATATAATATATTTTTATCCTTTAAGCGATCACGAACATATGCAAAAACATGATTCGGATACCGATGCGCTAAGAAAAAAAGCCTTACAGGAGATAAGGATATAAAATAAACAACTGGAGTTTTGAGATGAGAGAATGTTTCGAGCACAATAATATGCAAAACTGCAACTGCACCTACGAGCCCTGCAGCCGTAAAGGCCACTGTTGTGAATGCCTGCAGTACCATTGGAGGATGCAGGAACTGCCAGCCTGTCTCTTCCCCGATGAGGTGGAACGTACATACGACCGGTCCTTAAGACGATTTATTGAAATCTACAAGGACAGAGTTTAAACACGAAGTCAATTGGACAGCATAAATACCTACACCCACCTCTATGGTCCTGTTCCATCCCGCCGTCTGGGTTTTTCTCTAGGAGTAGACTTTATTCCATTTAAAACCTGTTCCCTCGACTGCATCTACTGCCAGCTCGGACACGGCCCCAAGACAACCATCTCAAGGCAAGCTTTTATTCCGGCCAAAGACGTCCTTGCGGAGATCAAAAAAAAGATACTCTCAGGAGTACGCATCGATTTCATCACCTTTTCAGGTTCTGGAGAACCGACCTTGAACACCGAGATCGGACTTCTCATCCGAGAACTTAAAAAAATCACTGATATTCCTGTAGCCGTTTTAACCAATAGTACTCTCCTCCGAAAGGATGATGTCAGGCAGGCCTTATTGTCAAGCGATCTGGTGGTCCCCTCATTGGATGCCGTGACACAGGATGTCTTTGAAAAAACAAACCGCCCTCACAAGTCCCTTAAGGTCAAAGATATTATTTCAGGCTTGAAAAAATTCCGCCGCGAATTCAAGGGGAAAATATGGATTGAAATTTTGCTTGTCAAGGGCATCAATGACTCGGTCTCTCATCTTCAGAAACTGAAGGAAATCATCTCTAATCTCAAACCGGATAAAGTCCAGCTCAACACGGTTGTCCGCCCTCCAGCTGAAATATCTGCTTCCGCCCTTACACTCAATGAGATGGAAAGAATAAGAGACTTTTTTGGAAAAAATTGTGAGATTATCGCCACATTTGAAAATTCATCTATGTCTCAACTCCCACAGACCCAAGAAGAAAGTCTAATAGCCATGATCCGGAGAAGGCCCATGACCCTGGATGATCTGTCCGCATCTCTGGGTAAATCTTCGAGTGAGGTTTTAAAGCTCATCGATCTTCTTCAATCAGAGCATAAAATCAAATCTGTTCCTCATAAAGGGAAAAACTATTATGAACCCAATGGATGAACTCGCGAAGGAAAGCTTTGCCAATAAAGAACTTTCAGATCTTTCAAAAGAAGATCTTTTGGCCCTTCTCCAGGACGCAGCTAAAAATTGGCTCGCCCATGACGGTTTGTGGTTCCGGGCTGTCGAGGATAAACTTGGCTTCGAGACGGCTTTAGGACTGGATAAGAAAGCATGGGAGACATTTACTGTTATCGAGGCCAAACGCATCATGAAAAGACTCGGACTCAAACCAGGGGGCGGCATCCCCGCCCTCGTTCAGGCACTCAAATTCAGGCTGTACGCACATATCAACACTCAGGAAGTTTTCGAACAGGAAAAGAATCGATGTGTGTTTCGGATGAACACCTGCCGCGTTCAGGAAGCAAGGCAGCGGCAGGGGCTGACAGATTTTCCATGCAAATCAGTGGGAATCGTTGAATACAGCGGTTTTGCCAAAACCATAGATCCTCGGATACAAACAAAATGCCTATCCTGTCCGCCAGATCAACGCATGACAAATGTCTGGTGTGTCTGGGAATTTACGCTGGAATAGCTAAAACCTGGAATAGCTAAAAAAAGATTCCTTTTCATTCTTGCAAATTTATGATATCAATGAATTTCAATTTCCACTTGATCTTTAAAATAATTTTGAATTAAAAGAGGTGGAATTTTCATCTTTACATGCATCACGGCAAAAAAAATCCATGGGGGGGGATTTTTTAAACCCCTCCATCATAGACCCCTGAATTAATCCATTTATCATAAGGAGAAAGTATGTTTGAAAACACCCATTTTCCAAAAGCGAAAAAATTTTGGTATATGGGGAAATTTTTCAATTGGGAAGAACCCACAATTCACGTTATGTCGCATGTTCTCCACTACGGAAGCTCAGTTTTCGAAGGAATACGTGCCTATGACACAGGAAAAGGCCCTGCCATTTTTCGACTCCCGGAACACATGGACAGGTTTATGCATTCCGCATCTGTGCTCCACATGGACATTCCTTACTCTAAAGAAGAAATCCGTGATGTCATTCTGCTCGTGCTGAAAGAAAACCAATTGGACACCGCGTATATCAGACCCCTACTTTTTTATTCGTATGGAAATCTTGGACTCGTACCCAAACATTCCCGTGTAGAATTGATGGTGGCCGTATGGGAATGGGGTGCTTACCTCGGAGACGCTGCAGTGAGAGGAGCCCGAGTCAACATTATCCCCTGGAGGCGTGTCCACCACAGCCAATTCGACCAAGGTGCTAAACTCGGAGGCCTCTATGTCCTGTCGATGCTCAGCGGTGTTATGGCCAGAAAGAAGGGCTACGATGAGGCTGTCTATTTGAATCTCGAGGGCAACATCGCCGAGGGTCCAGGAGAAAACATCTTCATTATCAAAAATGGTGTTCTTAAAACAAATGACATGTCTGAATCAGTACTTGAAGGCATTACACGGACAAGTGTCCTTAAGCTGGCTTCAGATATTGGCATGGAATGTCGAGTCGGCCCTATAACCAAGAAGGATTTTTTCGAGGCTGATGAAGCCTTCTTTACCGGCACAGCCGCTGAAATCGCTTCGATAGTTTCTGTCACCGACGACTCCGATCCAGCAGACGCAGGAAAAGAATACACCATTGGAACGGGCAAAGTGGGAGACATCACCGAGAGAATAAAAAAACTTTATATGGAAGTTGTCAGGGGGGAGCATGAGGCTTACACAGATTGGTTGACATATATCAATACAACTGGCAAACTGAAAACCGGATAATCGCCAGGGAAGGAGGTCTAATCACATGTCAAAATTTATTTCCTCTGCCCTTTGCTTGGCACTCCTGCTCACCTTTCCTGCAGCACTTCACTCCGCCAAAATCTTTCCCTACGACTACAAAATTGTAGAATTGGAAAATGGATTAAAAATCGTCTCTATCCCCCTAGATAATCCTCATATCATTTCCTTCTACACTATCGTCCGGTCCGGTTCCAGGAACGAAATAGAGCCCGGAAAATCCGGATTCGCTCATTTCTTTGAACACATGATGTTCAAAGGAACTAAAGATGTTCCCCGCGAGGATTATGACGATTTTTTGACACTCTTGGGAGCCGGGACTAACGGCTATACAACAGACGATTACACTTGTTATTTTGTTGTTTTTGCCGGCCGGGAAAACATGGAAAACGTCGTTAAAACCGAGGCCGATCGATTCATTAATCTTTATTATACTGAAGAGATGATCAAGTCTGAAGCGCCTGTTATCGAAGGTGAATACTACGCCAGTGTCTCCAATCCCTCCAGGCGTATCAATGAAACATTGCGAGACACAGCCTTTGATTTGCACTCTTACAAGCACACCACCCTGGGCTACCTGGAAGACATTCTGGATATGCCCAATCAGTTCGAGTACAGCCAGCTCTACAAAAAACGATTTTATGCCCCGGACAATTCCATTCTGCTTGTTGTGGGGGATTTCGACCATGACCAACTGATAGAGTATGTGCGAAAATACTACGGTCCATGGGAAAAGTCCAACTATACACTCGTCACTCCGGAAGAAAAACCCCAGACTAAACAGAGGAGGGCTCACTATGATTGGCCTTCCCCAACGCTGCCCAGATTGGCCATCGGCTTTCACGGCCCGGCTTTTTCTGATGAAACCATCGATATGGCAGCCATGGATCTTCTGGCCGCTGTTGCTTTTTCAAGTTCTTCAGCGTTCTACCAGAAGCTGGTCATTGAAGAACAAAAATGCCAATCGTTCTTCACGAACTTCTCCGACCACAGAGATCCTTTCTTGTTGATCTTCAACGCGGTCCTCAAGCAGGAAAAGGACCTGCCCGACATAGAAGAAGAGATATTTAAGGAATTGGAACGCCTGAAGGTAGAGCTTGTTGACACAGAGACTCTGGCTAAAGTGAAGTCTAATCTCAAGTACTCCTTTGCCAATTCACTGGGAACAACAGACGGGATCGCCGGAAACCTGGCCTATTACATCAATTTGACAGGTGATCCTAATACAGTGAACAAAGTGTTTGATCTCTACGAAAAGATCACTCCGGAAGATATCCAGGAAATGACACAAAAATATTTCAAGACCACAAACAGCACCGTGGTCACTCTAGCAGAAGGGAAGGAACGATGAAAAAGAATACATTCTGTCTTTTGAGTGTTTTTATCCTCGTATTGTTACTGTTTTTTGTCTCTTGTACTCAGAAAAGTATGGATAGACTCAATTCTGAACTTCTCCCCATAGAAGGTAATCCCTTGGTGAGCTTTCGGATTCTTTTAAACATTGGTTCGGCCAACGATCCGGTTGATAAGGAAGGCCTCTGCCAGCTCACATGGAGTATCCTGGCCAGCGGAGGGACTCAGGACCTCTCTTTTAAGGATATCTCCCAAAGGTTTTACCCGATGGCAGCCTATGTGAGCCTGAATGTGGACAAGGAAATGTCGGTCTTCGAGGGACAAATCCATATCGACAACCTGGAAGAATATTATTTAATTATTAAGGACATGCTTCTCAAGCCCGGCTTCCGGGAAGAAGATTTTATCCGGATCAAGACCGATCAGCTCAACTTCCTTGAGCGAACCCTCGTTTCAAACATGGATGAACAGTTCGGCAAGGAGATTCTCAACCTGGCTATGTATGAAGGCCACCCCTACGGACATACAGAAGCCGGCACCGTCGAAAGCGTTAAAAGCTTGACTCTTGAAGATGTCCAGGCTTTCTACTCGGAACATTTTGTTCAGGGGAATTTCACTCTTGGCCTCTCCGGGGGGTATCCACTTGATTTCCCTGCAAAGATGAAAAGTGATTTTTCGACACTCCCTGCCGGGCACACACCACAACTGGTCCTTCCCGAACAAACAAGGCTCGATGGCTTTGCACTCGTTATTGCTGAAAAGCAAACACCGGCAACAGCCATGTCCATGGGATTCCCAGTCTCTCTTTCCAAAAAAGACAGAGACTATTTTGCACTCTGGATTGCCATCTCGCATTTTGGGGAACACAGACAATCTGTGTCTCATCTTTTTCAGAAGATTCGTGAAGAGCGCGGACAAAACTATGGAGACTATGCCTACGCAGACCACTTTATCCAGGGTCGGGATAAATTCCCGGCCCAAAATTACGGACGACAGCAGCAGTATTTTTCCATTTGGATACGTCCCCTGGCCAACTCCAACAGACATTTTGCCCTCCGGCAGGCACTGTTCGAGCTGAAAAAACTCGTTCAAGAAGGCATCCCGGCAGAACGCTTCGAGCTGGTCAGAACTTATCTTCTCAACTACACAAAACTCTATGCTCAGACAATCGGAGAGCGGCTGGGATGGCAGATGGACTCCAATTATTACGGGTATAAGAATTTTTTGGCGGAGGCTCAAGAGAGGCTCCCGAAGATCACACTTGAACAGGTTAATACTGCCATCAGGAAGTACCTGAATTTTGAAAACGTCTACATCGCTATAATCACACAGGATGCCCAATCTTTAAGAGACGCACTGGTCGCCGACACGCCATCCCCCATTAAATATGCAGGCCCTAAATCTCAAGAGATTTTGGATGAAGATATGATCTACGAAATATTCCCGCTCAAAGTAAAATCTAAAAATATCCGAATCATCCCTGCATCTCAGTTCTTCAAGAAAACAGGTGTTCCTGAAACAGAATAAGTCATTACCTACAAAGCCCTCATGAGCAGACTCTTTTTCTGATGGCCTTTTAGAGGAAACCTTGAGCTTTTTTGATCTATCTCTTTTGAAATGAAAGTTGCTTTTTTCGGAGACAGTCTTACGGAGGGGTATCCTGGAGTGGCTTTTTTCCCCCTCCTTCAACAGAGATTTCCAGAATTTGAACTTATCAATTACGGCAAAGGTGGAGAGACCGTCATCAGCCTGTTGAAAAGGATAGAATCCACAACCTTGCCCTCAAAAATTAATCTCGCTTTCCTTTGGATTGGAGTCAATGATGTGTTCGTTAAAGTCTCGAGGATGTATCCATTTTTGAAAACTCTCCGGCGGCAGCGCTGGGCTAAAAATCATGAAGTTTTCACAACACAATACAAAAATCTTCTTAATTTATTGGCGGTAAAAACAGATTGGCTGTTCACCGTTCCCCCCATGTTCATCGGAGAAGATCTCGAAAATCCCTGGAATAAGGAATTAGATGCCTTGAACACGGTCATTAGAGAACTGTCTTTTTTTCATGAAAATTGTGAGTTTATCGATCTAAGAAAGAGGTTCACAGAAAAACTAACGGGACAATCGCCGTCACCATATGTCCCAAAAAGTTTCATGCAAATCATCAAAGATACCCTGACATTAAAGACCCCTGAGACTGTCGAAAGAGAATCTTTAGAGAGAGGGTTTCAATTGACACTGGATGGCGTTCACCTAAATAAGGTTGGGGCCGGTCTCGCTGCAGAGGTCTTTGAGGACGTTATTGAAAAACGGATGAAGGACTGAAAATTTCATGAGCTTAGATCGCTAGCTGTTGCGATCATCAATTCCCACGCCTCCCGCACATTTCGCTCACCTGTCATCCGTGCACCTATGGCCAAACGCAGCACGTATTTTCCACGAAGTGACGTATGGCTGAGAAAGATTTTTCCTGTCTTGTTCAGTTCCTCTTCAAATTTTGTGTTAAGCACCGTCAGCTGTCCCTCATTACCACCAGTATTCAACCGGAAACAGACGACACTCAAATTGACAGGCGCCATAAGCTCAAAAGTCTTTTCATCTTTAACCCAGCTCTCAAACAACTTTGCCAGCCGGATGTGCTCACGTATCAGGTTTTGAAGCCCTTTGACACCATAACTTCTCAAAACGAACCAGAGCTTTAAGGCACGGAATCGTCTTCCCAGCTGGATACCCCAGTCTCGGTAATTTTTAACTTCTGCGTCCATTCCTGTCTTGAGATACTCGGGATGGATTTCGAACGTTTGGATCAATGCTCCTGGATCCCTGACAAAATAGGCCGAGCAGTCAAAATTTGTCAGCATCCACTTATGAGGATTGAACACAAAAGAGTCCACAAACTCCACCCCCTCAAGCATCCATCTCATTTCGGGAAGGATGGCCGCAGTGCCGGCATATGCTGCATCCACATGAAGCCAGACTCCATGTTCACGGCAGATCTGACCAATAGGGGAAAGAGGATCAACGGCTGTCGAAGATGTCGTCCCCACCGTGGCCACCACACACGCAGGAATATATCCCTTTTCTTTATCGGCCATCACCGCCTCTTCCAGTTTTTTGGGGATCATTGCGAATGTGTCATCCGTAGGGATCCGACGGATATTGCTGGCTCCGTATCCTGCAATTTTGGCTCCTTTATCCACGCTGGAATGCGCTTCCTCGGAGATGTAAATGATCAAGGGCTTCTTCAATCCCTCCCTGTTGGATTCAAAATTAGTCGCTTTTTCCCTGGCCGTCAGCAGAGCCACCAGATTGGCTGTCGACGCTGTGTCCTGAATCACACCCTGCATGCTCTCGGGAAGACCGAGCAGCTGCCGCAGCCACTCCAGCACACGCTCTTCAAGTTCTGCCGCAGCAGGAGATGTCTGCCAAACCATGCACTGGGCTCCCAGGCCCGCCGTCAAAAGTTCCGCAAGTACCGAGGGGGGGCTGTTGTTAGCCGGAAAATAGGCAAACCAGGAGGGATGCTGCCAGTGGGTAATCCCTGGTATAATGATTTTTTTAAAATCTTCAAATATTGTCTCGAGAGGCTCCCCTTCGGCGGGAGGATTCTCAGGAAGCTGGTTGAGTATAGATCCAGGTTTAACGGGAGAGAGGACCGGATATTTTTCGATCTCTTCGAAATAATCCGCTACCCAATCGACAAATTTATAGCCATACTTTCTGAACATCTCTTTTTCCATAGTTTTTTCCTTAAATATTTCTAGACTTATTTTAACCTGCTACGGCAAACTCGACTCGTGAATTATCCAGGATAAATATTAACAAATCATCGCAACTTTTCACCTTTTAGGCAAGTCTGTATCACTTCAAATTTCATTACCCTGGAAAAACCGTCAAAAAACGTCAATTAAAGGGAAAATCGTGTATAAAGTGTGACTCTTTATGGGAATTAAAGAAAATTAAAAAAAAAGCTTGAAAATGGATATATTTTTGTGGTATAATTATAAGAACGATTCAGTAGGGGAAATCAAACAATCATTCAAAAGCTCATATTACTTCGTTAATTCCATTATTTCCTGTAAGTTAGATGTCCCTCTTTTGCTTTTTCACCATGAAAAGGTCTCGTCCATTCTTCAAAAAAAGTAAAGACTGAAAGGATGAAAAACTGAAAATTTCCCGATTTCCGGAAAATCATCATAAATTTCAAAAATATTTAAAAAAAAGAGCAACTATTTATCCATTTCCAACGTATTTATATATGTAATGAGAAATATGAGAGACTTCGAACGAACACAAACAAAACGTTCCCTCCTTTTTTCCCCTTCTTTTATGGAAGGATTAACAATAGATCCCCTGATCTTTTAATCCATTCCCAAAGGCTGTTCCGTTCATTCATTTGAGTGGGCAGCCTTTTCTTTTGAATTATAATTAAAGGGACATCATACTTAATTCCTCTGGAATTAAGTATGATGTCCCTTTAATTATAATTCACATTTTTTGCTTGACTGCCACAAAGACGTGATGATAAACTAAAATTTCTTTGACAATTTAAAATACGGTTTGAGGAGCAGGGAAGTTCGTGAAAATCGGACACAGCCCCCGCTACTGTAATCGGTGACGATTTCCAGAGAAGCCACTGTCTTCTACGGAAGATGGGAAGGCATGGAAGAAGTATGACCCGAGAGTCAGGAAACCTCCCTTAAACCGAACAAAGCCCATCTTCGGGTGGAAGGTTGGGTCATTTTTTTTTATCCTTCCAGCCTAAAATCCGTGGGGGCCATTAAAATTGGAGAAATAAGTATGAAAAAAATTATCCTAAGAGTTCCCCTCATTTTGGCTTTTTTGATTTTCCCTCTCTTTGCAGAGCAGAAACCGGCAGATCAAAAAGAAAAAAAAGCCAAGCCCCCTCTTCAACATGAAATTACGGTCACAGCCACTCGTATGGATACCCCGACCAGAGAGATAGCCAGTTCGGTGACCATCATAACACGGGATGATATCGAACGCTCCAGAAAAACAACCGTACTCGAAATCCTTCAAGATGTCATGGGCATCACTCTCACCCAGAACGGCCCCGTTGGAGCCACAGCTTCTGTGCACATTCGAGGGGGAAACGCCGAACACACGCTAGTGATGATGGACGGAGTGGAGCTCAATGACCCGATCACACCGTCCCGCTCCATAGATCTCGCCCATTATACTTTGGATAATGTAGAGAGGATCGAAGTCCTTCGTGGACCGCAAAGCACTCTTTACGGGTCGGATGCCATCAGCGGAGTCATCAATATTATCACCAGAAAGGGCGAGGGTAGTCCAACAATAAGTTTTTCCTCCCAGGGGGGATCATATGGCACTTTCTCCGGAGGCACGACACTCAGTGGAAGCACAGAAAATATCTTTTATTCTTTAGGCGCATCCTTCCTTCAGAGTGCCGGATTTTCAGCCGCCAACAAATCCTACGAAGGTAACACGGAAAAAGATGGCTATAAGAATTTGACGTTTTCAGGCCGTCTTGGTTTCCGTCTTTCCGATAATTTTGAGTTAGATTTTGTCGCCCGCCGAATCAAGACGGAAACCGACATCGATAATTTTGGCGGAGCCTATGGCGACGACCCGAATAATCTGCAGACTTACAATTCTCTCTTCCTTAAAGGGCAAGCCAAATGGCTTCTCTGGAACAGCCGCTGGGAGCAGAAGCTTAACCTGTCCGTCGTGGATTATGACAGAGAGTATGAAAATCCCACCGATGAATTTCATCCTTTTGACAGCGAGCAGTCCTATTACTCCAGCCGTTTTTACAAAATCGACTGGCAGAACAACTTCTATCTCAATGAAACAAACACTCTGACTTTCGGCGTCGATTTTCAGGAAGAACGCGGGGAATCAGAGTACACCTCCGAAGGGCAGTGGGGCCCCTACCAAAGCCTTTTTCCTCTTCAAAAGGCCCGAACAACAGGTCTCTATGTTCAAGATCAGCTCCGCCTCGGCGGACAATTTTTTGCCACGCTAGGCACCCGCCTCGACATTCACAGTCAATTTGGATCATCCCTGACGTTTCGGCTGGCCCCGGCCTATTTGATCCAAAACACAGGAACAAAAATCAAAGGCACGATTGGCACCGGATTCAAATCCCCATCGCTTTACCAGCTCTATGCGCCGGGAACATTCTGGGGACCCATCGGGAACGATACCTTAGAGCCGGAAAAATCTACAGGTTGGGACTTCGGAATAGAACAGTTCTTTTTCAACAAAAAAATATTCTTCAGTGCCCAATATTTTTCTCACACCTACATCAACCTCATTGATTTTGATTTCATCGATGGATATATCAATATTGCCAAGGCCGAATCCAAAGGATTTGAGTTCGGCTTCAAGGGACAGATAACAAAGAATCTCTCTCTTCATACAAGCTACACGACGGCAAATTACATAGACAAAGATACAGGAGAACATCTATTGCGGCGCCCCTCCAGTCTTTTTCAAGGTAAAATAAATTTTAGCTTTTTAACGAAAGGGAACATCGAGCTTTCTCTTCTTTTCCTCGGAGAGCGGGATGATATGGAATTTACAGATTTTACTTCGGAAAGAGTCACCATGCCATCCTATACTCTTGTCAACAGCACGGTCTCCTATACAGTCCTCACCTCAACACAAATTTTTCTCCGGTTCGAAAATATTTTCAACGTGGACTATGAAACTGTTAAAGGGTACGGAGCCCCGGGTTTTTCCATCTATGGAGGATTCAGGATGGACTTCTAGAGGTGATCGGTCAGTATTTTAATCCCAATTAAAATCAACACGCATCCTCCGATAAGCTCGGCCCTCTTGCCCACCAACCGTCCAAAAATGGGACCGATTTTTGTGCCGACAACCGTCATTATAAACGCCACAACTCCAATTATCAGAGACGGAAAAAGGACAGGCAAATCAAGGGCGGCAAAACTGAGCCCCACGGCTAATGCATCGATACTCGTGGCCACAGAAAGTATAAAGAGAACAAATCCTTTTGTAGAATCCTTATCCTCATTCGAAATGGATGTCTCGGATTTAAACGACTCATAGATCATTTTTGTCCCTATAACAGCCAGCAGCCCAAACGCCACCCAATGATCAACGGTTTTAATGGATTCTATAATGGTCTGCCCGGCCAGCCAGCCAAGAAGGGGCATCAAAAACTGGAAAAACCCAAATCCAGTGGCCAGCCGAAAAACCTGATTTCGTGAAAGCCCTTTTTGACTGACACTAAGACCCACAGAAACAGCAAACGCATCCATAGCCAGTGCCAGGGCAATGGGAAGGACAAGAAAAATATTCATTCTAAAACGCGCCTATTATATCAAGTTTCAAAAAGTGGGGACAGTCCCCACTTTCTGGAAGCGAAAGAAATTGGGGACAGTCCCCACTTTTTGATATAATAGAAAATTAAAAACAATGGACAATATTATCAAACTGCGAGGCATCAGGGTTCACAACCTGAAAAACATCGATCTCGATATCCCTCTCAACACACAGATTATTATCACAGGTGTTTCGGGCTCAGGAAAATCCTCGCTCGCTTTTGATACACTTTATGCTGAAGGTCAACGCCGCTTTATCGAGTCCCTATCCTCCTATGCCCGCCAGTTTTTAGAACGCATGGAAAAGCCCGACTCCGATCTCATCGAAGGAATCACTCCAGCCATCGCCATCCAGCAGAAAGCCGTGACAAAAAATCCCCGCTCGACTGTAGCCACAGTCACCGAAATCCATGATTTTTCAAGAATCCTCTTTGCCCGTATCGGGACCATTCACTGTCATACATGTGGAAACCCCGTTATCCGTGACACCATCGACGCCATCGTTGAAGAGCTTCTTAAGTTTCCCCCCCGCTCAAAAATCCTCATCTCTTTTTCTAGACCCATAGAAAACGGATGGGATGACCTTAAAAAAGATGGATTCCACCGGATCATTCTGGCAGACCGTGTGGTTGATCTCGATAAAGCCGAACTTACGAATGAAGAGTCCATCAATGTCTTCGTTGACCGGATGTTAATAGATCCCAAGGAAAGAGAGCGGCTTGTGGATTCTCTCGAACTCGGATTAAAAAAAGGCGGAGGGAGAGTCAAAATCCAAACCGAGGACCATCGGGAAATCATCTTTTCCGACAAGCTGGAATGCAAGACATGTGAATTGATCTATGAAGAGCCCGTTCCCAATCTCTTTTCCTTTAACAGCCCGCAGGGGGCCTGCCCTCTCTGCCACGGTTTTGGAGATCTTGCCGTTATTGATGAGGACAAAATTATTCCTGATAAAAATAAATCCATCGAAGAAGGAGCGGTGCAGCCCTGGAGCAAAGGTATTGGCCGGCACCGCCTGCGACGGCTCATTACTGAAGCCCAAAGTAGAGAAATCCCGACTGATGTTCCCTTCAAAGACTTGAAAGAGGAATGGAAGTCTTTTGTCTTCAGGGGAGAGGGCCGCTACAAAGGAGTTCAAGGATTTTTCGACAGGCTGCAGCGCAAAAAATACAAGGTGCAGGTCCGGGTCTTTATCGCCCGCTACAGGAAATACATCCCCTGCCCGGATTGCCACCAGCTGCGGTTGAATAAAAAAGCCCTTAGCGTCCAGATCAACAGCACCAACATCGGACAATTCGTTCATAAAACTGTCCGAGAGGCTTATGATTTTCTCAATAACTTAGCTCTCTCTCCATTCCATAAACAGGTCGCCGAACGCCTGATCACTGAAATCAAAAATAGATTAAAATTTCTCCTGGAAGTGGGCCTGGAATACATCACTCTGGACAGGATCACCTTCACTCTGAGCGGAGGCGAAGCCCAGCGGATCAACCTGGCCGCCGCTCTTAGTACATCTCTTGTCAGCACCCTGTTTGTTCTCGACGAGCCCAGCATAGGTCTCCATCCACGGGACAATCAGCGATTGATCGAAATTCTCAAATCTCTCAACGATATCGGCAACACCGTCATCGTAGTCGAGCACGATCCCGAGATCATTCGTTCGGCGGACTATATAATCGACCTCGGTCCCAAGGCCGGACGATTTGGCGGGGAAGTGATGTATGCGGGTTCCATGGACACCTTCCTCAAATCTTCGGATACAATCACGGCCCGGTACATGAGCGGTAAGGAAAAAGTGCGGGTTCCCAAAAAGAGACGAACGTCTAAAAAATTCATCACTATTACAAACGCGCACAAACACAATCTTAAAAACCTGGACGTCAAAATCCCCCTGAACATATTCACCTGCATCACGGGCGTTTCCGGTTCGGGGAAAAGCACGCTTCTCCACGATGTTCTCTACCTCGGATGGAATGGAGAAAGAACGGATGGATATCAAGATATCGAAGGAAAAGACCTTGTCGATAAAATCGTCATGGTCGACCAGGCGCCTATCAGCACCTCCCCACGTTCCATTCCGGCTACCTATACCAAGGCCATGGACGACATCCGCGACATTCTCAGCCGGACTCGGGAAGCCAGATCCATGGGTTTTAAACCTGGGTATTTCTCGTTTAATACGGCGGGAGGCAGATGTGAGGAATGCAAGGGAGCCGGCATCCAGATTGTGGAGATGCAGTTTCTCTCTGATGTCGTTCTAACCTGTGAAGACTGCAAGGGAAAGAGGTACCAGAAGGACATCCTCGAAATTAAGTTCAAAGAAAAAAATATCGACGACATCCTCCAGATGAGCATCGAAGAAGCCTACGGTTTTTTTGCAGAAATTCCAAAAATTCAGAAAAAACTCTCCCCCCTTATAGATGTGGGTTTGGGTTACGTCAAGCTCGGGCAGCCTACGACCACCCTTTCCGGAGGAGAGCTCCAGAGGATCAAACTCGCCTACAACCTCGTCCACAAGAGAAAGGAAAAAATGCTCTATCTTTTTGACGAACCCACAATCGGACTCCATCAAGACGACATTCGGGTTCTTCTCAAGACTTTCCAGACACTGGTGGAAGAAGGACACACCGTTGTTGTCATCGAACACAATTTGGATATGATCAAGTGTGCCGACCACATCATCGACCTCGGCCCCGAGGGTGGAGAGAGGGGGGGACAGATTGTAGCTCTGGGGACTCCGGAAGAGATAGTCCAATCCAAAACCTCCCACACTGCCCGCTATTTGAAGTCATATCTTTAAGCCGTTTACTAATTTGACATGTTCCGTACTCAGTGATATATCTTCCTTCACATTCGCTATGGATACATTCGGCTGGCTGTCCATCCTCCCCCCGCTCCTGGCCATCTTTCTGGCCATCAAGACAAAACATGTATACATCTCTCTAACATTGGGGATCTGGCTGGGATGGACCATCATCAATAACTGGAATCCCTTGGCCGGTCTCATCCAAACCGTCAATGCACTCGTCTCGGTATTTCAGGATGCCGACAACACCAGAGTTGTTCTTTTCTCTGCGATGATGGGAGCCATCATCACATTCACCCAGTATTCGGGAGGCATGAAGGGATTTGTCAACTGGGTGACAAGGAAGGGGTTGGTCAAAACCCGGAAATCGGCCGGTCTCCTGGCTTGGTTTCTTGGATTTGTCATTTTTATTGAGGCCAACATCTGCGTGCTTGTTTCCGGTGCAGTCTCAAGACCAATTTTTGACAAGCTCAAGATATCAAGGGAAAAACTGAGTTATATCCTTGACTCAACATCCGCGCCTAAATGTATCCTCATTCCCCTCAATGCATGGGGTGCATTTGTCATCGGACTCCTGGCCACACAGGGTGTAGAAAATCCTGTGCGGATGCTGGTGTCCTCGATGCCCTTTAATTTTTATGCCATTATCGCCCTGCTGATCGTCCTTGTAGTTATACTGACAGGAAAAGACATCGGCCCCATGCGCAAGGCCGAAAAAAGAGTCCTCGAAGAAAACAAACTCCTCCGTGACGGCGCCGAACCGCTGATCTCCGAGGATGTTGTAATGATGGATGAAAAGAAAGGCATTCCTCCCCGGGCTATCAACTTGATCCTCCCGGTAGGCGTCATGGTGGCCATGATGCCGATAGTCCTGCTCATTACGGGAAAAGGGAACATCATGGAAGGATCGGGTTCCCTTTCCGTGCTCTGGTCGGTCATCGCCGGATTGGCCGTAGGGGCTATTGCCTATCGGGTTCAGAATATTATGCGCACCAAAGAAATCACAGATATTTTCATGAAAGGTGTTGGTGGCCTCATCCCTCTGGCCAGCCTGATGATCCTCGCCTTTGCAATAGGGGACACGTGTGAGGCTCTGGGCACAGGCCCCTTTGTGGCCCAGGCAGCCAAATCCACTCTTCCCATAGGCATCATACCTGCGGTGTTGTTCCTTGTGTCCTGTTTTATCGCCTTCTCTACAGGCACATCCTGGGGGACATTTGCCATTATGATCCCCATCGCGGTGCCTATGATCAACCTCATCGGGCTCAATCCAGGACTGGTGATCGCCGCCGTGCTGGGAGGCGGTGTTTTCGGAGACCACTGTTCCCCCATTTCAGACACCACTATCATCTCTTCCATGGCTTCGGCAACCGATCACATCGACCATGTGCGTACACAGCTCCCTTATGCATTGATTGCAGGAGGGCTTGCCCTAGGTCTTTTTCTTTTATTTGGCTTTATTCTTTAATCTGCCTTCTTTTCTATTTCTTCACAAAACGTATATTTTTCACCCGTCCCGCATTCACAGTAAAAGACGTCACGTTGTTTCTGTCGTCGCGGTCAAATTTCAGAATAAGTCTCCCTACATTATATCTGTCTTTTCGCTGCTGTAGGAGAATCCCTCCTGGATAGGGTCTGTGCGGATTTTCATGCTGTAAATACAGCTTGTCTTTTTTTAAAAAGATGCGGTAAGTCACATCCAGTTCCTCACTGTAGTAGTCTGCCACATATTCCTCGAGTTGTTGGGCATCCAGTATTTCTCCCGGGATTTTTTTAGCCATTTTAGAATCGGGCTTCTTTTTGGAAGTTTTGGCGGCATCCAGCTTCTTTTTTTCAGGCTTGAATTGGTCCGCCAGATAGATATCGGCCACCTGCTTTGCAAGACGGCTGGGATTGATATTCCCCAGGTTAGCCAGCACAATCACTGAAAATTTCTGTTCGGGAAAGCGGATCATGTCGGCCCGGAAGCCAACAAAAGAACCACCGTGACTGACCATTTTTAAGCCTTTGTACTCGCTTATACCAAGCCCAAAGGCATAGTCGAGTTTTTCACCGCTTTTAAGAACTCCGGGGGTCAACATTTTATCTATCAATCTCTTGTCGGCTTTGCCCAGTTTATTGTCGTAAAAATTCTGATCCCAGAGAAGCAGATCGTCAACCGAAGTGAACACGCCCCCATCTCCGATCATTCCCAGTGTGGTCATATTGATCCAAAAATCCCCTCCTTTCTTCCGTCCATAGCCGGAGGCACGGCTTTTCACAATTTGAGTGTGATCATCGTGAAAATGAGTATGGGTCATCCCCAGAGGTTTAAATATCTTATCTTCGGCGTAAACGCGCATGGAATCCCCGGTCACTCTTTTTACAATCTCAGCCAGGAGAAAATACCCGGAATTGCTGTAGAGAAACTCATCCCCGGGAGCAAAGTTAAGCTCTTTCTGCCTGGCAATCATGTCCACAACTTCCGGATCCGTATAAAAATCGTCATCCCTTGCTCCCTTAAGGCTCATCAAGGTCAGATAATCTCTCACACCGCTGGTGTGGTGAAGAAGTTGCCGGATCGTGATGGATTCTGCATAGTCAGGCATTTCCGGAAAGTACTCCCTTAGGTTGTCATCCAAGGAAATTTTGCCTTCTTCCTCAAGCAGGACAATGCACATGGCCGTAAACTGTTTGGAGGTCGAACCGATCCGGAATACCGACTGGGACGTCAGGGGAATGCCATATTCCAGATTGGCCATCCCGTAGCCCCGCTCGTAAATGAAACGCCCCTCCTGGATAATTCCCAGGGTACATCCGGGGGAATCGAGTTTGTCCCAGCTGGCAAAAATCTTATCAACCTCTTTTGTTCGGGGATCAGAAGCATTCTCGCCTTGAACCAAAATATCGGCCGTAAGGCTTACCACTAGAAACAACAAAAGAGGAACAAACAGACTTCTAGAAAAATATTTCAGCATTTTTCCTCCACGCTTAATTTGTGTGCGTTTGGGCAGCGCTATTCTTTTTTCTCGTCTTCAACAGGTTTTTCCTGAGGAATGAGTCCCGCTTTTTTTCGGACTTCCACATCGAGTTCATCGGCAATCTCAGGATTTTCAATTAGGAGTTTTTTGACATTGTCCCGCCCTTGACCCAATCTTTCTCCCTTATAGGAGTACCAGGTTCCGGCCTTTTCGATAAGCCCATATTCCACGCCGCAGTCGATCAAATCTCCCTCTCTGGAGATCCCCTCTCCGTAGATAATATCGAACTGGGCGAGACGGAAGGGAGGAGCCATTTTGTTTTTTACGATTTTAACTTTGACCCTGTTGCCAATGACTTGCTCTCCATCTTTTAGGGTAGCAATTCTTCGCACATCGATTCTCAAAGAGGCATAAAATTTAAGGGCACGGCCTCCCGTTGTCGTCTCGGGATTGCCCATAAAAAATCCGATTTTCTCTCTTAATTGGTTGACAAAAATAAAGCACGTTTTAGACCGGGCGACAATGGCCGTCAGTTTCCTCAAGGCCTGAGACATAAGCCGGGCTTGAAGCCCCATGTGGGCATCCCCCATTTCCCCCTCCAGTTCGGCCTTGGGAACAAGAGCCGCCACTGAATCGACAACGATGACATCTACCGCTCCACTGCGTACAAGAACTTCGGCAATTTCCAAGGCCTGCTCACCATAATCCGGTTGAGAAATGAGGAGGTCATCGATATTGACTCCGATACTTGCCACGTATTTGGGATCCATGGCGTGCTCGGCATCTATAAAAGCGGCCTGACCACCCTGTTTTTGAGCTTCTGCGATTACGTGAACGGCCAGCGTTGTTTTTCCTGTGGCTTCCGGACCAAAGATTTCAACCACACGGCCCCGGGGGAAACCACCAATTCCCAGGGCGAGATCAAACGCAATTGACCCGGTTGGAATAGCCGGCACTTGGTCGGCCGCATTTTTCTGTCCCATTTTCATAATGGCGCCCTTGCCGAACTGTTTTTCTATTTGATTGAGAGCCGATTCAATCGCTCTGCTTTTTGCGTTTAGTTTTGCTTCGATGTCTTCGTTATTCATTGCTTTCTCCTTATAATTATGAACTGTAATCGTAAAATCCTCTGCCTGTCTTTCTCCCAAGATATCCGGCATCGACCATCTTCTTCAGAAGGGGACAGGGTCTGTATTTGCTGTCTTTAAATCCTTCATAGAGAACTTCCATTATATCCAGACAGACATCCAGACCGATGAGATCCCCAAGAGCCAAGGGGCCCATGGGATGATTCATTCCCAGTTTCATCACCTTATCGATGGCTTCGGCCGTACCCACGCCTTCCATGAGAGCAAAGACGGCCTCGTTGATCATGGGAATAAGGATGCGGTTGGAAATGAATCCCGGATAATCGTTGGCTTCTACCGGCGTTTTCCCCATTTTCTCGGTGAGAGTTTTGACGGAATCAAACGTATCCTGGCTTGTTGCGATGCCTCTGATCAATTCCACCAAAACCATCAAAGGGACCGGATTCATAAAATGCATCCCCATGAACTGAGAGGCCCGGCCGGTCAGAGCTCCCAGCTTTGTGATAGAAATGGATGATGTATTTGTGGCCAAAAGAATCTGTGTAGGAAGAAGTCTATCCAGCTTCTGCAGAACGTCTTTTTTGACTTCATAATCCTCAAAAACGGCCTCGATGACAAAATCTGTATCCTTCATGCTCTCTATGTCAGAAGCAGTTCGGATGCGGCCCAGGATTGTGTCTTTGTCCTCTTCGATTTTCCCTTTTTCAATGAGTTTGGAAAGGCTCTTGTCGATTTTTTTTACGGCCCGCTCAAGATATTCCGTGCCAATATCATTCAAAACAACTTCAAAACCCGCAGAGGCCGCCGTCTGAGCAATCCCGGCCCCCATGGCGCCTGATCCCACAATGCCTATTTTCTTGATATCCATAACTCCTCTTCAATCCACGATGTCCACAGCCATGGCCACAGCATCTCCTCCCCCAAGGCAGAGAGAGGCGATACCCTTCTTAAGTCCTCTGTACTTTAATCCGTAGATCAATGTAGTAAGGATTCTCGCCCCAGTTGCACCTATCGGATGGCCGAGAGAGACAGCGCCGCCGTGCACATTGACTTTATCTCTATCGAGGCCGAGCTCTTTGATCAAAACCACGAGTTGAGATGAAAAGGCTTCGTTAATCTCAAAAAGGTCAACATCTGGAACCGTCCACCCCACATTCTTAAGAAGCTTCTCGATAGCCCCTTTCGGTGCGTACATCACCATATGCGGCTCGACAGGATTGGTGGTTATGGCTAAAATTTTGGCCATAGGATTTAAATCCTTGTCTTTGACGGCATCGGCCGAAGCCACTACCAAGGCCGCAGCCCCGTCATTTATACTAGACGCATTTCCGGCCGTAACTGTCCCATCTTTTTTGAATGCCGGGCGAAGTTTTTTTAATTTTTCGATGGAAGCATCCTTTCTTGGGCCTTCATCAACAGAAAAAACGAGAGGATCACCCTTTCTTTGGGGAACCTCCACCGGAACGATCTCTTTCTTGAAATATCCCTTTTCAATAGCATGGAGAGCTTTTTGATGGCTGCTTACGGCATAGGCATCCTGCTCTTCTCGCGAGGCTCCGAATTTTTCGGCAATGATCTCGCCGGTTTGGCCCATGTGCTGATCATCCAAAGCACACCATAGGCCGTCCAAGATCATTGAGTCCTTTAACTTCAAGTCGCCAAATTTAATGCCCTCACGAACACCCCAGACCAGATGAGGAGCCTGACTCATACTTTCCATGCCGCCCGCGACAACAATCTCTTTCTCCTCCAGCCAGATCGCTTGGGCGGCCAAATGGACAGCTTTTAAACCTGAACCACAGACTTTGTTGACGGCAAAGCAGCTGACCGTTGGCGGCAAACCTCCCTTGATGGACGCCTGCTTGGCCGGAGCCTGTCCCCCGCCTGCAGAGACAACATTGCCCATGATGACTTCATCAATATCTTCACCGGCAACTGCGGCTCTCTTTACGGCTTCTTTGATCGCAAATCCGCCAAGATCAGCGGCTTTGAAGCTTTTTAATGTCCCTAAAAAATTACCTATGGCGGTACGTGCGGCCCCCACGATAAAAACATCTCTGAGTTCACGCATGTATAATTCCTTCGTTATGAAATATTATAAAATAAGATCCATTCTGGTTCTTCTCCCGATTAGTTGATGCAGTGTATGCAAAGGATTCGAGGGTTTACTCGAATCCTTGACCCCTAGAATCCTTGAATCCTAATATCCTCTCAACTCTTTTGGAGATGATCCTCATTTCTTTTGTATCATAATTGAAATTGGCTGTAAATGTTTTAAGAAAGTCCGGTGATTTCACCATCTTTCGAGATGTCGATTTTCTCGGCAGATGGGACTTTCGGAAGTCCTGGCATGGTCATAATATCTCCGCAGTAAACGACAACGAAGCCGGCACCTGAACTCAGAGAGGCGTCTGTTACAATAAGAGTAAAATCTTCTGGCCTTCCTAGAGCCTGGTCATCACCGGAGAGAGAATACTGAGTTTTTGCGATGCAGACAGGGAAGTGGCCAAAACCGGCTTTTTCCATCCGACGGATTTTCCGTCTTGTTTTCCCCTCCATTGCCACACCTGAAGCTCCGTAGATTTTTTGGGCTACGGTCTCAATTTTCTCTATAAGGGGCATGTCTAGAGGATATAGATATTTAAAATGATACTCGTCCTTCTCCATAGCTTCGATAAGCTGATGGGCCAGTTCTTCTCCCCCCTCTCCTCCGCGGCCATAGACATCACTCAGGGCCACTCTGACTTTTGCTCTCCCACACAACGTCATAAATTGTCCAATCTCTGCCTCTGTATCTGAAGGAAACTTGTTCAAAGCCACCACTAAGGGAACGCCAAAATGTCTTAGGTTTTCGATGTGTTTTTCCAGGTTCACAAAGCCCTTTTCCAGAGCAGCGATATTCTCCAATTCCAATTCGTCCTTGCGAACTCCTCCGTGAAACTTTAAGGCACGAATCGTTCCCACCAATACACTGGCATCCGGAGGTGGTATCTTTTCGCCTCGAACAACGATATCAAAGTATTTTTCCGCACCCAGGTCGGAACCGAATCCGGCTTCTGTCACCACATAATCGGCAACTCCAAGAGCCAATCGTGTAGCGATGACAGAGTTGGTTCCGTGCGCTATGTTGGCAAACGGTCCTCCGTGGACAAAAACGGGTGTTCCCTCAAGGGTTTGAACAAGGTTCGGATTGAGGGCCTCTTTGAGAAGTGCGGCCATGGCCCCTTGGGCTTTGAGCTCCTTGGCAAAGACAGGAGCATTATCGGGAGAATATCCCACCAAAATATTTCCCAATCTCTCCTTTAAATCTTGGGCATTGTCTGCCAGGCACAGGATGGCCATGACTTCTGAAGCCGCCGTAATATCAAATCCCGTCTCCCGAGCGATGCCGCGAAGCGGTCCACCGATCCCCACCACCACATCCCGCAGCACACGGTCATCCATATCCATGACCCTTTTCCAAGTCACTCGGCGGCAGTCGAGAAGGCCGCAGGATCCGCCAAAATGGAGCTGATTGTCCACCAAGGCAGAGAGGAGATTGTGGGCTGCAGTTATGGCATGGATATCGCCTGTAAAATGGAAGTTGATTTCTTCTCTGGGCATGATTTGAGCGTACCCTCCTCCGGTTGCACCCCCTTTCATCCCAAAGACAGGACCTAGTGACGGCTCCCTTAAGGCTGCTGTCGCCTTTTTTCCCAGCCTGGTGAAAGCATCAGCCAGACCAATGGATGTTGTCGTCTTCCCCTCACCAGCCGGTGTCGGGCTCATGGCCGTAACCAAAATCAATTTTCCTCTCTCACTCTTTAATTTTTCTATTTTTTCCGGAGAAAGTTTAGCTTTGTACAATCCGTATTTCTCTAAATTGACGGCGGCTATACCCAGCTTGGCCGCAATCTCGTCGATCGGTTTAATCTGGAATTTTCTCGCAATGTCTTGATCCTCAGGCATGGGGCACCTCCCTTTGTAGATTTTATCTTTCTAAGGCAGGAAATACAAATCTATATAAATTGGGGACTGTCCCCATTTTTTTTGGAAAAAATGGGGACAGTCCCCAATTTATATAGATTTTGTTTTGATCTGGAAAGCCGTCTCGCTCTCCTCAAGAAGACCACTATCGGCAAAACTGAAATAGCGATTGTTCCCGATGATGATGTGATCGAGAACTCTGATCTGCACGACATTGGCAGCAAAAACCAGCTCGGTAGTGATCTCTTTATCGCTTTCTGAAGGAGTGGGATCTCCCGATGGATGATTGTGCACAAAAATCAGTGAAGAGGCATCGCGCCTCAAGGCCTCTTTAATGATCTCCCTGGGATAGACGGCACTGGAGTCGACCGTCCCCTCAAACACCGTTTTTTCCTCCATAATTTGGTTTTTTGCATCTAGAAAGAGCACCTTGAACTTTTCTATTTTGGCATCCCGGAGCGAATGATAAAGATAGTCGAAAACCTCTTTGGACGAACGACAGTAGGCTCTGGCCAGCATCTTTTCTTTGAGGAACTTCCGCGAAACCTCTTGAATGAGCTTGAGCCCAAGGACATTGTTTGTCCCGATGCCTTTGATCTCCATTAGCTGCTCTGCAGGAGCTTCAAGAACTCCCCTTAATGTTTTGAACTTTCTTAAGGCCTCTTTGGCGGGTTGTTTGCAATCCTTCCTGGGAGTTCCCAGGGTCAGGAGGAGTTCGATGATTTCGTAATTTAAAAATCCTTCTAGGCTTGCATTTAAAAATTTCTCTCTGAGCCTGGACCGATGCCCCTCCCTGATCTCAACGGATGAAGGTGACCTGTTTTTTTTCTCGTATACAACCATCCTTCCATAACATAAGACGAAGAAAACTAGAAAAAATTCGCACTCCCCCTCTTAGTTTTTTTAAGCCTGGATTATTCACGGGCCGAGATTGCGGCATATGCGAGGCATCGGCCCACGAAGCTGTGGCCATCCACCGCGAGTGGACCGGAACGAAGCAGATGTGGTGAGATCGGTTCGCCCCCTTGGGGTAAAAGATGCCGAAATTTATTTTGAGCTTGTTAACAAAAGAAGAGATATTCACAAATATGGTTAAAAATCAAGTATCAAGTGGATATCATTGAAGTTAGGGACGGTATCGGCAGCTTTTATAAATAATTCAGGTCAGGCTTTATCTTCTGAGAAGAAGCCTAGTCTATGAAGCCTGTCGACTTCCTTGATTTTCAGGCGGATAAAAAAGATGAGAATCCCTATCGAAAGCCAGATCCATCCCAAAAAAACATATATGGCCGTAGCCTGCCTTAAGTCTTTAGGTCCCGGAACGATCGTTTCAATCTCACTCTCATCTTGATCCTCCAGACTCTGCTGAAAAGAGGGGGTCTCCCGGTCAGCGCTACCTCCAGTCCGTCCAAATGAAAAGACAAACCCTAGTAGAAAAATCACAAACAGGGAAACGATAACTCTCTTCATCACATCAGGCTCCAGATAGTCATGATCACTACATACAGTATTAAGAGAAACGCAGACGCTTTTACAATTTTCCCTTTCTTTTCATCAGGTTTATTGTCAATCACTGGCAAAAAGAAAAACAGGACGATTCCTAAGAGGAAAAGAAATACCGCCACCTTCTCGCCGCTTATAAAAAAGAGCTTCGCCGGAAAAATCTTTAATGTCTGAAAGAGAAACAAAAAGTACCATTCGGGCTTAATTCCTTCCGGTGCTGGAGCCATCATATCGGCTGCCTTTTCCAGCGACGGGGGAAAGGCAATGGCTACAGTGAGGCAAATTCCAAAAAGGATCAACCACAAAATGGCTTCTCTGTAGATAAAATTCGGCCAGAATGGAATCTCCTTAATTTTTTTTTGAGATTTTTCCACCTCTTGCGGAATGCTCATCCCTTGTTTCTGGATGAGATACACATGCACCGCCAGGAGGACAAGGAGAAATAGGGGAAGTATGCAGACATGAATTCCGAAAAAACGGGTCAGTGTATCCCCTGTCACATCCTCGCCGCCTCTGAGCAGTTTTGTCACCCACTCTCCAACGATGGGAATAGCCCTGGGGATATCGGTCCCGACTTTGGTCGCAGAAAACGAGAGATCATCCCAAGGAAGAAGATATCCTGTAAACCCGAACAGCAGGGAACAGAAAAGAAGCAGAACGCCGGTCATCCAGGTCCCCTCACGAGGCCGGCGGTAGGCCTTATTTATCCAGATACTGAGGAGATGAACAAAGAGAAAAGCAATCATAAACGTAGCCGACCAACTGTGGACAGACCGGAGTATCCAACCCAGGGGAACTTCGGTCATGATCCGGGCCACACTGGCATTGGCTTCTTCAAGAATGGGTTTATAGTAAAAAATCAACATAAAGCCGGTCAAAACCTGGATGACAAAGAAGAAAAGAATAGCACTACCCGTGTAAGACCAGATAGTGTGTTTGTGTTGGGGGATGGTTTTATTTTTTAAGAACTGTGTTAGGCTGGAAAGGCCAAACCGTTCATCCAACCAGCTCCTTATCTGTCCCCTGTTTATTGTCTTTTTCACTCGACTTCTTCTCTTTTGATGATCAATTCTTCTCCTTCCACAGATACGAAGAGCTGCCGAAGAGGCTTGGGAGGCGGGCCAGCTATATTGGAACCGAATTCATCATACCACCCATCATGGCACGCACAGAAAAATTTTCTCTGCTCGGCCATATACGAAACGTTGCAGTCCAAGTGCGTGCACACACCCACAAAAGCCATAAGCGAGCCGTCATCATTTTTTTTTAAGATGCCCGGTTTACTTCCCCATGGGAACACTTTGGATGTGTTCGGGGCAATATCCTTGTAATCGGCATAGAGAAGGAAAACTTCATCAGGCTCTTTGTAGGGGGGGAAGATGAACCTCACAACAGGATACACAAGGGAGGCCAGCATGGCACCCAGCCAACCACCAATGAGGCCGTTGAGAAATTGACGACGGCTAAACAGCGAGTGTTTGAGTTTCATCTTTTCATCCGAAAAAGACTTTTGACCTTTTCAACGACCATCTTACGCCTTAAGGCTTCAATTCCATCTGCGGGACGGACATCTTTGGGGCAGGCCTCGTTGCATTTAAAAATCGTGTGGCAGCCCCAGACTCCATTTTTAGTGCTGACTCCCGCATAGTCAGCATAAAGTCGTTTGTCCCGGGGATCTTTAACAAACCTGAGTAGCTTTGCCAGGGCGGCAGGTCCGAGAAAATCTTCGTTTTTGGACACCACGGGACAGGCGCTGTAACAGGAACCGCACAGAATACAGTTGACAAACTGAAAGATTTTGTCTATTTCCCTGTCTTCGATTCTGTATCCATTCTCAGGAAAATCCCCATTGGATTCCACATAGGGTTTTATGGCATCAAGGGCTTTCCAGAATGGGTCCATGTCGACAATCAAATCCTTCTGAATCTCCATGTTCGCTAGAGGCTCGATAACAATTTCTGGTGAATTGAGTGATTGGATTTCTATTCGGCAGGCCAAATCAAAGCGGCCGTTGATCACCATGGCACATGATCCACATATAGCCTCACGGCAGCTGTACCTAAAAGACAGTGATCCATCCTGTTCATTGCGGATGGTCATTAACGCTTCGAGAACGGATTTGTCTAAATTTGTTTCGAAAAGGAAGTTTTGAAAATAGGGAGATTCATCCGTCTGCGGATCAAACCGTAAAATCCTGAAAGTGTATTCCATTTAATACGTTCTCTCCACAGGCTCATATTTAGAAATGTTGACATCACTGTAGCTGATCTCAGGCTTATTCTCCTTGTTGACCATGAGAGTGTGCTTGAGCCAGTCTTTATCATTCCGCTCCTTGAAATCCAGACGGAAATGGGATCCTCGCGTTTCTTCCCTGTTTATGGCCCCACGAATGATCACTTCGGCCAAATCCAGCATGGCTTCAAATTCGAATATGTTAACGACTTCTTGGCAGTATTTGATGTTTTTTCCCGAAAAATAGGTTTGTCCGTAGTCCTCTTTTAATCCAAGAATAATCTTTAACCCCTCGGTCAAGTCTTCCTTTTTTCTGAAGATTCCTACTTTTTCGCTCATGGCAAGTTTCAACTTTTCCATCATCAAGTGAATCTTGATCCCTGAATTCCGTCGGCTCCACGTGCCCATTTTTTCCCTGATCTTTATCGTCTCGTCCTCAAGGTGTCTTTCACATGAACTGGAAGAGGGATGGCCCCCTCGTTTGACAAAAGCCGCGGCCTGATCACCGGCAATCTTTCCAAAAACCACCGTATCCAAGAGAGAATTTCCACCGAGCCGATTGGCCCCATGCACACTCACACACGCACACTCTCCGGCAGCATAAAAACCTTCAACCCCAGTGGCGCAGTCGACATCCACATCGATACCACCCATCGAATAGTGCTGAGCCGGTTGGATGGGGATAGGTTTTTCGATCGGGTCAAAGCCTCCGAAATTCAAACAAATCTCGCGAATGCCGGGAAGCCTTTTATTGATCTTTTTCTCTCCCAGGTGCCGAAGATCCAGATGCACATAATCATCATTAAAGCCGTTTCCCTTATCTATTTCTGTCTGAATAGCCCTGGCAACAATGTCCCGGGGGGCCAGCTCCATAGTCTTGGGCGCATAATCGGCCAGAAACCTCTGTCCCTTATTGTTGACCAGATATCCCCCTTCCCCACGTGCTCCCTCAGTAATCAGGATATTCTTCCCAATCAAAGAGGTGGGGTGAAACTGGACAAATTCCATATCCTTGAGAGCCACGCCGGCCCGGTAGGCGATCCCGATGCCGCTCCCGTGGTTGATGAAGGCATTAGTGGTTTTAAAATAAACTCGTCCATATCCTCCTGTGGCAAAGATCACAGCCCTGGCTTTGACAGGAATTATCTCTCCTGTGGTCAAGTCACAGATCACAACTCCCTGGCATTGCCCTTGATAGACGACAAGCCTGGTGACCAGCCACTCGTTGTAAAACTTGACCTGCCTTCTCACCGATTGTTCGAAAAGCGTGTGAAGGATGACCAAACCTGTCCTATCCGCGGCATAACACGTGCGCGGAAATCCGGCACCCCCAAAAGGCCTTTGGGCAATGACTGCACCGGGAAACCGGCTGAACGGAACGCCCAAGTGTTCCAGCTCATAGAGCGCCGGAATCGCTCTTTCACACATCAATTCAGCGGTATCCTGATCGGCCAGAAAATCACTTCCCTTGATCGTGTCAAAAGCATGTTTTTCCCAGCTGTCATCCCGCCCTTCCGGATTGTTACCCAGGGCTGCATTGATTCCACCCTGTGCAGCCACGGAATGAGAGCGAAGGGGATGGACCTTTGAAATGACGGCCACTGAAAGTTTTGGATCGGCGGTCAAGGCAGCGGTTAAACCAGCCAGACCACCTCCAACAACAATAATGTCATGACTTATCATTCAATAATTCCTGGTAAAGTAAATCACAAGCAGCGCGGCACTCACTAAAAAACCGAGAACAGAGAAAATCCAAAAGAGTTGTTTTTCTTTTTTCAATCCGAGATCAATAAGGATTGTCCTCAAACCGTAAAGAGCATGATAGACCACAAGAACGATAAGAAGTGTATCCGTAAACGGATTGGTGTGAAGGACAAGAGCCCAATCCGGCTTTTGCTGCTGTGTCATCAGAAAGAAGGACGTCAGGAACTTTATTCCTAAAAGAAGGATAAGAAGAAGGCCTGAGACACGATGGAAGATCCAAATAAACATAGACAGCCTCCTTTTCTGGAGCATATATTACATTAAAGTCCTTTAGAATTGTCAAGAAGAACAGAAAAACCCAACCAATAAAATGTGCTTATCTTCAAAAAATTAGAAGGATTTTAAGGATTCTTGGGGCCAAGGGTTCAAGGATTCAAGTGGCTTTCTTAAGAAATATAAAGAATTAAGAGCCAAATTATGAGAGGGAACCCCATTTATTACTATCTACGGACCTGACGTATATTAAGGCTGAGAAATTAAATCGTTAGAAGAAAACACTCGAATCCTTGAACCCTTGAATCCTCGAATCCTATATTTGAACTATCTACGGACCTGGCGTATATTAAGGCTGAGAAATTAAATCGTTAGAA
>SDBU01001105.1_pt1 | contig 39519 bp, 51 predicted proteins | sample 2277071 | NCBI WGS metagenome assembly SDBU01 (sample SAMN10397929, study PRJNA504765) | marine sediment metagenome | isolation source: marine sediment core GS08_GC12, 126 cmbsf | place: Arctic Ocean: Gakkel Ridge, Loki's castle | collected 2008 | reverse complement strand
TCCTCGAGCTGAAACGTCAGATCGGAAACCTGCTGCCTCAGTTGAAGGTTTTCCACCTTGATCTTTTCGATCTTGGCGCATTGGACCTTCACAAAGCCAAGCCCAGAGGCCACCACTATGATGGCCCCCAGGCTCAAAAGTTTTCTTTTACTGATCGACAGGAACAATCCCACCTTCTATAAGGACCTTGGCTTTCATCGTTTCATGGATTCCCTGTGCTAATAGGAATACGACCACGACCGCGAAGCCACCCCACATTTTGTACTCCATTGAAATATTGGAAGTCAGAAGACCACCAAGAAAACCGCTTGCCATCGTGAGGGCTGCACTCATTCGACCCATAAGACTCTTCTTCAAAGACTCCGCTTTGGGGTCGTACTTGGCCTGGATATATTCGCGCCAAAGAGTGACAACTATAAAGAGAATCGTAACGATCGCTCCCACGATGACTCTCTCTTTGTCCGGTGCGGTGCATTGATAGAAAAGCCACACCAGGAATATACCTGCAGCCCCCATCTTCTTGGACATCGCGCTCATGCCCTTGTGGGCTTTATCGTTGAGCTTGAGTTGCATTACTTATCCTTGGGAGCGCAAGCGGAATCCTTGAGACCCCACTCGATATCGGCACGACACTTGGCCCTGGACTTAGCCCAACTGGTTCCACCGCTGGACTTCTTCTCAGCGATTTCTTGAACCTTCATAGCTTCGTTATACCAGGTGATGGCATCGATGCACCTTGAGGCCCGAGCAAAAGAGAATGCGGCGTTGGCGAAGTGCCTGGCCCTCACCCATGCGAATGCCGTGGCCTTCCCGGCCCTGATATATTCCTGTGAAGCCTTGTTGAATTGCTTTAGCTTCAGGGCTGCGTGGCCTGCATCCCGATGAGGAGAATATCTGAACGCCTTCTCCTGTGGTGTCATGGCTTCGCTCAGAACACGGATCCCGTTTGTGTAAAACTCAGGATTATCCAGTTCAGGCACGAGCTCTGCAGATGCCCCTGTATAGAGGCCGCAAACTAAGATTGCTATTAGCATTCGTTTCATGGTGCTCCCCTTTCGTTGTCCCACTGATTCCACTTGCTTATTATAAAGGCCTTTTGATCCTTCCGACGTGCCCTGGCCTTCCAGGCCTGGTCCACCACAAATCCCACAAACAGTCTCCGTATCGCCGGATCCTCAAGTAGTAATTCCATGCTTATACCTGGTCTAAGACCTCTTTTCTTGAGGTTCGCCTTGATCTCCTCTGCGTGGGCCAGGACAAACCAAGGATAAGCATTCCTTATGGTTCGAGCCGCCTGCCATGACTGCATCTTAGATGGCCAGAACAGGGCCTTGACAGAGGATGCATTGACGATCTGGCCCCACTCATATAGGTCGGCACCGTTCTCCCACTTCCTGAACGGCCAGATCATGCCGACAGGAACGCCGTTGTAATCAGCCATGGCTGCCACGTTAGCCAGCTCTCGTTCCTCGCTCCATTTGATTCCCCTCTTGGAGGCATGGGCCTGGGCGTGGCCGAGCATGAGCTCGTGTAAATCGCTCTTGGCCTCGCTACCTACAGCATCCATGCGATCCTTGCCATCCTGGATGCCCCGCAGGAATAAGGCTGTGGCCCCACAAAACGCAAAGGAGAAAATCAAAAACACTAAGCTAAATTTCATCTTCCAACTCCCTCCTTGGTATGTATTTAGGTGTCGGACCGTGGACCAGGTTGGTGATCCTGATTATCTTCATTTCTTCGGCTGTCAAAGTTTTGGGTTTGGACCGACCTCTGGTGCTGTGCTGCTCCGGATTCATCCCCTCAAAGTCAGGTTTCTTTTTGGATTTCTTGGGCAGGTATTAGCCCCAGGCCGGCTCAAACTCTGAGCCGATACGATCTCCAGTAAGTTTGGACGCCTCGATGTCCTCGGCGGTGATCACATCTGCCAAAGCGTGATCGATGGCGTTCATGGGACCAAGCACACCTTCGTAGGCTCTGTTAGTCCATCCTCTGATGAAGGATTCAAACTTCTTCTTCTTTTCGCAGAGGGTTTGGTAGTGGGTCATTTGAAAGCCTGTGACCTGCTTAGTAAGGAACTCGTCCTCACCGGAATATCTCTCCAGAACTTTGATTGTGGCATTCCCTATGCCACCGTCAAGTACAAGGCCAACGTCATCGGAACCCCTGTCAGCGATATTCAAAGCACGCTGGAGCCAACGGGCACACCTTCGGCGACCGACGTTGACCGCGGTATCAAAGACTTTGCGCCGGAGCCTGGCCTGCGGAAACCGGCCGCAATTCAGTGGCGCGTAATAATTGTCAAAGTAAATCTGAGAGACCATCTTTTTGACCTGGGCATCCTGAATGACAGCGTTGCTGCCAAAAGTGTTCAAGACTTCATCTACTCGATCCCACAAAGCGTTCTCGTCTACGTGCTTCTTCTGGGCTATCCCCATCACTGTGAATCCGCCTGGGTCGTTGATGTGATTTGAAATACCACCTTCGTGGCCGAGGGTCCAATCTAAGACGCCGAGAAAAACTTTGTCCATTATTGGTTTCTGGCCAGCTCCGATTTGCGAACAGCTTCGATGGTGGCCATGATGAGGTCTTTGTCGACCTTCGTCTTCATGTCCTGGATGTCATCGCGTATGTCATCCAATATCGAAAAAATCTCTTTCTTCATTTCGTACTGGCTCACCTGCAAATCCTGCAAACGAGATTCGATCGCTTCATTCGTATAAGCGGATATGTATGGCTTGGCCTTTTCGATCAGCACGATGGTTCCAATGATGGCTGCCACGACAGCACCCCAGGCCTTCCAGGATTTTGCTATTCCAGGGACTTCAGCCATTAGAGCCCGTCTCGAAGCCTGACGTAGTCGTTCATTTCAGCCAGCGTCAGGTCCTGGGTCTTCATCCTGGTCCTTAGAGCCGAAAAGCGATTTTGCTTTGTCATATCCGAGGCTTCAAAGACCGGAACTTCATCCGATATCGTGACGCCATCTTTGAGAACGATAAACATTTCCGCGCCCACGATTTCCGCATGAAAATCTTCCCTGTCCAGGGCGTATCTTTGCGCGAACTTGGACCCATCAAAGTTCTCAGCCGGAACCTTCCACTCCTGTTCCGATATGGCCGATGGAATCAGAAGACCCACAAACACGAACAACGAGAAAATCATGGTCTTATTCATTATTGGCTCCTTAGTCTCTGCATCATGAAAATAGGAGTGTAGTTTCCTACCGACTTTATATCTAAATTACTACCACGACTGTGAAAAACCTGCACCTCTACGTAATCATCTGCCGCAAGATTATATATGATACTCAGGCCCTGAACGAATAAATCCGCCTCCGTAGCCTTTGACTTTCTTAGCCCTATAATGGTGGTGCCATTCAACTTTATGTGTATTTCCCTGGTTCCAGTGACAACTTCAGCCCAACTTACCGCAGCGGATATGAAGTAACGCCCCTCGACAACCGCTGTGAGCCTGGAATTGTTTGTGACCAAATCATGCAGGTCATTGTCATCAAAAAGTTCTAAGTTGAAAGGCAGAATGGTTTGTGTTGCGGTGGATATTGTGATGGCCGAACCGTGAGTAACGCGCGTGCCGTCCCTGCTCTGGGACACGGCCACTCCGGCTCCGTCGTGACCTAAAACGTCATCGGCGTTTCCGTCTGCGAGGTCCTCGACTTCAACCGCAGGCAGGCCAGAGTTCATCTCGGCCCCCACAAGAGAGGCGGCGATTGAAATTCCTACCGCTACCAGCATGAATCTTACAGCCATGTTTTGTTTAGACATCATTATTTTGATTCCTCCGTCCATCTGACGTCTGCCGTTCCACTGACTACTATCCCAAATATTGCTAGGGTGTTTTCATAGGTTATGTTCCCCCCTTTGCCATCGGCATCGGTAGTGCTTTTTGATAGGGGGGTTCCGTTTGCCACGGTCACGCCAGTAAATCCAGTGAAAACAATCACGTTTTCTGCATTATGCACAAGCAGGGCTAGTCGGTCCGCGTTTGCCGGTCTGATCTGGGTCGCCGAGGTTGTTATGGTTACGGTGCCATTGGCTCCCGTCGTGGCCGTTGCGGTATTGGCCATTATTTCCGTGGTATCAAGCAAAATATTATCAAGCGCAGTTTTCATTAGGTCCAGAACGGCATCAATAATTACGATTAGAGCGTTGAGATCATCTTGCTTGGTTTCTGTTGATGGGTCCGCGCTCAACTTTGCAAGGATGGCTGCGGCGGTTACTTGGGTCGCAAAGTCTTTGCCCTCTAACAAAGCGAGCGTCGTTTCTGTCGAGGGGTCCGCCGATAGTTTGGCAAGGATGGCTGCGGCGGTTGTTTCTGTAGAAGGGTCCGCTGAAAGTTTTGCCAAGATCGCAGCCACGGTCGTTTCTGTTGAAGGGTCACTTGATAGCTTTGCCAAAATTGCGGCGACGGTTGTTTCCGTAGATGGGTCCGAAGATATTTTTGCAAGAATTGCCGCTACAGTAACTTGAGTGGCAAAATCCTTTCCTTCCAAAAGGGCAAGTGTCGTTTCAGTAGAAGGATCAGACGCAATTTTGGCCAGAATCAAAACAAGCTGCGCGATGGTGTCATCCTGCTTTAGCTCCGTAGACGCACCAACAGGAAGGCCACCCACGCCCGTGACAATAGCGCCAGTTCCATCGACCAGGATTGCGATTACCTTCGAGGGGTTGCTTGGGTCCACGGCATACAGGACTCTAAGTGGTTCCTTGTTTACAACAGTCCGCTTGGTTAGATCTTTGAGCTTTGTAATCGGGCTGACCGACCAAGCTGGTGTGGCAGCGAGTAAAAACAGGAATGGCAATAAGAACTTCTTCATGGTCTCCCCCTTAGTCGGCAAAAATCTCGGCTAGGCCGAGTTCGATTTCGTCACTGTCCAACGTCTGATTCACTTCGATGGCTTCCATTGGAAACCTGTTCAATCCTAGATCGGGTACTGTGACTGGAAACCTATCCCCTATGACCGACCCGTTGAGCTCTCTGCCACCAGCCAGTGTTAGCTTTCTTCTTCGCTTAGCAGCCCTTCTGAGGTAAATTCTCGCAAAAAATTGTGCGCTGGTCAAGTTTGTGGCCACGACCTTCTCGTCTGCTGGAAACTCGAACTTTCTTGGATCACCACCATTCCTTCTGACGCTCTCCTCATCCGTCAGTGTGAAGAACTGGTCTGTTGGAAACCCCACGGATACCCTGTTGTTGAAGGAACTATTGTCATAGGACAATGGGCCCCACTCCCTGGCGATGGCATCGTTTATCTCGAATTTCAATCCGGCCTCATTGCCCTGGAACGGTATGAAGGGGCGTGCAATAACTTTGTTGTCTTTGACGAAGACCGATATCGATGAAATGTCCGATACAAGCTGAATCGCCTGCATGATGGTTATATTATCGCCTTCCTTGAAATCGTAATTGATGGTGGCGCCAGCTTCAGCGGACCCGGAGGCGGCCTGTTCAAAGGTCGAGGCCAGAATGGCCGACTCCGGAATTGCCAGACGGGCGAAGTCGAGCATGGCCAGGGCAGGATTGGCTGCGGTCGCCTGCGCGTTCACATCCGTCTCGGCGGCCTTCCTAAGAACATTCTCTGAAACGATGGAGACCGTCTTGGTCGTGGTGTTCGGCAGTATGTCCTGCACGAGGCCTTGGTATACGGACTTTTCATCTTTGAAGATCTCTATGGACCCATTGTAATGATCCAGGCCGGCCACCAAGGATCCAGCGCCTTTGGGATTCAGGAAGCCATTTATGTTGGAGAGTTGGATCGTCATCTCGGTAGTCAAGAACGTGGCCTGCGTGAGCAGAATGTCTTTGATCTGTTCCAAGCGCCCCCAGCTTGTCACAAAGGGTGATATGTCCACACCGAGCAGCACGGCCCGAATGGCCACTAACTAGATTCCCTGAAGACCAATTCTGGTACCGGGGTCGGGAGGGAGTCATCACTGTAGGTGGCGTCTGCGATCTCGCTGAACTGGAACCCGCCACTGCGGATCACTCGGACCGGCTGGAAGGTGACCCCGCCATCAAAGCTTATCTGGCACTCACCCTCGCCGGTCGTGAATATGGCCTCAAGATCAACGACCTGTTCTGGCGGCATGTCCGTATTGTCCTGCCACGTCAATACGTGTTCCCTCTTGAAAGATGATGCCTCGCTGTATGTTATTCCACCGTGAGTCTCACCTTCCCTGATCTTGAGCGCCGTTGACTTCCTCGTGTAAAAGGTTGGGTTTCTATAAATCTTTGTCGCTGAAACCACCTTCTCGAAGTCCACCAGGGTGAACTTTTTCCCAGCCACACCATGCAGGATGAGGAAGGCGCCTGCGTCATTGCCATCGTCTCCAAGTCCAAACGCAGGGCTGTCAAAGAAAAACCCTGAATCCTTGGTCTGAAGCCTCAAGTCCGGTGTCTCGGTGTCGCGAAACAATGGGTTCAGTCGTGATCCGTTGACGACGGTCGCACTCCCACCCAGATTCACAACGACAGAATTGGACATGACTGCGTCACCAGAATAATCAAGCTGGCTGTTCCCGGAGTAAACGTTGTTCTTGAGCTCGTCGAAGGACGCGCCAAGACGGTCGAACTGTCCAAAATCGCAGAGATAGGTCGTATTATTCCTGACCATTAAGTGATTACCCGCAGCGACGAGGAAGGCCGACGAGCAAGCAAATCCGACTGACCGCTCGATGATCGAATCCGACTCCCCAACTTGAATCCCTATGCCCTTATTCTCAAAGCGGCAGTTCCTGACGTCGAACGCGCTGCCAATCCTGACCGCATATGTGCCGAGATCTTGGAAGGTGCAGAACGAAATGCCTCCTGCTCTTACTAGACGAAAGTCTACGTTTATCCCGTTATAGAAATTCCTGGGACCTTTTATTATGAATCCTTCGATGCTGGACCCTGCATTGTCCATCCTAATAATTGGCATTAGGCTTCCCATGTTTTCGCTCAAGTTGGGTGACCCGGAAAATATTGCTGGGCTGTCCGCGAAAAGAGATGTGTTTTCACCATTGGGCACCGTGCTTATGAACTTTGGGTCTGAGTCCTGGATGGTTCCGTGAAGCCTGGGGGTCGCCACGCCACTTACCAACGGCCTTTCAAAGTTGCAGTAGACGATCTCGTTCGTGAATGTTATTACTGGATCGACGTGGTTGAAACCGTTGCCAACAGAGCCACCTTCGATGCAGGCCTGGTACCGCGTAGTATTGCTGGAAAAACCATTGAAGTCCTCGCGGAAGCCGTCTCCGCCGCTGCTCATGGCAGTACAGTTGAAGAACGTCGTGCCAGTGGGCGTAAGGTCTGACTTGTCCACCCAGAATCCGTGTAGCCCGGAGGCTATTGTGACCAGGTCCTCTATGAGGAACAGGTTTGGCTTTATAAAGTGATAGGTTCCCTCGTCAGCCGTGGCCTGTGATGCACATCTGGTGGCTAGGCATCGACGAGCTCTTATCAGCCAGCCGCCGTTGAATGCTGTGTTGAAGAAAAGCGCTTGGCGTCCAAGGTCTTCAAAACGACAGTCCTCTATTCTCGTCGTGACGGCAGCCGGCGAACTGGATACCCTCTGGACTTGCACGCCTCTCGTAGGGAGCGTCTTGTTGGTGTTGTTGAAAAAATCACAAAATTCAATCAGATCCGTTCCAGCCGGCGAGGCCACGGCCCTCTGGATCAAGATGGTATTCCACAGCTCCCCCCTGTAAAATCCCGGATTCTCAAACGTGCAGTGGTCCATGGAGAGGTCGCTGCCTGTCGTGGGTGATTGGACTGTGGCAGTGGTAGGTGCGCTGTCTGTGCCACCACAGTTCAGAAAGTATGAGTTCGTGATCGTGCCCTTCAGCGTCACCTCTATTGATCGACGCGTGTTTTCACTGAATAGACAGTTGGTCACCACCACGTCTTTTAGAGCCTTTACTATTTCGGCCCCTTTGTTAAAGGTGCAATCAAACACATTTAGTGGACCAGCAGCCAGTATGGTCCGCACATCCGGAACCTCCTTATCAGGTGCCGTTTGAAATGACAGACCATATATGTCAAGAGTTTGTCCAGCGCCCTGGCTGTCGAGGTGGATTCCGCCTCCAGGAAATGGATCGTTATAAAAGAGCATGGGCGTTCTACCGGCTGCGGCCTGTATGGTGAAGGTCGTGAATCCGGATACGACGAACTTCCCAACGTAGGTCCCGTCGTCCTCTATCTGGAGCGTGTCTGCGTCGAGTCCGGCGGCTATGGCGGCGGGGATAGTAAGAAAGGGCAGGCTCTGGTCCCCTCTGGTTCCGGTGCCATCATTCCCAGCCTTGGACACGAATACGAATGTCGACGGGAAAGCTCCAGTAGAAAATTTGGTTCGGCCTAATACCCTGGCTCCAAAAGTCCCGTCAGCTGCTCCAATCCGTAGCTGGATTGTTGGCGCGTTGCCAAATTCTGACATCAATGTCCTATCCACGGGTATGGCGTCTGCTCCTTGCAGGCGCTCCTCATAAATCCCAGAGTCCAAGCATACGCCGTAATCAAATGCCCCAGCCAACACGGAAACGGTCTTACTTATTGTCAGGAGCGGGTCTGCCCTCGTACCAGCTGCGGTGTCGTCTCCGGCCTTGGAGAAGAACTTGGCGTTGGTGTCGTCGATGAACGGAAAAGGTATTCCGGAAATTGCCACGTTTGGACTTGGGCCAATGACCGTATAAGTTCCTGATAGATAAACCGTGCGTCCCTTGACCGCGGTGCCTAGTATTTGAGGCGCGGCTCCGCCCGGGTTTGGGTCCCAAGAGGCCACGTCAGTGCTGTCGTCAATGTTCACCGCAGAAATGGATTTCCGGGCCGTGCCACCTACGTCATCGTACCGTCCGGCAATCAGAATGTATTCCTTGAATTTTCCGTTACGGGCCAGTGTTGTGTCCTGTATCTTTTCAAGCCAGAATACTTCGTCGCCTGACCCGGTCAGAGTCACGTTCGGGTCCCATACCGTGGCTTCCCCGACGTTGTCAATTTCCGCAGCTTGGTTTCGCGTGACCGGAGTGTTTCCTATAGTGTCGAAATGACCTCCCACAAAAGTTCTGGCCCCATCCAGAAAAATAGTCCGAACAATCAATGGAATTGGCCCGGTTGGATCTGGTTGCCACGTCAAGTCTTGGGCTCCGGCCCCAGCCGTGGTCGCCCTTATCAATCCTGGACTCAAACTAGCTCCAAAAATAACACTCCATCCTCCCGCTAAATAGACCAACTTAGTTGCGGCATCGTAGGCAATGTCTTCGACTCCGCCGACACAGTTTGGGTCCCAGGCGGTGACGCTGTCGTCCACTGTAGAAACTTCGCCAATTCTGTTTCTGGTCAGTCCTCCTATGTCATCTATGTTGCCCGCGATCATCAAAGTCTTTTTGTCAGGGTTCAGCTCCATGGAACTTATATCCGGGACGCCAAAAGGCTCGTCCGGTTCAGGATTCCATGTGTCATCCAACGCGCCGCCTGCTTCCATGTCAAACCGAGCCAGTCCGCCTATGTTCTTACCGTTTATTTGGGTGAGACCGTCCACCTTATTGAATCGACCACCAATGTAGATGTGGCGCCCATCGAAAACAAAGACGCGAGCAACGGCCCCAGAGGGACTCTCGAATTTGGGGGCAAAGGTGGTCGTGTCCAATTTTCCAGTGGATATTTGGAAAACCGCGTACCTTCCAAAAGGTATAAGGTCCACACCGTCAACTTCAGTCATGCTAGACACGAATAGAAAACCACTGATAATCGTACACTGCACAGCGATGGAACCTCCTGTGCCGCTGTCCGTGTCCGGAAAGTTCCCGCGGTTGGAAGTGTTTGCCCCAGGGTCGTTGCATTGGAGCGGAGGCGGGAGGAATGTCGCCACTGGATTGAACTTGACCTGTATTCCCTTCTTGGTCGCCACTAGACTCTCCTCGCTGCTTTGACACCAGTGCGTTGATCATGGCCCTGGATACTCTGGGCGAACTGTCGGGCCGCTGTCTGGGCGAACCGTCCACTGTTCAGATCCTGTTCCCTGGTGATGCCTGGGAAGCTGAAAGCAAAAGATGCACCTCGAAGATCCAGGCCACCCGTGAATCCTTTTAGTTTGTCCAAAGGTATAACCAATTCTGGCCCCGCCTCACCAACGATGGCGTTTGTAGGTCCGGTCACAAGTCCACCTCTAGCTAGTTTTATAGCACTCGCCAGGCCAAGAATAACACCACCCACTGCTGTCAGTTTTGCGGCACCGGCAAATAGTCCAGGGGCAGCAACTGCCGTGACGATTCCAAGGGAGGCCGCGATCGCTTCAGCAAGCTTGGCTGCACCCAGTTGGATTAGTCCCTTACCTATGGCCTCCAATAAGAACTTCAACATGGATTTAGCCAATCGTGCAAAGGCTTCTCCTATATCGAAAGTCCCATCAATCATTTGCTGAGTCCAAAGACTAAAATTTTCAGCGAATACGTTTGTGGCTCCGGTAGCAAACTCTTGAATAGCATCGAATGTTGACTGAGCTTTTTCTTTCACCAAGGCCTGCTGATCCTTTACGCGCTGTACGAACTCATCGTTGGTCTCGCCAGCTTTTTGGACAAACTCCTCAGTGATTGCAGACAGTCGTGTCGTGAGGGCCTGCATGGTAGTGACGGTGACCCTGGCCTTTTCCTTGAAAAAATCAATTTCAGATTTGCCTATTTGCTTCAATCGATTCGTGGCCTCGATCGCAGCCTCTACACGTTCACGTACACCACTCTTAGTGGACTTGGTCTGTTTATCTTCCTTGTCCGCCCATATATCAACGATCTCATCATCGAATGCATTCTCTCTGGCAATCTCATCGATCCTGAATTGTCGCCAAGCACCCTCTGAATCCTTGAGGAAATTATCAAAAGCTTTTTTGGGGTTCTTCCACCCGTTGGCGAGGCCCTTGAAGAACGATCCCAGGGTGCTTATAGCCAGTGTGATCGCGTTGACGGCTGCAATAAATATATTGGCGAGGACGACACCAACGGTCTCACCGAGCCGTATAAGGTTCTCGATGATAGTAATCAGGCCCCCGGAGGCTGTCGCGGCCTTGCCCACGAGGGTGACAAACTTCTGCCACCTCGGTAGGAATACTTTTCCAAGTTCTAATCCAGCATTTTCTATGGAAGCATTCATCCTGGCCTGGGCATCTCCGGCCAGGTCCGTTGCGTCCCCGACCTGCGATATGATCTTATCCCCCGCCTTCATGGTGGCGTTGAAGAAGGCCTGCTTCTTTTGCGCTTCGGTGAGTTTGTCAGCCGTAGTTCCGAGGGAGAGAGCAAACTTTTCGTTGGCCTTTTCAGCAGAGAAAACTATGCCCAAATTATCGAGGATCATCTTAGAAGATCTTCCCAGTCCCAATACAATCGAATCAAACAGGAACTCAACACTCTCTCCGGTCGCCTTAGCCGATGCCCTGGCGATCTTAATGAGCTTAGGAATATCCTTGACGGATTCCTTCCCGAGAAGAATCATGGCTTGGTTTGTTTTCGTCATGAGCTGAAGGTCTGATATCGTGCCTCTTGAAGCCTGCCTCAATTCATTCTTGAACACATCAGCCGTTGCACCTGTTGATTCCACCATCCGATCAAAGCTGTCCGACACACCTTCGGCTTTCGCAGCCATTTCAGAAAGGTTTTTTATCCCTTTGCCCAGGGTCTTGATGCTCAGAGCTGTGGCGATGTTCTTGAATATGTCCTTGCCCACGGCTTTGAAGTCCTGGGACATCTTCTTGGTACTCTTTTCGATTTTCTTGTTGAGCTGATCCAGGGACTTTTTGACGTCCTTGATTTCCGCCCTGAGTTTGATTACGACAGCTTCTTCAGCCACTTAGCTCTCCTCTGAGGATTCGGTATTTTCTAAGTATCTGAGCGACTTACGCCTTCGATTTATTTTACTCTGCGCGTCCTGTATTTTTGCCACGTCCTCCGCAGTTCCCATGGCCATGGCTAGACGCAGCACACCAGATAGCTCCTCGCCTTCCCTAAGTTTGATGACCTGTCCAGCAGTAAGCATCGCCTGCAGACTCTTTTGGACGTCCTTTGGCTTTTCGGCGTGGAAAATAGTGAGCAAACGTAGATCCCTTCGTGCGGTGTACTTAGCTGAATATTCGAGCAAGAACGTCGCTTGCCGAGGGGTGACGTTATCCCAGATGTAATCGGTGCTTGGATACGGATACTCAATGAAAAGCCCTGCGACGACATCATCGTAGGGAATAAGACTCTTACCTAATCGCTCGCTGGTGCTTCCTCTGGACTCTCCGGTGAGATCTGCAGCGATGGAAACAGGATGTCCACTTTTTTTTTGAAAGCGTCCACAAAATTGTTCACGCGAACGATCGCTGTGATCAATTCCAGGAGTTCCGTGGCCGTTCCTTCCTTCACTTGATTCGGATCCATGTCAGTAGCCAAGGACAAGATTTCGCCTAGAGTCTGTGGTGCCTGTTTCATAAGACCCGCGACAGCCTTCACGATTTGCAGAGGTTCCATGTCTTCTATTTTCCCAAAGACCTCTGCCAGGCTTTCAACTTTCTCTACGATGTTAGCGAGTTCCTCAAACTGACCAAGGGTCAGCTCTTTGACAAGAACCTCCTTGTCAGCGAACCAGACCTTCTCGGTCTTGCGCCTTGTCTTTGGTCCCTCAGTCACTCTTAGGCTGTGGTGAAGTCTGAATCGAAGAACGGAAGAGCGACCCCGTTCTTATCCTTCAAGTTCTGCAGCATGAAGGTATAAGTCTTGCCTGCACTTAGATCCGCGTCTGGATTGAAAGTGATCGTGCTCGCTGCCCCTGCATTTACAAAGGTGACTGCACCAACGATTTCGACCTCTGCACCTCCGAGGTCTTCGATAAGTTTGACGTTCTGAGCATTGATCAGGTTTCCGTCCATGTCTTCGCTCAGTGTGGCCACGACACTGACTCCGACCGCTTCAGCGCCAGCACCATCGACTGGGCTTACAGCTGATACAAAAGGCGCTGTCACATCGGCTGTGGCCGAGTCGTCTCCGAAGGAGAACTCAAAGTCTCCATCGTTTCCGCCGGCCTCGTTCGCCAGGACCATGAACTTACAAGTCCATTTATTGAAGTCCTCGCCACTATTGGTGATTTCAAAATCACCAACAGGAATAACCCTGAAAAATGTCAGGTCATATTTTGGTGACTGGACTGAGATAAAAGGTTTGAGTGTCATGGTTACTGCAGGTATTTCCTTGCCGGCGATCTGGCCGAAGGTAAGCTTCTCTTTTCCGGCTTCAGAAACACGAGTGGCACCAGGCAATACTTCGGCCAGGGCGACCATATCGGTTTGATCAAGAACAAATTCCACGGAGATCTCGCGTCCGTTGAGCCAACCCTTCACAGGGGTCTGACCAAACTTTCCTGTCTTGGCGGTGACTACATTTTGGGGGATCGTGGTCTTGACACCATTCTCATCGGTGTGGCCTACGTTGACTCCATTGACCACGATTGCAACCGCTCCAAATAATTGGATTTGACTTACGTCTTCCATGATTCCCCCTTGGTTCTAACCTTGACTGATCGTTCCGACGTTGCCGCTAAGATCTGCTATCGCTTCAAACTCGAAATCTTGGATCAGGAAACTCTCAGTCGTGGATGGTAGTGAGAATGCGTCCGCCACACACTTATTTAGGATCCATGTCACTTGGCGATTATTGTAACGCCCTTGGAGGATTATTTCAAAGGATGCAGATAGGTCTTTGAACTGATTTGCGACCGTGACGATCTCCCCTCCAGAGATGTCATATACGAAGCTTATAGACACTTCCTTGGTGGTATCCAGAAGGTTGAAGGTGTAGACCCCTGCTGCCACAGAATATTCTCCTGCCGAAGGTGTGGCCGGAACCCTTTTTAGGACAGTCCCATCGTCTGTGAAGCAAACCCCAAGGTCGCTCTCCCAGGTACCACTCTGCGGAACGGTCGGTGTTATTTGGAATGGGCTTCCAGGGACAGCAGATCGACCGTTGTTCAAAACGAGTCGCGCACCTGCGGCAGCCTGGTTAGGAAAATAAAGCTGGTTGATCGCCCTCGAGCTGAATGCACCGAGCTGGGCACTTCCACGAATAGTCTTATCCCCTGTCGCAGCGTTCACCTTGTATTGAAGCTGTGTCCCTGGGAAGTTTAGGTCCATATCGATATCCAATTCGATGCCTTTGAGATTACCCAGGCGAATAGGAGTGGTGTCGGCTTGAGGTACTCGCTGGCCATCTATGAGTGGTCGGGCCCAGAGGGATCCGCTATCAAACCAAAACTGTCCCTTGCCTACGTTGTTGTCCTGATTCCATAAGATCTTGACGGGGATCACGGCCACAGCTTGTTCTTGAAGGGTGCCTTCGCTAATCTCCGTGTCGCCTTCTATCCAAGCGTGGCTTACTTTACCCCCGAGCTCTTGGAATAAGGTAACCGGATCCGGTGCCAACACGGCATCGATTTTGTCCATGAGGTTGTTGAGCTTCGTGGCATGAACGACATCGATCTTCTGGCCGGTGTTGGTGTAGATATACAAATCATAAAGGGAGGTCTTCAGCCGCGGACTTCCCTTGTCCTGGGAGGTTGCCTCGTTTGTCTTGCTGATAAATAACGCAGGCTGGTCGACCGGAGCAACATCAGCAAAGGCCTTGAGAGTCCGGCTGAATGTTTTCACATCGCCATCGGTCTGCAGCTTTTGAAGTTTGTCGAACAGCGCGATATCTATTTCTTCTCTAGTGATCGCCATTAGACACCCCTCGGATTGACCGCGGCTTCAACGAGTGCGGCCTTCACCATGCGTCTGTAGCTTGATCTGAAAAACCTAAGAGTGGGCTTCATGAACGCCCTCTTTGGAAAAGTAGCCAGGTGGGCCCTCACAAGGATCCTTTTGGTCTCACCCAGGGGATTGCCGAAGGCTTGAGTAATATTGCGCCAGTGGGAAGGTATAAGGAACGTTCCGCCGAACTCGTGGACAAAGCCATAGGCTGCGTTCTTACCTATGAACACACGACCCTCGATGGTTCCCTTTTCTGGATCCACGGTCATCTTCCTACTGATCGACCGGCTAAGGTTTCCTGTGCGTCGGCTCAAGGTACGACCGGACAAATGCCTCATGCGAATGTGGGTCTGCATACGAATTGTCATCTTGTCGGTGCCTATAAATAAAAGGTCTTGAAGCCGTGGGCTTATTTCAGCGATGCGCTTCATAGCCGTGATTTTACCGACGATCGTCGCGGTGAGTTTCATCTAGGGAACAGGAACTTTGCTTCTGAACCTCTCTACGTCGTCGAGTACCCCAGGGGCCCAGTCCTCAGTAATGAATCCGACAGTTTGATCAGGGCCCAGGGTTTCGTTCTTGACACCAACGCGATCACGCTGGCGATATTCATAGGAAACCTGTTTCAAATGAGCCAGCCTGAGAACCCCGGGGGCAGTAACCACGCCTCCGGTATAACTTACGTTGATGTTCTGGTTTCCTCTTTCAAATCTGCGGACAGAGCCAAGCCTACCCTCGAAGGTCCCGTTGAGGTAAAGCTCGTTTTCATCGAATAGAAAACCGTTGGTGAGTGAATTGCTGGCCTGCGGTATAAGCTGCTCGTTGATCTTGAGCTCCGATACGGCAATGATGGGTCCGTTTCTAAGCCATAGCCTGGCCTGACCATTGCCGTTATAAGTCTCAACGAAGGCAGCACTAAAAAGCTTCTTTTCGATTTTGAAGAGCATCTTATCATCGACCCCAGTGGCGATGACATCAATGATTACGTCATCATCGCCACTGGTGATCTTTAGATAAGACTTAATTTCTTCAGTCGTGTTGAACAGAGACAAAAGTTATTCTACCTTTGTGGCTCTCTGTGGTTCGACACCGTGGCCGGCAGCTTCCTTGAACTGCGGCTCGGTCAGCATCCAAATTCCATCTTCGTCAGGTTCGACTTGGATACCGCACAACACCATCGAAGAGTAGCCAGGATCGTTGCCAAATTCATAGGCAAACTTCACGTTTGCAGCTTTCTTGGCTTCGTTCTGCTTCTTGCGTTCTACAGCAGCGCCCTTGGTCAGCACTTGAGATGCTTCCAAAGCCTTCTCGCAAACGTCCAGCTTGTCTAAGGCCTCATCGCGTTCCTTTGTGAGAGTGGCGTTGGCCTCTTTCAAGTCTTTGACCTCTGCGATGACTTCACCGGCCTCTGCTAGGTCTTTCCCTGCAGCATCGTTGTTTTCCTGCAGAGTCTTGATCTGACCCTGGAACTCTGTGATAGAACTCTCGGCGAGCGTCAATTTGTCACGAAGAACTACAACTTCGTCACCGGAAGACTTCAGATGTCCCTCCAGCACAACGACCCGTCCCTGCGTTTCGTCGAGTTGCTTTGCTAAACCTGCAATTTGATCCTTGGCCTCATCTAAGTCCTTGGGATCCGATAACGCTTTCTTTTCAGCCATGTTTCTCCCCTTTCAAAAACAAACCAGACGAGGACACCCCCGTCTGGCTTATTTATTTGATGCTTGGTTTCAAGACCCCTTAGAGTACGGGAGCGATGTTCACCGTGACCCCGAAAGCAAATGGGGCATAGTTCTGGTAGACCTCGTCCACGTAGATACCAAACTCGTGCTTCCTGGTCCGTCTCGACCATTCGATCTGGTAGAACTCTCTCCGCGCCTTGACCCTGTGAACGGTGTTGATGTCACGGATCTTGTAAGGGAGATCCCAGATCATATAGAGCAGCATCCCTGGTACGACGTTGGGGTGCAATCTCAGAGGCATCAGGTTTCCACCAGACATCGTGAACTTGTTCAGATAAGTTCCGACCACTGCACCAGCCGACATGCTCAGCATTGCAGGGTCACGGATGTTGGCGATGTCCATATTGAACCTGATAAACGGCGAACCTCCCGAGGCGATCACAAGCTTGGTGATGTCCACGAGCTGTTGCGCGTTCAACCAAATCTCAGCAGGTCCGAGCTGGTGGTTATCCCAGAAGCTACGGAGAGCTCTGTCGATTTCGACAATCCCACCAGCGTTGTCCGTGGTCAGTGAATTACCTACCCCAGGGACACCTGTTGGAAGAGCCTCGAAGAACGCACCCGAGTTGACGGGGGCAGGTGTTTCAGGACCTGCACCGATGATGGTGTAAATCAAACCATCCGGCAAAAGAGCGTTGGTCGAATTGTCGGCTGCAAGATTCGGATCATCAGCCTGTTGCGTCCCAGTACCAGCCGCAGTTAGCAACCTGGCTGAGTTGATGACCGTGATAGCACCGAGCAGCTGACCTGCACCAGCGGTTGGCCCCCAGAACCAAGCATAAGCAAGTGCGCCTTTGATGGTCGGCGTGCTGGCAGTCACAACGTGCGCGTTGTTGGCATCGTTGGCTGTCACCTGCGTGCTTTCTGCGCTTATTTGGCTGGAGAAACCGCCGAAGATATCAACCGAGGCATCGGCGTTTGTCCGAGTGGTCAGACCTCGAACAATCGTTGCAACCGATGACTTCCTGAATCCTTCGTGGGTCAGTGCGATAACAGAAACTTCGACTGTGGTGTTGAAAGGAATCGTGCCATCGGTCTGTGCAGAAAGATCAGCGAGAGTCGGTGCTGCAGGCTGACCCAATTGCAGGCTTGTGTTTGCCCCGAGTAGAACGTTTTCCTCTTCGATAAAGACCGAGTTGAGTAACCCGAGGACGGCCAGTTCTTTGACGTCGTCAAAGTTCTTGGCTGCATCGTCGGCTTCAAAGGTGACATCGTCTTCCAGACCGAGGCCTTTGTAAGCCGCGGTGTAGTCCTTGAGCTCAACATCAATCTTCCCACCACGATTTCCTTCAGAGACACCGGCGTCAACCAGATTCTTGTTGAACTTGGTTACGGCTTTCCAGTTCGTGGCGTTTCCACCACTGGCCATGACCCTTTGGATCCTGTTACGGAAAGGGGTGTTCTCAGGAACAAGAACCTTAGCGACGGGTTCAAGGTCAAAATGGATGAGCCCAGTGCCAACGGTCCAGGACTTACGCAAGTCCTCTTGCAAAGGATTTGAGTTTGCAGCTTTGATTTTCTCTAACGTCTCTGCAGTTATTTCCGGGTGCATATTTGCGCTCCTATTTTAGACATTCCCGACATGGCCCTTTATAACAAAAAGGCTTGCTTGGGTCGCTGCTTAGATTGACCCCTCGGACTCAAACTTCTTCACATCCTCTGCACCGTATTTCTTGCCCTCGAGGTCCTTCCTCCAGGTCCCATTCATGGTCATCTTCAAAATCGTTTTCGAGTCGCCCTTGGTCTGAGCCATGACCTGCATCTTGTAGAGATCGTCGATTTCCTTGTCACCGGAATCGGCGTTCTTACTCAGCGTCGCAGCAGGTCCGGTCTTTGGCTTGGCGACTTGCTTCTTCAAAGCTGTGTTCGAGTCCTCGGACTTTTTGAGGTCCTCTTCGACCTTCTTCAAATCGCCCTGGGCCTTGGTCAAATCCTCTTTCAGACCGTCAGCCTTTTCGATGGCATCGTCCCTCTCGAGGGAAACTTCATCGACCTTCTGAAGGGCCTCGGCGGTCTTGCCTTGTTCACTGGAGATGGACTCTTCGATCGCCTTGACGCGCTTTTCGAGATCCTCTTCACCAGCAATCTTTTCGACCTTTTTCAGCTCTTCGGCCTTGCGGAGATCTTCAGCCTCTTCGGCTTTCTTGGCCTCTTCATCCATGATCTTGCCGTTGGCCTTGATGGTCTTCACGTCAGCGCCATGTTCCTTCTCAAATTTCTTTTTGTCCTCGTCCGACAGTGTCCTGAAAACTTTGACTGCCTTTTTCTCCGCTGCTGTGAGAGCCATATTTGTCTTCTCCTCTTTAGGCTGAGCTACCAAGGTCGTGATCCGTGCCATAACGTCCTGCAAAATTTTGACCGATTCCTTCGAGAACTTCGCGCCCTTCTTTTCCAAATCATCGGCACCGGCCATCGCCGTCTTTACTTCTTCCGCAGAAAGTAACATAGAATCCTCTTCCACACCACCCAGGAGTTCCATCGAGGCCGTAATCTGAGCCGCGCTGTATTCCAAAGCTAGGTCAGCTATATGGGCGACCCCGGCCATAAACGCTTCTGTACTGCCTGCGCCTGGGTATCCTGGCAATCCTTCCTCTACCTTGACCTCTTTGGTTAGGAAGATCATGGTTCTGAGAATCCCAATCAAATCGGTGACGGTCGAGAAATTCTTCTTTAGCGCCTCGCTCTTGGCGTGCTCTGGAATCTTGGAGATCATGTCAACAAACTTCTTGAGCACTGGACCTGCGTCTACTAATTCGATTTTCATCCGGTCTCCTTCGGTCTTTTTTAGGTTTCCCGAGGTCGCTTGGATGCCTTGCCCGTCTGCAAGCTCCCAGGTATCGAACGTCCCCTTCACGCAAAGGTCCACATCGAACTGCGGAATCGAGTGAAAGTTTCCTTCGGACTCTATTTTGTCGCTGTCAAAATTGTGAGCCTTGGCCCAGGCTGCGGCTTCTACACCAGTAAAGTTTGCCTTGGGAAATAGGAGCTTCTGAATCTCAGAGTCGATTACCTTTTCCATCAATTCGTTTTCGGCGCCGTTCTTGTCGGCCTTGAAAACATCGAACACGGCCCCAGGATTGGATGGTCTGTCGACCAGGGATATCTCCGAGAGCTTCAGCTTGGTTACTTTGTTCCCGACCTTCTTGAGCTTTTTGCCACCGATCGAGAAGCCCATATATACTTCCTCGTGGACTTTTTCGAGGGCCTCTTTGTCCACCACCTTGACACCGATAAAAGGACTTCCGTCTTTCCAGATCGTGCTCTTTAGTTTGCCTGCGGCTTTGGCCTGATGCATCTCGCGGATGTTTCCGAACTTCGCATAGGCCGGCCACGCAGCTTGGATGGCCTCCTTTGTAATAATCTCGCCATCGGAATCAACCTCTTCCGTGGTGGCGAAACCAAAAACCATGTTGGGATCCGTGTTGGCTTTGTTTAGATCGAAGGGAACAAATATCCTGAAGTCTTCTTCCATTCGGAAATAATAAGCTACTGATGATTCTGCGTCAAGATTTGCTTCCAGCCCTTAGCGGAGGAGCCCCTGGGTAGACCCCATTTGTGTATATGGGTGTCAGCTTGTAGCTTTGATGAGCGTCAGCTGACCAGACGGTTTCGAGCATCAACCCTAGACCGAATATTTCCATCCTCGGCTAAAGACTGGAAGCTTTGAGAGTATAGCTTAGAAGAAGCCCTCAGACACGATGGCGACCGTGTCACACCAGCATCCGGTGTGGGCTGGATTGTGCTTGTGGCCGGATGGAAAATCAGCGTCCAGAGGGATCGCGCCAGCCTGGGCATTTTCATCGCATCCATCAGGCACGACGTGGTTTCCGCTCAAGAGCCACTGCTTGCTCTGGACTACTCCGGACAACTTCCAGGCTTCCATCCCAGTCGTTCCACTGGCGTTGGACAATTCAGTGATTGCGATCGCCCTCCCTCGTTGGGCAGAGAATGAATAGTTATCTGCCAGCCTGGTCCCAAGCTGGCCGACCGACTCACCGTTCTCGAGTGCGTTGATGATGTCCTTCCGAATAAGCTTCCTGGTTTTCGCGGTGATAGCGAACGTGGCGTTAGGGTTGTTGACGAGCTTGCCCTTGACAAATTTCTTGCCGATCATTTCTGCCGATCGCTTCTTGGCAAATTCAACAGAGGCCTGATCGACCTGGATGAGTAGATCCTTACTGGCCGAAGTACTCAGTTCCATCTGCTGAACCATCGAGGCTCCCGCGCGTTTGGCCTCGGTAAGTAGGAAGCCTTCAAGGTCTCCCTGGATGACTGCCCATCCGTCGAAGTCCAGGTCGGCAATCATCTGGTCGGCTGCGGCTACGTTGCCATCAGCCTTCTCTAGTTTTGCGGTTGCTACCTCGGGAAAATTGGGTGCCAGTTGTGCGGTGATCACAGCCGCCTGGCCTATAAGGAACTCTGCTAGAAAAGACTCCACTGCTTTGATATCAAGGTCAGTCGTCGGATCAAAGTTTAGGGTCAGGATTTTTTTTTTAGCTTGTTTCTCCAGGTTCTCGAAGGGTGACGGTGCACTTCCAGATAGGGAAGGCGAGGCGTTCAAGGGTTGAGCCTGTTCACCACCGCCCTGGGCAGCAGCCAAGTCTTCGATTGCATAAATGTTTGGACCCAACACCATCACCGCACCCATGCCGAGCTTACTTTGGCCACGTTCCTTGCGAGCGTCATCAACGCTCTTCATGCCGTTTCGTATTTCAGTCTGGTCGGCGATGGCTCTCTTCTGCCGATCGACAACCGGCTTGTCCATCCACTCCCACTCGAGGTGAGGCTTGTTCATGTAGAGGGGACTCTGAAGAATCATATCCATATAAGCCTTGAACCATTTCTTGATGGACTCCAAAGCTTCGTCCTCTTCGCCCTTGGAAACTTCCTGCGTGCTGCGGTTGACCGTCTTTATAAATCCAGCAGGCGAAAGGCCCAGGGCAAACATGACCACTCGGGCTAACCACTCATCGAACTCATCCTTTAGAATCCTTTCCTTGGGATTATGAAAAGTCGTGCCGCCTGCGACGATCTGCAACTTCCTACGCTCGGCAGTATTGCCCTCGTGCATGGCGTCCCAGAACTTCTTGAACTCTTTTAGATCCGAAGTGGTCCACTCTTTTGGAGCGATCATCCACTCGTCAACCTCTGTCCCCTCGGTGTAGAACTCCAACTTGTGGAGCTCCCTTCGCAGGGCCTGGTTGACGATCATTTCTATTTGTTCAACAACGCTGTAGCCGTAAAGCTTATTGCTCCGGAGATTCTTGGCCATGTAAAGCAGGTCACGGAGTTTCAGGTCGTTGGCAGGCAGGCCTTTTAGAACTTGCTGGTATGCGACGTCGTCCTTGCCGGTCGGGGTTCGACCGAAGTCGTCAATCGCTTTCCATATCGTGGCCCCATCCACGACATCGAGGTCGACTATTTCTCCGCGCCCGTCCTCCTGAATAAGTCGGCGAGGTTCGATGCAGGCAGCATCGATGACAAACATATCTTCCAGAAGTTTTCCCTGCCAAGTTTCAAATGGGAGGATGCCGTCTGGATACTTGAAGACGGCCTTGGCTGCCGCTGCATCAGGGCTGTCACCCTCTTCCTCGAAGCTGTTGTCCTTGATATTGAAACTCATCCGTTTCATTTGGTCTTTCCGGCGTTCAATACCGACTCGAAGAAGGGGAAGCTCCTCTGCCATGGCACGAAGCAATGCGAAGTTCTCGCGGAGTGCACCGCGGCCTCTGTCAGAATTGAATCCCATGTTGATCCCAACGGGAAAATCCCAAACGCGACCCTTGGTCTCTGGTGCGACAGCTTTTTGTGGTTGGCCTGGTGAGTAGAAACCGCCAGGCTTGACGCCGGAGATCAGAAGCTTCATGGCATCTCCGACCATGGAAACCGAATCGAAAAATCTTGTGGTGAGTAGGTCCTTATTGATCGGGGTCATCTTGTCGTCTTTACCTGCTCTAAGTGCCATTCGACCCCTTCTTCTTTTGCCGCATCATTTCCTCGTACTCTTCGCGCAGTGCTTCAATCACGGCTGTGTTATTACCCCTTGTCACCTTGGCAAACCAGCCACTGTTTGAGTCGACATCATCATCGTGGTCCCCAAAGGGAAAGGCTGCGTGCTGATCGAGAAACATTTCGTTCCAAGGGCCTGACAAAATATGAAAGTGGCCTGCCTGTGCGATCGATGCGACTGGCGCTGCCCTCGTAGGTTTGTCAACGTGCTTCGGGTCACCGTGGAAATTATAACCCGCCAAAAGTTTAGCATAGGTATCTATGGTGGTTACGCCAGATGCACCAGGCTCTTGCTCCATCCAGATCGCGACCTCGGGTCCATCCATCTCTGCGGTCTTGAGAATAAAGTTCTGGTTCTCCCCTGGGGTTCCTCGCATCCTCCGCACTGATCGATTGTAGTAATCGTCCTTATTTCTTCCACCAAGGGAACCAGATGTCCAGTCGGGATCGTTCTTCGTGGTCTTGGGCGTGGCAGCCAGGTCCCAGTATCGAATCCATTTCATACCAGGAGGCACAGCGTTGACGACCTTGAACCAGTTGGGGTCGAACATCGTGCCGTCCTGCTTTGCATCCCAGTCTCCGTTCAAGATTCTGGCTCGTTGTAATTTTGTAAGGTGGGCTATCGTTCCCAGATAGGCATTGATATCGATCGCAGGGTTGTCCGCGAGTCGGGCTTTTATAAATATTCGATCGTTCCGGCCTTTTCCTTTGACCAGGTGCCTATGTACCCAGTCGTGGCCGATGCCCCCAGGGTTACTGGCCGACCGCATCTTCAGTGGAATCGTGGATCCCTGCAGGCGTCTAAGCCTGCCGAACAGAAAACTATATTGCTCGAAGGTGAAGTGGGTGAGCTCATCAAACCCTACATACTGGAACTCAGCCGAGGCATAACGCTCTTGATCCTTTTCTGAGTCTAAATATCCGAATGTGAGAGTCGCGCCACTGGGAAATGTCCACTGGTGATCGATAGTTGAATAAAAGGCGTCTGTGTTGGAAAGCCATTTCTTCGATCGGCTTATCAGGGCCCCTGGTAGTTTCAGGTCGGCGAGACTCTTCCTGACGATCAAGGAGTGAAAGTCTGGGCGATCAACGTATTGAAGCGCACCCATGAGTAGGGCATCGCTCTTGCCTCCGCCTCCGGCCCCCCCGTAAAAAGCCTCGGGGCAATTCAGGCTGAGAAACACAGCCTGCTTGGGGAACGGCTTATAGGGGATGTATTCGGTGAGTTTAGGAGTTACCAGACTCGCTAGGGTCGGTTCCGCCCTCACGCGCCTCGTCCAATATGCTAAGTCCTTCGGCAATCTCGACCTCTTCAGGTTTTTTATGAGTAGCCCCTACCCAGAGGGGCTTGTTTGGATTTCCCTCTTGGATCTGGCGATCTGCCCAGCCTCCAACGTTCTTCAAATAAAAAATCATCGCAGCGATCTTACCCTGCTTGTCGTCCCCGAGTGCAGTCTGGAAGAGTTCATTGGCGACCTGGGCCACAGCTAAATCGCGGCCCTTTTTTATACGCTCTCGAATCTCTGGAAACTCTTCATACTTTTTGGCCATGGTGGAATACCCGATGTTGATGTAGGTGGCTATCTGCTGTTTATTCAGCCCTCTAGCTGCTGCGTTCTCGATCCGCATCAAATCCTCTTCGCTTGGAGACCAAATCGGACGTCCCATCGCTTTGGAAAGCTCAAACCCATGTGGCTTGATGCAGTGGTTGATGAAAAGTTCCCAGAGCCAATCCATGGGATGTCGCGCTTTCCTATCCAGGGAGGAGCTCCCAGTCCAAGTCTATGTCCTGCCTTCGAGGGGGAACACGACCCAGGGCCATGAAGCTGTGGCGGATCCTGCTGTAACCAAAATCGTCCACGATATCGGAGAGAGTCATCAGCTCCTTACACCGGTCACACACGAGGGCAAATACCTTGAGCTGATTCGGGGCCCCATCGTAATTAGGATAGAATCTTCCGTCTGGCCAGCAGTTCATTATTGGTACCCATTTGCCATCGTTCTCACATCTATTTCCGTCTGGGGCCAATCGATCGCAGGAATTGTCAGTGGTGGGCTGGATCACATTTGTATTCTAACCACGTATTCCATTCAGCCTCAAGAGCGCAGCTTTATTGAGCCAGAGCACTTCGACCCTCTCCGTAGCCTTGAAAGCAAAAGACTTGCGCTCATAGGTTGTCCAGGTCGAATAGAGCCTGTCGTAAAACTTGCTCGGGTAACCGCTAAGGACCACCATACCCTTCAATCCGTTCAGAAAGACGGCAAGGTTCTGATGGTCAAGGGCAAACATCTCGTGAGTGTAATTGTGCCGATTGCTGCTGGTGTAGCTCCTGGTCCCATGCAGGTATGGGGGATCCACGTAATGGAGAGTGTCCGGACTATCGTGTTGGGCCATTATTTTCAAAGCGTCCCTGTTTTCTATAACCACACCTCTCAGCCTTTTTATAGCCGCGGACAACGCGCCTGGATAGTTCGCCCAATCGTGGGCTGGCGTTGTTCTGGATCCATGGGAGCCAGGCCGGAATCCGCTGCTCGACCTCCTGTTATGAGCATCAGAAGCGAATCCCTGGTAAGAACGGACGACGAGCCTTCTGGCCCCTTCAACAGGATCTGGGGAGAGCTCGTAAGATTTCTCGAACTCTTCCCTCGAAAAAGGAGTCAGATAAAGTAATCGCCGGAGTTCAGCGCTCTGCGTGCGGTTTTGAAGTACTCGGAATAAATTCACGACTTCACCTTCGATGTCATTCCACACCTCAGAATGGGACCTTTTCTTTTTCAAAAGGACGGATCCGGCCCCCCCGAAGGACTCCGTGTAAATCTTGTGTGGTGGAAAATGTTTGATCACCCAGGAGGATAGGACCCATTTGCCTCCGAACCATCTAAGGACTGGCCGGAAGGGTTTGTCGTAATTACGTCCAGCCAGGATGCTTATTTAGACTCCTCCGGCTTCTACCATTTGCCACACACCTGGGGAGTCGCCATTGAATTGGGTAATACAATAGTCCAAGACGAATATCCTCTTCCCAAGGATAGAAATCAAATCTATTTTAGTTGGACGATCCAGCCATGGGGCCTGCTCAACAAATTCTCGGTTCAGATTTGGAGGGGGACTAGGACTCGGCCAAATAAAAGTGTCGTACCTGCCTTTGACACCACGCATGATAACTACACAGCAGTGGACAGATCTTGCAGTTTTACGCCTTTCGAGCATACGACGTATATCTCGATTCAATCTATGAGACAAATGATGGACCTCCCATGGACCGTATTTCACGGTCGGCTCCCCGCCACGGGTTCCATGTCTACGCAAAGAGCGATCGTCTTGTTGCAGGTTTGCAAATCCATCTCACCGATGTGGGCTTCCTCAATACCAAGGCAATCGGAGAGCCAAGAGTAAGCCTTCCGTCTGGTCTTGAATACGCCACGTTTCCAAATGCGGTCGAAGGCTTTGTGTGCAGCCTGGCGTGCTGACCTAGTGATCGAGTCTGCCGGTATCCCCCTGGGCTCTCCCCACGGATGGGCCCCATGAGTCCCACGGCAATTTGGAGATTTGCTACAACGGTAATAGAGCCCGAACCTCGAGACGCTAAGAATCATAGGGGATCGGCATTCGCCACACGGTAGGTGTTCCACTTTCCCAGGGGCATCGTCCACGGTGTAGTGGGGCTTTCCGGCTTTCAACCAGGGCTCGTATCCTTTGGCCTTCATATCAGCCCCCCACGAGTCGCCAAAGTAAAAAACGCATACGCTGCCTCCAGTGGGACAACGCCGTTACCACAGGCTCGGACTCGGTCCACCCGATAGGCCATCCCATCAGCATCTCGTCGAAGCGCGGGTTCAGGACCTCCCTCTCGGATCCACTCTTCCCAAGCTGAGAAGTCTTTTGGACCTGGCGGGAAAGTTGGAAGGCTCCCATTCCATGGGGCTCGGGGCCGTCCGATCTCCAATCCCTCCCCTGGGGTGTTGCCCATTTCTCTGACTCCCTGGCCAGGCCTGGAGATCTCCTTTGATCCCGAAAGGGCCCTCCGCTTATCGAGTCGTGGCTTGTCGGTGTCGCCCAAGTCTTCACCACATGGGACAGAGCTGGGCTTTTCCTTTTTGACTCCGCTTTGTCCCCCGAGGCCCGGCTGTCTCTGCCCTTGGGTGTCGGCCACGCTTCGGCTTGGGCCATCAGCCCCGAAAAGGTGTGCAAGCCCCTGTCCCCCGTTCTCTTGACGAAGGTTCCAGACTTTTCGCCTGTTTCCGTTGCCCTGGGAGTAAGCCACCGCATGAGCGAGGATAAAAATACGTTCTCTCTTATGGCTGGCCCCCACTTCACTCGCTGTGAAACAGCCGACCTCCGCATCGAAACCTGCTTCGGCCAGGGCCCCAAGAATCTCTCCAAGTCCTTTATCAATGAGACCTGGGACGTTTTCCAAAAACACGAATCGCGGTCCCACGTCGCAAACGATTCTATCGATGAGGGGCCAGAGCCAACGCTCGTCATCGAGTCCTTTTTTGCTTCCTGCTGTGCTGAAGGGCTGACAGGGGAATCCGGCAGAGATGATATCCACCTTTCCGCGATACGATTTGCCAGGGAAGGTTTCAAGATCGTCCCAGATAGGCGCCTGATCCAAGGACGAATCTTCCATCCTCGCCACGAGAGTGGACGCCGGAAAGGTTTCCCGCTCACAATAACCCACGGTTCGGTAATCACTTCCGAGTGCGAGTCCGATTCCGAGCTCAAGCCCTCCAACCCCGGCACATAGAGCCAGCCCATTCAACCCTGTCCCTCTGCGGTCTTTTTGATTTCCATAATCATCTGGCCTGCGATGACAGGCGTCTGACTCTGAATCGTTATGCCCAGGCCAGCCGCGGAATAGAAAGCTCTCCGGAGCTCAATGATCATGTCGGGAGGAAGGCTCGACGCGTCCTCGTAGATATTTGTGAGGTAATTTTTGAACTCCTTCTCGATCATCACTGTGGCCCTTCCTTCGGGGCCGGGGTGAGGGCGTCTAATTTGGATCTAAGAGAATCGAGGCGGTCACTAACATTTAACGTTCTTCCCTGGATTTTGTAGAGCTTTGCCCTTATTTGATCTGCCTTTTGCAGAGCCTCTTGCACCGGGGCTTGTGTATAACCGTATGCGCTATCTCCTGGTGTTTTGCGTTGAGTTACGAACACCAAGAGAGCATCTTGCAGGTCATCATAAGAATTTGCGTATTCTTCCAGCGCCGCCATCCGACGTGAGTCTTGAGCTACTCGCTTTTCGTCGCGCTCTAGGGCTTCGGACGAAAATCGTTTCAGCATTTTGACTTCGATATGGTCCACAATCATTTGCATCGGAGCATGAGTTCCTGTTTTCCATGCTTCGGATACTCTTTTGAGAGCCTTCCAGCATTCGAGAGGCGTAGGCGGTCCTTCCTTCGTGTACGCCTCGCACGTACAAAAAGACTTCGTGGCATCATCCACCCAGCCACATGACCCCAGTCCGTATTTCGTGTCCTTCGCTGGCCCAGATCCTGCCCATTCCAGGCAATGTGCTTCAGCTTCATGACCGCAAACACACTTATCCATTTGGGCCGCGTCTGTCGGTGTCGGGGTCATGGATTCACCAAAGCTCCTAGACGGGAAAGCCGGCTAAGAACTATTTTTGACAACTTCATAGCGATGGGAACGCCAGCACCAATTTGATTTTTCCACTGCCAGTTTGTGCCGCCAAGCTGCTTGTGGATGGTTTTTGCTAGTTTGCTCACCAATTTCAATTTGTCCTCCTTCGCCCCCTTCTCCTTCCAGTATCGGTAGACGATTGGATAAGGACTAGACTTCAAAGCCAGAGTCAGAGCCCTTGGGTCGCCTGTCTTCAAGAGACGTTTGAGCTCTTTGATTATCTTCCGGTCGATCCTGGCTGTGAACTTTAGGCTCGGCACCTTGTCCATTGCCATCAGCGTGGGTACATATCGTTGACAGCGCGAACCATGCAATCCAGGCAGGCAATGCCGGTCGCCAAAATAACAAACCGGACATAGACTCCGTTCTCAGTGTGGGAGCACCGGAGGTTTGGCAATTCCTGCCCAACCTTTTTCTCGATCGGCTCTCTGAACTTAGGGACAAGATTTCTGGGGATCCCAACGACGTCCCCTTTGACCATGTCCTTCCATTGCTGAGTGGTCCACTTCCCTCCCTTGGCCTGGCCAAGTGCCTTGGTCGGAAGGTCTCGTCCACGGGCGTCGACCAGGCCAGCCTTTTGCAACCGCTTTCTGGCTAGGTCATCCATAAACTTTTTTCTCCTCCCCCTTGCGTACCTGAGCCACGGCCACAGCGACTGGCTCTAAGTAATCCGAGACCTTCTCGGTCGAGGAAATAAATTCACTCCAGTGATCCGATATCCGGACCAGGGCAGCACCGCGTACTGCGTTCTGTGCTAAGGCATCGTTCTGGACAGTTACGACTTTTGCAAAAGCCCGAGCCATGTCTGCCATCCCAGGGACGACAGTTCCCTTGCTGGTCGCAAGTTCATCAGCCCAATTATTCAAGAACCCTGGAATGTCTCGTCTCGCTTCTCCCATGTCGCTCATTATTAGATCCTCCTGTGTTTGCATTTTTGGCAAGGTTTCAATCCCCCCTCACCATTGGGGACAATCCCTCGGCCGTTACAAGCCGAGCATTCTTTTCGACCGATCATCTGAAGCTTTCGATCCATAATCTTGGCGACTCGTGACCGCTTGGCCTGGTCGGCGAAAATATCCGTGTAGGTTTGGGGCTCAGGTATTTCCAAAAAAACCACCAATCTTCTCAACGATCCCGCCAGCTCGGACAGCCTTTTGACCAGTCATCTCTTCCCATCGTTTGACCGCCACGTCCACAAATATAGGTTCAATCTCGAGGGCGTAACACTTTCGTCCCATGCTCTCGCAGGCCACGATTGAAGTTCCGGATCCAGAGAAACATTCCAGGACTATGTTTCCTGTCTTGGTGTGATTTTCGATCGATCGTTCATACAGAGAGACAGGCTTCATCGTGGGATGCAAATCGTTTATGTGTGGTTGTTCGCAATCCCACACACTTGGCTCGTTTGTCCGTCCATACCATGATGGGCTCTTGCCTTTTTTGTGGCAGTAAAATAAAGGCTCAAATCTGGATTTGTATTGGCGCCCGAGAGCTCCGTAGTGGGCTTTGAGTTTATTCCATATGATCAAGGCTCTCATTTGCCATCCAGATCCTTGAAGAGCGGAAGTCAGCTCCGCAATCATCCCCTCGATAAACCAAATGTGTAGGGCAGCGTTCTGAGTTGAATAGATGTGAGCGACAGACAGAAACTTTGTTAGGAACTCCCGATGAGCCTCTGGAGAAAATTTATCTTTGAAAGTGTCCTCCCTGGCTTTCTGGTTTGTTGAACCTCCTGTATATCCGACAGAGTATGGGGGATCAGCCAAGACCATGTCTGCCAGTTCTTCCCCCATTAGAAGTTTTACATTAGCGGCCGAGGTTGCATCGGCACACATGATCTTGTGATCACCAAGCTTCCAGATTTCCATTTTCTTTGTGATGGCCACCGCGGGAGGATCCGGTGGATCCGGAGCCTGTCCTCTTTTTGTCTGTCCGTATTTCTTCTCGAACATTGGCATATTGATTTCTGGGAAATGAAAAGATTTGCGGACATCCTCCATGGATACTTTGGCTTGAACCATAAAGTCGTGTAGGCCTTCGGCGCTCGTCTTTCCGTAAGAGCTCCCCAGCGCCAGGACCAGCTTCATAGCTTCGGCCAGGCTTGCGGCTTCGATCCATGACACCGGCAATGGAGGGCAAGTAAATCCCTCGTCGTTCACCATCTTTTTCACGGCCGTCAGCCTCTGGTGACCGTTCAAGACGTACATAAGGTTCTGACCCTTATCATGCCAAACCGAAATCGGCTCGGCAAAACCTAACTCCAAGATCTCCTTCCGGAGCTTGGTGTAGTTTTCCTTGGTCAGGGACTTCAGGTTCCGCTGCAGGGGAGTGAGCTGTTTCCACTGCAGGGTGCTGGCCCCCTTTGATGTGATTCTTATTTCTTGACTCATTTGTGGAGTATCCAGGCCTTTAGAACACCGCCAGTAAAAGAAATAACCGCAGACCAAATCAAGCTCCATCCCAAAAACCTCACTGCATCATGTAATTCGATCGTCATTTAGATTCGCGCTCCTTTCGCCTGGCTGCTTTCCTACGTTGGGCCTTCCTCCACGATGGAGTGTGCTTTCTCAAGTCTAAGACCATCGCATTGAGCCTGGCAATTTGACGGTGCAGATTTCTAAAATGTTCCTGACCGGCTGCGTGCATACGCTCCACCGCGACGACCGCAGGATCCGGAACCCAGTCGCGCTGTCCGTTCAACCATGTTGTGAAGGTTCGGCCGCATCTGACACATCGAGTCCCGTCAGCTGGTTCGTAGCTCCAGGTGCATCGACCGCAAGGACACTTTGTTTTCATTTCACACCAACCTCCTGATCATCGGGCCTTTGAATCCCAGGTTTTCCGCAGCCTCACGCAGGCCGCGGACTAAAGACTTGGGTTTGACTTCAAAGTCACACCCAGACCCCCAGATATGATTAACACTATATAAGGGGTCCTTCTTGACCTCAGGCAAAACAGCTCTGGAAAGTCGATAACAAGACTTAGAAACGGTCATCCGAGTAGCTCCCTCGGTCGAGCCAGCCTTGGCCTGGGGGTTCAGAGTAAGCCAGGTCTGCGACTTCAAAAAACGCTGGACCCTTCTAATTTTGATGTGGTTATCCTCGGTCTGAGGCATTTTCAAAAACGTGCAGATATCTTTGGTAGAGGCGAAACCACCACCGAAAAGTCTGTTGGAACCACCTGTGATCGCGAAAGCAGCTTCGAGTACCCCACGCTCGATTCCCTGCAGTCTCTTGCATCGGAACGTGGCAATCATCCAGCCTTGTTTCTTGGTGCGGACGTAGACCATATACACTCCCTTGTGGATACCTCTTGTTCGCACCCAACACCTCGTGGTATCCTTCCGGGGTTAGGTCTGGACCACCTGACATCCTTTGTAGCCCTGACCAGGACCCAAGCCTGGCAGGGTTTTTTTACGAGACGAACAATACCTCGAAATCTAATTTGGATCAACCGAAGACCAAGAGCAGAGCCGCAATCACGTTAGCGAATGCTCTAAAAATAGAATTGAAGTTTCGCCTTTTCCTCGTCAATAGATCGAGCTCTGAATGAACCTCATCAAATAGCCAGGCACAAACATCAAAAAAAGAGGCGACAATCAAATAAGAAACGACTGCGTATTTCAGTAAGATCATCTCTTGCTCCTTATTTTATGGACTAACACTCTCCACCAATACAAAGGCTTCTGCCACCAACGGTAGAACTCAGGACCGTCGTCCATCCCGATCGCGTGGAAGTCCGAGCTCTGATATCTATCGCGGTCGTTCATCTAAATCCCGTGAGAATATGGTCGGTTTCAGAACCTGGATGACTTTCGACCAGGGAGGTTGTGATTCAAGAGCTATTTTCTTTATACGTATGAGCAAACTCTCCATGTGCTTGGCGTTTCCGGATACTAATTTGAAAGATTCAATATTGGCTTCTAGGACAGCGTTCAAGCTTTGGAGTTCGTCGTTGCGTTTTTGCAGGTGCATGCGATCTCTGATCACGTCTTTGAAGAGGCTTTCTGGTCTCCTCCCCGAAAGGACAATCTCTTCAAATATATTCGCGACACGCCGTTCCTCTTCGACTATGCGTTTTTGATCCGTGGAACTCATACGAGTTCCTTCGCCCTGTACCTGGTTTGGCAAAGAGCACACTCGGGGCCCATGCAGTCCCCGTCGACCTTTGGATTATTTTCGCAGGGCCCGAGCTTGGCTGCCCACCTGGCCAATTGCTCAAGGGCCATCAGCCTAGAATGTATTTGCTTGTTTGCGCGGTCTTGCATCTGGGCAGTCTCGATGGCAGCGTCCCACAGGATCCATATATCGCTTACCGTCCTCGCCATTTCTATAAGTTCGCGCTCGATAGTTCCGCGCCGGACTCCGGCTCTAAGCGCGATCTTGGTTATGTATTTGTGCGTCATGCCATTGATCTCAAGCATGTCCTTGTCGACCAGACTGACCTCAGTGAGCGTGAACTTTCCCAGGCTCATGGCATCTGGATTCGCAGGCTTGTAGGGTTCTGCAGGTATCAGCGAGACGGAAATATAATCGAGCTTCGTGATGACATTTCCCTTCCTTTCAAGGACTCGGCAATCGATCCCGAATACTATCTTCTCCTTTCTACGATCTGCCTCAGCAAACCATCGGATAGCAGTCTTTGAATACAATCTCATCGTGATCATCGGATACGTTTGACTCACATCGGACACACGCGTCACCCTACCCAGGACGTCTTTTTGATCGCTGTTCAAAACGACGTTTGGATTAGGATGTTTCTTGAAGGCCTCGGCCATTGCCTCTGGGGAAATATAGTCGCCGTTGTTATATGTGCCGTCTAAAAAGGCGTGTACCGTGAGCTCTTCTACTCTTACCGTCTCTGCTTCATTGTCCTCTGGCTTCGATTCAGGCGTCTTGTCGGTTTCGGATTCCATTTGAGTTTGTCCTCCCTGTATTCACTGTGCTCCCTGACATCGTGAAAGCAGTTTGAGCAGAACTGCCCTCCCCTGACCATTTTGAAATTGCTGCAGACCGGCTTCAATGTCCCGCATTCGCACGTCGGCATGCGGCCTCCGTTGAGCTCGAGTGCCCAGGCCATATCGACAGGGCACAGCTTTATATTTGTGTTCCAATCCTTGAGCTCTCGGGAGGTCCCACACCGGGCGCACTCCATCAGGTTTTGTTTCGACCGCTAAAACGACCAGCCGAGGAGCACGTTGCGAAATGGGTCACCATTGCATTCGTGTCTCTCTCGACCAGGCCGTGTGTATTTTGACGTTGGACAACTCGGTAGACCGCTGGAGTTGGATCCAGTGGGATCTTTTTCCCTTCCAGAGTCACAGCCCAGAAGATCTTCTTGCCACAGCCTTTGCACCGCGGCGTATCGTCCGGATCGGAAATTTTAGTCTTCGCCGCCACTGGCATCATCATCGGCAAATTTGACCTTGGCCTTTACTTCGGAAGCTTTCAAATAAGCTATCCGTTCACCATCCGATGTCTTGTAGGTCTCCAGCTTGTGTTCACCCATCATATTTTCGATGGCTTGCCTGGCTGCGACTTCCTGCGGGGTCAGCGCCTGGCGCCTATCCCGAACCTCTACATACCGATCGATCAGCACGTCGAGCTCCGGTATCTTCTTCTATTCTGTTCCTGGTACCTCTACCTGCTTTCCCACGTTGCCTCCTTTGTTTAGGGTTTAGAATCTAAGCTCATAAGGTTTAGAAAAAATGGCGGTGCACACGGACGCCGGTCCTTTACCGGCTATAGGTTCCGAACTCCTCAGTTTGTGGGAGCCGATCCGCGTGTACCACCAAGACATTATCTCTTCGCTCCAGCTTTCACCTTGTCGTCCTTGCCGTGGGCCTTGGCCAGGCTGGAAGGGAGCTTCATCAGCTCCGCGATGATGGCCGTGACAATATCTCCATCCAGGTTGTCTGGGGATCGGTTACCGGCCAGTCGGAAATACACCTTGTTGAAGGCGTCCCATCCGACCCTATTCTGTTCAGCGGTCAGCGCGTGTTTCGATTCCTCTTTCGGGGGAACAGGATCAGCCGGATCGTCTGGGCTTACCTGCTCTTCCGGTCCGGACGTTTCAGCTTTGGGCTCAGGGACTTCCTGGCTCGCTGGTTCCTCCTGCGTATGATTTGACAGCTTTTCTATGATGGCATCGCTGAGAGTCCGCAGATGCTGGATTGTCACCTTATTCGCAGGGACAACACCGATGGCGCGTTCCTTGAAGTCAGTCCACGACCCATCGATGGAAGGCTTCCAGGCGTCGCTGATCTGTTTGATGTTGCCGATCAAGTCAGCCCTTTCGGCCTTCTCCGCATCGATCTGCTCCTGTGTCTGGGGCAGTTCGACTGCTCCTGCAGCCTTGTCGAATGTCGGGCCAAGAAGTTTCAAAAACATCTCGGCACTAAACTCGAACTCGGTCTTGGGTAGCTTGTGAGTCCTGTCCTTGGATTGAAGGGCAAAAAAGAACTCCTCCCCTCCCTGGCGCACTTCCCTGCGAAGATGGCAAACCGTGTCGACTTCATAGGGTAAGTTGTTTTCGCAGTCTGGCTTGTCTCCCACGGCCTTAGCCATTTCGGTGTCCGAGTATTCGGTCTTTGACCTGGCTATAAGGATCACGTTCATATCGAGCTGGTGGAGGCGCCGGATCAGGAGTTTGTGTTCTCCTTTGATAAATTTCCAGTCACCGAATGCGAAAGAGAACGTGGCAGGGTCGCGGATCTTCCGCTTCGCCATGAGTACGTCTCGCCACTTTTCTTGTACCGCATCCCAGATCCAGCTCATCTGATCTAGCACCACGGTGCGAAAATCATGTTTGCCTGTTGCCAACCATTCAACGGTCGCCATCACGTCATTGAATGTGTTTGGTCGTTCTATGCCAAAATCAAATTGATCAGCATAGTGGTCCGACCCACGATCGGCATCAATCAAACAGACTCCTGGGAATTGTAAGGACAGGACCGTTTTTCCGGTCCCCGATGGCCCCCAGAGTAGGAGCTTCAGCTTTTTATCCGTCCCTTTCGCCTTAGGAAACATGGAAGGCCCTGTCCTGCTGCTTTTCCGTCAGGCCTTTGATTTCGAGCCTGGGTCGTCCAGGTTCCTCGGTGAGAAGGGCTTTGATTTCCTTCTCCACGACATCGCCCAGCTTATAAGCCTTTTTGATCCCACGCATATCAGGCTTATGCTCGGTCTTGATTCGCACCAATTCAAGGTTGGTGCCATGGGCCTCATTGATCTGTTTCGCCAGGGCGATCAGCTCGGGGCCTTTGCATCCTCGTTTTGGTGTGGAGGTCAGCTCGATCGTCTGACCGCTTGGTATGGGAAGCATCGTCTGGCCACGCTTTGCCATCCGACCGGTGAGCTCCTCTTTCACCAGGCCAAAGGTATCCATCACTGGTTTGTGGTGCGCTGCGTACCAACTCCCCAGTGCCTCATCCGTGGCTTCGAGAATCGCTTCTCGACACGGTGTGAGGTCTATTATTTCGCCGGTCCCCCATATAGGTACCAGCATTCCAGCTATTGCTTCGGACATACTGCCTCCTTTGTTTGATTACCACTTTACCTCTGGGCAAGCCCTCGGGTCAAGCGGGTCTAGCCCCTTCCCCATATTCAAAACTCACCTTGACTTTGTAGTCTCCGGCCAAATCCGATATCGGAAATATACTCTGCTGACCCTTCCGGACTGGCTTCGGTCTCGGCTCTGATTTTTGAACATGCGACAAATCGACCTGATCTTCAGAACGCCAGTTGATGGGGTACGCCTCAAGGCGGTACCTCCACTGTTTGGATCCATCCCTTAGAGCCTGGCGCGCAATCTTGAAGCCCAAACCCGACAAAGGCTTCGTCTTGTGCTCCAGCTTATTCAAGCCGACCTTCCAGTTGATCCCGATCTTCTCTTCCATGTAGGGCCCCGGGATCCATCCACCCATCTTGTTGATGCAATGGGTCTCTGCCCTGTGCTCCAACATTTCGAGCACATCACACGGCCTCTTTTTCAGCGAGACCCTATCCAAGGCCAGCCTTCCTTCTCCGGAGTTTTATAATCCGGATTTGGCCCTCTGTAAGGTAATAACACAGCTTCCCTTTTTTATTGAAACCCGCTGTTGGCTCCATGTTGGCACCCGCGGCCTTGCACAGCTTCCGTTCCTGAATAAGGATCGGCTTGCTGATACCGAGAATGATCTGGACATCCTGCAGGCTGAATCGTTTCTTCATCCATTCCTCCTTCCGTGATAATTGCCTCTTTGCTTGTTGCATGGCTCGCAGGCCAAGTCTCTGTTGTAATCCGCCTCTGCTCCCCCGAGGTCAATCGGGAGGATGTGTTCGATCGTGGCTGTCTGCATGGTCAGCTTTTTGCTGCACCATCGGCAGAGATCAGTCCTCCTAAAAAGTCTCTTTTTTATAGCGATGCGATTGGAACTCCTGTGATCCTTATTGAACACAGGCTGTCTCGGAGGGGCCTGGACTGCAGCCCTGATGACCTCACTAACATCCTCACAGGAATATTTAGCTCGTCTATTCATGCCGTTGACATAGAGCGTCTGTCGCTTCGAGTAGGGATACCAATTTACTTGAAATGTCCCTCCCTCAATCCTGAGATGGCCATGACCACAATCCCTGACCCTGACACCTTTGGACTTAGCCTCCTTTTTGAGAGCTGTCAGGATCCCATCACTCATCCAGCCCTTCTTCCTTGTAGGTGTCTCTTCAAATAATAAAACTGATCTAAGAAATCGTGCTCGGCCTGGTCGATAGTCCTGACGCGGAGTGGCCGGCGATCCGTAATAATCCCGCGCCTCCAGCCCCAGTCGAATGTTCTAAACATGAGCTGCTCGGCCTCGGTGCTGCAGGCCTTCAGATCCGCCTTCTTCACGATGGGATCCTTGGGCGAGATATTGAACTTTTCCCATACCGCAGCTTCAACGATGTCCTCAATTTCCTTGTACTCGGGTACCAGATCCTTCAGTGGCTTGGGAAGATCGATGACGTAGGCTTCCGATGCGTCGTGCATGAGTCCCTGGAACAAAATGTCCCAGTCGTCGGTCATATTTTCTAGCAAGTCCTCTACGTGGAGGCTGTGATCCGCCACGGAATAGAACCTGTTTACGTGCCCTCCAAACCTGCAAATTCGGGCGAGCGAGTATGCGATGTCCTCAATGCAAATCTCCCCGATATCAGGTTTCAAAAGGTCCACTCGGCATCCGCTGTGGGTCTGGATGTAGGTTCCCATTATTTAGGCACCTCCATCCCCGCCTCTACCATCCTTGGAGCGTAGGCTTGGGCTAATGACAAAACGACCCTCTCGGCTCCGCCTAGCGTTTCCCAATCAGCTGCATCACTACTTATTTCCTTATGCTCTTTCAGCACCGCCTTGGCACCTTCGACTAGGGCGGGGACTAAATGGGTTGAAGATGCCATAAATTCACCGTTCCCCTTTTCGACGAGGGAAAAATCCCCGTTGGCAACCTCAATCCTGCTGATGTTCCTAACATATCCATAAGCCTCCTTGGGGGCTGGATAAGTGACGCCATCCCAACATTCCTCCCGTTTTCTAACCTCATCGTCAATGTAAAAGGGTCCAAATTTATAATCCCAAGGAAACAAAAGGGGCTCCATAATTTTTTCCCCCTGCTCAACAAGGGCTTCCAGAACACGGACGGCGTGAGCCGGCTCTTTGATTTCGACGTTCATCCCTGCCTCCTTTGTCTTCGATTTAGTTTCCCACCCATCTTCGACTTGATCTCCCTGCCGGTGAAGCACTGGTCGGCGATCTCTTTTGAAGCTGCCGACCATGGACCTGCGTGCATCGCCTTCTTCCATCGTAAATCGTCCCAGTGGATCCGGATCGCGTGTTCCCTACTCCGGAGTATGACCTCTCTGAAAATTTGGCTGTTGGCTGTAACCACTCCGTAGGTGATTGACCCGTTCATTCCTACGAACTTGATTACCTGGTGTGCTTCCAATGTCTCTGGGTCTACCATGCTGCCTCCTTTGTTGGTTGCCTCATCAGTGCCGAGGAACCGCCTCGACATACCGACCCGAAGGTCGGTTTCGGCTATTCTTCTTCGGCCTCATCAAAAGGCTTCATCATGGCCAGGCCCTTAGTGGCCATCGCCAATTCACCAAGTTCCTCGATGAGCTTGAGCACTTTTGCCTTGGTTGATTTTATCCGATGAATGGCGTCGTAAATCTCATGGACTTTGATTTCGGTACCAACATCAAATGCCTTTTCATCTTTTACTCCGTAGACACTGTCGTAACCCATGACGTTCGCCAGTTCGTTCTTTTTCACTCTGACCAAAAGAACATCCTTAGACTCAACCGCTATGATCTGCATCTGTTGATCTCCTTTGTTTTATCCACAACCGAACCATACCTCTGGGCAAGCCCTCAAGACAAGCCCACAAGTAAGACCGTTGAGCCGATGTTGGCTCGGGCCCTGATTTGTGACTGGGCCCCGTCTAGAACTTGGCCACAGGCGGCTTCTAAGGGGTACTTCTTATAGACGGAGGGTTCTTATACCAGCGGTCTGAACAAGGGCGTGTTGCATACTAAGGATCGATTCTATGGGGGTCGGTACTGGGATCAGGCCCACATACACGCAAAAAAGCCCCAGACCGGAGTCCGGGGCTTTGAAGGTGCTATTTGAGAGTGGTATTACCCTTGCCGAGCGATTCCGGCGTTGGCATGCATCACTGCCTCTTCGACTTTAGTAAGAGCCGTCGACAGCGATCGCCCTGCAGGACAGGAATCAACCATCAACACCGCCAGCTCCTTCGCCTTGTCTCGAAGCTCTTGATATTTTTGGACCGTGGCCTCGTCCGGAGGAGCATGGTATGTAAAATCATCCTCTAGCCTTTTCAACATCGCATCCTTCTGTTCACCTGGTTCCATCTTGTCTCCTTTGTTTTATAACAGCTTCGTGACCTTCATGATAAGCAAAGTCACCCCAATACCTCCACCAAATCCTAGGACTGTATTTCGCATCCGAGTCGCCCTGGCCTTCCGTAAAAATTCATTTGTTTCATCGAGCTCTCTTTTCAGATCGTTAATCTTGTCCTGCTTCCGCTTCGTGGCGTTGGCATCCTCCACGATTTGAGCTTGGCGTTCAGGATCGATCTTGAGAAGTGTGATTCCGTTTTCCTTGACGGTCGTGGTCGGAATGAAAGTCTTACCTTTTTGAGGTTTGATTCGTAGCTTGATTTGGTCCGTGGCCGAAGCGATCGCCTCGGGGCCCTCTCTAATAAGCTCGTGAGTTTTCACCGTGGCTTTTTCTTCCTCGAGCTGAAACGTCAGATCGGAAACCTGCTGCCTCAGTTGAAGGTTTTCCACCTTGATCTTTTCGATCTTGGCGCATTGGACCTTCACAAAGCCA
>SDBU01001104.1_pt1 | contig 39529 bp, 58 predicted proteins | sample 2277071 | NCBI WGS metagenome assembly SDBU01 (sample SAMN10397929, study PRJNA504765) | marine sediment metagenome | isolation source: marine sediment core GS08_GC12, 126 cmbsf | place: Arctic Ocean: Gakkel Ridge, Loki's castle | collected 2008 | reverse complement strand
TATTTGTTGTATATCTTGCGTTAAAAATTTGATGTTGGATGAGTATGATGCGTAGAAAAGAAATGCGAGAAGTTGAAGTAACCTACTGTGATATTTGTGATAAGAAGTTAGAGGAATGCTATGAAGTAGCGTTCGATATGGCTGCTTAAAATAAATAAACGATAGTTATTGACGGTAACGCGTTACTATGAGAAGATGATTGCAACTTAAACGCAGAGCGAGAAAAAAATGTTTAGCCAATGCCCCTTCAATCCTAAGAAAACTTTCGAAGTCACTAATATGGGTTCCTTTACTTATAGAGTTGAGCAATTCATAGATGATGAAAAAGTGGGTGAGGTTTTAGAAACTGGATACCGAGCTAGTGAGACCGCATATATCGATGAGGACAAATTACCTCGCGAGAAAATATTAGTCACTGTTAGTGGTGGACGTAGTTCTTGCTTCATGGCTGGATGGGCTAAGAGCAATTATGACCCCGCAATTTATGATGTTCAGTTTGTCTTCGCAAACACTGGTCAGGAGATGGACGAAACTTTAGATTTCATGTGGGAAGTTGACAAGCATTTCAGCCTTAATGCTACATGGGTCGAGGCTTGTGTATGGCAAGGTCGCATAGCTTCAACCTCTGAGGTGGTTGATTATCATAGTGCTGTTCGTAGGGATAGATGGGAAGGTCCTTATCTTGATGTGGTTAAGAAGTATGGGGTCCCTAATAAGGCGTATCCTCATTGCTCAAGAGAGCTTAAGGAGAATCCGATCCACCACTACGTACAGAAAGTACTGGGGTGGGAGAAAGGAACATACGGTACTGCTATAGGCATCCGAGGCGATGAGCCAAAACGGTTGAACCGCAATAAAACTTCCCAAAACAAATTCTATCCGTTAGCTGATATGGTCCCTATGACGCAACAAATGATAAGAGATTATTGGAAATCAATGCCTTTTGATTTAGGTATCGAAGACTATCAAGGCAACTGCGCTTGGTGTTTTAAAAAGTGTGAAAAGAAGCTTTTAACCATTATGGACAGTGACCCATCTATTTTTGAATTTCCCGACATGCTCGAAAAAGAATATGGCCATGTTGGGGGTAATAAAATCAAGGGGGAGTATTCTAAATTACCTCGAACTCTGTACCGTAATTATATGACGGCTGATAAGCTAATCGATAAGTTCTTACTGCTAGATACCTTGCCAGAATTTAAGCATTAAAGAGTGATGAAATGACAGCTAAATCTAAATCAGAATTAATGAAGAAATCCAGACAGAAAAAAATAGATGCTGGATTAGTCGATTTTCGTAAATCGGTAACACCAGAACAGAAGAAGAGACTTCAAAAATTATTTGATAGTTTCTCTGATAAATAACTTAACCGGAAACTTATCATGGATAATGATACTAGAAATGAGTTTTTAAAAATGCCTTTTGGTGAATTGTTGATCTTAGCTAAAGGAAGTGATGGTGAGCCATGCGGTTGTGATTATCGTAATGATTGTGATTGTAGTGATGGTCTTGAATTGTGCCCATCAGGCGTTGAAGTGTCACCATCATTGGCTAAAGCATTTCTTTTGGAAATGCACTCTCATATTGAAGAAGTAATTTGTAAATAACTTACAAGGAAAGTTTTTAAATTAACTGGAGATATAGAAAATGATTACTTTTAACTTAGTAAAAACACGATTAACAATAGTCAGCTTAAAAAACGGTGAATATAGCACGGTTACTTGCTCTGCAGTAGATGCTTATGAACACATTAATAAATTTACTGTTTTTATATTTGAAGCTCAAAGCTAACAAACGGAATTTTTACATGAAAAAACGAGAAGAATTTGAAAAAAAATGCGCTAAATTAATAGAGAATGGACAAGAATCGCTTATTGAGTCTGATGTTTACCAGTACTCAGGTTATTTAGTTGTTATTGATGACGCTATTGCAATCGTTTGCGAAGATTACAACTATGTTAATTTGCTACCTGAATTCATTAAAACCGCGAGTGATTTTCAATTATTAATTAGGCTTTTAAATAGCACTCATCGATCAGGTGTGCTAGCTGGTAAAGAGAGTATTAAGTCAGAGTTTAGAAAATTAATACAGCCAATCGAGTAAATGGGGAAACTTTATTATGAATTTACATGATGTTGTCAAAAAAATAATCGGTGAAACAAAGCCTGTTGGCGAAACTAACGCTGACATTATAAGCTTTGAAAATCTAAAGGTTTTAACTGATTTGGTTGAAGAGTTGTTAACTGATATTGATTATATTGCAACGAATAATAAAGGCCGAGTTGAATATAGTATGCAAAGATCTGGTCAACATTGCAGTGAGTTTTTAGACAGAATAGGGATCGAACAATGCCATGAACTACATGAGAAAACCGATAATCCTGTAGACACTAAAGAAGATTGCAGCTGCAGAAAAGTGGGGCCGCTAAGAAGTGACGGCATGTATGAATGTTTAGATTGCGGCGAGTTATTGCCTTTTTAACCTTACGGGGAAACTTAACCATGATAACCATTGGTTTTTATAATTATTTGGAATACTTTTTTCTATCCCTTTTTACAGAATTTCAGGAGGTCGCGCCTGAACAGAGAGAGCCCGATCATGATCCGCCTACCCGTAATCTTGGTGGAGTGATCTACAAGGTTGAACCGCATTGGGTAAGGACAATGTATGGATAACTAAATAGATACGCGACATAGAGTAAACCCCGGGCTATTTGATTAGGCGGGGTTTTTAGGTACAAGTAACTTAACCGGAAAATTTTATGAGTAATTTAACTTTCAGTGATATCGTATTACTTTTTATGGTTTTATTAGGTAATTATTTAGCCTTTTTCAGTGAAGACCTTCATATGTATGGGATCTTTATAGTCATTCAAGCTTATCATATTCTTGCAATTGAAAAGTTAAAGCAAGAAATATCAAAACATAACGTAAATATAAGATATTGGGTGTCAGAAAAATATAAGAGGAAGGATTAGCATGAATTTAAGATATTGTTTAATGAGATCACCAAGAAAAATCGGGCACCCACAAAAAGTTATGCGAGAACTTGGTATCACTTATCAACACGCAACACCACAAAGTATGTTTGATATGTGGCAATTTTGGAATTGTGAAAATATTCCAGATGAATTGCCAGCACATATAACAGAATTTAAGCGAGATCCAATGGATATGATTGGCTACGGTTTGAGTGAAAGTGATGCTAAAAAGATAGCAAACTATAAAAGCTGTGACAAATAGGGAGTTTTTAAAATGTTAACAGTAGGCATAGCAATTGACGAGTGGAAGCTCCCAATGTTTTCAAAAGCTTTGAAAAGTAAAGGATATAATTACTCTAAGCACCCAGGTTTAACCCCGGGGGCCGTGCTGTTAAAAGCAAAAGTTAGAGAAAATGATATCGAGGGTTTTAAAATACTCCTCGAAAACGCAGAATTAAAAGCAGCTAAATGGAGAGTATAATGACTTGGATATTAACAAACTCTGGAGTAGAATTCGATCTCCAAAGCCCAACGCCGGAGATGATCAACCTTCACGATGCGCACGAGGCCTACTTGGGTGATATCACGTCACCTCTTAAAGACCTGCTCGGCCCTCAACTGGGTGAGTTAGAACGCAGTATCGACGCAGTAATCTCCAAACGCCTAAAGGTGGGTCTGATCTCTAACTCAATCATCAGTTTGTTTGACCTCCGCCACCTCAAGTATGAGAAAGAACAATTTTTGGAGAAATTTGGCAAACACTGGCCTTGCCTCTCAAGCATCCACACACTTACTGTCCCTAAAGTGTTAGCCGCATTCTATGAAGAGTCGGACTGCTTAATGCACGAAAGGCTATTCTTGACGCGTTGCGAGGAGTTGGGGGTGTGCGATGCCTAGACCCCTACGCTCGCAGGCTGGTGGTGAGTTCAAACGGCTGTTTGAAGCCTCACTCCCGAATAAACCCATTAAGACCCTCACAAGTGACAAGAACTGTCCAAATTGTGGCAACGTGCATTTGGTGCTTCTTCGGACCCACAATAAAAAGGTGTGTTGTGATTGCGACACCTGGTTCGATTGGAACTTAAACCCTGGACAGAGATCTGTTGGGTATTAAGGGGGCCTTATGATCAACCCAACCCCCGGCACTAACTCTATCCAATTTCGAGAGTTTTACTTGTACCTGACTGCACTTTGTACATTGCCGGACCGGTAGCATATAGATATTACCGTCCGACCTCCATGTATGTCCTGATAGAAAACAACTCCCCTCAAAACAGTCTAGTATCCTGGAGATCACAAACATGAAGGGGGCAAAAACCAAAAAGATAAATATTAAGCAAAAGTTAATGGAACGGTTCATTGTCAAATCTCACTATCCTGAAAGGAGGGTGCTTTGGATCGCAAACTTCATAAACGCAAGACCCGCAGATTTTCCTTTCTTTTAAAAACTCAGAAGCTTTATAGTCAGACCACTGTCTGTCCTCGGCTTCCTTGATTAACATCCAGTACGAGTCCTTATCTACGTACACGGCCAATCTTATCTCAACCAGAGGCTCGTGAAGGTTTGGGATCATGTCATTGAGACGCCGGTTCTCGTTGATGTGTTTAAGGCGTACTTGCGCAATTCATCCTGAATTTGTTTGATTAACATGATTTCTCCTTATAGACGTTATCCGTACATACATATTTATGTGAGCCTGGGCGGACGAGTTTTATGAGCTCTAAATTCAGAGGTTTGACCGCAAAGTCTTCTTCGGCTTCTAGTATCACATACCCTGGGTTGGCATAGACTTGCTCTACTAACTCAAGTTCACCGTTATTGAGGATTTGTTCGAGCGGTACGAGTCTCATGATTTCCCCTTCACTGTGACGGCAGAACCGTCTTTGTATTTAAAAGTAATTCGACCGCCGCACCCAGATTCCGACATTAAGCCGGGCGCGTTTCGGAACCTTTCGAGCTTATCCGCGGGGCGGAGGCTGGGTGTTAGTGCAACTTTCCATATGTCAACCACAATGAACTCTCCCTTAATGTAAATCCAACCGACTAGGCGCAAACTGCTCATAAAATGTAACGATGTCGTGAGGGCTCAATACCTTGGTTGGCGTAACGACCTCCAGCCGAGTAAACCCATTCTCCGAGTAGACAACAATGCGAGTGTCCTCCCCGTCGCCGCTTACCGTGACGATGTCCGTCGGCTTCATGTGGAAGATGGACTCTTTGTTCAATCGGATGAAATTCGAGCCTAATTCAATCATGGTTATCCCGCCTGTTCTTGTAAGTATGCGGGCACGGTTCCGCCCAGAAAGTTATTAGAAGCGACCGTCACATTGACGCCACTCAAATTACTGCCATCATCAAAGATGTGGCCAAAAGGACGACGGGAGAGAATGTTCACTTGCCGCCTCTTGTGCAATTGCTCCGCTGCCTCTCGCAAACAAGTGCCATGCTTCATCGCCGTGCGCTTGGTATTGCGACTCGTATAGTGACGGAATTGAAAAACGCCTTTGCGGGCGACCGTGCGGAGGATGTGGCGGCAGGCCTTCTGTATTTGGATGGCGTGCCAATCTGGTTGGGTTGGAGTGCTCATTATCTTTTACCCGTAATAAATTCTAACGCTCTAATCATAACTGATGAAACAAAAGATAGTATCTTAATTGGTATAGGAGTTTCTTTTTTAATCAGCGCCATAAGTATACAGTCACCATCATGTAAATATTTGCCTATATACCTCTTGCCCTCGATATCCCTTCCTCCAGTCAAAGTGTTATCTACGAACTTAAATCCGTCCCAGTAAACTGCGTGTCCTTGTCCTGAACCAAAATAAAACATAACAATACCTTTAGAGTACCCCATCATCTCATGGACGGTTTGAAATGATCCCCCCTCCACCAATGTGTAACCCCTTAATCCGTAACGATAAAGCGACCGCGCGCTAACCCCTAGACGCTTTCTATTAATGAGAACCTTTCTTAATCTTCTTTTGGATACTTTCCAGGGTATATCTTCAGCCATGGCATAAGCGCAAATGCAACAATCCTTGTGCTTGACTGATAGGATCCTATTTATCATCATTCGTCCCTTTAGGCATTGTGGAGTGCCTCCGCTATTCTATCCCGTAAAGTGTCGTCGTTTTCATACCATCCGATGGTCCGCAGATGTCTGACATAATGGCAATGGTCATTAGGTTTAATCTGCGAGTCCCCGTAGTATTCCCGGCTAAGTCCAAGATTGCGCGCTATAGAGTCTAAGAACTCCCCCCTCGATACGGTCGGCGCACTTTCGAACAAACACATGAATGCGATCACACAAACGAGACCGATGACCGCGCCTGCCACAAGCGCAACGAACAACAGTTCTCCTGCAACATATACGCTGGCCGAGGTCACGGCTGCTGGTGCTAAAAATACCAATGCTATTGATACCTTCATGAGTTAACCCCCTCCATATTTAGCCGACCCGTAAGATAAACCGGAAGGCAGTTGCCCAATCTTCTTTAGTATGTTAACCCTGAGCTCAGATATGCACTCTCGGGACCCTCTCGGTAATCGGTCCCGCTCTTTGAGTGATCCGCAATATGTTTGAGGTGCCGAAGGGGCGATCCCGTAACACTCCGCCCATTTAATAATGCTCCCTTGATTTGCGAGCGTGGGACGTATCGCCCTGCCGATATGTTGTAGGTAAGGTACTTGCTTATGCATCGTCAATGTCCTCCTCGTTATCTTTAAATTGGCGCGTGAGGCAGGATTCGAACCTGCATCCGTGGATTGTTGTCCGCTGCCTTTACCAGTGGGCTACTCACGCTTAAGAGTCCCACTATATTCTCTTATTGACACTGTGTCAACAGGCAGGCATAAAAAAACCGCTCAAAAGGGCGGCTTCTTCATTGTCTGCATAACACGTTACACCGACTCAACATAAAAAAACCGCTCAATTAAGGCGGTTCTTAAAATGGGGTGAAATTCACACCATCTAGACAAGGTACGTCGAATGTGCAGACCAAGTGTACCTCTACTTCAAAAACCTGTCAAATCTGCCGTAGTAAATTAACTGTGACACCCAAATTGTATTGACCAGGACGAGGAATATCCCCGCGTAAAAGGATAAGTTCTGACCAAGTGACGGATAATAGTGCAAATTCCAAACGCCCCAGAAGGTGAAAAACAAGACGTGAAGCCAGGAGACACCCGCCACCTTCTTGTCGAGATAAGCCCTCCGAACACTCAGCAATATGAAGAACCCGCCGGCCAGCTCAAACGCCGCGTTGATTAAGTCGTTGTTCATGATTTCACCTTAGTTAGGTTATCCACAGTTTCGATATGTAAGTGTCGAGTTTCCGTGCCGGCCAATTCTTCGTGACCTTTCTCATCGGCTGCGAGTTTCCATTCCATAGATTCGGAGTAACTTACTAATTCTTCTTTGGTTTCTGCTACGCACATTAGATCCATCCATTCATGGTAATCGTAGTAGCAGTCAAACAATGCATACATTTTACCCTTCCTGGTGTTTGTGTGGGCGGTCGTCTTGGACTGTTTCCCACTTCTTAAATTTTTTTACAGCCCGGCCTTTATCCCCTATTTGCAAACAGAGTCTCGCTGCCGAGTATTCGCTATGGTACTTAACAAACCACTGATCGGAGGCATATTTTCCTTCAGGTTTAAATATGATTTTACCACTTTGTCCGGACGGGTGGACGATTGTGTCACCCTCAAATAGGTCGTTCCCTTCATGATCTGGCCACGGTGCTTTATTCATGTTACTTACCCCCCCGTGATCGCCGTACACTGCCACATGAAACTCAATGCAATTCGACCCATCTTCACAAGCGAAACTGTTTATAATATCTAGAGCACATGCAATGTTGTCTAAATGCGACCTAGCTTCTGGCCATCCCGCCTTTGACCCACAAGGAGTCACAAAGAAACTTTTATAACCGTTTGTCGCCTCAAAAGTTGTATCGGTAATCTGCAAGCCAATAGCTTTTATTCTTTTATGGCAGTCTGCTAGCCGCTTGTCGTCCCAACTGGTTATGCAGATTGCTTGGTGCTCGACGTGGCTCATAGTTTACCTCTCTGTGGCGTACGTTTAATTTAAAAATGATTGTAGGGCTCACTATATTCTCTTATTTACACTGTGTCAACCGTCTTATTGCGTCCACGGTGACAAGTGATACACCCGCGCGTTGACACATAGCGCCACGCCTGGTGGCCATACTTGCAATACTGGCCGCTACGGTACGCAGTGAGCCCCATGGTGACCGCCAGGTCGCGGTCCATTACGGTGTCTGGGGCGTTCTCCATTAGCATGCGGGTTGGCTCATCCATCTTAGAGGATCGGTCACTCGGCGGATGACACCCTTGGCACTTGCCGTCGTAGGTTCGTTTAGGTGCTCGCTTCCGACAATGGACGCAAGGCTTCTTTGGTGTGTACCATTTCTCGCCATCCTTTAAAGCTTGAGCCCTGGGGGACAAAGCACGTTTACACGTCGCGCAACCTTTCCGACCGTCCAGGGATACCGAAACTAAATGCGGACCCTCAATGCAAGGTTCGGGGGTTAACACATAGTCAAGATCTAAGTCGGCCGCACCTTCTAAAGTTATTGGAAATTTGTCGGGATTGTTCTGGGCTTCACCCCATCTCGCTTTGACCATGCAGAAAACACATTCATCATTCTCAACATACAGAGCCTCGCACCCGCAATGGCACCGTGGGGAGAAAACCGGCCGTAAGTATTTGGGTAGGCCATCTCGAACAGCAACCTCTTTATCGATTGGGAAGGGACTTAAGTGTCCCCGGTGGTTTCGGTAGCGTGGCATCGGCATGTGTACTCTCCTAGGTGGCGGTGCTTTAGGTGCATTTTATGGCATACTGTAAGTGGCTGTCAACAGAATCATATAAAGTACTGAATATCCACCCCGTACCCCGAACCCACCCCAAAGGCCGGGTTACACGGGACGCCACAAACGGCGAGGGCTGTGGAGGTTTTACCCGAGCACCCCGTCAGATCAAGTTCCTCTAGGATAATTATGGAATTGTATGGCATGTATGTAAGTACGTATTTACAGTACACCATAATACTGTACATTCTATATCTACTATTTATATATTAAGGGGTGTAGGGGGTATTAAGGATAAAGGGGTGTAAAATCAACAACTTGGAGTACCCCGTCAGTACGGGGAGGCTCCGGGGTACTAAGGGTATCATGGAGCGGGGCGTTGAGAGTTGTGGTAACTGACCGGTCGATTTTATGTGAGTCTCTACGCGAGACCCCTTTGAAAGTCCGACCTTTTTGGCATAGAATAGAGAAAACTGAACGGGGCGAGATGACATGGGTGGACAAATAGGTAACAGGTCGTGGGAGGCGAGAAGCTCCCATGGACGGAAACCGATCTTCGAAAGGCCTGAGTTCCTGTGGGTGGCGGCGTGTGAATATTTTTATTGGGTGGCGGAGACCCCTCTCATCGAAGAGAAAGTTTCCCATTTCCAAGGTAAACAAGTGACTATGGAAGTCTCTAAGATGCGTGCCATGACCATCAAAGGATTGTGCCTATTCTTAGATATTAGTTACAGTTGCTGGCTGGATTACGGCAAGCGAGAGGCTTATGTGGAAATTGTCGCGCAAATATCAGACGTTATCTACGATCAGAAATTTTCCGGAGCTGCGGCAGGTATGCTGAACCCGGTTATTATCGCCCGAGACCTGGGGCTTAAGGACACCACAGCGCACGAGCTTAGTGGCCCCGATGGGACGCCATTGACGGTCACCCGCACCATTGTTGACCCATTACCCTCCGACGATGATAAATCCTAGTCTACCGGCGCCAATCACGTCGATCGTGCCGACTTTTTCGGCATCGGCAGGCCTGAACCTTCCGACCCCCAGGTGGGCTGTCCCACTCCTCGCGCCATCTAGGTACAAAGGCGCCAAGGGTGGACGTTCCTCTGGTAAGTCTCACTTCTTCGCCGAGCGCGTGGTCGAGCACTGCGTTTGTGATCCGAACCTTTCGATCGTTTGTATCCGTGAAGTCCAGCGGTCGCTCAAGTTTTCAGCCAAACGACTGATTGAATCTAAAATCCGAGCGATGGGCGTGTCGCACCTGTTTGACATCCTGACGACTGAAATCCGAAGGAAGGGTGGGTCTGGCGTCATAATATTTGAGGGTATGCAAGACCACACCTCCGACTCAATCAAGTCATTGGAGGGGTTCGGAATAGCATGGTTTGAAGAAGCGCAGAACATGTCTGCCAGGTCGCTAGAGCTCTTGCTTCCGACCATCCGTTTCGAAAATTTGGAGACTGGGTTCACCTCCGAGGTGTGGTTCACCTGGAACCCGAATAAAGACACGGATCCAATCGACGACTTCCTCGTGGCCAATAAGCCAGATAACGCAATTGTTGTCCATGTCGATTTTATGGATAACCCGTTTTGTCCAAGAGTTGTTATCGATGAAGCTGCAGCCTGGTTGAAACGAGATCCCGACTCATACACACACGTTTGGCTTGGTCAGTATCGTAAACTGACAGAAGCGCAAGTGTTTAAGAATTGGACCGTCGAGGAGTTTGAGGCACCAGAGGACGCGACTTTTTACTACGGCGCGGATTGGGGCTTCTCAGTCGACCCGACCGTGTTGTTGCGATGTCATGCCAACCACGACACTCGTACCTTGTATTTCGATTACGAGGCGTATGGTGTCGGCGTCGAGATTGATGATACGCCCGACCTGTTCGACCAAGTACCAGGATCTCGCAAGTGGCAAATCACTGCGGACAGCGCCCGGCCTGAGACGATTAGCTACATGAAGCGTCAAAAATTCAAAATTAAAGGGGCAAAAAAGGGGAAGGGAAGTGTTGAAGATGGTATTGAGTTCCTAAAATCGTATACAATAGTGGCTCACCCCCGGTGCAAGCATTTGATTGACGAGCTAAATTTTTATAGCTGGAAGGTTGACAAGATGACGGGAGAGGTGTTACCTATTCTCATTGATGCGCATAACCACTGCATCGATTCCGCCCGTTACGCTTTGGAAAAGCTTGCATTTAACCGAGTACGAATACATATCGGATAACGACCTATGAGCAAATTTGACCCCCGTACCTGGTTCGGCAAGCAGCACACGCCAGCCGAGACGAAGTCCTCAACAAAGGTCCTCGGCCTCTCTGAAGAATTGGGCAGCTTTCTAAAGTTTGGTGTGACCGGAACGGCGGTTACGCCGACCAGTGCGATGAATTTATATAACAAATCGAGCGCAGTGAGTATCCCAATTAATTATATTGCGGAAGCGTTCGCCAGTATCAACCCTGTCCTCAAGGAAGGGACGGAGATCATCAGGGATCACCCGGTTCTCGACTTACTCCAAACACCGAGCCCTTTTTACACCCAGGATTTATTCCTAGAGAATTTGGGCAAAAACTATTTAATTACGGGGGAGACGGAGCTGGTCGCATTGGGTAACACCAACAGGCCACCGCTCGAACTCCAACCTATCAACCCGAAAAACGTCACGGTCAACCAGGGACAAAACGGTTTGGCCATCTCCTTAATCGTGTCAGGCGAATCTCTGGCGGGTGCGTACCAGTTGGAGCACCGCGGACGGATAGTCCGGTACCTACGGGGCAACCTGTCCGAGATAAAACAAATTAGAAATTACTCAACCCGAAACAACTCATTACTTCGTGGACAATCGCCCCTTGTGTCCGCCTCGGCAGAAGCCCGGCAGCACATCGAAGGTAATAACCACAACGTTTCGCTTTTAGTCAACGGGGGTCGTGTGTCCCTGGTGTTCCATTTTGAGGAGGACCTTAACGACGATGACTTCCTAGAGGTGAAACAGCGGGTGCGCGACCAGTATGGCGGTGCCCGAAACGCCGGTGAGATTGGCGTGACTGCGGGCAGTAAGATGGACATAAAAGAACTCGGCACCAACAACAAGGACATGGATTTTGCCAATTTGCAGAACATGGCCAGGACGGCGGTTGCTCTGCAATATAAGTTCCCTTTACCCCTACTCAGCACCGAGGCCGCCACGTTTAACAATTACAAAGAAGCCAAGGCAGCGTTGTACGATGACGCGGTCTTGCCATTAGCGGATCGCATCTTCGGCGGCCTGTCAGACTTCCTATTGCCACGGTATGGGTTGGACCCCTCAAAGGTTCGGATCACGTACGACATTGACCAAATCACAGCACTGGCGGGCAGACGCAACGAGGAGTTGAAACTCCGAAAAGAGCTCGGCCTCGAAACTGATAACGAGTTGCGGACTATGATTGGCCGCGAATCATACGAAGGGGGCGACGTTCACTACAAGCCAGCGAATATGATACCTGTCGGGACCGATTTATTTACCGACGATAACGTGCCAGGCGGTGGCCTAGCTAGGGATACGGACAAATGATAACTAAAGTGTGGATTTGTGGAAAAACGCTTAAAGGCGAGAACGCTTGGGAGTTCCAGGGTGTGTTTAGTTCCGAAGAACTGGGGCTGATCGAGCGTATAAACCGAGAGATATTACACCCTTTATTAGGTCTGGCGATGTCGAGAACCCTCGAAACTGGGCACAGCGAAAAAGTATTAATCTCTGACGACGGAGAGTGGAAATACGGTCCGGGCCATTCCAGGGCCTGCTTAAGTGATGATGAAATAAAACTTAGATTATACCCACAAGAGAAAGCTGACAGCTGATGCCCTCCGACATCGATGCTAGGCGCGACCTCAACGAAAAGCTTCGACTCGAACGAAAGCTGATCGAGGAAATCCGCGCTTTCAATAAACGTATGGTGCGGTCCACAGTCAAAGAGTACGCACAAGGCGCGGGGGCGTTTAATGCCGCCACCATGCAGCCCGAACTTACTCAGATACTAGTAGAACATTACCTGCGAGTAGGCGAGCCCTTCTCCAGCCAGTTGACCGACATCATGCCTGATGACATTGTGGTTACCGTGGCAGAACGGAAAGCGATTGAGGCAGCACTGGCCACCTTTTACACAGGGCGCGCTCCAGAGCAAGCGAGAATAATTACCGCCACCAATCAACGCAACATTTTTGATTCAATCGACCAAGCGATTACTATCGGCATCGAAGAAGCTGCAGCGGGACGACCTCCGAGTCGGCGCGAGACCGCCATCTTGTCGGGAGTGGGCTTAAGTCGTAAACTAAACGGCAGAGTGACAGGCATCGCCGCACTTGAGACGCAAGCCATCGCAGAGGCCGCCAAGGCGACCGAAGCACAGGTATTAACGTTCCAACCACCAAGTGTGACGGGCGGCACACTGAGAGACGTGCCAGTTCCCAAAGAATGGGTTACAATGGGCGACGAAGTGGTTCGGAGACAACCGTTTTCTCATGTTATTGCGGACAGTCAAGTTGTTGCATTAAACCAACCGTTCGTAGTAAGCGGCCAGTTGCTAAGATGGCCAGGAGACACAAGTTTAGGCGCCAGTATTGGTAATGTGGCGAACTGTCGTTGCTCCTCCGTGGTAGATGCGGAAAGCGTTTTTGCAGTCCGTCGCGAACGGGACGGGCTAATTGACCGAACACTAACTGAACAATTATTGACCAGCCTGGGAGGCTAGAGCAATGGCACACTTTCACATTCACACCTTGCCAGATGGCACCGAAACGAGCGCGCCCGTTATTGATCCAGATAACGAAGAATTGCATTGGCATACCGTGGACGGGGTCAAAACTTCATCAAACGGACCGCTGGGCGGTGATCACACACATACAATCGATGGCGAGACAACTTCTCCGCCAATTGACCGAGACAGTAACGATAAGGGTGACAAAATGAACAGAGAGACGAAGGAATTCGGCGGTAATGTCCTCGAGGTCAAACAGATTGATCGTAATGGCGTGCCAATTGGACAGATAAGCGGATACATTGCCACTTGGGATCTTGACCGCGGGTCTTGGGGTATTAAAGATCAGTTTGTCCGAGGCGCTTTTGCGGAGTCGATACTTGAGCACAAAACAAAGAATCGACAAGCTAGGTTTAAGGACCACCATGGGCGAACGGTAGGTGGTTTCCCGCCCGAGACCCTTAGGGAGGACGACATCGGCTTGTTCGGCACCGCGGAGGTAAACCTCGAAGTGCAACAAGGCAAGGAGGCGTTTTCTCTGGCCATGCAGGGTGTGTTAACCGATTTTTCTGTCGGGTTCTCATCACTCAAGGATTCCGAGTCCCAGATTGGTGACGACCGCGTACGAACAATTACCAAAGCCATTCTATGGGAAGGTTCAATTGTGGATGAGCCCATGAACCCGAAGGCCAAAATAACCGAAGTCAAAGCCGCAGTTCCCTTCCAAGACTTGCCGCTCGCTTCACAAGATCGCCCATGGGAAAGCAAAGCTGCAATTAATAGGGTGAAAGAATTTACTGACTCCGCCGAGGAGCCGAGCTCCAAGTATTGTCGGGCGTTCACATGGTCGGACAAGGCTAAGGCCGACGATTTCAGCGCGTACAAGCTGCCCTTTGCGGATGTTATCAATGGGAAGTTGATGGCGGTGCCGAAAGGCATATTCGCGGCAGCAAAAGCGCTCCAAGACACCCAAAGGGGCGTGGATCTCCCCGAAGCCCTCCGTCCGGCGGCTATTCGCCACATTGAAAAGTATTATGCCAAAATGGGACTGGATAGCCCGTTTGAAAAGGACGACAAACAGTATTTTGTGGCTGATGATGTGAAAGCGTGGACAGAGCGAGACGTTGAAAAATTCCTGAGGGAAACGGGCAAAATGTCGAAGTCGGCAGCCAAGACGCTCGCGGACAGACTTGACAAGAAACAAAAACAGGCTGACAATGAAGACCACAGCAAGATCGCAGATCTGTTGGGCGAGTTAAAATCGTTCACGGACTCGATAGCTAAATAATACCGAACGGCGAGCTGGTGGGATGCCGGAGCGCTGCAGCAGGTGGGATGCCTGAAGCCGGAACACAGTAATGTAAACCGACAACAGGAGGGCATGTTATGTCCGAAGATAATCCTAGTATTGCCGACGTGATCGAAGGTGTTAAAGCCCTTCGTCAAGAATTCGACAAAAAATCACCCGACTTTGCGAAAATTGAAGTCATCGAAAAGACCTTGGAAAAGCAAGAAGCTAAAAACCAGGAACACCTTAAAGAACAAAAGTCTGCCGAGAAACGCGAAGACGAGATGAAGGAACGTATGAACGTTCTGGAAATTGAGCTTGCACGCGGTGGCGGTCAAGGCGAAGGTAAGAATTACAAAGACTCTGACGAATACAAAGCGTTAGACATCTACGTCAAGAAAGGCTCATACGACCTTGACCAAGAACAGAAAGCGATCCTTCGTACCGACAACGATGTCCAAGGTGGGTTTTTAGTTCCGACCGAAATGGACAACGCGATCACAAAGAAAATTATTGAAGTGAGTGCCATCCGTTCGATCGCCCGCGTTCGTACCATCGGTTCCAAATCTTTAGAAGTGCCCGTTCGTAACACCATCCCGCAAGCTAGCTATGAAGGCGAAGCGGAAGAAGGTGGCGAAGATACTTCTACTTATGAAAATGAAACGCTAACCGCGTTCCGTCTCACTACAACCATTCCGATCACCATGGACATGCTCATGGATTCAGCTTTCGATATGGAATCTGAGATCATGCAAGATGGTGCCGAATCTTTCGCACAGAAAGAAGGCAACAAATTTGTCGTTGGTACGGGTCACAAGCAGCCAAGCGGTTTCACGGTTGACGCTCGCGTCGTAGCTAACGCTCGAACCTCTGCGACATCCGCCACTATCGGGTTTGATGACATGATGAACCTGACCGGAGACCTTAAGACCGGCTATAACCCTGTGTATGTATTCAACCGCCGAACTTTGGCGTTCTTACGTACCCTGAAAGGCGGCGACGGTCATCCGTTGTGGCAACCAGGTATGAATGGCATTGTAGTTAACACAATCAACGGTTTCCCTTACCTTATCGCTGAAGACATGGCCGACATCGCGGCTAACTCTATCTCGGTGGCGTTTGGCGATTTCGCTCGCGGGTACACCATCGTTGACCGCACAGGTATGGCGATTATTCGCGACGAACTTACCCAGAAGAAAAAAGCGATTGTTGAGTTTACCTTGCAACGTTGGAATACTGGCAAAGTAACACTGCCTGAAGCAATCAAGTTGCTGAAGACTAAAGCTTAATAGCTACCGTCTCTAACTGAAAATACAATTAGGACTCTCGGGTCCTAGTTCAGATTAAATTTTACACAGGAGTTCCGATCATGGAATATGATTTACACAGCAACGTCAAGCAAGTCGTTGCCCTGGATAGCCAGGACATCACCACAAATACAACTACGGTCGGTAATATCATTGATACCGTAGGCTTTGAGTCTCTTGAGTACCTTATCCAGTCGGGTGTGATCACCGATGGTACGTATGCCCTGATACTAGAGCAGGGCGACGACTCGGGTCTATCTGACGCGGCAGTTGTTCCTGCGGACGAGGTCCTTGGCGTGTTGACTGGTTTTGTAGCCGCTGACGATAACGCCGCGAAGCGTGTCGGGTCGATTGGTAAAAAACGTTTTCAACGTTTGTCAATCTTGTCCGCTGGCACTTCAACCGGCGCGACCAAGATGTCGTCTGTCGCAGTTTTGGGCAACCCCCAATCTGCTCCGGTCGCTGAGTAACGGATAAACTGGGACGGTTCGCCGTCCGGTTTTGTTTTCATTCATTAAAGAGGGCAAGTCAATGTCACTTGTTAAAATACAATTTCTTGAGGCGGGCAAGTGGGCAGACCACCCAGCTGATCCCATATTTACCGTCGAAGCGGGCGAGAAGAAGGAAGTCTCTCCTAGTCTTGCCAATGTTGCTGTTGAAGCAGGTAAGGCTATTTTCGTAGACTTAATCGCTGAGGCTGCCGCAGAAGCAGAAGCAGAAGCAGAAGCAGAAGCAGAAGCGGGTCCAACCGAGAAGGCGGAAGCGCCAAAAGCGGGACCTAAGGCCAAAGCCGAAGGTAAAGGCAAGAAGTAAATCATGTCTCATTCAGCTTTGACAGTAAGAAACGTCGCGATATACAACCAAGAGTCTGTCGAACCGTCTCCGGTTGATTTGGCGACAATGAAGTCGTACCTCAAGATCACCGCAACGGCGGACGACACTTTGATCCAATCAATGATTGATGCCGCCACCGAATGGGGTGAGAAATATACCGGACGAGATTTTCGGGCTATTACTTGGGACTTGCTACTAGACTGTTTTACTGACCGCATTGGACTGAGGCGTGACCCCGTGGATTCTATAACTACGGTTAAACACCTAGTGAGCGGATCACTAGTTACTGTGTCAAACACGGTGTACTATTTAAAAAAATTAGTTCAGTCCTCCGAGATTCTATTAAACGAAGATCAGGAGTGGCCGACAGACACCGACGACCGAGAACAAGCCATTGAGATTAGGTTTGTCACTAAGGGCTATCGGTGTCAAGATTCAATTATCGACGCGATTGAGCGTCATGTGGCGTTTTGGTACCGTAACCGTGGCGACTGTCCAAATGTAAAAGGGTCGGCGGAGAAAGCCGGCGTAACAGTTATTTATGATCAATTTAGGATATCGAGGGTATAATCATGACCGCTGAAAGCGTATTAAACAGATTTGAACAACCTGGTGTAGACCGGGACAACAAACTTATTGTCGGAGGTACATTGGAAACCGAAGCGGGATCCACAACAACGATTAAGGGCGCCTTAGAGTCCAACGGGGGCGCGGATTTAAAGACTAAACTCGTGACGCTTGCCATCGGTGATGTGTCAGCCGCGAACAGTGTGTGGGTCGTACCTGGTATCGCAGGCACCATTGTCAAAATTAGTAACGTTATCGACGGGGCTATCACTTTAGCCGACGCAGGCTTGACTTTTGAAATTGGCGGGGTTGCTATCACAGATGCAGCAATTGAGATTGCGAATGTAGGTTCCGCAGCGGGTATCGTGGATCAGTCCACCCCCTCGGCATTGAATGTGATTACTGCGGCTGAAGCAATTGAGGTTGTAAAGGATGGCGACAGTACGGACGTATCTAACGGAGTCGTGACTTTCGAAATTTTACCAAGCTAACTAGATGGAGTAAAGGAATGACCATTCTATTGAATAACGTTGCCGTAGACGTGACTGATCCACCTGCAGCGGATATCTTTGTGAGCAAAGGAGGACCAGCGGTTGTTAACGTAAGGGCCAACGATTTCGCCAGCGCAACTGTTGAGATTCAAACCGCTTCGGTACAAGACGGACTAACTCGGTGGGCTACCTTAACGAGTGGGTCGTTTACCGCCGCTGCGAGTGTAAAGCTTGACTACTTACCGAACGGTATATCCGTCAGAGCTATTGTAACTGGGACGACAGGGTCTTCAGATGGCATCTTTGCGGATATCTTACAATGAGTTCGCCGCTTGTAGAAGAAATTGTATTGTCTATTGCACGAGATATTGTTCAGCCTTTGATCAGTCCCCCTCCTGCGGAGCTCCTTGAGAACTACGATTTCCAAGATGGCACGAACTACGATTTGCAGGATGGAACGAATTTAGATTTTAACTAAGGAGTATTTTTCATGAGATTTTTTTCTAGAACCCTGCTAGCGGCGTTGTTGCTCGTTGGGTGTAGTGGCGCCTTTGCTGCTAAGTTAACAGACCAGCCGACGCTGACCATCCCCGTTGCATCCGACATACTCCATGTCGTTGATGTGTCCGATACCACAAGCGATCCTGCAGGCACTTCGAAGCAAGCGACACTTGCAAACCTAGGCTCCTTGTTCCTTGCGAATACATCGGTCCTGGTCAACGTTCTAACAGACTTGCCAGCCCCCGTCACGGGGGTTATAACCCTTGCGGCAAATACCAATTATACACTGGGTGACGATGTCTCTTTGGGTACAAACAGAATTGATGCTAGCGCGGGTAACATCTCTTGGACTAGTGATAATATTTTCGGGCCAACTTTGACATATACAGGCACTGGGACGATGTTTACGGGGGTGGATGCAACTTTTAAAATATTTAACGCCAGGGTTGACGCGCCTACTGGTAAAGTGTTTGATTTTTCAGATGTTGTATCTCCGGGGTCAAACATTGTCAATATCATTGACGTTCAGATAGATTCGTGTGTCTCCATAGGGGATTTTGACGGCTTAGCAGGCCTCGTAATGAGCACTGTGAACGTGCCTAGTACAAACGATGGCGTCGCAATGGCCGGATCGAACTGGCTAGTTCAATCTTTTATAAAACTTGGGTTCTTTTCAAGTTCGGCGACTTTCACAGGTATTGACCTGGGGACCTCAGTTTCCCCTAACATCGAAATCGCAAACCTGTTTTTCTCGGCACCCGCAGGCGCCATAGGTGTGTCAGGTGCAGCCAATAGTGCAAACGTAGCAACAGGAAGTATCGCAACCTTTAGAGATTCATCTTTTGTTAGTGGCATGACAGAAATCTCAGGAATATCACCGAACGACATCCGATGGGCGTTTAGTCTTAATGGCGGTATCCCGGACACACAGCCCGATGCAATGGTGTCCCTGAATAATAATGTCACTGAGACGGCCATTACAGTTCAATCAACTGCTGTGAAAGTCGCGGGAACGTGGGTCGTAGAAAGGACCTCCCTGTTTACCGCCGATACAACAGGCCGGGTTACATACATCGCTGAGAGACCGTTAACGTCCCCCGTCGATATTGTGACAACGATCAGTTCCGTTAGCGGTTCGAACAAAGATATTGAAGTCTTTTTAGCGTTAAACGGGACGGTTATCGCCAACAGTGGTAAGACTAACCGTGTCAGCCAGAACGACCCAAAAGAAATTACGGTGATTTGGCAACTAACCTTAAATCAAAATGACTTCCTTGAGGTGTTTGCCGCTAATGATACTGATACGGTTAACCTTGTTGTTAGCGATGCAATTTTGAGAGCCCGTTAATATGCCTCAATGTCAATTCATTCAAAAGAAACGTCGTAACATTTGCATTGGCGATATGGAAGATGAGATCACTTTGGAGAACCGCGCCATTCAAGCGCCCGAATTTGACACTGTTGACTTTGAAGAAGAGTTCACTGCACCAGACCCGCCCGTTTGGGCTCTGGTTGAGACGGTTCGGGGTAAAACTTTTTTTGACGGGGTATCGACGGAAAAAGATATCACCCACTGGATATATATTAATTTTGATGCGACAGTAACGGCTGAGACCTGGGTTAAACTCCAGGACGGTCGTAGGTTGGACATACTACGAGTTGAAAATTTAGATCAGCGGTCAGACTTTATGTTGTTGCATTGTGACGACAAAGGTATTGAAGAGGCGGGCAAGGCATGACTGTTAGTTTTACAGAAGGTCGACAAAATGATGCGGTATTCCTTCGCATAGAGGGCCTTGACAAGCTGACAAAGCGAGGGATACGTCAGGCACGTTTTAAGATCGGGCACGGTTTAATAGGCGCCGCCAGTCGAGAGATCTTGAAAGGCCCCAAAACCGGTATAGTTTATATTCGTCGTGACAAGATTGGTCGCAGGCGCAGACATGTATCGTCCGCACCTGGTGAGACACATGCAAACCGTTCAGGAACTCTCCGGAAATCACTCAGCTTTCAGTTGAGAGGGTCCCATGCTATGGAATTTGGATATGGTGTCAGCAGTGCCAAGACTGCCCCCGACTATGATGGCTGGGTGGAATTCGGAACGACGAAGATGAAACCCCGTCCAAGTTTATTTAATGCCATTCGGTCGGAGCAAGGCAACACTCTACAACACTTTCAAAAAGAAATTGACAAGGAGCTGGGATGAGAGCCAAAGATATCATTATCCAGCTGTCCCAAAGGTTGCCACAGATAGTGGACGACTTTACGAATTTGTTTTCTGTGAGTTCTTTAACTCGTAGCGGGACGACGGTCACCGCCACCACAACAGCGGCTCATGACCTGGCGATCGGCAAGTCCGTCAATGTAGTTGGCGCACAAACGCCCATCGCGATCAGCACCATTACACGGGTTGGCATTATGGCCACTTTAGTCACGGCCGCAGATCACGACATGACGGAGAATGCTTTTACCACGGTTGAAATCAGTGGGGCGACCGAAGCAGAATTTAACGGGACGTTCCCCCTGCTAAGAGTCCTAAACCGTAGAACCATCACTTTCCAGGTGGCGGATAGCGGCCCCCTAAGCGCCACAGGTTCGCCATTGCTGTTGAACGGGTCTAGTGTGCTACAGAGTTATAACGGCCTTAAGAACGTGACCGCAGTGCCTACGACGATGACTTTCACCTATGAGATAACCGACAGTACTATTTTTACTCCTGCCTCGGGCACAATAACGGCAAAAACAAGCCCTCGGATATCAGGCGCGTCAACGGTTGAGCGGGCGGTCGAGGCATACACTAAACAGAAAACGGACGAAGCTTGGATGTACGTCGTAATGAATGATGTGGTGGCCAGTAAAAGCCGAACGTTACAGATCGACGGGACAGATAATGTCCAGAGGACACAGCATTTCAAACAATTTTTGGCGCAAACGGTCAGCCTCTTTGTATTTTTGCCCACTACGAAACAAATCGCTGGACGCAAAGCGCGAGACCGTGCGGAAGAATTGTTCCGCCCCATCTCACAGAGTATCCTGTTTGCAAAATTTGACAGCCTGCTTGCGACAGGAAAATACAACGCCTTGATGTTCAACGAGCACGGCATACAAGGTTATAATACCGCTTTTTACATTCACCGATACACCTATGAGATGTCACTATTGATGGGCGTTGATGATACGGTCGGAGCGGACGAGGACGTCGCTTTCCGTGACATTGAGATGACACAAGGGCATAATGTAGGCACAGGTGTGATTACTTCCGACATTGACTTGGATGACGAACCATTATGAAATTAAAATTAAACCAGCCCATGGCGGGCTACGAAGCGGGCCGCGAGGTGACTGTACAGACAGACCGAAGCGGAGTACCATTAGAAAAATTCTGGCGTCGTCGTCTTAGAGATGCTAAGACCGACAATTGCGTGGAGATAGTTAAATCCTCCAAGCCTAAACGGGAGAAAAGTTAAATGACTACCACCATTAGACAACCAAAGGTTACGGCCAATCTTGTTAACGCTTCCGCAACGGTTGGCAATACCGAACAACGGATTTTAATTGTAGGTCAGAAGACTTCGGCGGGGTCGGCTGCGGCGGGCGCTTTAGTCGAAGCTATCGCCAACGGTGGCGCGGAGGATGCGTTATTCGGCCGAGACGGTATGGTGGCGACGTTTATCCGAGCAAACAAAGTTCGAAACCAACAAGTACAAATTGATGCCATTTCCCTTGATGACGATGGGAGCGGCGTTGATGCGACTGGCACGATGGCATGGTCTGGTACCTCGACGGAAGCAGGCACATACGAAGTAATCGCGGGCTCCGAACGAAATCATAAATTTAGTATCGCGGTCGCTTCAGGAGACACTGCCACCGTAGTTGGTGCGGCGGTCGAGGCAGCAGTTAACGCGGACCTAGATGTCCCAGTTACTGCTGTGAATGCGACAGGGACTGTGACCATGACGGCGATAAATGCTGGTACATATGGCAACAGTATACCTCTCGAAATTCGCGGCACGGTGGCAGGTCTAACGACTACGGTCACCGGCATGGCGAGCGGAGCAACGGATCCTACCTTGACGGGCATATTCGATGTTATTGGGGATAAGCGCTATCAAGCAATTGTGTGGCCATATCCGAACGACACTGCAGAATTGCGCACCTTGTTAGACGCCCGTTTCAATGCGGACGGAAAAGTTCTTGACGGTGTGGGTTTTACCGCCCTGGCGGATACCTTCTCAAACTTGAAAACTCTGGGCGCTGCACTAAATAGTGAGAGCCTAGTCATTATTGGGGACCAAAAAGAAACCGAAACGAATTACTCGGGGCCTTCAATTGTTGAAATACCTATGGTTGTTGCCTCACAATTCGCGGGTTTCCGTGGGTTACGATTAGATACCGACGGTTTCAGTATTGCGGATCTAGTCATTACCGCTAACGGCCCGCTTGATAGCTTTGGGAGCCCTGCTTTAGCTTCAAAGCCTTACTTTAACACCCCCTTTGCTGAACTTGTTCCAATGCAGACGGGTCGCGGCTTTGACGATACAGAGATTGAAGACCTAAAGGATAACGGCCTATCGGTCATAGGGAATAATATTGCAAACAACACTGTGATATCGGGCGAGTTTGTGACGACCTACAAGACGGATGTTGCCGGAAACCCCGATGTAACATTTACCTTTTTGAATTTCGTCGATACCGCCAGTCAAGTACGGGAGTTCTTTTCCAATAACCAACGAAGCCGTTTTGCCCAGTCTCGACTGACTGAGGGTGATGTCATAAAAGGACGAGACATGGCGAACGAGCAAGTCATTCGATCCTTTCTTAAACGATTGTATCAAGATCTTAGCGGGCCGGATTTTGTTTTATTAGAATCTGGTGAGGACGCACTTAACTTTTTTAATGATAATTTAGTTATCATCTTGGATAAGGCAAACGGGAAAGTCACAGAGCAACTAACTGTGTCTCTCGTCACTCAAATCCGAGAAATCGCGGCGACTATAAAAATCGCCTTCTCTACCACTTCATAGGAGGTCAGGCGATGCCCAACCAATTAAATAACGTTGCCATACTGGTGAACAATGACATCATCGCTTATGAAGCGAACTCGCTCTCCTACGATGATGGCTTCGGCGAGTACAATGTCCGAAACGCCGTAGTAGGTGGGGGTCAAACAGAGCAGGTTTTTTCTGAAGATTTGGCAACTAAATTTAGCATGTGTAAGTTCTCGTTGCCGTCAACTGAGGATAGTACAAAGTTGATCAGGGAATGGAAAAATAACTTGAACAACAATGTCGTCGAACTGGTAGGTACGCGCGGCTCAACCTTTACACGTATTTTTACTCAGGCGTCAATCTTAGGCAGCCCCGAGATAAACTTGTCGACCGACGGCACGGTTGAAGTTGAGTTCAGGAGTAATCCTGCACAATAATATTTAGGGGGTAAACTCCCCGTTAATCAAAGAGAGGCCAGAAAAATGTCAGAAGAAATTAGCGAGTACACGTTTGAGTTGACGAAACCTTTTAGCTATGCGTTCAAGGGGGACCAACGAGAGGCTGCGTTTATAACGCTGACCGCCCCGACAATGCTTCAACACTCCCAAGCTGCAGCCCTCAAGCAATCGATCTCCAGGATAATAGCCGGTGTGGTCGAAGGCGTGGACGACAAGGATGACGAGGACGACAAGGATGACGAGGATGACGAGGATGACGAGAACGGCAAAGACGGCAAAAAGGAAGGCGGGGTTACAGCAAAAATGGTTATAGGCACAATATACTCAAGTACTTGTGTTGACGCTAATGTCGTATGGGAGCAGGCGAAAGCTCTGTTCAAACAGGGGGTCGCACTCCTTGATGGCGAGCAAAAGATGATAGTTCCTCTATTCGAGAAGATGGACCCAAAAGATTTTGAGAACCTCGTTGGCGAATATGTTGCAAATTTTATATTAGTCTGAGCCGAACACTTGTTGAAGAGGGCGGAGGGTTTAGACCAGTAACAGAGGTGGAATTAACACAAAACTGTATCAACCTCGGCATATTCACTAAGGGGGCTTACAGCATCGAGTGGATGGGATCTGTATCGCTCCATCGATTATATATGGCAATTGATCAGATGAGTAAAATGATCTCCGAGGGAAACAATGCCTAGTACAGTCAGTTATATCATCGAGCTCAAAAATAGATTCTCTCGGGAAGCTAAAAAGCTCCGATCCCAGATGAAAGGTATTGGTAAGGATGCTAAGAAAACGGCAAAGTCCAACAAGAAACTCGCGAAAAGTTTTCAAGATCTGAAGAAAACCGCCAAAAACGCACTTGGGGGGGTGATTGCAGCTTTCACCGTTCGGGAGTTCATACGGCGCGGAGCCGCCTTCCAAGACGCTATCGCGGATCTCTCTTCCATCACGGGGGAGGCGGGCGAAGGCCTGCAATTCTTAACCAATGAATCGTTACGACTGGCCAAGGCTTCAAGCATTGCCCAAGTCGATGTGGCTAAGGCGTTCACTCAAATCGCCTCTTCAAAATCCGAACTATTAAAAGACCCCAAAGGATTATCTATAGTTACAGAACAAGTGTTGCTACTTGCTAATGCGGCAGGCATTGAAGTGCCCGACGCTGTTCGAGCTTCTGTCGGCGCGCTCAATCAGTTCAATCTAGGCGCAGACCAAGCGGCGCGGTTCGTCAACGTCCTTGCAGCAGGCGCAAAGGTAGGTGCCTCTCAAGTGGGAGAGACAGCCGAGGCCTTGAAAAATGCGGGCGCGGTAGCATCCGAGTTCGGATTAACGTTCGAAGAAACTAACGCCATCATTCAGGTTTTTGCCAAAAGTGAGATCAAGGGCGCGGAAGCCGGAACAAAACTTCGCAGCACCTTGTCCAAGCTTGAAAAATTCATGGGGGGTAGATTGGCCCCTTCGAAGATAGGCATTATCAAGAGCTTGGAAATTATCGAAAAGCTGGGTCTAACTAATACTCAAGTCATCAAAGAATTTGGCGAAGAGAATCTCAGTTCGATTTTGATCCTCCGTAAAAACGTGCCACTAATAAAACAATGGACACGGGAACTCACCGGGACCAATATCGCGCAAGAGCAAGCAAGTAAACGCCTTTCAACTTTTAATGCAAAGGTGCGCAGTCTCGGCGTGTCAATTAATGATAAAATTATAAAAGTGTTTCTAAGATTAGAACCGGTACTGAACAAACAAATTGAGAGGATGGGTAAATTCTTTGACACCATTAAACCCGAACGGGTTGACGCGTTGGCAGACTCCTTAATTGGTGCCGCGGAGGCGGTTGTTGTGATCGGGAAAGGCCTTGGCTTCATTGGAAGTGCTTTTAATGTCGTCGGCGAGGGGATCGGTGAGACCGCTGGGAGATTCGAGACGAAGGGAACTTTCCTCGGCGCTGTTGAGACAGCCTTGTTAGCTAAGGGTAATCTCCAGGCGCTCTTAGGGTTTGGCCCCGGCGCCGAATTACAAAAGGCGGAGGCGGGAGCGAACGGGGGTGTTGTCCCACAAGGTGCTCAAAGATCACAAACCGATGTAAACATTAACCTCCGAGCTCCAGAGAAAACTATCGATTCAATTAAAACTCGGACTTCTGGGAAAGCCAGTGGACTCAATGTCGGTGTAAACTTAGAGGCGGCGGGCTAATGGCTGATTCCACACGTATCATTGAGGGGTCGTTTAAGGGCGTCCCGATCCGGATTGACTCGGGTTCCGTTAGTGGCGGTCGAAAGACTGTTAAAAAAGAATTCCCCAATCGCGACACTCAAACTATTGAAGACTTGGGGCTCCGACCACGAACATATAACTTGCAGATCGTAATTGCATCTCGGACAACAGTCTCCGGTGGCGTCACTAATACGCAGCAGGGATACTTCGAGTATCGAGATGCGTTGCTTGCAGCGATCGAGGATAAAGGCCCTGGCGAACTGATCCACCCCTTATACGGGCGCATTGAGAATGTGGTCGCCACTACCTTTAGCATTAACGAAGACTTTAGTAGTTTTGGTAAAACTCGTTTAAATGTAACCTTTGAAGTGTCAAGCGATACAGGCATTCCCCGTCAAACAATCACTGCCTTGTCCCAGTTAACACAGTCGAACGACGCGGTCAATGCCGCTATTAGTTCGGACATATCGGATAACTTTTCGGTGTCCACTAAGTTTACTGATAATTTCGGTGATGCGGCGGATAAGATAAACGAGGTCATCGACGCCGCAGTTGGAGCGACTTCTTTTCTAGGAGCCGCAGCTGATCAGATCAATGAGTTTAATAGCTTTATTGGTGAGCTATCTGCCGACGTGAACAGTTTGATAACGAATCCGACGAATTTAGCGACAAGTATCACTAACCTGTTTTCCAACATCGACGGGTTATTCGGTACTGTCGAGAATACCGCCAAAGCCTTTGCGGGACTGTTTGGGTTTGGCGGTGGCGATGAAGACGAAATCCTGCCCACAACAGCGGGACGTATCGAGCGTATCCAAAATCGGGCGGTCCTAAACGGGGCGGTAAACGCTTCCGCACTCGGATATGCTTACGTTAATGTTTCACAGACCTCGTTTGAAAACGTGCGGGAGATTGAAGAGGCCGCGGACGACTTGGAGATTCAATTCCAGCGAGTTATGATCTCGGGGTCTTCAGATAAAGTCATCTCCGCCGTAACGGACATGCGCGTCGTTGTTCAGCAGTTTTTCGATGAACAAAAAATTACACTCAAACAAATTATTGAAGTAAATGTGTACACTACACCCGCTCGGGTTCTCAGCTATCAGTACTATGCGGAGTCCGAGAGTGCTGATCAAATCCTCAAACTAAATAATATTACCGATGTTTCATTTGTTGACGGCCCTGTGGAGATCGTAACAGCATGACAATGATGCTTGAGGTTGACGGTGTTCAATATGATAATTTTACAGCGGCCAGTTGTGAGATAAGACTTGATGCGTTGTCGAACACTTTTAGTTTTGAGGCAGTTGCCGCTGAAGGTGAGCCGCTTCCTTTTAAAGGGGGTGAAGCGTGTCGAGTAATTGTTAATGACCAAGTCGTCTTAACAGGCTTTATTGAAGTGGTAGAAGTATCATATAACGCTTCCGAACACACCATAACCATACAAGGCCGCGACAAGACCGGGGATTTGTTGGACAGTAACATCAATGAAATATCCGACCTCAGGGCGCCGATTACACTGAAAGAAATTATTGAAAGGGTTATCCTTGATATCAAGGCTGATCTCAAAGTTATAGAAGAGGTTGCCACAGAGCCGTTCGATGCGGCCCAAGACATCGCATCCCCCGAACCGGCGGACAATGCCTTTGATTTCATTGAAAAATACAGCCGAAAACGACAAGTACTTCTAACTTCCAACGGCGACGGTAATGTTGTGATAACTAACGGATCTGCTGAGACCGCGGCCGGAAGTATCCAGCATATTATCGGAGCTGCGGACAATAATGTCCTCTCTAGCTCGTTTAGCTTTGACACCACAGGTAGATTTAATGTTTATAAATTTGCCTCGCAATTGAACCCTTTCCCTCTGAACCTTGCGGGAGAGACTGGCCTCGACTCCGTTGTGGCTCAGGGGGGAGGGACCACAGATCCCGGCGTTCGCATCGGTCGTCAACTGGTCCTAGTATCTGAAAACCCTTACTCGGACGATCAGAACGAAGCCCGCGCTAAGTGGGAGGCGAATATCCGGAAAGCAAGAGGTCTTGTATATTCCGTCACGGTTCTCGGATATCAGGTGGATCCTACAGATCCCAATTCGTTATTGTGGCAAATCAATAAACTCTATCAAGTTATTGATGATTATTTGGGAAAGTCAGAGCCCATGCTATGTAACTCGGTCACTTTCACATTGGATATTGACGGGGGTGAACTAACCTCCTTAGCTTTTGTTGATCAAAAAGCCTATAGTTTAGAGTTAGGAAAACCACAAACAAGCAAAACGGCAGAATTGGTGATCCCCCTATGAGTAAGTTCAAGAATATCGTACGTTGGGCCAAGATCACACAAGCGGGTTCAGACGACAAACAATTTGCCACGCAGCAAATGACATACCTGGGTAAAGTTGCGGACGGTGTCATGGTGTTTCCATATGGGTTTCATGCCAACGCCGCCCCCGACTCATTAGCATTGATGTTCGCGATCCAAGGGAACCCCGACAACCGGGCCGCAATCCCATGGGACCATAAGAACCGACCCAAACTCGTCTCCGGAGAAGTTGCTTTCTACCATCCTTCGACGGACGCTTTTATTATTTGGCGAGCGAGCGGAGATTTAGATATCGAGACAGGAGATGGTGGCACAAAAAACGTTAACATTAACTGCAAGCAAGCCAATGTGACCGCTTCGGAGTCAATGACTCTTGACACACCGCTCGCGACGTTGACGGGTGATGTAGCGGTCGACGGAAGTTTGACTGTGACGGGGTCAACAACATTTGGCGCCACCGTGACGAGCAACGGCAAAGACATCAGTGATACTCACACACATGTTGGTTCGGCAACGGCACCGACAGGAGCACAGGTTAACACGGGAGTAGTAGTCTGATGGCTGGCGATACTGATGCGGTTTTAACCATAGACCCTGTAACTAAGTTGTATGACATTTCAATTGGCATAGACGGCGACATCGTAACGGACGATTTTTTTGACACAAGTCTTTTATATAGCTTGTTTGGCGAACGTCGGGCGGACTCCTCAGAAGTTGTTGAGCCGCAACTCCGCCGGGGGTGGATCGGAAGTGAAAACAAAGACTTCGAAAACGGATCCAAATTGTGGTTGTTTGAACAAGCTAGAGTCACCAGGACTAACTTGAACCGGATTGAAGACGAGGCGCGAAAGTCCCTGCAATGGCTGATCGATGATGGGCTCATTGTTTCGGTTGACGAAGTGACAGCTATCGTGAAAAACGGTATAGTAGCCCTTGAAATTGTGATCCGTCGTAGCCGATCAGAGGTTGAGCGGCGTTTCTTTGATTTGTGGCAAAACACAGGGTTAAGATAAATGCCTATAGAAATTCCAGAGACCGCCGCCGAAGTCGAGAACCGGGCACAAACCGATGTGCAGCGGGAGCTCCCAGAGTCTAATCCTCGTCTTAAAAATTCTTGGTTGCAAGCACTGATCACCGCTTTTTCTAATCGGGTATTTGATTTATACCTACAACTAAGCGCTGCAATATTAGAAAACTTCCCCGACACTGCGACTGGGACGTTCTTGGAGCGTTGGGCAGCTATATGGGGAATACAACGTTTAGCCGCGACTCAAGCGACGGGAAACGTAGTCGCAACGGGAACGGCAGCTGCCATCATTTCCAGTGGTACGGTATTAGCCACATCCATTGGAAATTACACTTCAACTAGTAGCGCCACCATCTCAGCTCAATCGATTAGCGTGTCGACCATTATTCGATCCGGACAGACCGCCACCGTTACGACAGTTAGCAACCATGGTTTAGCGAACAACGTCCCCGTTACAATTTCGGGCGCAGTTGAGACGGAATACAATATCAGTAATGTGGCAATCACCGTCACAGGTCTAAAAACTTTTGAGTATCAAGTCGCGGGATCGCCATCTACGCCCGCTACTGGAACTATCCTTGCCGCCTTTACTTCCGCGAGCGTGCCTGTCATATCGGTTGTGTTCAGTGATACCGTAAACGGCGTCTTTGTCAACCTTGATTCCGGCGAAGAGCTAACGCTGCAAAGCCCTATTGTTAATGTTGACGACACCCTAGCTGTAGATTTCGGTGATGTGGGGGGCGGTACAGACCAAGAGACAGACCCTTTATTGCGCCTCCGATTATTAGACCGAATTCAAAACCCTGTTGCGCACTTCAATGCTTCAGACATAATCCGTAAAGCCAAAGAGGTGGCGGGAGTGACTCGCGTGTTTGTCCAAGAGGCGGGCTTCCAGATCGGAACCGCCGCGATCACATCCATAACCCGATTGGGAAATGTTGCAACTGTGACGTTAACCGCGGCGGCAGATTTCCAAAGCGGCCAAACAGTGTCGATCATTGGCGCTGTGGAGACAGACTATAACGTTGTTGATGCGCCGATCTTGGTGGAGAGTACGACAGTCTTTCATTACATTGTGGCTAATACGCCCACAACCCCCGCGACAGGAGCTATTACTTCCACGGTGACAGTGGCGATCGGTCAGGTTCGCGTATTCTTTATGCGAGACAATGACATCAACCCGATCCCTTCCGGTTCAGAAGTAGCGACCGTGAGAGCTAAGATTGAAGAGATCCTCCCCGCTAATACAGACGAAGATAATGACCTGTTTGTTTTGGCTCCAGTTGCAGTAACCACAGATTTCACTTTTAGTACATTGACGCCGAACACCGCAACGATGCAGGCCGCAGTCTTGGCGAACCTCCAACAATTTTATGACGAGAGCACCTCGGTCGGAGTTGACATAGACGAGGATGCATACCGTGCGGCAATTTTTAATACGGTTGACACAGAGACGGGTGACGTTGTGCAAACTTTTGATTTGAGTACACCCACGGCTGACATCACCATCGCGTCGGATGAAATTGGCGTTTTGGGCAACGTGGTGTTTAGCTAATGGTTTTATTTGAACGCAGAGATATCGAACAGTATACGAACAGCCTTGCGAGCTACTTGCCAGGGGGTGCGCTGTTTGCATCTAAGTCCGTCAGTAATTCAAATTTCAGGAAACTACTTCGCGGAATGGCGGGAGAGTTGTTCCGGTCAAATGGGCTGTTAAAAGAATATAGTGAGGAGATCATACCGGACTTAACGGTAAAATTTATCGGAGAGTGGGAGAGTGCCGTAGGTATTCCCGACGACTGTTTTAAAGGGACCGGAGACATCGCCACCCGCCGGCGTGATATACTAACAAAATTGGCCGCGCTAGGCGTTCAAACACTTGACGACTTTAGGGACTTAGCCATAACCTTTGGCGTAGTTGCGACTATTGTTGCGGGGAGTGAGAGTGGGATTTCGTTCTCATCTAACAAAGCTGCACGTTTTACAATTGTGGTTAGCTTGACGCTTCCTGAAAGATTTCCGTACACGTTTCCGATCACTTTTGGGGACGACTTGATCGCTTTGTTGGAGTGTGTATTTAAAAAATTAAAACCTGCGAATTGTCAGGTTTTGTTCCAGGAGATATAACTCGTGCAAGACTTAAACGATAAAATAACGGGGGATACGTTAACCGCGGCAGAATTTGTCGAGATCCCCAGTGAGATACAGAACGTTATTGAAGCGCTTGGACAAACGTTATCTAGCGGGGACCTAAACCAACTCGGCAAGAGTATGGCTGGGTACGTCGCTAACAGCATATTTTATACAGATTCTGGTATCGCCGACGCTTATGTACTAAATAAAATCGGATCGAAACAAACCGCAACCGCTTATACCGACGGTTTTCGTGCGTCTTTTTTAGCTGGAAATAATGGCACCGGTGCCGCAACCGTTAATGTCGCGGCGCTAGGTGTTAAGAATATAAAACTAGAAGATGGTAGCGACCCAGCGAAGGGAGATATTACGGGCCTGGTGGATCTAATTTTTGATAGCGCTAATGATCGTTTTGAGATATTAAACCCAAAAGTTACGGGTAAGGTTTTCGAGTTTAATATTCTGCAGGAACTCATTGACGCAGCGTTCTTAATTTCAGGTATGAAGGCTCGTATACTAGGCCGTACCGCGATAGGCGATAAAGGAGAAGCTTCTTACGAGATTAAAACCCTGAGTGAGTTTGGAGGCACTCCGGACGAAAAAGGGGACCTTACTTTAACTAATGGCAATGTGGCAGAGCTGATACGCTCTGACGAAATGAACGCAAAAGCTTACGGCATGGTTTCGGGCGTTGACTCAACGGCTGCTCTTATTGCGGCGGTGAATGATCCGAAAGTATTCTTTTTGAATATTACAGAAGCGATCCCCACTTGGAAGTCGGCGGCTATTACGCGCGACGATCTCGCAGTATTCATCGTTAATACGGCGATCCGTGTGGTGGAAAATCCGCTCCCGATCGCTGACCGGGGGATGTTTTCAGCGGATGGACAAAACAATCTAACAATTATCGGTGACTTTGATTTAAAAGGCGAAGGAACCCGACAAATCGGTGCGGGTGGTCTTGTCGATAATGCCTATGGAACGACCGCCGGCCGAACAGGTATTATCGGGCCTGCTAATAGCGCTGTGTTCTTCTTAAGATGTTCGGACATAGAATTGGGAGGCTCCGCTAAAAACACCGGAGAATCGGCGTACGTACTGCGCAACTGCGGGGGCAGGATTGACATCGATGTTGATACGGAGAATTGTGGTCAATTAGGCGTCGAATTAAACTACCCAACCGCAGCCGGTGACGGCTCGTCGGCACCCATGCCCGACCGAAATGGCCCCACTACCGTTCTATGCAACGGTAAGCATATAAATGACTTACGACTAGGCGCAGGTAATGGTGTAGTTGTTGGCATGCAGGGAGCCACACCCGACGTTTTAAGAAATTTTGACATAACAGTTTCCTGTGAAAAATGCGCCAGAGGGATCCATCAAGAATTTAATGGCGGTGGTAGTATTGAAGGATTTAAACATCACATAGACAGTGAGTTTACCTTGCAGGGGGATGTTACAGTTCAAGGTAAGTTCGGAAGTGTAACTGGCTCGACCAAAAATGCCGGAACGGCTGGAGCGGGCGCAGTAAATACCGGGTACCCCCGCCTATATTCTTATGTTGGCTCCGACGATGCCGATGAAGTTAGTGTAAACATGAAAGTAATCAGCACTCAGGATGATGGTTTCACATTAGGAACCGACGGTGCGATAGATGTAGATACCGCCATATTTACGTCTGCTTCTGCTAATTTTCCAACCAGCATCGCAGGGAAACACATCGTTATCGAGGGGGCGAACCCAAGCGGCTCACCATTAGAAGCTTTTGTTTTAACAAGAGATAGCGCTACACAATTAACTTTAGACCTAGACGCTCAAGTCTCCGTAACAGGTGCGACTTACGGCTTTGGTTCGGGCTTGCGCAATCCTATGGGGCATACCAGCCCGACGGGCAATTCGGACTTTTCTGGTTCGACGGTTATCGGTGGGGTGTTTAGTGGCCTACCGGGAGAACCCGATGCCGTAGCTGTTTCATTCTTTCGAGGGGACACAGTGGGCCGGGCGTTTGATATGGTTATCCTGGCGCCGGGTTTGATCGGGACCGCGACGGCTCCGGCGGGTATGGAAAATAACTCAAATGTCTCCGCGCCTGTTATGGAAGGCCACAATATAATTACAGGATTCGTTGACAAGTACATAGGGTTTACTAACCAGAACTCCGTAAGGTTTCCAGCAAACAAAACGGACGGTACTGTGTTCTCGCCCAGTGCCACAATCAATACTTTTGGGGCCGACGTAGAGGTTATCGGAAGATTGCTGACCTTCACGCATATCCCTTTCATTAGGATCCCCTTCGATAATATTTCAGGTGAGACAATTACTGTAGAAATCGAAGCTGTGTATATTGGCGGAGGCACGGATAAGATAACCTTGACTAAATCCTCATCAGGTGACATCGACGTCACAGCGGGAGATATGATAGCACTGCACAGAAATAATAATAAAATGACTAAGGTTCAATTCAGGTGCAAATCGTCTATCGCTGCAAGCGGTGCGTCTTGTAGGATAAAAATGCTTGCAGCGGAAGGATAGGGCTGGACACTATGCAGAATTTCAAAGATAGGTTAATCGGCGATATTATTAAAGTAGAGGGAGGGTACGTTGACGATTCAGAAGACTCAGGCGGAGAGACTAACTTCGGGATCACAATCGCGGTCGCTCGGGACTTCGGGTATGCTGGCAAGATGCAGGATATGCCACGCCAGACAGCCTTTGAGATATATGCAGCCAAGTATTGGGACTCGGTGAGAGCCGACGACCTAGCAACGTTGTCCGAACGGGTTGCCGAGGAAGTTGTGGACACAGGGATCAATTGCGGCACTGGTCGTGCGGGTCGGTTCCTCCAGCGGACACTGAGTGTTTTTAACAAGCGGGCCACGTTGTATCCCGACCTCAAGGTTGATGGCGACATTGGTCCCGTAACGATCAACGCCTTGCGTGGGTATCTATCTACACGAGACGAGAGTACTCTGGTAAAGGCATTAAACTGCCTGCAGGGTGCCAAGTATATTGAACTGGCCGAACGCCGTGAGAAAAACGAGCGGTTCGTCTACGGGTGGCTCAAAAACAGAGTAGTGTTATAATTCAACAATAAACAGGAGATTATTATGTTTAAGCAAATTAAAATTATGTTAGTTATCGTGACCGCTTTATTGATTGGGGGGTGTGCCGCAATGTCTGAGCTTCTGGGCTTGGCCGGTGAGGCAAATGACAGCGCTCTAGTGACCGCGGAGGTAACAATCTGTCGGGCTGCGAGTATAGGTTCCGTGATCCGTCGATACGATACAAAGGAGAAAGCGGAAGCCTGGGCGGAACTTTGTGCCAGGGAAGATGACGGCGCAAGGATCATTGTGAATGGCGAACCTCGTGTTGAGTAACCCTCCTCTTGTACTTCTGGTCCATGGGTATAATGTATTTAATCCTGAGGAGACTGTCGGACAACTGCGCACCTTTTTTGAGACGCAAGGCTGTCCGACGATTATTGTGGACTATGGCCACACTGGGTTGATTGAAACTCGACGCAAGAATCCGAAGATCGCTAAACGTTTGGCCTACCTGGTGAAAGCCAGCAAAACTGCACAGCCAAACAGACCGATCATTGTCGTGGGCCACTCAAACGGCTGCGCGATCATTCACTTGGCAACTACCGCACACAAGGCTGCAATTGACACGGTTGTCTACATTAACCCTGCTCTTGGCAAGCACCTGGCACCCGGGCCGCGAGTCGGTCACTGTCAAGTGTGGCACAGCCCGAGCGACAAGCCTGTCAAATGGGCGAAGAGATTGAGCCGTGTTATTCCCCGCCGCTGGTTTAACGCCCGACCCTGGGGCGAGATGGGTGCAGTTGGTTACGTCGGGAAGGATAAAAGAGTACTGAATTTTAATAAGCAAAAGGATTTTCTGTTGTCAAGTAAGGAGCACAGCGACGTTTTTCATTGGCGCCTATTGCCTTATTTTGGTGATATCATTACTAAAACCGCGCTCAACATATAAAAAATATAAAGGGGTTGAAGAGATGCCGGATAATCCTAACAGCTGGATATCATTATTTAACAAACTACCGCCCGAAGTGGCTGGGATACTTATGGCCATGTTTATTGCAACCTTACGAGTTATTTATGACAGGGAGGATACCGCGCCGATACGAATATTATTAGAAGCCTTGATTTGTGGCGCATTGAGCCTCACTGCAAGTTTTGGACTGACCGCGCTAGAATTAAACGCTAATTGGGCAATTTTTGCAGGCGGTGTAATAGGATATATGGGATCCGCTTCCGTGCGGATGTTAGCGCTTAAGTTCCTTAATCGTAAAGCTGGTAAGTAATTAATAATACTGTGGATAAGGGTCGTAAGTATTTAACGATACGATTTTCTCATTAAAGCATATGCGCTTTTTAAGATTATTTTTAGTGTACCTTTCTGTAGCGCTCCATAATAATTTTGGATCGTCAAAGACACCTAAGACTATTGTCTGAGTACTACCTGTCGAAGCGCAAGTCTCAACACAAACGGTGAGCATTATTAGTTTCATTTGTGTAGCCTTTCGTTAGTTTCAATCAATTCAACCCGTTTAACCGCGCGGATTGTTGTTCGAGTCCTATCCTCACTGAACCAGTGTGACGGATACCTCTTGACAATTTCCACAGTTATATCTGTTACGACGTACGTGTTACCAAGTAACTTAAACTGATGGCTTTCCATCGCACTTCTCAACAAGTCCGCCTCTTCACTGACCCGGAGAAGCTCGTCTTCATAAATGACCATGCACAAAGAGTTCATTATCTTAATCCTTTTTATATCGTTTACCGCGCCATCCGCCGGTTGCCTTTACTGGCCAATCGGAAGCCCACGCGGGCATTGTGGACATGATTGATTCGAACTCTTCAATGCTGCCCGTCCCTTCCTTTACTTCGGAAATTATTTCGTCATGCACATGGAGGACGACGCTGTACCCTGCCTGCTCTAATAACATGATGCTGTTTGCTTGGATATCTCGGGCAATCGCCTGGACGATGTTCTCGGTCAATCTGCCGCCGTAGGTATCGCGGCGCACCCATTTTTTACTGGTGGGATGGACACCCATAAATGTTAGTTGCTTGATCGGAATGCCGAGCGGATCAGTCGTATCAAATAAAACAGGCTCGTGGTAAGTGAGGCTTCGACCCGAAGGCAATTGAATATATAGAATCTCATCTTTAACACCGAACTGAATGCCGTTATGCTCGAACGCTTGGCCGGGGTTCATTACCGCAGCAATGGCGCAACCTTCCACGCCGTACAATTCCGGCGTTGTTTGTCGATATCCAGTGCGACGATATTGGCCGCCCCAGAATTCCACAACTTCGGGTGAGTCCGCGCGCCACTTAAGGATCGCAGTTTTCATCTCGTCGTCGGTCATGAACTTGTCGGCGCCGAACTTTATCCATGCACCAATCCAGCCCTGGTAAAATGAGCTCAATTCTGACACCTTGCCGATTGTCTTCCGGAGGGGGTGATCGGGTCCGTTAACTTTCATCCCCCACCAATTCGGCAAACTTGTGTCATAGCCTTTATGTGCCATTATCTCATCGAAGGGGATGCCACTGATCTTACTGGCGCCCATCTCGTAGATCTTCCCGTGGGTATTAAACACATCCATTCGCCATTGGCAACGTGAGAGGAAGGCTCCTACCACCGCCTCGATGGCTGAGAAGTCTGAACAAATCAATTCATTACCTGGCGCACAGGTCAGCATCCCTCTAAGACAAGCCGAGATTGCAGCCAAGGGTGAACCCCATCGACTCTCGAACAGGGAGAGGTTTCTGTACGATGCGGTACGGAGAACCGCTTCCACACCTTTCTCGTCCCACTCGTGTGAGTCGAACCCTTGGACGAAGTCGCCACAGTCCGAACACTTGTCTGCCTTGTGCCAATTAACCGCACCACAGGCTCGACAGGCCGCCATCTTGATACCCGCAGAGGGAAAGTTCTGGGGTTGAATATCACGCCCCGCCCATCGCGCCGTCTTTTGTGCGCCGCAGTATGTGAAAATGTTGTGCATCCTTCCCGCTTCGGAGGACTTAAGTTTCATGGAGAATAACTTTTTGACCGCCGCAGAACTTAACAGCTGGCGTATTTCTAACACCCTTATGATCTTAGTCGTCCTTAATATGGGGGGCGGGTTATTATGCAATCTTTCCAAAGTGGCCGTGACGGTTTCCTCGTCCAAACTTTCAATGACGACTCCCTGTACAGACATCCATCCCCGGATCTTGGCTGCCTCACTTTCAGTTTTGACCGACCCCCCCGTAAGAGATATGAGTTCCGATCGGTATTTGTCCTGTGCCTGTTCAATGATCGAGATAAAATTCTCGACCGCCTCGATATCAATCTGAACGCCCCGGACGTTGATGGCTTGGTCGTACAACCAGATCGCGAGTTCATACTCGCTCAGGTCTGGTACAAGTGCGGAGATTGATGCTTCCGAGACAATGTCCTGGATATTATATTGGATAAATTTGGGACCGTCCTCAGGCTCGTCTGCCATGAAGGTGCGGCGACGGTCAGGTTTCGTCTTGAGCGGGTTTTGAGGCTTGGAGAATTTATTGATTAATCTCATGCCGTCGGCCTTTTGCTCAGAGGAGCCAACCGCCACCCCCGCGTTCTTCAACGCACCAGGTAACCCGAACGCTTGAGCCTTGGCCATGTCGCACCGTAGCTGCCAGAAGGGCAACTCGCCCCACCCCATGCGCTTGTTGCAAACATAAAGCCAGATCCAATACTCAAATGAAGCGTTCCATGCGGCCAGCAATTCGCCGTTGGCCACAAATTCAATTAAATCCTGTGGTGGCGGCATTCCTGGGAGCCACAGTCTTGCGCCTTTGCCATCTTTCAGGTCGTAAGCGATGCTCAACACTTCGGTCGAGGGGTGGGCGGCATAATTGACTACGCCAACCGCAGCCAATCCTGACGAGCAACCCTTAGGCGCTCCAGGTACGATGCGCCATTTGCCATGCGGAAAGGACTTCATCGGCGTGGGGTCAAAGTACATGCCCGCCTCGCTGTAGGTCTCGAAATCAATGTCCGCGTGTACGGTGGAGTATGAGAGCCCCGTTGTGATACGAGTGGCAAGAGTCAGGCTCGTGGCTTCTCGAGTGACACACCCTTGCTCTGCATCAGATGCAGAGAGCCGCCCCGTAAATAGGCAATCCGACTCAGCGTGGTAGATTATTTCTTTCATTTATCGAGCTTCCGTTCTAACTCTTCGACGCGTTTTGCTAGCAGCAGGATTTGATATAACAAAATTAGATTAGGATCACATTCGGGTTCTGCGAGGTCCTCGGTGCAACCTAACGCCCTAGACACCTTATTAAAGGTATTCGGCCGTGCGCAAGCATGTGGGACACACTCAAATTTTACTTCTTCTAGGTCTTCGTTTATCTTTGTCATCAGGTCTGTCCTTAGTTTCAACATAGGGGTGGGGTCGAATACGGGGTACGACACTCGCCAATTTTCAAGCACCAAGGTGTTCCACCGCCCTTGACGACACTAGGAATCGAACCTAGTCCCTTATTTATTTGAGTTTTTACTGTGGTTCTCTCCACCGATCGCCCTGTTAAAGGCTGGCTTGTGGTCATGAATCCGACCGCACCCCTATGTTAACTAAAAGCGCCGCCACCCCGAAAGATGACGACTAAGTGACTACTGTTGTTGCCCGTTAAGGAAGTTTTGCGGAGCTTGTTCGTAACCCTGCGCATTGCCTTGTTGAGCCGGAGCTTGTTGCGTTTGCTGCTGAGGCTGTTGGTACTGTTGAGCCGGAGCTTGTTGCGTTTGCTGCTGAGGCTGTTGGTACTGTTGAGCC
>SDBU01001103.1_pt1 | contig 39587 bp, 64 predicted proteins | sample 2277071 | NCBI WGS metagenome assembly SDBU01 (sample SAMN10397929, study PRJNA504765) | marine sediment metagenome | isolation source: marine sediment core GS08_GC12, 126 cmbsf | place: Arctic Ocean: Gakkel Ridge, Loki's castle | collected 2008 | reverse complement strand
CTGCAAGAAGTTGCTGACCTTGGAGCAATAACCCATCTAGTTATTTTGTGGGATGACTTTGAGCAAAGAAGTGACCAAGTAAATTCTCATTACCGTAATAGCCATTCCTATGATAGTGATACTACCTATTGTCCCCAGTTGTTGATTACTTATACAGAGCCAGCAAAACCAGTATTTCCAAGTGTAGCAGCCAAAATGATAGAGGGGAAGCTAATATAATTGGAGTGAATCATGCCAATAAGTAATCCGACTGATATATCTAGTATAGAGACAGACATCGGGAATAATGATGACGGCCATAATGGGCTGACCCTTTTTGGTCGACATAAGCAGCAAATCGACCATATACACTCAGCACAGAAGGTATATCCTACTGAGGCTGATGGTGTGGCATTAGCGGCTGATGCTGGTGATTGGGCTTTGGGAACGATTACCGAGATTGTGCCTATCAATACAATAACTAGCGAGTTTGATATACACGAGGTGCTTGTTGAAGATGTGAACACTCAGGATAAGACTTACGAATTAGTCTTGTATTATGGTGCCGATGACATTGAATGTGCAAGGACAAGATTTGCTGCTGGTTCAGTTAAAGGCGGCGTGCCAGCAGTAGCAACGCAGACTGTCCTTATCCCTGCCAATAGTAGAATTAGAGGTCAATTGGCTATAGAAGATGGAGGAGGCAAAACGGCCAAAGTATCGCTCAGGTATCACGAGTATTAAGGAGTAAATTATGTCCACATATACCTATGATGTAGATGATAATATCGGCAAAGTTAGGCTCCTGATTGGAGATACCGACATTGTACCCACCACTGATGCCCAATTCAGCGATGAGGAAATAACTGCCTTTCTGACCATGGCCTCAAGTTCAATACTCTTGGCGGCCTCTTATGCTTTGGAATCCTGGGCGGCTTCCCTCACGGGGAGCCTCACATCGGAGAAGCTGGGGGATTATGCCTATACCAAGAAGGAATCGGAAAACAAGCTAACTTTAGCCAAGAAATACCGGGAAGAGGATGCTTCAAGTCCTTATCTTACATGGGCAGAAATAGACTTGACCTTCGGCAGCGGTATAACGGCGGAGGAAGATTAGGATGGCATTTGCTGATTTGCTCATAGAGACTTTCACACGGCGGACATTGACAAAGACCAGTGATGGCCAGGGCGGTGTTACTGAAGCCTGGGCCGATGAGAGCACCTTCGCCGGTCGCCTAAGTATCCTGAGTGCTAGGGAGCGGATGCTCCAAGATAAGGAGACCGCATACTCCACTTTCAAGGTCTTCTGCCTGGCATCCGTGACCATAAACGAGGAGGACAGGATAGCGCTGGGTTCCCGGACGTTTGAGATTTTAGGCATCCAGAAGCCGTCTAACCTTTCCACTGGCCACCTGGAGATACTGGTGCTGGAGGTGGATTAGGTGATTAAAGATTACAGCAAAGAGCGCCTGGCTGAGATAGAGAAGAAGCTCTTTAAGGGTATGGTAGATTTATGCTCATCTATCGTCAAGGAAGCTCAACAAAACGCTAAACAGACGCCACCTAAACATCCCCAGGTTCAAACAGGTACTTTGAGACGCTCAATAACATTGGATGTCAAGAAAACAGGCGATTCAGTTGAGGGCAGGGTAGGTATAATGGCCGACAAGGGTGGCAATAAGGCTCTTGAGTATGCGCCCTATATAGAGTTTGGGACCAGCAAGATGCCACCATATCCCTTTCTATATCCAGCCGTTGAAACTCACAGGAGCAAAATTAAGGAGTTCTTTACTTGATAAACGCCATTGTCACAGCTATCTATAATGCACTAAAGGGCGATCTGACCTTGATGGCAGCGCTAGGTGGCAATGCTGGCAATTTCTATAAGGTCTTTCACATTGTAGCTCCACAAGACGCCACTCTGCCCTATATAACTTACGGCTTGCTGACGGATATTCCCATTGGCGTTTTCAGTAATTTAACAGCCATAGAGGATGCGACATTCTGGTTTAATGTTTTTAGCACTACCGGTCAGAAAAACTTGGGCGAACTGGCAGGTTATTTAATGGATGTCTTGGATGATGCCACCTTAACCATCGCGGGTTATAGTCATCTAGTGTGTGCTCGGGAGTTCATGGGCAATATATTGTATGACCCTGATGCTGGCGTCTTCCAGATACCATTAAGATACAGGATTATGGTGGACAAAGATTAAAATAAATTGATGGAGGTTCAAAATGGCACACAGAGCAGGGAAAGCAGGGCAGGTTGATGCCCCTGGTAGTATTGCAGGCATCAAATCATGGACATTAGATTATACGGTCGATATGCTGGAGACTACTGATTTTGCTGATGCTGGGGTAAGAAGCTATATACCAGGCTTAACAGGCTGGGCGGGTAGTTTCGAGGGATTCAAAGATACTACGCCCATAGCTCTTACTACTGGAGCAAAAATCACATTGAAGCTTTATGAGACTCAAGAAGCCAGCGAGTTTTGGACTGGTGACGCTTTTATTACCGGTGTTCATCCATCTGTAGGCCATGATGGCATAGTCTCTTATAGCTATGACTTCCAGGGCACGGGTGCACTAACCGTGGCGGCAGCATAAGGAGGGTAATATGGCTCATTTATCAGGTAAGAATGGCGGTGTTTACACCGAATCATTGCTAGTGGAAGACTGCGAGGACTCTTGGGATGAGCATGCAGAAGGTGGTTGCACATCTAGCACTACGGCCGGCAAAGTAGGCACTAACGCTGCTAGGGTAACGACAGTAGCCGTGGGTGCCGACGTGGTGATGATGTCTGAGGTCATAACAAAGGACTTAACGGCTTACCATGCCCTTATCTTTTGGGCCAGGTCAAGTCTCAGTCCTTCAGCCCTTTCTTTGAAGCTACAACTTGACGATACGGCCGAATGTGCGAGTCCATTGGAGAGCTTAGTTGTGCCGGCACTAACAGCCGCTACCTGGCAGCATTGCTTGGCGATATTAGCCGACCCGTCACTTCTGGCTTCTCTAATCTCAGTCGGCTTATATGCCGATATAGACCTAGCTGATGGTACATTTGACATTGATGATGTCAGGGCAGTTAAGGAAGACCAGGGCATCAAGTCGTGGACGCTGGACTACACACAGGAAATGCTAGAGGTGACTGACTTTGCCAACTCTGGCGTCAGGGCTTATATACCAGGTGGTAGCGGTTGGTCTGGCAGTTTCGAGGGCTTTAAGGATGCGGCGCCGTTAGCCATTGGCTCAGAGGTTTACTTGGCACTCGGAGAGACCAACACGCCGGGGCAAAGCTGGATTGGCAAGGCTATCATAATGGCTGTTCATCCATCTACGGGCTTTGATGGACTGGTTACCTACAGCTACGATTTCCAAGGTACAGATGCCCTACAGGTCCCGACAGTGTAATGACCGATGGCAAAGTAGGTGCGTTCTTTGTTGGCGGTGAGCAGGTTGGCGGTTTTTTTGACTGGAGACTTACGGTCAACCTCACCAGTAACATAGTCGATGGCTTTCAGAAACACAGGGTAGCTAGTTGGAGTGTCGTTGCTGGGTCATACTGGTTTGAAAGCAAGGCCGATGAGGTTGAGGTGAGATTTTACAGCGATGTATCGCCGCATTATTGGAAGGGCGAAACACGGCTGGGCCTATACAGGTTTCGCCCAGATGTACTTGTCAAAGAACCGATAGAATTTTGGGGCAATGGTGTGCTTGAGGTTGCAGATGGATAAATGGCAACTGGAAGGCATTGTTTATATAGCGAGGAAACTGCATTGGACCCTGGCGGATATAGGCAAACTTTCGCCCGGGCAATTTGATATGCTGCTCGCTGAATTGATATTTCAGGAGAGTCAGGAGGAATATCAAAAGAGCCACCGCGTAGCTTCGTTAATGGCGACCATCATCAACTGCACCCCACGCAAAGATAACAGGGCATACCATGCAACAGACTTTATAGGACAAGCACCTCAACGGGAAGGAAATGTTATATCTTCCATAGATTCAGCTAAAAAAAGGGGATTAAAAGTCCCAAAGGAGAAAGAATAATGCAGGAAAATATATTGACCACACCATCAAGTGGAGAAGTCTTACTGGGGGATGGGCAGGTATATAAACTATCGGGAATGGATTTGACCACCATGGCCGAATTAGAGGAGGCTTTTGACTGTACCCTTAGCAAACTGACGGATAAGTTCAAAGAGAGGGAAGCCACTAATACTCGGCTGTTTCTGTTTATTCTGCTAAAGGAAAATCACCCTAAGTTGACTCTGAAAAGTCTTGGCAGGCTTATGCCGCCGGATAAACTGAACGACATAATGGAAACCTTAAAACAAATTTTAACAAGTGTGAAGTAAGAAATGGCAGGAACTCTAGCTGACCTCACAGTAAAAATTGGAGTAGATACCAAGGGCTTGGAAACTGGGATGAATAAAGCCCGTGGCATTATTCAGCAACACTCCAAGAAGATTGGTATGGCCATGACCGCTATGGGTGGTGTTATTGTTGGCGGTCTTGGGTTGGCGGTTAAATCTGCCGCTAATTTTGAGTCAGCAATGCGTGAAGTAAACTCAATGATGTCTCTAGGCAAGGATGAGTTCTCCGCTTTCTCAAAACAGGTGTTAGAGTTATCCTCCGACCTTGGAATAGATGCTGTTGATGCTGCCAATGCTATGTATCAGGCTATCTCTGCGGGCATCCCCAAAGAAAACGCTATTGAGTTCCTTGCGATTGCCACCAAAGCCGCCATTGCTGGCGTAACTGATACCAAGACAGCCGTTGACGGGCTTACAACAGTAATCAACGCCTTCAAAATCCCCTTATCTGAAACCCAAAAAGTGGCAGATATTATGTTCACCACTGTCAAGGGTGGCAAGACAACCTTTGAGGAATTGTCAGCTAGTTTGTTCCAAGTTGCTCCCATTGCAGCGGCATCCGGGGTGAGTTTTGAGGAAGTCTCGGCTGCTTTAGCTACAATGACCAAGCAAGGTGTACCGACAACAGTTGCCACTACCCAGCTCCGGCAGGCAATGGTTATGCTCCAAAAGCCAACAAAAGAGATGGAGGATGCCCTACGGGAATTAGGATTTGAATCTGGACAGGCTATACTTGAGGAATTAGGTCTTGCTGGAGCTCTTGAAACATTGAGGGTATCTACAGGTGGCAGCAATGAAATGCTGATGAAGATGTTTGGCTCGGTAGAGGCGGGTCAGGCAGTCTTGGCTCTCACCGGGGATAATGCCAAAACCTTCGCTGATGACCTTGACAAAGCTAGGAGGGCTACGGAAGGTGCTGGTGCTGCTACAGAAGCGTTTAATATCATAAACGAGGGGGCTGGCCGTCAATTTGCTCAGATGAAGGCCAAGATTCAGGCCTTAACGATAAGTATTGGAGACCAATTGCTTCCTATATTCAAACCCCTTGTTGAAACGATAAAAGTGATTATTGAGAATGTTATTAAGTGGAGCAAGGAACACCCCGAATTGGCTAAAAACATCGTAATTGTAGTTGCGGCTATTGGTGGTCTATTGCTTGTATTGGGTCCACTTTTGATAATGCTCCCTGGCATTTCGGCTGCCATAGGCATATTAAAGGTAGCTCTTGCTAGTCTTATGGGGCCAGTAGGTCTTATTGGTCTTGCCTTAGTTGCGCTAGTTGCCATTGGCGTATTGGTCTGGAAGAACTGGGATAAGATAAAGGAAAAAGCCAAAGAGATCTGGGATGGTATTGTCAGCTTCTTTAAGGGAATCTGGGAGAAGATTAAATCCATCTTTACGGAGCACTGGGCTAAAATCCTGGCCATAATATTCCCCCCTATCGGTTTGCCTGTATTGATAGCTAAAAACTGGGGCAAAATCAAAGATGCGGTAGCAGAGATATGGGAGGCAGTAGTTAGAACAGTTAGAGAATGGTTCTTAAAAATAGCCCAAACGCTTGCTGACTTTAACCCCTGGACTTGGCTGAAGGAGAGGTGGAATCAACTTGTGGATTGGGTAGGAGAGATATGGGCTAGAGTTAAACAGGCTGCGGTTGATTGGTGGAATAATCTCACAAGTTGGCTGGGCAACCTTAATCCCTGGGAGTGGGTCAAAAAGGGCTGGGACAACCTGGTTAGCGGCATTAAAGGTATTTGGGATAGCCTGTGGAAGAATTCAGTTATCCCCGAAGCTATTGAGGGTATTAGGAAACTCTTAGCCGGCACTAACCTTGAGGCCGAGGCAACCCAGATGTTTAGCGGTATTACAACCGCCGCTAAAGAGGGTATGAGCGCCACCCAGATGATAATCAAGACCGCTTTAGCGGCCATACAGGCTCAAATCAACGCCACTCCTCTAACAATACCCGCTCCGACTACGGCTCCGGGGGTCCCGCCACCTATAACCCCACCTACTCCGACAACAGGCGGCGGGGGAGAAGGTGGGGGAGAAGGCGGCGGGGGAGTTGGCAACTGGCGTGATATACAGAAATGGATTGATTTTTTGCTTTCGTTAGTGCAGGCGCAAGCTGGGGGGACTTATGAGGGGGAAAAGTTTGACCCCCTATATTTGAAGAAGATACAGAATTATATCGCCGTGTTACAAGATTATCTGGCTGCGGGCTACACACAGTTCCAACATCAAGGGCAATCTTTGCTTGCCCCGATTGAAGATGTTATGGCTAGGGGCGGCATAGTAACCAGACCTACAGTTGCCCTTCTAGGTGAGCAGGGGCCAGAGGCAGTAATCCCACTAAATAGAATGGGAGGCAAGCCTGCGATAAACATTACTCTGACTGGCAATACATTCCTGGGCAATGAAGCTGAAGGGAGACGGTGGGCAAAGACACTGCTCAAATATTTGCGAGAAGAGACCCGGGGTCTCTATGGAGAACCAAGTTTTTAAGGAGGTAGAAAATGTCAAAAAAGGACAAAGCTAACTGGTGGTGCCAAGCAACACTCTACAAGTATCACGAGGATATCGAGCCCTATAGAGAAGGGGGAAGGGAAGCAGAGTTCCACAAACGCTTCAAGCCCTATGAAACCATAAAGATGAAGGGCAACCTGCTCCTGAATGTCGGCTGCGACATTATGTGGGACTTGATAACTGGTGCTTCAGGTGACCACTTTGACAATGGTAATGCCACCATAGGCGTCGGGAGTGATAATACGGGGGCGGGGGCTGGTCAGACTGACCTCATAGATGGCACTCCGACCTATAAGGGAATGGAGGCAGGCTTTCCTACTTCTGCAACTCAGAAGGCAACCTTCAAGTCCAGCTTCGGCGCCGGTGATGCTAATGAGGCCTGGGAAGAGTGGACAGTAAAACGGACTGTCTGCCTAAATCGTAAAGTTGAGAGCCTGGGCACAAAGGCTGGCGGCACTTGGACGCTGGAAGTAGATATCACGCTTTCGTAACCTTGAGCCAGGAGTAAGCAATGGTAACTAAGGTGAAAGCCGGAGCGGTACTGGGCATTATTGTTCTGGTGCCGCTCCTTTTTTGTTTAACCGGCGCCGCTGCATCCAGTAACTTCTATGCTGTCGGTTGGAATTATCAATATACCATAGAGGGCTTCAAGCCGACTGAGATTAGGGGTACTATTGCCACGGACTCTGCTCATCGTGGTAAGAAGGGCTTCGCCGGTGTAGAGCAGGATGTCATCATTGTCACTGATACCGGTTACATAGTAGTTGAGGTCTGCAACTGGTATCAGGGTGGGGCTGACCCCATTGTTGGGGTAGTTATCTACGATGAGCAGGGACAGATGCCCGTCCGAGTGCATGCAGTTGCTAACTATGGGGAAGTTTACAGGTATGTTGTCAGCATCAATGTCCCGGATGCCGTCCATATAGTAATCTGGGATGAGCAGGGGCAGGTAATTCTTGAAGAGGTCTATTCTACCAGCGCTCAATATATCAAAGAGACCAATTCCTATCTTGAGTACTGGCAGTTTGACCTGCCCGGGGAATTCTACTACTCAGGCTGGCAGACAGTTGACAGCTTGTATGACCCCAATCTTGGCTGGAAGACGGCCGCCGAGTGTCTAAACAAGAGCTACGATATGGAGACCTCTCACTATGATGGGCTACTGGCTACCGAGCATAAGGTCATTATTGACCAGGGCTGGAAGCTAAACGGCGGTTATTACGATAAGGGGATTATAAGCGATGGCAACTGAAACTCTAAGACCAAATGCTGCTGGGGATGAGACTGCAATAGCTACTCAATACCCGGCGCCTCCCTTTCATTGGGACAAAGTGGATGACCCAAGCCCTGACGAGGACTCTACCTATGTTGAAAATGACACAGCGGCCTCTTGGCAACGAGACCTTTATAATCTACCTGCATCCTCTGGCAATGGCACAATAAACTTTATTAAGATTTACTTTAGATGTAAGTATGAGATAGGTCTGGCTGCTGCTAAACCATCCTTAAAAAGTAATTCCACTGTAACTGACGGCACACAAATATTTTTAACTAGCTCGTGGGTAACTTATTCGCAGCAATGGAATACCAATCCTGCCGATGCTGCTGCTTGGGAATGGGCTGATATTGATGCCTTGCAGATTGGCGTATCTCTGAAAAGAGGGTCTCTAGGAACTTACCACGCACTATGCACTCAGGTTTATGTTGAGGTTGATTATACTCCAGCAGTAACAGAAAAAACCGCCTCAGACACAGGCTCAGGGTCAGATGCCAAAGTATCCTACCCTACTGCTACACTGGCTAAGTCAGATGTAGGCTCGGGAGCTGATGTTAAAGCATCCTATCCCTCAGCAGTTTTGGCTAAATCAGATTTAGGGTCAGGAGTAGATAATCATATTGCCTTAGCTCCTCAAAGTGCAGGTGATTTAGGTTCAGGAGTTGATGCCCATGTTGCCCTAGCGCCCCAAAGCGGAGGGGATGTGGGGGGCGGAGTAGAGGCTTCAAGCCTACTTGCAGCATTGCTAGGGGCTGATGTAGGCTCAGGAGTAGAAGCACTTGGCGATAGAGCCTTGGGTGCTGCGGAAGTGGGTTCAGGTCTTGAGGGCACGCCACTAATAGGTCTCTTTACCTCAGATGTCGGGGCAGGTGTTGATGCTCTTATTGCCGTTGGATTAAAGAGTAGTGATACAGGGGTAGGAACCGAGAAGTTCTGGAAGCGACCGCTATACTGCATTGAGGTCTCCTGGGACGGCACGGGTAACTATGACGGCGCTTTTGACGATATTACCGCCGATGTCAAGGAACTCTCCTGGGAACGGGGCAGGGAGTCGGAACTGCGCAGGGCAGATGTCGGCATGCTGGAACTTAGAGTAAATAATGACGATGGCAAATACTCGCCACCATTAACGACCGGTGACCTCTATGGTAACTTGAAGCCCAAGAAACCTATTAGAGTCAGGGCTTTTTGGGGTGAGGTTATCTATCAATACGATGGCTTCCTGGAGGATATAAGGCCACATCCTCACCTGGATGAACAGGATGCTTATATATCAGCGAAAGACGGGTTAGATTTCTTGTCCCGAGCTGATATATCAACAGCTCTATTCAAAAATCAACTGACTGGCTATCTGGTTGGCAAAATATCGGATGCTGCCGGGTGGTCCGCAACCAAACGGGCTATCGATACCGGGCAGGATACAGTGCCGTATGGTTATTGGCACGACAGGAAGGCTCTAAGGTCATTAGGCGATTTAGAAGAGAGCGAGCTCGGGTTTATCTATGTAAACAATGAGGGTAAGCTTGTCTGGGAAGACAGAGAGCATCGGCATACCGCTCCACACAATGCAAGCCTAGCCACATTTAATGATATTATGGCGGATATTCGCTATGCCCTGACACCCAAGACAATTTACAATGAGATTATAGCCAAGATTACCCCCTGGGAACTTCAGGTCGAGTCGGAATTGTGGAGACTGGAAGAGGAGCCAACAATTGATGATACCGAGTCAAAGACCTGGTGGGCAAACTTTGAGTATTTTGCCGATTCTATCGTCACACCGGCGGCATCTACGGATTACCAGGCATGGACTGGAGCAGGTGGCACGGGAGTAGATAAGACAGCCGATATAGTTATTGTCACAACTAAACTGGCCAAAGCCGCCAAGTTAGTGGTTACCAACAATTCAGGCGGCACTGTCTACCTATACCTGCTCAAAGTCCGGGGTGAACCATACGATGACAAGACCATAGTCACCCGTAAGGCAGAAGACGCACAAAGCCAAACAGACTATCAGAAACGTACCTTGACGCTGGATGGCAAGTATCTGACTGACGCTGAGAAGGGGCAGGACTTTTGCGATTATGCCCTTATCAAGTATAAGGAGCCGCAACCTGAAGTCGATATTATCTTAACCAACGACAAGCCAGCCAGCCTATTTAGGGATGATACCAAGCTCGAGCAGATTCTCAAGCGGCGCATCTCTGACCGCATAACCGCCCAGCATACCTTATTGGGTTTAGATGAAGAGTTTTATATTGAGAAGGTATTCCATACTATCAAACCAGATGGCGACCATCAGTGTACCTGGAGGGTGACGGCCGTCGGCACCGAATACCACTGGGTATCGCCCACCAGCCATGATGATGTGGATACCTTGTGGGCTGACGAGACTAACGCTTATGATGGGGATATTGGCACCTTCGCAAGTGGGGTGATTTAGTATGGCAGGACAGTGGACTTCGCCAACAGGCTTTGTTGATGGTGGTAATTGGGTACTGGAAACCAAAGCTTACGATGAAGACACGACTACCTATGCGTCAGCTAATAACATACCAGCAGCATCCTGGTCACCATATTTAGACCTCACGCTTGATAACGCCATTGATTGCGATAAGGTTCGCTATTATATTAAAGCGTCGGGCTTCCCTCTGGACACTTGGATTACACAGATTGATATAGATGTTTACTATGGTGGTGCTTGGCACGATGTTTATCAAGGGGCTATTACACGGAATAGCTGGCAGGAGAAAAACCTCGGTGCTACCTATAGTGTAACCAAGGCACGAGTTAGACTATATAATTCCCATGCCTCCAACCTTTATGCCGGCTTCTTCTATGAGTTTGACTTTTGGGACATAATTACAGAAAAGGCGGCATCAGATACGGGCTCGGGCGCTGACGCTGCTGGCAAGGCTCGCAGTTGGGGAGGCTTCCTTGAACTCATCATAGCCACCATCACCGCCTACCGGGTTCGCTTTATGGCACTCAAGGAAACAGAGGTAGATTTCATTGACTTGGATGTTTACTACGGTGGCGCCTGGCACCATCTCTATCAAGGTTCATTTGACAGTATGGTGTGGGTCTCTAAATCCTTTGACCAGCAAACGACAGTAACTAAGGCCAGGGTGCGTTTCTATCAAGACCCGACCTATACCGTCAAACTCTATGAATTGGAATTCTATGCTGCGATAACTTAAGGAAAATAGCCTCACCAGCCCGGAGTTATCCTCCAGGGGGTTATTGCCGTTTCCGCCTGTTGTATCCGCTCCGGGCTGGTGAGGGAAGAAGGGGTTATTATGTTGCTAGTTAGATTTATATTAGGGATAATAGCTTTACCATTTGTGCTCATTGCAATGGCACTGGCTGGATTATGGCTTATATTTCGGGTTATTATCTATGGTGAGGATTGGGCGATAGGAGACCGACCAGAAGGATGATAAGAAAGATTTACAGTTGGCTAAGAGACCACGACCCCATAAGCGATACCGAACCCTACACACATAAGATGAGGCGGAATGTGAAGAAGAATGCTAAATGGTGGGTAGTAATATTTGGACTGGGTGGTGGTGCTGTTATAGCTTTTTTCACTTGGCTACTGCTTCATCTAGGAGAGATTATTTAAGGAGTATACTATGCCGCCAAGAATAGAGTACCAAGCCAAGACGACTAAAGAGCTTGTCATAATGGTCATGGATAAAGTTAATGGGTTAGGCGAGAAGCTAGACGAGCTAAACGGCAGAGTCAGCGACAACAGAGACAGCATCGTAAAATTAGAAACAATCAATCAGATTGAAGCTTCGCAAAAGGAAAGGGATTATATCCGTGCCAATAAAAGGCTTAAACTATGGGGATTTATTATTATCCCTCTTCTGGTTAGCTCAGGTGGTGCGGTATGGGTTGTAGGAAATATCTTCAACTGGTGGTAAAAAATGGAAAAGACATCTGATATTATCAAGATAGCGACAAGACCCTTTTTAACGATTGAGGGCTTGTTTCTGTGGTTCATACTGATTGTTACCGGTGCTGACGACCCAATGGAATGGGACCCGTTCCAGATTACAGTAGTCGGCATGGTAGGCTGGTGGTTCGGGCAACGGCAGATTGGTAAGTTCGTGGAGTTTGTCCGCAATAGTAAACCATCACCCTGACCCCTAAGATGCCTAGTTATTGACTAAGTGAAGACTGGTATCTATTGTGGCAGTAGAAGTCGCTTTAATCCCCCTCCCTTGACAAGGGAGGGGGAATTTCTTTATTTTAGATAACCCTATCCCCTGTATCCCCCTCCCCTTGATAAGGGGAAGGGGAATTGATTTTATAAGAGAGGCGACGCCTCTCTTTGCACTCCGTCCCGAAGCTAATATTTATTTTGCTAAATTAGACAAAAAGACGCAAAAGGACTTGACAAACTCTTTAATAGTGTGCTATTGTATTGGCGTATATACTACAGGGGGTAGGAAATGCTAAGAGATAAAACCAAAATAGTAGTATATGAGAACGATGTTAGCATTCACTATAAGTGCGGATGCGAGGAAAGCAAGTTAGAAGTCCTACCCTGGGAAAGTCCTTATAGTTACTGCAAGGTTCATAAACAGAAGGTAAGGAAATGAAAGTCTGGATGCAACGTCAAGCCAAGAAAGGCTACCTAACTTGGAAGGAATATTTAGAAGCGGTAGCTGAAGATAAGGCTAAGGCCGAAACCGCCTAAGGGCGGTCTGCCGTAAGGCACTGATGAGGTTGTACCTTAACAATAGAATAATGTTTTAATGACTGGACGGGGGTAAAAAGGAGCGAACAGCTATGCTACTAAATACTGTCAAGATACAGTTCTCTCAAAAGCAGTTCCAAAAGTCTCCCTTAGCCGAAGAGGTAAAAAGACTAATCCAATTCTGTTTACCGAAAGCTAAGCGCTACCGGCAGGGGCTACTCGTCAAGGTTCTTTTCTACACAGGGGAAGGATACCAAACTTATTGGCGAGGGCATTATGCTAACGGATATGCTCACGGCTTATACGGCAGAGACTGGGATGCTGGAGCAAACTCAGTTATCACTTTGAAGATTGGGCAACAGGTAGGATATGACAAAATACTCTACTTAGTAGCTCACGAAGTCAGTCATCATATAAGCTGGATAAAAGACCAGAGATTTGGAGAGAAGAAAGCGGATAAAATAGCAGCTAAGATTATTGAGCGATACAATCAAAGGCACTAAAATAAAATCATCCCCGCTCAGTCATTAGGACATTAGAACTGATGAGGAGACAGCAAATAATGGGATTTCTAACTGAATTGTTGGCCATCCAAAAGAAAGAGCATCTTACAGATAAAAAGTGCTTCACAGATGAAGAGATGGCGACTAAGATTGGGTGCTCCAGGCAGCTCTACCAGATGACTAGGACAGAGAAGATTCCTGTCGGCTTCAAAATACTTGAAGGTGCAGTAAGAGCTTTCCCGGAGTTACAAAGGTCTGCCATATATTTTTTAATGCATGGTGCTAATAAAACAACAGAGACCGCCGACCAGCATGTAACCCCTTGCCAGACCTCACATAATAGACGACACGGCGTCTTTGGGTACTTTCAAGGGCTTTGGGATAGCGTATCCAAGTTCTTAGGCAGGAAGGCTCGCCGAGATTAACAGCCTGGTGGGGGCTAGTGAGGCCAACTTCACTAAACGAGAGTTTGGTGGGTTCTGCCGGAAGGCAGATTAGCCCCCACCAGGGGAGGTAGAATAATGGAATGTACTAAAAGGGAATGGAAAGTAATACAACACGGTGGTAAGGGATACGAATTCACAATAAGAGAAACTGACGAAAATAATGAACTTATACGGGGTATTGATGGCGAAATCGCTACTGTCCACTTAAACAGATCAGTTAAAATAGCTGAGGCCAACGCCCGCCTTATAGCTGCTGCCCCTGATTTATATGAGGCGTGTAAGATTATGAGGGCTTTATTAAAAAATAGGGCTACGCCAAACAGTGATGCTTGGAACTTTATTGAGAAAGCAATCGCCAAAGCAGAGGGTAAATGAAAAAGCAAACTTGGACATGTGCTGACTGCGGGGTAAACTGCTGGGGCGGGGTCTCCGGTCCAATCACTGGGATAATCTACTGCCTCAGGCACTACTTCCAAAGGTTGAGGAGTTAATTATGGAATGTCCTAAATGCAATGAGGTCAAGAAGCTAATACAGCCACGCCTGGACTTTCTCCGGGAAGCGCCAACTCGCTGTACTAATAGCTTGGAGTTCTATCTTCTGAACAATATCAACAATATACTCAATAAGACCCACAAAGATATACTTATTGAGAGAAAGGTGATTGAGAATGGGTAGCATTAAGTGCGATAAGACAAACTGTGAACACAACCACATTTTAGAACACTGCTCATCAAAGCGGGGGGTATGCAAGCGAGGGTCTGGTTATGACTATGGGGGCGGCGATATTCAGATTAACAAATTCGGGCACTGTATATCGTCAAAGCGAAAAAAGGAGAGGTGATACATAATGGGTAAAGACCTTGAGGACGAGAAAGCACTAAGGGCAGAAATGCGTTCACTTTCAGCGCCACAACTCCGTTCAATAGCCAAACTCAGTAACCCGGGAAAAAGGAAGATGGCAAGGGAAGTTTTATTTGAGAGGGGGAAGTAATGAGTTACTTGATAAAGTACCCGCCAAGACTACAGCCCACAAGGGGAGTAATGATTGAGGGTTGTAGGTGCGGGAGAGGAACAATAAGGATTAACTGGAGACCGACTAAATGCAGTAACAATAAATGCAGGAGGGATTTGTTATAAATGACAACCCAAAATGATAACCCTGAGACAAAAGAACTTACCGCGGTAATCAAAGTGCAACCGGGGGCGGATGAGGCGGTTGTTGCCCTGTATAAACAGGCGAAGAGGCTCCTGCTCTATGCCGAGGCACTGACCATAGTCCACGAGGATGATGTTAGAAGGGCCACCAACGATCTCAGCATAATCAGTGGCATCAAGAAGTCCGTTGAGGAGAAGCGCAAAGGTTATACCCAGCCTATCAATGACCATCTGAAAGAGGTCAATGAGGCTTTCAAAGTCTTCACAGACCCATTATTAAAGGCAGATAGGATTACTAGGGACAAGGTCCTTGAATACCGTCGGAAGCAGGAACGAAAGCGCCAGGAGCAGGAAAAAATCAACCGGCTCCGGATGGAAGCGGCGGAAAAAGAAATGGAACTCAAGGGTGAGATAACCGAGTCGATTGACCTGGTAGAAGTGGCGCCAGAAGTCCCCAAGAATATATCCACTAAAATGGGCACTGCAGGGGAAAGAGCCAACTGGAAATATGAGGTTACAGATTTTGCCATACTGCCTGATACTTACAAAGTAGCCGATAACTCTATGCTTAATGCGGTGGCAAAGAAGCACCACGACCAAAAACAAATACCCGGGGTTCGGTTCTACAATGAGCCGATATTGGCTGTGAGGGCAAGGTAGTAATGACAAATACTGATAGCCCCCGGTTTATTGTAACCGACTCCCTGGAGACAAAGAACACCATTTTACAGACAGTCCAGAAACGAGTAAAGGAGCGGAAATGAGAACTATAAAATTCAGAGTATGGAATAAAGTAACACATACAATGCACTACCCAGACTGGAAGGAGTTATCCGAAAGGGCAGAGCTACCAGAAATGGTGCTGATGCAGTTCACAGGCTTAAAAGACAAGAACGGCAAGGAGATTTATGAGGGGGATATATTCCTCATAACCAAAGAACCACAGGAAGATAATACGGTGGAGTTTTACGAAGGGGAATACCAATTATCACCACACGGTTTTTCCTTGTCAGATTGGTATGAGCAAGGAGAAGTCATCGGCAACATATATGAAAATCCAGAGCTATTGGAGGCTTGTAAATAGTGCCCATCTACGAAGGCGAAGCTAAATTAACCAGGGTGGACTTGGAAGAACTGGCCAAGAAGAATAAATGCAAATCACCATACTGGAATAGAGAGCGGAGGCAGAAATAATGCCTGAAATAGGGGAAATAAGGAGAGCTAGAGAAATTGGTAGACAGGGGGGTAATAGTTTTATTTGGCATGCCTGTCCTGGTTGTGGGAAAGAACGATGGGTTGGGTTACGGAACGGGCAACCTGAAAGTGAATGTTGTAATTTGTGCCAAACTAAAAGAGTGGCATTTAACCGGCGAGGAACTCGCAACTTAAGTTGCTGGAGAGGTGGCAGGTATAAAGACAAGAACCAGGGTTATATTCACCAATGGCTTCCGCTAGATGATTTCTTCCGCCCTATGGCTAATAAGGCTGGCTATGTTATGGAGCACCGCTTGGTTATAGCCAAACACTTGGGACGCAATCTGCACTTATGGGAGATAGTGCATCACAAGAATGGGAAAAGAGACGATAACCGTTTGGAGAACCTTCAGTTGGTCAGTGATTTAGGACATAAGCAAATTACTAAAATTGAGCAAAGAATTAAGCATCTTGAAGATAGGGTTATTTTACTTGAGGCTGAAAACGCTCTATTGAGGAGCGAAGATAATGCCATATTACCTAGAGACTGATGATAGGGAATTACTCAATAAACTCAGATTGACCAATGCCTGTAAAGAGTGCAGCAGTGAGTTGGAGGCTTTCTATGATATAAAAAGGCATTTACCATATCTCCAATGCAAAACAAATCCAAAGCACCAGGGCATTGAGCGGGAAGCATCCAGATACGAACTAGAAGGTTTAAGTTCATTCAATATAGAAACGAGGAGGGAAATTATGGAACAAGAATACGGAACGGCAAAGACAAAGGCACTGGAGAAATATGCAGGGACGATCGCCATCACTAAGAGGATTGCCACAGAGATTGTCGAAACTCTGTGGGGAAAGGCGCCTCTAATAGAGAAAGCAAAATGTATTCTTTTGTGTCAGACTTACCAGCTTAACCCACTGATGAAGCACATTTACCTAATTGGGTATAAGCGATATAAGAATGAAAAGCTTGTTGTAGATGCCCAAGGCAATACTATTTATGATTGGTCTATACAAATCGGTATCGGCGCTACCAGGTTGATGGCGCAGAGGAAGCACAACTATTCTTACCTTGATATGACACCCAGAAAAGCTACCAAGGATGAAGTCGACAAGATACTCGGAGATACTGCTGATCCAAACTGTGTATATGGATTCGTCCATATTAAGGATGTGGATACCGGCGCTGAGGCTTTTGGTCTGCGCGGTATCCCTAAAAATGAAAGTATAAAAGGGCAAGCGAAGGGCAACACTCATCTCAATATGGCTTGTGTCCGGGCTGAAAGATTAGCTCTTGACAGGCAGTACCCGGGGGAGATGCCACAGGGAATTGAGGTTGTTGATGAGCGCTTTGCCGAAGTTCCTGATATCGGCAAGGTAGATACCGCTACTGGCGAAGTCATTGAAGGCGAGCATACCGAGCTTGAGGAAGAGCCTAAACCTGATTTTACTGAAATCAGCGGAGTGGCCAAAGAACACTGGTGCCAAGAACACAATTGCTCATACGACAAAAAGACTCGAGGCTCCTCAACCTGGTGGGCTCACGAGTTGGGAGGTGGTAAATGGTGTAATGAGGCTAAGAAAAAAGAGGCTCAACCAGCGCCGGCCGCCGAGGTAGAAGAACCTCAATCGCAACAACGGGACCCGGCCACCATCAAGACCATCAATGATCTTTACAAAGCCTGTAATGAAGACTGGAACCTTCAACCGGCACAGGTTATCAGTGAGCTTGGTGTCAAGTCCCAGAGTGACATTACCAACACGCCGGCGGATTGCTACCGGCAGCTCGGAGCAGTTAGGTAAATCAAATAGAAAGGAGAATTAACTGAAGAGCCAGTTACCCTGAAATGAGGGTCTAGAGGATAACTAAAGGAGGAAAAGGAAATGCAAAAGTCAAGAATTGAATGGTGTAGTTTTACCAGCAATCCCGTTAAGGGCGAATGCCCTGTAGATTGTTCATATTGCTATGTTAAGCCTTTAAGGATACGATACGGGTGGCATAAAGATATTCGCTTCTACCCCAAGGAACTAGAAGCAATACGAAGACGAAAGAAACCAACGGATATATTTGTGGGTTCAACAATAGAGCTATTCCACGACAAGACTATTCAGTATATGCCTGAGATTATAGAAACCATCCGGGTCTGCCCCCAGCACCGCTTCTATCTCCTCACCAAGCAACCACAAAACCTACCTGCTTGGAGCCCGTTCCCTGATAATTGCTGGGTAGGGGTGACGGCTACTAACGAAACGAGAATGCTGGCAGCTCTAGTGTTCTTAAATCGCATTGAAGCTAAAGTAAAATATCTCTCAATTGAGCCGCTGCTATCTTTTAATTGGGGTATTCCCTATAGCTTATCTGATGCTTTTGAAAATGTTATAGACTGGGTCATCATCGGCGCCCAGACCAAGCCCTACAAGCCACCTAAGATAGAGTGGGTGAGGGAGATTGTTGAGGCGGCGGACGAGGCCGGTGTGCCGGTGTTCTTGAAGGATAATTTAAGCCTATTGCTTAGTGAGCATATCACTATAAAAGATACATGGGCCTTGAGAACGAAGGGAGTCAGGTTTCCTGTACCATATAGGCAGGAGATGCCAGGTGGGTAAGAAAAGCTACCGCAAGTCTAATGTATCACAAGTCGTCAGTATCAGATTACCGAATGAGGTGCTGTTTACAATTAAGCGTAGGGTCAACGGTAGGCGTTCTAGGTGGTCTACTGTGGGGGAATACTTGAAGGAACGCACAATATACGATACAGAGCGTCTCCACATACGAAGAGATGTAAGGCAGGAGTCGCCTGAAGGGTAAATTATGGGATTACCATATGCAGAAGATATAGGTCACTATTGGCAAACGGGCTCTAGTTCGCCTGATACATGGCTTGAAAAGGCTAAGAGGCAGATAGAGGAAGTGGGTGGCACTATAAATGCAGATGCTTACGGCTCTATGGGAGGGCGAGCCGCTTTTATGCTTGCCTTTAGTATAGGTGACGATAGATTCAAGGTAGTTTTCCCAGTGTTGGATTCAAAGACGGGGAAGAGTGTAGCAGCGAAGAGGCAAGCTGCAACAATGCTTTACCATGATATAAAAGCGAAGTGTATGGTCGCTACTGTATTGGGCAGTAAAGCTGCCTTTTTCTCTTACTTGATGCTACCGGATGGGAGAACGACAAGCGAATTAGGAACCCCAGAGTTAATTGGGGCCTTCCCTCTACAATTAGGAAAGGGGGACTAGATGATTAGATGGCTTTTATGTCGCATAGGTAAACACCAGTGGACACCTTGGATGGGGGATGGCAGGAGGCGGCGCTGGCGTTGCTGTCGCAATATTAACTGCCACGGATATGAGGAGAGAGGATGAAAGAACGGCCTATCTTAATGACAACCGAATCAGTCCAAGCTATCCTTGATGACCGCAAGACTATGACTAGGCGAGTGATCAAAGGCATTGAGAATGTAGAGCTCGGGGCGTCTTTGTATCTAAGTGATGGTTATTTATCTGCTGTTCACCCCAAGGACTTTCATGGCTGGTTTTATGTTTGCGACAACAAAGGCAGAAAGATTAAATGCCCCTATGGGCAAGTCGGTGACGGACTTTGGGTAAGGGAGAGAGCTTTATATTGGACTGGTGGTGCTGGTGGCACCAGCGATGTTGTTTATTTTGATGACAAAGAAATACCTGACCTTTTAAGAGATAATGATGCCTTACTGGTTACCCGGGAGTTGACCAATATCTCTGAAGGAGAGAATGTAATGGGGAAATGGAAGTGGCGACCCTCAATCTTTATGCCCCGCTTGGCTTCTCGGATACTGCTTGAGATTACTGCGGTCAGGGTAGAGAGGTTAAGAAGGGTAACATTATTAGATGTTATCGCTGAGGGCTTTAAGACTATAGTGGAATTTATTAAGGTATTCCTCCATCTAAACCATTTGCCAGAAGATGCAGACCCTTGGGTCTGGGTAATTTCATTCAGGAGGATAGATGGCTAGGGGACGTTTCATCAGCAAAGACATTTCTTGGGATGAGAAAGTTGAGGCTCTGTCGGATGACTCAGCTAGATTATTATTCACCTGGATGATTGCCCACCTTGACCGGGAGGGCAGAATAGAAGGTGAACCTCATTTAATTAAGGCAAAAGTATTGCCGCATAGACGCTGGTCTGATAAAAAAACCGAGAAATATCTCAACGAAATGGAGAAACTAAATCTCATTTTGCGTTATTCCGTTAACGGAACTCGCTTTATTTTTGCATATAATTTTGAAAAACACCAGCCAGGACTACAAAAAGACAGAGAGGCTCAGTCACGAATACCGCCACCAAACTCTAGAGTTAGTCCAGGGTTACTCCAGGGTTACTCCAATAAAACTCTGACGGAAGTAGAAGTAGAAGTTAAAGGTAAAGTTAAAGTAGAAGAAGAAGGCACCTCCCCTTCCCAGCCTCCCCGGCAACCTCATCATATTCAGTACTTAAGTAAACTGAAAGGTTGGAAATCGGCACTTGATGAGGATGAGGAATGGCTTAAAGAGTTCCTCGCCGAGTTCCCAGATTATAGTGTTCTCGAGCTGAAAACCTGCCTTGATTTCTATTCTGGCCGGCCGGCGCCGAAGCATAAGGGGATCTGGAAGAACCGCTTTAGAAACTGGATGATAAAGAAGAAGGAGTTTGAGTCTGACCGAGGAAAATCTACACAGGGTAAGAAAAGAGGGCGATTACCCAGCCAGGAAGAGTTGATACAGCAGGCTAAGGACCGAGGGATTGAATGATAAAACCTTACTATCAAGATGAGTGGGTGACAATCTATCACGGGGATTGTAGGGAGATACTGCCTCAGTTGCCGAAGGTTGATTTGGTGCTTACTGACCCGCCGTATGGAGTGCCAGTTATGATTGATGGTAGTTTCTATGGTGGGGGAAAGAGAGCTGCCAATGGCAGAGCATATTCACCAGTGGTGGGCAATGAGGAAGATTTTGACCCCTCGGTTGTCCTATTAGTAGGTAGCCATCATATCCTATGGGGAGCTAATCATTATGCCCACAGGTTACCCCACATAGGTCGCTGGTTAGTTTGGGATAAGCGATGTCAGCAACAACCGACCCGAACTCAAGCTGATTGTGAACTGGCTTGGTGTTCTGATTATGGGGCTGCTCGTATGTTTTACCATGTTTGGGACGGGATGATAAAAGATAGTGAAAGGGGTATCCCTAGACAGCATCCTACACAAAAACCAATAGCCTTAATGAAATGGTGCTTAGGCTTTTACCCCGAAGCGGAACTAATACTTGACCCATATATGGGTAGTGGTACAACAGCTGTCGCCGCCAAAGTTCTAAACCGCCACTGTATAGGCATAGAGATAGAAGAAAAGTATTGTAAAATAGCTGCCGATAGGTGTAGCCAAGATGTAATGAGGTTGGATTTATAATGGGAGTTATCTGCTATCAGGTTAAAGAGGATGGACCCGCTCAAGCCGTACCCTGGGAGAATATCAAGAACTCAAGGCTCTTAATTGAGACTTACGATACCCGGCGCCTGCATCAATTCGAATACTTTAAGGGGACTGAGAAGGGGCTTTTCGCTGTCAAGGAGCTGATAACAGGTAGGCTTAAGATGCCGTTTTTGTTACTGGCAGGCATACCAGGATTGGGCAAAACCCACCTGGCCCAGGGCGCCGCTTGGTATTGGATATGTCGGGGTAAGAAGTGTATATACTACTATACCGAAGACCTTTTGAGCGAGCTCCGAAGGGGATATCGGATAGAGGAGAGGTTACAGCAAGGCGAGTTTTCAACCGATGCTTACACGACAATTATTGCCCGGGTTGAGAGAACACCCTTGCTGATATTGGATGATGTGGCGGCTCACTATGAAACACCTTGGGCTGGAACACAGCTTGACCAGATTGTTAATCACAGATACGACAAGAACCTGGCGACCCTAGTTACCTCAAATACTCTGAAAATATCAGAACGAATTATAGACCGGTGCGAGGAGGGTAGGGTTGTCTTGATGACCGGTGAGAGTTACCGGGCTATTAAAGCCCGCCTGGGAGCAGATAAGGAAGTAATTAAAGTTAAAGGGGAGGAATTGAGGTAATGGCTGATAAATCAAGGTTGCTGACAAAAGAAGAGTTTATGGATTGTTGTGGCAATATACCAAGTGGTACTGATGTAGAAAAGGCTGCCGAGCCATGGGTTTTTGGTATTAGGTTGATAAAAGCCCAAGATGCCAAGACTGCCAAGCTGGTGGCTGAGGAGATAGAAGCAGGACTTAGTAATATATATGCTACCACAGTAAATCCTAATCCAGTCTTTCTAGATGGATCACAAGAGCAATTTTATATGGCAAGAATGTACGCCCTGCAGAAATTAATAGCTGGGATTGGGGAAGCCCTCAAAAAGAGATACCCCAGAGGCAAAAAGGATAATGAGCTTTAAGAATCAGGAAAAGTGCCCGGTCTTGGGAAGGAATGGAGTGCATCTGAATCAGTCAGCCTATTCTCCTAAAGCTAATGGCTGTCCGCTACCACTAGAGCAAAGGAATGAAATTAAAAATATATGCCTTCAATGCGAGCGTGTAAGGTGTGTTTATGAATATGGAGATAACTGAGAAGCGTTGGTAGATTACCCGAATAATCAAATAGAGGGGTAGATAAAAAAATGGTAATAAAGAAGACTATCTTGATAGACCCGGTGGGTAAAGCCCGGCCCCGGGGCATGATGAGGGGAGGGCGATCCGTATTTTATACCCCTTCGAAGACGGCCCATGCCGAAAATATCATCCGGGACCAGGTGATGGAACTGAAAGAGTTTTACGACCATGGCGTGCCGCTGCGCCTGGAAGCTACTTTTATCCGGGAGAGGCCAAAGCGCTTAAAGAAAACCGTCTTGTTACCGGTCACCAGGCCCGACTGGGATAACTATGGGAAGCTCTTGACGGATGCCCTGGAGAAGTTTGCCTATGCCAATGACAGTCAGATTACTACTGCGGTAATCAAGAAACGGTTCGGGGCTCCGCCCAGGATTGAATTAACCATTGAGGAAGACATAGTCGAGGTGCTTGGATGATTATGGGGAGTAAATGAAACCTTACTATCAAGACGAATGGGTAACAATTTATCACGGGGATTGTAGGGAGATACTGCCTCAGTTGCCGAAGGTGGATTTGGTGTTGACCGACTTCCCTTACGGCAATAACACCGACTATGAGTCATATAAGGACACACAATATAACTTACTCGTGCTAATCAGTGAAACAATGCCGTTGTTGCTAAGGAGCGCGGAATTAGTCGCTACCGCCACGGGCATAGGAAATATGTTTAAGTTCCCCGAGCCATCGTGGGTTATAGCTTGGTACATCGGCCAGAACGGGCAACTGTCAACGCCTTGGGGATTTAATTGTTGGCAACCTATATTAGTTTGGGGTAAAGACCCGTATCTCGCCCGTGGCTTAGGGCGTAGGCAAGATGCCATACAACACCAGTTTGAACCGGCTTCTACGCTGGCGCACCCTTGCCCAAAGCCTATTAAAACTTGGAAGAAGTTAATGATGAGATTAAGCCCCGCCACTGGCGAGACTATCCTAGACCCCTTTCTGGGTAGTGGGACAACAGCCGTAGCTGCCAAAGCCCTTAACCGCAAGTGCATAGGCATAGAGATAGAGGAGAAGTATTGTAAAATAGCTGCCGATAGGTGTAGCCAAGATGTAATGAGGCTAGATGTATGACCAATCCTAAATCCCTAAAGTGCTCAGAGTGTGGCACCGTTGAGCCCCCGATATTCAGGTGTGAGGATGGGAAGGACAGATGTGTAATGCACGCCAGCAGGTATGTGCCTGACTTAAAGGAGTAGTAATGAGAAAGCGAACTAGATGGAAAATGCATGAGGTTTTCAGGGCAATTACATTAGCCGAGGGCTATCAGCGTTCTTGTGAAAATGCGAGATATTCTCGTAAGCGGTTAGCCAATGAGATTGAAGCTAAAAAGTGGGACGAAAATGCTAATCTGTATATTGAACAACTAAAGTCTATGGGGCTTACTGAGATTATTTCTGATATAAAATCTTGCCTGACATAGACAGGAATGGGAAGCCCGGTATGTGCCAGATAAGCGTGATATAATTAAAAAGGAGGATTAAATGGATAGAACAGAAACTTATATCAAGATGTGTGGGAAGGCCGAGGAGATACAGGAACTCAGGCGTGAAGAAAAACATCATGATACAGGTAAATGGCTGAATGGAGACTTCTACGGTAGTGTTCTTGACGCTCGTGTGTTTGTAGTATCTAGGGGTAATGATGCTTGGGCTGATGAGCCATACTATATTCATCATCCATCTGAGGCTATCTGGCTACCCCGCCAAGACCAGTTACAGGAGATGGTGAAAATGCCAATAGCCAATTTATTATTCTGTATCCAAAGGCACTATCAGGAAGAAATGCGGGTTCCTAATCTACCAACCTCAATGGAACAACTCTGGCTTGCCTTCGTAGAGAAGGATAAATACAATAAGCAATGGTCAAATGGTGAGTGGCTATAGGAGATAATGAAGAAGTACCAGATAATATATGCTGACCAAAGGAGCAACAACTAATGGGAGTTCCTACAACACCTAACAGGACAGGCAAGGCGACTGCTAGTGATACAGTTCAAACACCCATTCATATTGCCAAGATGATTGTTGCGAAATTCCAGCCAACTGGAATATGCCTAGAGCCAGCTAGGGGTAATGGGAATATATATAACGAATTATCACCGCCTAGAGACTGGTGTGAAATTACTCAAGGTAGGGACTTCTTTGATTACAATAAAAAGGTTGACTGGATTATCACAAATCCTCCCTTCTCTATCTATGACCGCTTTTTGGAGCACTGCTTTGAAATCGCTGATAATGTAGTTTTGCTAGTGCCTATCGCCAAAGCATTTAAGTCTATGAGGATTGAAAGGATGGTTGATGAATATGGCGGACTAAAGATTATTTGGCTTATCGGTAGTGGAACAGATTGCGGTTTCGCTTTTGGGTTTCCTACAGGATGCCTATACTACCAGCGTGGATACAGAGGAAAGATAGAAAGATTTGTTGGGGCAACGAAGTGGAAAGTGATATAGTTTTATAAATGTAATGAAGACTCCAATCTGGCACTTAATAGAAGACGAAGTGATTGAGGAAGCGTTAAGGAAGCTAGCGCCTCCGGGCTGGAAGCCCCCTGAAGATATATTCCCTAAATTAAAGGGTAAGCTAGAAGACTTAGAGGAGATTTCTGAATTGATTAGAGAAGCACCGCAGAATGTTAGAAGGGGGAAGAATTGGTAGAATGGGAATAACGCAGTTAAACTTTGAGGGTAAAAATAAGGTAGAAGTGGCCATTGATGCTTTGCAAAATTATGAGCCAGTGGAGGGATATTATCTTGGTTTTAGTGGTGGCAAGGATAGTGTTGTAATCTACGATTTAACTGTGAGATCAGGGGTGAAATTTGATGCACACTATAATGTCTCACCAATTGACCCGCCAGAAATTTATAGTTTCATTAAGGCTCACTATCCATCGGTTGTTTGGGATAAGCTAGCGAGGAACTTCTGGAAGAAAATGATGACGGAAGCACCGCCAATGAGAACGAGCCGTTGGTGTTGTGAGGTTATTAAAGAGGCAGGGGGGATTGGTAGGGTTAAGTTGTTGGGGATGAGAAGGAAGGAGTCAGTCAGTCGCAAAGATTACTGTATCATCGAGAAGCACAAGAAATATCCTAACACAACTTGGATGCTTCCCCTTGTGGATTGGGACAATAATGAAGTATGGGAATATATCAAATTAGGGGACTTACCATATTGCTCCTTGTATGATGAGGGTTATGCCCGTCTGGGATGTGTTCTGTGTCCTTTTGAAAGCGCTACTACTACAAAGAAAAATATTACTCGCTTTCCTAAAATAGCATATGCTTGGAGGAGGGCTTTTGATAGATACTTCCAAATTCGCATTGATAGAGACACACCATTAAAATGGGGAACGGCACAAGATTTTTGGGAATGGTGGATAAGTAGAAAATAAAGGGCAATTAAAGATGACGATATTTGGTATTGGGAATTGGAACTAAGGGATTAAGAGAGGGCGTAATTGGTAGAGAAAGAGTTAAATTGGTTTCAACGATTGCTGAAAGGGTGGTATAGAACTATGATATGGTTGCTATTTAGAAAGGGATACTGGAAGAGGTTGTATCTCTGGGTCAAGTATAAGTATGTTCTTAAGCTAGATATTGTTGGTTTCTATCGTGGTGTGCCTATTATTAGAAGTAAATATCTTGTGCCAGAAAGTGAGATAGAATTATAGAGTGCAAAGATTGTTTTAAGGAACACTTAAAGTGGTGAGCCAGACCCAGCACGGGTTAAAGGTGTATTCCGCCGGTAAGGACTGGTATTCACCCGGGGAAATTCTATTTAAGCGTGATGAAATTATATGGGTGCTGAAAAACATTGAACTGATAGAGAAAGGTATCTGGCCGCCAGATTTTAAGCCCACTGGTTATACAGGTAGTAAGAGGGGTAGGCGATTCGGGCATGCATATTTTGAAATTCCATGTACTATAAGTGCTGAAGTTAAGCGAAGGTTAGCCGCTGCTGGTGAAGATGGGAAGCTATTATACTGGCAAGTAAAGGCAGGAATAACAAACTTTGAGGATTTGGAGAGTGAGTCTCAATGTGCTCTGAATTTTATATCTTTATGGGATTTTAGAAAGAGACCAGCTTATTATATGTGGCGTAAGAACTGGCGATATTATCAAGGCAAAATTAAGACAAATAGTCTTAAATTAAATAAATAATTACTAGGACTTCAAGATTACCTGGGGTAAGAAGGGGGCGTAATTGGTAGAGATAATATTAGCTGAAAGGAGGTAGAATGCGTAAAGTAAAGGGAATATGTACAGTAGTATTAATAATAATCACTATACTGATGTTCTTTCCGCCAATTTGTAAGTTAATAAGTGATTTTTGGGAACCTGTCATAAGAGAATTGCTGGGGCAATGAAGTAGCCAGTGATATAAAGCTCTAACCTGAGAAAATAATTAGTAGGCGTGAATGAACGACTTAGGTACAAAAAGCATTTGGCTATGGAAAAGAGGGGCGGTAGCCCCTCTTTAGCTAGAAACTTGACAAAATAGCCAAAATAGTTTTATGCTATAATTTAGCGGAACGCTAAGAGTAAGAGTAAGGGCTCGGAAGAAATGCCGGGCTCTTCTCTATATAGCCCATCAGTATATATGTATTATTGCCCCTGCGGTTGGTTAAGGAAGCTAAAGGCGTTGAGGAATTAAATGGCTAGACCGAATAATCACAATGGTGGTAGACCTAAGAAACCTATAGACTGGAAAGAGGCGGAAAAGCTTTGCGCCCTCCAATGTTCAGAATTAGAGATAGCCGATTGGTTTCATATATCAGTTGATACATTTGCCCGCCGATTAAGAGAAGAAAAGGACATCAGTTTTAAGGAGTTCTTCACTAAAAACAGAGTGGGTGGTAAAATAGCCCTTCGCCGGAACCTATTCAGACTCAGTGAGAAGCACCCCGCAGCGGCTATATTCCTGGCAAAGAACTGGCTGGGTATGAAAGATGCACAGGAGATGGAGCACAGTGGTTATATCAGTAAAACAAAAGAGCTATCGGATGAGGAGCTTGCCGACATTATTGCAAGTCGGCGCGGCCCAGGAGCTGCAAAAGAGGCGGCTGGCTCGTAGAAACCTTTTGCCCTTTTGCCAATATACCTTCCCGGAATATCAAACTCCATCTCATCTTATAACCTTGTCAGAGGCATTAGAAGCTATAGAGCGAGGGGAATTAAAGCGGTTAATAGTAATAATGCCACCGAGGCAGGGCAAGTCTGAGATTATATCACTCCGCTTTCCGTGCTGGTATCTAGCACGCCACCCTGAAGATTGTGTGGTTCAAGCGGGCTATGCTGAGTCTATAGCTTTAGTACATTCCCGTCAAGCCAGGGATATATTTATATCAGGAGAGATGGCTAGATTATTTCCCGATATACACCACCGACCAGAACGGCCAGGACAAGAGGCAATAATACCAGAAAGGCAAGCCGCTCATGAGTGGGGTACTAAGCAGGGTGGTTCGTATTATGCGGTAGGCATTGGCGGTGGATTGACTGGCAGGGGTTTCGATATAGGGATTATCGATGACCCGGTTAAGGATGAGGAAGAGGCAGCCAGCTTTACCATTCGAGAGAAGGTCTGGGACTGGTATCAGAAAGTCTTTAGGACCCGGGCAGAGCCGGGCGCCGCTATTATAATCGTAATGACCAGATGGCATCAAGATGACCTTGTGGGCAGAATACTAAAGCAAGCAAGGGAAGATCCTGCCGCCGACCAGTGGACAGTCCTGCACTTCCCGGCTATATATAACGGCGAGGCATTGTGGCCAGAGCGCTATCCCATCGAGGTACTGAAGAATATCAGGTCATCAATCGGCAGCCGGGCATTCGAGGCACTATATCAGGGCAACCCGGTAATAGCTGAAGGGCAGATAATCAAGCGGGAATGGTGGCGGTACTTCAGAGAACCGCCGGCTTTTGAAAGGAAGATTCATAGTTGGGATACCGCCTTCAAAGATAAAACCCAGAATGATTACTCAGTCTGCACAGTATGGGGAGAGGCACAGAATGGCTATTACATGTTGGATGTGTGGCGGGGTAGAGTAGAATTTCCTGAGCTAAAGAGGGTCGCTGTAGCTTTGTATGATAGAGACAAGCCCAATGTAGTGATAGTAGAGGACAAGGCGAGTGGGCAATCTCTTATTCAAGAGATACAGCGAAATACGCCGATACCAGTGTTACCTTTTAAGGTAGATAGCAATAAGGTGGCCAGAGCAAACTCGGTTACTCCATTGATAGAAGCGGGCAAAGTGTTTTTACCTGAAAATGCCCCCTGGCTTTTCGACTATATTGAGGAATTGTCGGCCTTCCCCAATGCTGAACATGATGACCAAGTAGATAGCACGACTCAGGCTTTAGCATTTATGCGGGGTGAGCCCGAGCCGGAGGAAGCTATCATTGTTTATGATTCTATGGAAGCAGTTAGGGATATGGAGTTGAGATAAAAAGGAGTAAATTTTGGGACTATATGATGAAGAGGTAAATTGCTGGTTGGCAAATCATAGTGCCTTTTTCCTGTTCTTCTGGGGGTTGTTTATTATTCTGTGTTCACTCCTTTTGATGCCGTTTGAAATTTACTGGAATATAAAAAGCAAAATCAAGATAAAGTTGAGTCATTGATAAAGGTATAGTATGACTGATAAAGAGAAAGCTCGTTTGAGAGAGCTTGCGCCAAGAGATGATTTAGAACAGCTCATAAGAGAAGCGACCCAGACCGTAGAGGATGAGTTAAGGCTGGAAGATGCTGGCTGGGAAAATCTCAGCGGTTCCACCGGGGACATCATCACTGATGCGGCTCGGATTGTAAACCTGAAACTGTCTCGGCTCTATTACAACAAAGACCCCATGGGTAAGCAGTCGATAAGGCTGTGGACCGACTACACCTTTGGCACCGGCATGACCTGGCAGACGGAGGATGATGCAGCTAAAAAGGCACTCGAGGGATTTTGGAATGCCAAAAATAACAAGGCGGTCTTATCGGCAAGGGGACAGCGCAAATCATCCGACAAGCTCCTGGTGGATGGGGAGGTATTCTTTGCTATCTTCCTTGGAGCTAATGGGTCTGCCACCATCAGAAGAATTAACCCACTTGAGATAGCCGAGATTATAACCAATCCAGATGATATTGAAGATGTGAGGTTTTACAGACGCCAGTGGACGGATGCACAGGGCCGTCCACATGAAAGTATATACTGCAGCACGACCAACCAGAAAAATGAAGCTACGAATGATGCCTCGGGAAAGAGCGTTCAAAAGAATGATGACGCCCTAATCTACCACTTGACCTACAACACCATCAGCCAGCGCGGTAATCCCCTCTTGCTGCCGGCTCTTGACTGGATTAGGCAATACCGGCGCTTCCTGGCGAGCCGTGTGGCGATTATGCTGGCATTGGCCAGATTCGCTTGGAAGTCCAAGGTCATGGGCGGTCAAGCTGCCGTAGATGCTATTAAGGCAAAGACGCATGGGAAGGAGATAGCGGCGGGTTCGCACTTGACAGAGAATCTTGGTGTAGATACCACACCGATAAAAACAGAGTCGGGGGCCTCTGCTGCCTACCAAGATGGCAAGATGATTAAATATCAGATATGTGCTGCTGTCGGTATCCCTGAACAATACTTTGGCGACATATCAACTGGGAACTTGGCCACGGCTAAGACTGTTGAGTTGCCGATGATGAAGATGTTCCAGTCCTATCAAGCAATCTGGAATGACGTCTATCAGGACATTGACGAGGTGATATTGGAGCACGCCGGCATTCCCTCCGACAAGTGGTATGTCGACAGGGACTTCCCGGCGATAGCCCCAGCAGATATAGCACTAGCGGCGGAAGCTATAGTCGGGATACTTCAGGTTTTGCCGGAGTTTGGCTATTCCGATGATGTCAAGCAGATAGCCCTGATGACACTGGGAGTAAACGACCCGGCAGAAGTTATTGCCGCCCTGAGCAAAGAGGCTAAAGGCGAGCCCGGGCTCGCCTTGGTTAAGGTATTGAGGCAATTCAAGGAAAGCCTAAAGGGAAAGGAGTAAAAAATGAAGTGCCCACTAACTTTCAAGACCTCAGATGACAATAACGGGGCGGATTGCATCGAAGAGAAGTGCGAATGGTGGAGCTCGGACCGACACCAATGCGACCCGACGGGTCTTGTTCTTTGGGTAAAGTGTATCGCCGAGACGCTGGTAGATATATCCAATAAGATGCCCAAGCATAGATAGAAAGGAGTGAGAAAAAATGGACCTGATAACCTTTTGGTATACCGAAACTACTGGGGGCCGAATTTGGGGTTATGGCTACTGGCTCGGATGTGCTTGGCACGAATGCAGGAAATATGAAAGAATATTGCCCTAAATGTCAAGAGCTAACATTTGTAAAAGAGAACGAAATCAAACTCAACTCTAAAGAGAAGGTGATTGAAGTTATCTGCCAAAGGTGTGGGCTGATGCTTCACCGGAGAATCATAACGGGGGTGAGGAAGTGAAGAAGACCTGTCAAGCGTGCCAGGGACTCGGCTATAGGGAATACGAGGCTGGCTTGATTAGACTACCCTGCCGAGGATGTGGTGGCACAGGAGAGATACCAGATGACGACAGCAGTGATAGCGGAACTGGACGAGATAATCCAGTTGTTAGAAAGCCAAAGGCTAGGCGGCGTAAACAGTCCGGCCGCAAAGGTTCTGCAAAGAAAGTTCACCAGGGCACTTAGCCTTTACTTCCGCAGGCTGGCAAGGGAGTTCCCCTATGATGCTCTCAGTGGCTATGTAAGCAAATATGCACCGGTCAAAGAGGCCGCTAAGGATAAGGTAGCTCTTCTCATAATTGCTAAAGCGGTAGACAGAGCAAGCCCGGAGGTAAAGTTTATCGTTAAGGATTACTTGGAACAGGCTTACTTGTTGGGCGCTACTGAAGCTCACCTGGTGGCCAAAATAAAACCAACGATGGCATTGGTGGATGAAGGGGCAGTCAAGTGGATGAAGAAGCACGCTGCCGAATTGGTAACAAACTTGGATGATGTTACCAAGCAAAAGATGGCAAACATTTTAGTTCAAGGTACACATAAAGGCGAATCTGCTCAGAAAATCGCCAGGACCCTACGGGATGAATTCACCGATATGTCTAAAGGTAGGGCTGAGATGATAGCCCAGAATGAGCTTAACGAGGCGATGAGCGAAGCATCATTGAACACCTATAAGCGATTGGGCATCGAGGGCAAGAGCTGGTCAGTTGCTTTAGAGCCGTGTGAAATCTGTTTAGGCAACGAGGCCGAGGGTATAATCCCTATAGGTCGTGTGTTTTCGAGTGGCAATGAGCACCCGCCAGGACACCCCAGGTGTTTATGCACACTGACACCGGAGAGGTTGCCAAAGTAAAATGGGGGGAGGATGAGAGACCACACAAGCGAAACCACCAAAAAGCGTAAGCGAACAGCTAGGGTAATATCTGTCAATGCCGGTCCTAATCGGGCAACGAGACGGCATTCACCCCAACCATTAAAAGAAGGGGAGTCAAATAAAAGAAATATCCCCTATGAGAATAAGATGAAATGACAGGCAAGATAAAAATCATTATTGATGCGGAATTGATTGATATTGTTGTGACTTATCCACCTAGCACTGATTATCTCACATTACCACCGTTCCCTATTTTTAAATGTGGGGTATGTGGTGGTCGAATTGAGGGCAAGCGAGGATAGGTATTAAATGAATGACAGACTAGAAATTCAGAACCAACAAGATGTAGAACTCAAGAAGGAACTTGAGAAGGTAGACTGGAAACTTAACTATGGTTCTGTTAAGATACAGATAAGAAATGGCAAGCCGACTCTAATAACGATAGAGAGGACGGTAAAGCTGGATTAAAAAGGAGGAACCTTATGAAGCCAGATTATGAATGGCTAGAAACCTTTTGGAAAGTATATATATTCGTAGCCACAGGAGTGTTATTGGCAGGGCTAATAATAGGTCTTGTGATGATATCAAGTTAGACTTATCTGCTTAAAGCAGGGATAATCTAGCCCAACGGAGGAACCGCAGGCTGTAAAAGGCTTGCGGTTCTTTTTGTATTTAAGGAGGTTGATATGCCATACGCATCAGTAACTGAATTACCGGATGGAGTAAAAAAGCTACCGAAGCACGCCCAGGAAATCTACATGAGCGCCTTTAACGCCGCTATCAAGCAGTATGAGGGTAACGAGGGCAAAGCTCACGGCACCGCTTGGAGTGCGGTCAAGACCAAATACAGGCAGAACGAAGACGGCAGTTGGGTGGCCAGGGAAGCAAAGGAAGCGCTCTCTATGGAGAACAGACGAGCTACACTAGAGGCAGCGTTATACGCTCACTTTGGTTTAGCAAAAGATGAACACCTATGGATAGAAGATATGACTGAGACTGAGGTTATCTATAACCGGGACCGCCAATCCTATAAAGTAAAATATGCCATTGCCGGGGACGGGGCTGTTACGATAGGCGACCCTGTGAAGGTAACTCGACAGGTTACCTATAAACCGATGGAAGCATTGCAGGCCCAATACTCAGAGATTATGCAGGAGGCCGGCAGACGTAATGCCACCCTGGATGCCACCCGTATCAAGAAGATTGTAGAGCTATGCCAGGAATTATTGACATCCGAAGGTGAGCCAGATGAAAAGAAAGTTAAAGAAGCCTTGAAGGAGGCCACCTCGGTAGTGAAGTGGCTCAAGGAGCAAGCGGTCGTGAAGACCGAGGATGGGGAGGAATACCCTGCCGGCGCCTATGCTTATGCGCCGGATGCCGATAAGCCTTCGACCTGGAAGTTGAGGCTTTGGGAAGACACGGCAAAGAAAGTAACACGGGCACAGTTAGGGCGGGCTGCCGCCGCCTTGAGCCCCGGCGGATTTAGTGGGCAGAAGGTAGCTATACCCTCAGACGATTTATCGGCTGTTAAGAGGAAGATACGGTCTGAATATCGCAAGCTCGATGTGGAAGAAGAAGAGATATCTCCGTGGGTGAAGGAAGCTATGACACGGGAACTACTCTTGAACTATATGCCGCTTACTGAGGCTACATTCGATAAAGGTAGGGCGCATGTAATTATTATCAAGGCTGGTTTTAATTCCGATAAGTCACGATACTATCCTGCCGATATGCTAAAGCGGGATTATGGAGTATTCGAAGGTCAGAAGATGTATGCTGACCATCCAACAAAAGAGGAAGATAAAGTCCTTCCTGAGAGGTCGATAAAAAATACTGGGTGGGTTGCTGTATTGAAGAATGTAACGTGTGATGAAAACGGGACTGTTACTGGTGTCGCTGAAATCATCGAACCGTGGTTGATGACAAAGCTTGCTACATTGCGAGATAAGAAGCTGCTATCGGAAATGGGCATCTCTATCAATGCTTTGGGCAATGCTTCTAAGGCTACCATCGATGGCACAGAAACATTGGTAATAGAAGAGTTTACGGGGTCTAGGTCGGTTGACTTTGTAACCGAGCCTGGAGCCGGCGGAAACGTTACGTTCTACGAGTCTGATAGAAATCGAGACATAGATTTGGTCGAACTATCAGGATTAAAGGAGAGGCGCCCTGATTTAGTTAAACTTATTGAAGCTAGTGTCAGGGCTGAAATAACCAAGGAGGTAAAGAAGGCAATGGAGAACGAGGAGAAAATCAGGGAACTGGAGGGTCAGATTGAAACACTGACCACGGAGCTTACCGGCCTCAAAACCAAGATGGCTGAGGCGGAAAAGGCGAAGGCGAAGGCCGAGGCACAAGCCACTATCAAAGAGGCTGTAGACAAGGCTGAGCTACCCGATGCCGCCAAAGTGCGTCTTATTGAGAGGTTCAAGGACTCCGAGTCTGCCGATGGAATAGCGGAAGCGATACAGTCTGAAGTAGATTATATCGCCAAACTTTCCGAGGCGGGCAAGGTGAAGGGCCTGGGTGCTACTAAACGTAACCCGGAGGCCGATGCAAAAGCCCTCAAGGAGTCCTACAAGACACTACACCCAGAATGGACGGACGCACAGCTAGATACTGCCGTCGCCGGGAGGTAAGACATGCCAATGTCAGCGGCACTGAATCCATACTTAGACCCGACTGCTAGTAAGGGCGATGAAGTATCCTCTACCTATGCGGGTCGCCATGTAAACATTCTGGAAGGCGACCTGGTTCATCCTGCCCATGACGACGGGTTCGTGAACAAAGGTGACCCTGTATCTTTCGGTATAGGCTGGGCCGGTCTTGGCGTTGGTATAGCCCTTATGACTGCGCAAGCCGACCACGACGTCATCCCTGTCGATACTGAGGGAATATGGCGCTGCGAGGTTGTAGCCCAGTGGGATATGATTGTCGGTCAGCTTATCTTCATAACGAGCGCAGGAGTGCTTGTTGATTGGCCACCTGACGATGAGGCCCACATATTCGGCTACACATTACAGCCGCTCCTCGCAGGTACTGGCACGATAGCGGTCAAAGTCCACTGGATGGATACAGGGGTTTGGTGGGTGTGGTTCTGGCTCTTCGAACATCAAGAACCAAAGTACTAAAAATAAACTGGGAGGTAAAATAAAATGCCAAGCACAGGAATTGGTTTATATGGCGCAGACCTCGTTGAAAATGATGAGGTTAGTTCCACTTATGAAGGGCGCCATCTAACATTTCTCGAAGCCGACATAACCGGACATGAGCACACTTGGCCTACCAAAGGTCATCCGGTTGTAGTCGGAGAACACATCGTAGGCGTAGCCCTTAAAACCGGGGCTGCCGTCGATGACCTGATTGTCATAGACACTGAGGGTATATGGGCGCTAAGTGTCTATGCCACCGATGAGGATGGCAATGTTGCTGTAATAGCAGGTGACGAGCTCTATATCGATAGGACAACCGGTCTTATCAGCAAGAACAACAACAAGAATACCCACACCCTATTTGGGTATGCACTCGGTGGCGTTCCCTCTGGCGTTACCCCATATATCATCGCAGTTAAAGTCCACTGGAACCCGGATGATTCGCAGGAGCTGGTTGGTCAACAAGGTGCTACGGCTGTCATGTTCACAAGTGCACGTGCGAGCAACCGCTTCCGTGAGTACCACTACGAAGCTACGGGTGGAGGCTATCCCCATGGTTTGCATATAGAACTGAATGTTGCAACAACGGCAGTAGCTTCAGCTCAGGCTCTGGTTGCTAAGGTAAGATGGACGAACGCTACCAACTTGGTGGGCGGTTATTGTGCAGCCGGTGAATTTGAGCTGGAAGTCGGTGGTGGAGCTGGTCTGATTGATAATATGTATGTTGTCCATCTGACTAGTCACATCGGTGTTTTAACCGCGACTGGTACTCAAAATGTCGAAACGGCTTGGATGGCCATAGACGAATATGCAGGGGAGGCAGGGAGTCAAATACGGAATCTCCTCAGAATAGCAGATGTAGATTCCGACTATCCGTATGCGGATACTAATTCCGTACTCTTTACAACCAGTGGTGCTATGACTCAAAACCATGCTCTACGCATCATAGTAAACAATGTAGCGTACTGGATTATGGTTTCTTCAACATGGGCAGGTGTCTAGCACAGGGCCTAAGTAAATAAAAAAGGAGTAAAAAGAAAATGAAGGTAACAAACGCAGAAATCTTCAACACAAAGGAATCAATGCAGAAGCTATTGAGGGTAAAGATGCCAGTCTTGGTTAGTATGGAGCTAGTCAAGATGGTCAGAATACTCTCACCGCTTCATGCAGATATTGAGCAAGTTCGGAATGGTCTTATTGAGCACTACGGGGAGAAAAACGAAGCTCGACCTGGAGACGCAAAGATAAGTCCTGATATGGCAGGCTTCCCCAAGTTTGCTGAGGAATTTGGTCAGTTAATGGAGAAGGAAGTCGAGGTGGATATCAATGTGGTGAAGATACCATCAACGATAGAGATAGAGCCCTATGTTTTGCTGGCTCTTGAGAAGTTCGTTGAAGTAGACGGTAGGGTGGAGGTGGAACCTAAAAAATAAACACAGGAGGATATTCTAATGGAATTTTTGGAACTTATGGAAGACTGGAAGGGCTATGCGTCCCTAAACGAACTTGGCGTGCGGCATACTGATGCCCAGATTACGGAGGTCAATAACCTGCTCAGCAATGCAAAAGGGATGCCTCGGCATAGACATGAATACCTGATAAGGGAAGCACTGACCACATCCGACTTCCCTCTTCTGTTCGGGGATACACTGCAAAGGCAGGTGCTGGCATCCTATAAGGCTGTCGACCCGGTCTGGAAGAAAATCGTTCGAACGGGCACGGTAAACAGGCTGGCTCCCCATGTTGGAGGCAAAAGGTTTGCTATCCATGGTGGGAACGCCGTGCTACCGCTGGTGGCGGAGAAGGGCGAATACCTGGCTCGGAACAAGGAAGAAGTCAAGTATGATGTCTACGCCTACAAGCGCGGTGCTCAGTTCGATATCTCTTGGGAAGCCCTGCTTGCGGACGACCTGGGTGCGCTGAAGGATACCCCGGAAGTCTTCGCCTGGGCGGCTGTCAACACCGAGCACTGGCTGGTGACAAGCACCTATGCTGGAGACTTAGGGACTCATGCCGCCCTTAACCTTTACGACAATGCAACGGCTAACGAGATTAACTCCGGCACTTTGCCCTTGACCATCCGGAACCTGGAACGAACCGTAAGTCTTATGCACATGTTCAGGGACAGAAGCCTGACGATCCCTATTCAGAATAGGCCGAAATACCTGGTCGTGCCCCCTCGCTTAGAGTTTACGGCTCGGCAAATCCTGACCAGTGCCACCAAGATGTGGGTAGAGCATATCACTCGTGCTGCTTATGACCCGGCAGAGACTCAAATGCCGTATCCGACAACTAATGTCATCGCTCAGTATGGCCTGGAGTTGGTAGTCGACCCCTGGTTACCGATTGTGGATGAAACCTACGGCGACTATTCTTGGTATCTGTTTGCGGCGCCAAGCGATATAGCTGCTATCGAGGTTGACCATCTGAGCGGCCACGAGAGACCTGAAATCTGCATGAAGGCCAGCGACAAAGTATCTCTCAGTGGTGCGCCTATCGGACCGATGTCCGGCGATTTCGCTACGGACAACGTGCTTTACCGGGTGAGACTCTGCGTTGGTGCTAATAAGTTGGATTGGAGAGCAACCTACCAACAGGCACCGGGCGTGGCATCACCGTAAGCTAAAAGGAGTAAAACAATACTAAATCAAGCTTGTCGGGGGTGAGGGGTTTTCTCCTTTTCCTCTTGCCCCCGGCAGGGATATAAGGGAGGTAAAATATGTGTCCAGAACCTTTATCATGGCCAATAGAGGCGGTAGAGGATAGCGCTACCTTAATTCAGGTAGCAAGCACTCAAGTATTAGCGGCTAATCCAAGGCGAGCTGATGCGGTGTTTGTTAATGACAGTAATCAACCTATATTTCTCGCAAGAGGTAACGTCGCTGTCCTGAATAGGGGCATCAGGCTTAACGCTAATGGAGGTAACTATGAAATCAACTCGACTAATCTATTTCTTGGCGTAATCAATGCTATTGCCGTTGGTGGAGACAAGAATCTAGTTTGGAGTGAGGGGTACCAGTAATGCCAGTTAGTAATCCTGCAGACTTAGCTACTATTGAAGCTAGTAGAATTAGGCAACTTTTCTCTATGGACTTTTGGAGTTTGCCCCAAGAAGAAGTCGCCTTGTCTGGAATTGCTGGAGACAAATCCTTGCCAAGTGTAGATGTGGCAGACTTACCAGATGGAGCTACGATAGTTCGAGCAATAGCTATATTCAAGTTCCGAACTATTGAAAATCACACCTATGCAGGAATCAACAAGCTAGATGGTGCTCAAGAAATCCAAGTCAAGGAGAACGCTGCTGGTTCTTATATAGATGCCATTAACTTCGTAGACGACCAGTTCACTCTAGTTCAAGATGCCCGTGAAGGTGGAGATGTTATCATTGGAGCTATTGACGTGAGCGCTGAAGTGGATGGTAACGATACCTATGCCTTCCAATGGGATGAAGCTATTGCCGATGAAGATGGTATAAAATTCAATGATATCCAGATGGGACTAAGGATATTGTATTCGGTATAAGAGAATGATTGAGTTAACTGAAAAACGCCAAGAGAACTCCAAGCTCTTTAGAGTAGATAGTAAGACTAGAGAGTTGCATATCTCTATGGGTGCTGTCCACTATAAGGATGACTATGCCGACCCTCAAGAGCAGTGGAAAGATATTGACTTGAGTTGGCAGGATAACAAGATAACCAAAGCACCTTACGAGCTTACTCATGAAGGTTTGAAACTCACTATCAAAGACAAAAAGAATGGTGATGTTTCTACCATTGAACTGCAAAGCATTGGTGGTATACCTATTCCTGCTCAGGCTTGGGAACATTCAAAGGGACTAGCCAAAGCCTTTGCTACCGACCTTGAGATTGTGGCGGAGAATAGTGCAGTAAGGTTTGCCCGTATTCTCAAATCAGATACAGCACCAAAGGAAGCTAAGTTCAAGGTTACTGGTAACTGGGGGGTTAGGGCTAGTGATGAAGATGGGGACTTGCCTGTAGTATCCACACTAAAAGATGGTGTGTTGACTGAAGGTTTAGGACTAGCAGACCGACCTGTTAAGTATCCTGTCAGGATAGACCCTACTTGGCAGGTTGGAGGGGGTGAGGGAAGTACAGATGATTGTACCAGAAACACTGTAACGACTGATTTCTTTTCAACAACTTATTCTGCTTTATATCTTGGGTATAGTTCACCAAGTTATCCAAGTAGAGGTTCTGCT
>SDBU01001102.1_pt1 | contig 39595 bp, 61 predicted proteins | sample 2277071 | NCBI WGS metagenome assembly SDBU01 (sample SAMN10397929, study PRJNA504765) | marine sediment metagenome | isolation source: marine sediment core GS08_GC12, 126 cmbsf | place: Arctic Ocean: Gakkel Ridge, Loki's castle | collected 2008 | reverse complement strand
GACTGTAGTTGCCGATCTTTTCGGATTTGTGCGATAAGACAGCTTCCGTGCTCAATGACCTACACGCCGCCGCCGATGCCGCAAATATGCTTTCAACGCCGCCCGATGCCGTCAGCGTCAGAAACGATTGTATCTGTGCGTCCGTGAACAGGGCCGCGCTCGGATCGCCTATCATCAACTGGACGTCTGTGATGTTGCTCATTTGTGTATCAGCTTCCTACCGACCTAGCATAGAAAAATCGGACGTTGCTTTCGTTGTCGATCACGCCGCTCATTGAGATACCTCCGTTTTGCACGCCACTTTCAACGCCGCAATGTCTTCGCCGTGTTCCTGAACCGATGCGCCCAGTCCATTGTTCAACGTGTTTTCAATAGCCTTGAGCCGAGCGTCCACTTTGCCAGCCCGATAAAAATGCGCCGCGACGTTTCCTAAAAACGCCATAGCGATCGCCGCGTCGCCCAACGAGATTCCATCCATAACAGTCTCCGTGCGGGCAGGAGGCGACGAGGCCTATCACATCGACCGGGAAGGATCTGAGTCTCAAGACCCGCCGCCTTCACTGCCTAGTTTGGGTTTATCCCGTGCCGGTCGAAGCCCATGCCGCACGTGTCTCGACTGCTTTGCCCTGGAACACGTCACGTATCCGGTAGAAAACGTTGTCGGTTTTGAAGTCGCCTGAGAACGGGCTTACTTCCCCGCCGCCTAGTTGAACGGCGTCCGCGCTCTTCAGCCATATCTGCGGCCCTTCGTGACCTGCCATTGTAGCGAATTCGCCCACGGCGATCTGTGCCGGATCGCTGTACAACGACCATGCCGTGAGCGGGGTCGTGGTATCGATGAACGGCTGCCAATCGTTGACAATCAGCTCGAGCCCGATGCTCCCGATTACGTTCGTTGTCGGGAACGGCAACGGGCCTACATCCGCGTCGCCTGCCCGTAACCACATCTTGTTAGCCGATGTGAGTATCTGGCGGGCCGTGAACTCGAGTCCCGGCGGCACGACAAGAAACTTCGGCGCATTCATGATCGGTTCGTTTGTGTCGGGATGCCGGAATGCACGCATCTCTTGGACAGCGGTTTCGAGGTTGCCGATGGTCAACGCTGCCGTCGATGCCGCCGCGTTGCCGAACACGGCGGCCGTCGGGCCGGCGGCCGTAAAGAACAGCGACGTGATGTGATGTTGCCGTGTGTTCACAGACGCCGTTGCGAGGTCTTGACCGAGTTGGCTGAACAGACCGAGATCGTCTGCGAGGAACGCTTCCCACGCGAAATCAACTTGTTTCCCGTACTTAGCAAGCTTGTACGTGGTCTGCTCAACATCGTATTCGGCAGCCAGATATTCAGCTTTCTCCGCGACCTTCTGCATCCGCATCGTGACGAACCCGCCTTTGCGGAACGTCTTGATCGTGCGTGTCAGGTCATGGATGCCCGGACGTTTCCGCAAGATACGTTCCATGTTCGGTTGGACGGCTTTGTAATGGCTCAACAGGTCGCGGGCCACAGCGTCGCCAAACAGGTTCGCGAAGTCGCTGGTTGTCATGGCTTCGGTAATCTCATACCGCCACCTATCAACCCGCAACCCGTCCCGGTTTTCCATCAACCCCATAAACGAGTCCATGCGACGCGCATAATCCGCGCCGGGTCCACATCCATGGGTTTCGCGGAACCCCTTCCAGTCCGCGGTTTCCATCAATTCAAGCATATTCAGAGGGTCCATGCTACTGTCCTTTCGTGTCTTCGTCTTTGCCCGTTTCCGGTCCGTCGCCTTGCCGCGCTTCCAGAATCGCCGCGTGTTCAGCCCACGTTCGTTCACACTGAACTATCTCTGCGTATCGGGCTTCCAGCCCCGCCATTTCTGCGTCAAGCGTTTCAATCACTCTGGAAGCCTCTAGCCGCGTGCGTGCGGTGCGATCTATGCGCACCGCGATCTGTTGTTTGCGTTCCGCCAACTTGTCTGGTAACAGCGTAACCGGTTGTTCACTCATCGTTTGTCCCTTCCCTATTGATCGCTCTACTGAGCGACTGCCCAGTCTCGGCAATCGTTACGTCTTCTGCCTTTATAGTTTCCAAAGACTCAAACGTTTCCCAGTCCCGAATCGACTGTTCAGTTTCGGCTTTCGATCCTTCGAGTTGTCGAAGCATTCGTTCAACCTGTTCGGTCTCTTCGCGTAACTGAATCAACCTGTGTGAAAGGTTGCCCAGTTCCGCCTGGATTCTGCGCTGTCGCTCTTGAACTTGTTGTTTCATTTTCAATTCCTTCCCTGGTTGTGTATCTTACGAGTCGTACAGATACAGAAATCGCGTCAGGCCACCTGCCTGAATCAGACAGGCAAGTTTGTGTGTCAGGTTGCCAGCCGCGCCGCTTGCCGAAAGCATGTTCGTGACAGTATCAATCGTCAACAGATACGTCGCCGCCGCACCACCTTCACACAACAGCACTGTTTCGAGAGCCTGAATCGCGCCATGTTCACGACACCGGATATAGGCATGTCGGCCGGAGGGTGCGTCTGCGCTGTTCATGCCGAGATCGGCTACCACCCAGTTAGCGCACGAATCGCCGCAGTTTTCCATATACCACTGGACGCCACACAGGAACCCTACGGTATGATCGGCGACCGCGCCGGTATATCCGGCATGACCGTAGGCGTATGGCACGTCGGCGTTAACAAAAAGATCGGAACCCAGCGCGTTGATCGTGCCAGTCCCGGTCTTGTCGCCCGTGTTCGTGAGCTGTACGAACAGGCCGTTCGTGATCCCGCCTGTACCAGTTGCGCTGTCAACAGCGGTCATGGACCATGCGTTGTCGCCGCCGTTTACCGTAACGGTGTGGAAATGATCCCACCACCACGGGTCCCAGTGGATTTTCACAGGGATAACGCTTGCCGTCCCCGCGCCCGTTATAGTCGTTGTGTTGACCGAATAACCGAACGGTCGTTGCGTCGGCAGGTTACGGATTTTCGACAACACGGCGGTCGACACGTTGATGAAGATCTGGTCGCCGAATACGATGTCGCTGGCGCCGCCGTCGTTTGACGATACGACGCTGAGGTTCCAGATGCCTTCGGTGTCAACCGCGATCTCGTCCGTATCAGCCGCCGCGCTCGTGAACGCTACGCCGACAATACAGTTGCCCGGTACAGCCGTCCCGGCGACAAACGGATCACCTTTATCCACAAACCCGTCGCCGCCGGATTCATGGACCATGTCGCTTTCGAGCACCTTGAGGTGTCGCCCTTCGTACGTGCTCGATACCTGGGTCCCGGCGGTAAGGCCGTTGATGTATCCTGTAGGTCCAAAGCTTGGCATCGTTTACATTCCTTTCATGAAGTTAGCGGCCATGAGTTCGGCCTCTTCTTTAGAGTGGCCTTGGTCCATGTACCGCGCTACGCTGTTCTCACGACAAACAGTTCTCTGTTTCTCGCTTTCTTCGACCGTGACGTTCGGCTCGGTATCGTCGCCGAGTTCCTTGATAACGCCTTTCTCTTTCAGCGTATCGAGATATGCGGTCTCGGCCACAATAGCTTCTGCCACGCCGTCCGAACTCGTCGCGTCTTTGAACTGTCCGGTCAGTCTTGCCTTCATGGCTTCGGGCACTTTCGCTTCGCCGATCAGATGATCGATCTCCGCTTTGGCTACCGTCGCCGCTTGAGCGTCTCTTTCCGCTGTCAGTTCCGTGTTCTGTGTCGTGAGAGTTTTGTTCGCCTCTGTCAGTTCGGTTATCTCTTTGTCCTTTTCTTCCATGCCGCTGCTCTCCTTTGCGAGCTTCGCCCGCGTTTGCGCCTCAATGATCTCTATGAGATCGGGCCGGGTTTCTGTCAGCCGGTCAACATCGACCAGTTCAATATCGTTAAGGTCTTCGGGATGGTCCGCCGATTCAAAACACTCTACCTGCCCGCCCGCGCCCGCGAACGTGACGAAGTCTACCGACCGGCCTTTGACCAGCCGTTCGATCAACCGGGTTTTCGTACCTTCCATCGTAGTCTTGACCCCTTCGCCAAGCGCGACGATAGACACTCCCATTTCGTGTAATAGACCCTGTTGTTTGAGAAGCCCCAACTTCTCTCTGAACCACGGTTCGACTATCTTAGCCCGGCCCCGTATCTCACCGTCTCTGCCTTCGGTGACATTGGTTATCGAGCCGACCCAGCCGCGTACGGACCGTTCTGGTTTGTCGCGCTGCTCTTGCGGGGTCGGATGATCCGCGAACATCTTGAGCCCCTCGAATATGCCTTTGTCCCGACGCAACATGTCAGCCGGGTAGAACCGGCTTCTGCTGGCGTTAAACCCCGGTCGTATAATCGTCACATCGACTTCGCCGAGATCGCCGTCGTATGCGGACTCCTCGAGTTGGACCATCTCACGTCCTAATAGTCTGCTCATGGACTCGCTCTCCTTTACGCTTCGCGGTATATTCTTGTCTGTGATTCCCAACGATCTGTATCCCGCCCGTACCTTGGCCTTGACCTTCGCCACGTCGCCGGTCGGTATCTGTACACGTTGACCTCTGAACCCGCCGGGCGAGAATGCCGCGGCTGCTGCCCCTAGCTGGCGACGGGTAACTTTCTTGGCAGGCGATTCCCACAACCGGATCTTCCATGTGCTCGGCTTCTCGGCATCGGGTACGAACGCGAACGCTTTGGCCGGGAACTTCTCGCCGTCTTCGGTTTTCATGACGGCCTGTTCGCGGAGCAGCTCAAGCGTCTCAGAGAGCTGGGTAAACCGCTCATCCCACGGACCCTGTGTTTCTTCACGCCACGCCGGGTCGATGTCGCCCGTGTCACGCTCCACAGACAAGAACTCGATGTCAGTGATATAGGCTTCCGCCACAACCCCGTTAGCCTGCCGGAACGCCGTAGCCTCGCAATCTTTACCCCCGGCATCGTCGCACTTGGCAAACGCCGAGTTCCAGACTTCGACCCATTGAGCCTTTTTCTTGTCGGGCAGGTCTTTGACGTGTTGAGGCAGATCCGCGCTTGTAATCGTGAACGGCATATACTGTAGCTCCAAAAAGAAAAGCGGCACATCAACGAGCCGCTATTACGGTGGCTCTGCTAATGTGCCACTGGGTTGTCCTTCGTCGAGCCGCTGGGGGTATTTCCCGGTAGCTCTTTCCGCTGGTATTGTCTTGCCCGGTAGCTATTCAGTTGTGGTTATGTTCAGTCGCTCTTTTCCTGTACTAGGGTAAGCCATTCTTCTGGATTCCAAAAAGTGGCGCCACTTTGAACTTGTACAGAGCATAGATGTTCGGATGCCGTGCCAATCCCGAGCATCACCACTATCCCCCGATCTCCCGTTCTGGTTACCACTTCATCACCTATATCAAACTTAAACTGGTATCTCATGGCCATTGTCTATGTCCCTTCCCTTGATGTGTGCTATTCGGCGTTCTCCATGTCATCCATAATGTTGGCGAGCACGGCTATCTTGCGGAAACGCTTCACCGTAGCGGCTGGCTGTTTGTATCCCGACAGCTCCGCCGCTTTCTCGAAGTCTGCCCCATCGAGCACGCGCTGTGCAAACTCGCGCTCTCTGGCGCTCCGGCCTGATAGGTTGTATGTCGTTGGTTCGTTTTCCGGTTCCGGTTCGGGATCTGGTTCCGGGTCTGCCGCCAGTTCAACGGTAGGCCGCGGCGTCGCAATAGCGCCCAACGTCTCCCGTACAGCTTTCTCAGCAACCGCCTGCATCATGTTCACGAGTTCGCTGTTCGTGTACATCTTAGGCGTATCGGGATCGGTGGGTTTGGAATCGTACCCGTTCGGGATGCCGACGTCTTCGCCAGCGAGCCAGCCTTTGATCAAAGCGTATGCGCCGTCCTTGAACCGCACGCCCATGTCCTCCTGATCGGCGCCCATATCCTTGATACAGTAGAACTCGGAGCCGTCCGGGACAGGCGGATGGATGATCTGTGGTGTGCCGTTGATGTTGACCGTCATAGGCAGTTTGCCCTGACTGTCGAGAATCAACCGCCTAACGAACTCGGCATAGCAGCACGATACCATGATCAACATATCATCGCCGTTGAGTTCGAGCCTTACCCGTGGATGTTCGCCGCCGACCGCGACTGAGATTGTACGTGCCATTATTGGTCGCTCCCTTCCCTAAGATGTTTCGGTTCGATGCTTCGTTTCATGCCAAGCGTATCCTCTATCGCCGCTAACTGTATCATAAGCCCCTGCCTTATGGCAAGCAGAAACTTTCGGTTAGGCGGCGGATCCGGGGGCTGTCTAGCCCGTTCACCCAACACGAACCCCTCTGTAACCTGTTTTCCCATGTCAGTCCTCTACTTGACGAACATCCTGCCCTAACAAAGCGATGCCGTTAATCCAGCCGTAGCCGATGTCTAATCCGTCTCCATCGAACGCATATACATGGTACCACGGGTTGCCGCGTTTGAGTTTCTTGCGGTCGACCGCGATCTCCGTGCCGGGTGGCAACCGTTTTACCTGAGCGACTTCCCGGTCGATATGCCTGATGCCCGCACTCTTGAACCGTGGCATTAGCGGTGTCGTCCGGGAGATGCTGTATCGCTCCCCTACCTTGAGATGTGGTTCGGGCGGCGCGGCTAACGCTTGCGCTACTATATCGCTTACCTGCTTTTGCCGGCTCCCCATAGTCAGCCCTTCCCTATTGTGATGTCTCCGGGAATTGTGATGTTTCCCGATTCAGTTCCTTCCGGCGGCGATACGTCTTCCCACTGTATCCCGCCAAAAGTGCGCCCCGATTGTTTATGTCCGCAAAGGTTACATGAGCGAAAGTGTGTGACCGGTAGAGTCAGCCCGACATTATCGCTTTCAACCCACCAATGGCCATACAGCTCGCATATCGCCCCAGCTTCGGCCATTTCCCTGACTGTCTCAGGTCTCTTTTCCATTCTAACGATACACTTCATCTGAGATGTAAAGCGCTCGTCGCAACGGTTACATGTGGCCTGAACGGCATCGGAAACGATATGCCACGTACCGTTGCCGCGAGCTTCCAATCTAAGTTCATTGCCACACTCACACTCATGCCGTAGTACGCTCATAATCCTATCCCTTCCCTTACGCTGCCAATCCAAGCAGCTTCGCTACCGCGTCTTCTGTTGCGCCAAAGTACGTGGTCGTACAATGACAGTTCCAAATGTTGTTGTTGCCGCTACCAGCGTCCATGCTCCCGTCGCCGCTGAATGGCCGGCCTATTGGTATCCGTCCATCCGCCATGTTCGCGGTATGAACCGCACGGGGTTCCTTCGCTGCAAACGTCTGTATCCATTCCTTTTCATCGGCGCCGACTGCAAGGTTGGCCTCCTTCGTCCCGTCGTTAATAGCAATATTGAGTTCGGTCTGTGCGATAAGTTTGGCACGGGCATCCGTCATGCTGTCGAATGTTTCGGCTATGACTTTCGCCAAATCCGCCGACGTCGACCTGTTTTCCAGAGCGTCGGCTATCTGTTTCGACAACCGCTTGATCGTCTCTTCGTCCGCGCCCACGACCTTCGCAGCCGCCTCTACCCGCGCCTTATCAATAACGCTCTGCGGGATGAACGTCTCAAGCTCCACCCCTTCCGGCGGTTGCAGCCCAAACACGTCCAGCCATTCGCCGAGCGTCCCCTCGAACCCGCTGGCGTTCCCGTTCGCTATGCTATCGGCGAATATGAAAGCGAGCAAGGGATCTTCGGCGTTCAGCCAATTACTGAACAGCAGCAGAAACTCTTCCTCGATGGTCTGTTCGGTTATCCGTTCGACGGACTCTTGGAGTACAGGCGGTACCAGCAACTCGTATCGGGCTATCACTCGGTCCATCGGAAACGACGACCGGATCTTCTGGAAATAGCCGCGTAACCGCCGCTCCATCGTGCGTACAAGCCGTTTGCCGGAAGGCGAATCCGACCCTACTTTCTGCGACGCGTCGATCGCCGCCGCCGTCTGTTCTAGGATGTCAAGCCAATTAGACATCTGTGCTCCGGCGTTTGGGACATGTAGATGCAAGAATACGGCGTGCCGTGCCCCTCAGCTCGTCTGCGTCTTCGCCCGGCAAACAGTTGCCGTATATCCGTGTTGGGCGGCGGCGCTCAAACGGCTGGCGCGGCCAGGCATCGGCTCTCAGTTGTAAATCTTCCATTGTCACGGTGTAGGGTTTCGGTTTACGTTGCATCCGCTTAATGAACGGCAATCCCGCTACCGCCCCCGCCGCCATCGCCGTAAACGTTCGTCTGTTCATGGCTCCACCTTCCCTTCACCTATCTCGCACAGACGTATCCCTTGCTTCTGCATCTGTGCGCTCAAGTGGCTACTGATCTCCTTGGCCATTTCGCCCGGCGCCGTCTTGCGCTCAAGGGCTTCGATGCGCTTCTCAAGATCGATAACTTGCCCCCCAACCCAGTGGATGTTCTCCGCGTTTATTTGCATTCCGGCGAACGCCTTAGTGCGCTCTTGTGGCTCCGGCTCGCTCTTGCTCTCCTTGATGAACCGGGGCGGGGGTGGTATTGGTTGTACCCCTTGTCCAAGATTGAATTCTATGGGCAAATCCGGCGGACCTTTTCGCGCTTCGCGTATTGCATTAGCCCTGTCGCGCAATGCTCCGGCCGCCCTTGTTAATTGAAACAGCATGTCTATCCCTTCCCTTTCACCTGTTCAATAACCTCTCGCAACGCGCTGGCAAGCTGTGTCTTCACAGTACCCCGCGTCACCTTTTCCTCTACGTCTAACGCCGCTATCAGTTCGTCGGCATCGTTCAGGCCTAACGTCTGCAACGCCCACTTCATCAGATCTTCGCTATCGCCGAGCGGCGGGAACGTCAATACCAGCTTCGCTACAGACTCGATGATCCCCGTTTTGTTAGTTTCTTGAATCGGGGCAGCCGTCGTGTTCAGCGATTGTTCGTCTTCCGGCACCCCCATCTTGGTCCATACCCACCGGATGATATTCTCATAGACGTCGGCCCACAACGCCTGATAGCTTTCAAACGCTTTCATCATAGGCGGTTCCATAGCTACCGCCGTCGCCAGCCGGAAACTGTTGGTCCCGTAATATTGCGGATATATGCCCGATCCCATGCCAGCCATTTGGATGAACAGACCGGCATCGACTTTCGCCGCTAGTGCCCCGGTCTCTTGTTTCATGGGCGATAGTTCGGCCCCGGCGTTTTCCATCCATGTGGACCCAGCTGCCTGTGGCGGGTTGGTCTCGCCGCTCGACGGTGTTGTGCTGAGCGCGGTGCCTCGTTGTGCTTTAATAGCCGCTATGGCCCCGGCGTTGCCCTTGACCTTGAGCTTGTACGCCAGCGACGCTATTGCCAACGTAATAGCCGCTCGAGCTGTCATGAAGTTCCTGTACTGTCGGCTCCAGTCCATGTCGGACAACAAACCGCTATCGCCGCGTTTGCCCCGGCCTTTGAGTTTGACGTGGTATATGACGCCTTCGGAGATCTCGGCGTGTTTGTCGATTCCCGCGGGCATCTCAAAGCCGGGGCTCAGTATCCCATCCCATTTCCAGTCTCGATAGACGAGCGTTTTCTCTTTCGTGCCCCGCATAAATTTCCGCACATACATCCACGTCGTGTCCCTGTCGTCCGGATCGGTTATGATATGCGTTAGTTCCAGCACATCGACTTGCCGGATCTTAACGGTATCGGATCCGACAAACAGGACCGGGAACCATTCACCGTCCGTATACAGCCCGTCGCTGTTGGTGCGTTGTCCCTGTGCCCCGAACGTCTTGGGATTGAGGGCAATGAGCTCGTCCAGAACGTCTTGTGCTTGGCTACCGTCTTCATCGCCCATCACATCCCATGCGAAGCCTGTGCCGATCCCAAAGTTCGTATACAGCGCCACGGTCTGTTTTGAGATGCCGTCGTGTCGAGCGAACTGGCGGGCGCGCCATACGCCGTGCATCCGCATCTGGTCCGTCATGTCCAAGTTGTTGCGCGTGGTGCTAAGCCGCATCCATCCCACATTATCCCGCAACAGCTCGGGGGATATGAACTCTGAGCCTATGGCTGATTCCGACAGCTCCGTCGCTGCCAACGCCCGGCCTGCGACATCCTGTTTCTCGACTTGGCGCATCGCGGCTTCGATGAGGCTGGCGGGCGGCATCTCGAATTGGTTGCCGTTCGGGCCTGCTTGGCGATACCCGTCCATCGTTTCGTCAATATCGATTTCTTCTGTCATGGCTTTGCCTTTCACATCCCCTCAAACGCGCCTATCGGACCGCCCATCTGTGCTATCGTATCAACTATCACAACCTGTTCGTAGCTGTTGTCCGGCGGTTCCGGTTTATAATGCGTGTACAGCGCGTACCGCATAGCGTCCATGCCGTGGTCCATCCACTTCACAGGCTCGTCTATTGCTTCGCCGTCTTTGTTGACGCGCCATTTGTACGCCTCGTTCTCGCCGTTCAAATTGACGTTTTCCGGGCAGGTATGGATATTGAGCGACCGGCAGAACATTATTCCGTCGTGGACGCTGCCCTGTCCTTTGTACGCCGGATACACGTTCCATCCAGCTTGCGCTATTTCCGCTATCCGGCCGGGATGAGCACTGTCGGCATAGATACATGCGCGTTTCGGTATGCCGCTCCCTTCTAACCATTCGAGGAAGTCTCCACTCGTCATTTTCGTCTTGTACAGCAGTTCTTTCAGATACACCTGCCGGTCTGCTATGCCGCATTGTACCACAACGAGCGGGGCTCTGTAACCAAAATCTATGCCATAGACGGTTTCCTCGAACTGTTCCGGGTACGGCGCCACGATAAAGGGTTTGTATATCAGCCCTTCGAGCGCGCCCCATAGACCGAGTCCGTAGATGTTGTACATCTCGGCATCTTGTTGTTGGAGTTCGTCCAGCTCGGCAACGTCCTCCTGTCCAAGATGTTCGTTGTCCCGGTACGTCGTCTTGATAACCGTGGCGTTGTCGTGTGTGGTGTCGAAAAACCGTTTCTTGAGCCAATGGGTTCGGCTTATCGGGTTGAACGTGAGAATATGCTGGAAATAGGTTTCGGCTTCGCCCCTAAGCCGCAGGTTTAGTTGGATAAGGTCTCGAGCCGAGAGTTCGGTCGTCTCTTCATGCCAGAACGACGTCGGTTTCTGGATCGACTTCATTTTCTCAACATCGTCCAGGCCAACGGTTATGATCTGGTTGCCGTTATGTTTGTACATAAGGGCTTTATCAGCCATGTTGACCTTGAACTTGTGGCGGATATCCCATAGGTCAAGGATATCGAGCAGAAGCAGGAACACGCTGTTTTTGATAGTCGAGGCGACTTTGCGCGTACAGATGATCCGGGACCGCTTGTCCTGCATGGTTCGTAACAGACATTTCTGGCCCGCGAACCATGATTTACCTGAATCCGAGCCGCCATAAAGCACTAACCAACGGTTGGTATCGTGGTACGCTTCGTGGAAACACTGATGGATCTCACTTCTTAGATCGATTCGTCGTGGCTTTACGTCTGCCGTTGCCGTCCCCATCGCGGCCCTCTTCGGGTATCAGGATGAACTGTATCGGGTTGTCGGGGTCGCTGGTAAGTTGAACCTGCGTTCGGTCTCGATACACATCGGGCTTACGTCCTTTGAGCAGGAATATCAGGAGGGTATTGCTGTATTTGCGGACAAAGCCGCATTCTGCGCCTTGGTGGAAGACAGGCTCGAGCACGCCTTTATATGCCCGCCGACGTGCTTCTTCTTCGAGGTCCTCCGTTCCTTCTTCGACAGCATCGTCCCACGCCTGTGCGAATTCGGGATCGGCCTCTTTATGGACGTAACAATTCTGGCGCGCCACGCCTATCAGCAAGGCCGCCTTTGAGACGTTTCCCCCGGTCTCGACAAGCGACTTGCAAAAGGCAACCTTTTTTTTAGGTGTCACTTTTGTCATGTGCGCCATACTTAAACATACCACATTCAGCGGCGTATGGCAAGAGCTCCTTTAGACCTTCGTCCAATTATCTTTTGGGGTGATCTTCGATGCCGTCTCTATAACATTGAGCAAACAACCTATGCAGAGCTTGAACGCTACTTGCAGGCTTCCCATGTGGATTGCGTAGGCCCGCTCAAGATACACAACTGTCTTTATCCCCTTGCCGCAGTTATCACAGACGCACCACTCATCGGGAACGCCGAAGTCTCGCACGCTAATCTGCATTTCCGCCATCCGCCCCTTTCTTCCGATACTTGCCGGCGAACGTCTCCACAAGCTTGTAGGCGCCACCATAACAGCGCGGACAACAATCTGGCATGTCCATCTCGATGTCCGGCCTTGCCTCATCCGCAGTCGTTAGGCTCAGTTTCCCCCCACAAATCATATTGACTACCACGCCCTTCCGCCCGCACCTGTCACACGTCACAATCTCTTGTCTCATCTCGATCTCCTTTCGTTTCTACTTCACTCTTTCCCATATTGACACCCCATCCTAATACATTCTTCGCCGCACACCTCTCGGTTTCTGAATATCGGGTCAAATCCGTCCTGGCATTCCATGACAGTCGGGCCGTCTTGTGCCGCTGCAATATCGTCAAGGTTCGGCGCCCGGCGCGGACTAAGATCTGTGAACTCTGTTTCATCGTCATAGATCGTCACCACCGTCCTTTCGCTCATCGTCTATCGCCCGTTTCGTCCGCGCCGAGTTTGCAGGTGGTGTACGTTAGGGCGGGGTGTTTAACGCGTATAGAAAACCATCGTCGGCATCGACCACACCGTGTATTCCCTTGGGTATTGCGCCCATGTATTTCGCACGGCCCACTTCCATGCCCACACCACGGGCATACAGGCCACTCCGTATTCGTGGTATCGTACTCTTGCTCAGTCATCGGGCCTTGGCCTCCTTGTCCACGAACTTGCCGCAAATGCCACAATAGTTGTCGTCGGCATCCCGGCCCTGCCCGCAATATTCGCAATCGGCCTCCGGTTGTTTCAATAGCTGCTGTATAATCTTAACAGCCCCCTCTAGGCCTCTACGCTGATATATGTCCATGCCGTCCCTCGCCTCGCGGAGCATACTACACATCTCCGAAGGCCAGTATGAACCTGTGGTATCTACGCCAAGTGTGGTGCATGTTTCTTTGATGTTCTGGACGCCAGTTATCTGGCGCCGTAAAAGGTCGTTTTCGCGTTCCACTGCCATCACATGTTCTCTTATTGTCTTCGACACGATTGCGCCGAGCCATCTGTTCTCAGCTTTTTTCGCCATCCACGCTTTCCAATAAGCCGATTCATCGCGTGGGTCCTCTTTGTGGATAGCAGCCCTACATATCAAGATATACCAAAGCGTATCGATGTCCACGGCATCGCTCCGATACGCCGCCATTTTCTTTTTATATAGCCGCTTATAGTTCTTTGATGCCCACATGAGTCCTAACTCCGCTGGCATTTCTTCAGGTTGTATAATCCCGGATGGGCAGACAAACCATAAGCGATTACACATCGGCAGATAATCATGCCATTTGTCATCGGACATAAGGTCTGGACGCGACACCTTAATCTCATAACCATCGGCCGCAAGGTTTTTCCACGACCGCTGTAACCCCCAACCATCGAGCCTGCGATGTCTTGCGCCCCATGTTGGTCCATTCTTGCATTCTCGCACGTACAAATCGTGTTTGTTCTCTAGCAGTTTTTGAATAGCATCAACCTTGTCCCTAGCGTTCATCGCTCGGCCTCCCTACTTCCGCGCTGTGTTAGTTCCAACACGCCTTGCGCCAACCGTTTCTTGCACAACTCGATATGCGCTGCGTTCAGCTCGATGCCAACACACCGCCGGCCTAGATTCCGCGCAACGTCCGCCGTCGTACCACTACCAAGAAACGGGTCAAGCACCGTACCGCCGGCGGGACATCCTGCTTTGATACACGGCTCGATAAGCTTCGGTGGATAGACGGCGTAATGCGCTTCTGGATACGGTTGGGTTGGGACTGTCCAGACCGTGCGCCGGTTGCGGGTCTCGCCGTCACCCCATTCAGTACCATCCCGCCCGCCGCGGTCCGCTCCAAACATCGGTCGTGGGCGCATGGCCTGTGTGCCCGGATCTTTTTTAGAATGCCGCCCCCAACTTTCTGGATCTGTCGATAGCGGTTCCTTGATAGCGCCCGCGTCATAGTAATACTGTGCCGACTTCGACAACAAGAAAATATACTCATGCGCCTTCGTGCATCTGTCCTGTACGCTTTCGGGCATCGGGTTTGGTTTATGCCATATGATGTCTTGTCGAAGCCACCATCCATCCGCCTGGAGTGCAAACGCTACGCGCCACGGGATACCGACCATGTCTTTTGGCTTAAGCCCAGTGTTTCGTTTACCCCTGCCGACGCTTGTGCCATGTAGCGCCGCCACGTGTTTGCCGCCTGTTGACCCGCCCCACTTGCCGTCATTCGCATATGAATCTCCGATCACTAACCACAACGTACCGTCGTCTCGCAACACGCGCTTCACCCCACGGAATACCGCCACAAGGTTCTCGACATATTCATCCGGCGTCTTTTCGAGGCCGAGCTGCCCGTCAACACCGTAATCTCGCAACCCCCAATATGGCGGCGACGTGACACAACAGTTGACATGTTCGTCGGGCATCTCCCGCAACACATCAAGCGCGTTGCCGTGGTATATATCAACCATCTCGTTATGCCACGCTGTTTTCACCTCACCCACCTTCGCGCCGCGTTAGTCTCGATTCGAGTCCATAAATGTACGAACGCCACCGCTCATGACCCTAAGATCTCCCATGCAAGTTTAACCACTTGCGGAACTTGCCCATTACCAATGGCTGCAATCCTGTCCACATAACAGGCCACCCCATTATAAATTCGCAAAAGGTGGGGTTGGGGTACATCGGGTCTGTTGCGCAAGTCCTCAATCCCTCTGACATCTTGGCACCACGAAAATGCCGGGCCCCGATGTAACGGTTTCTGCTTGTGCCCTTGTACTCGCTTTTTGTAACCGTTGGCAGGCGCAACAATCCAGAGTCTATTTCGTTCGTGCAACCCACCGGCGTCTCCAGCTCCGAGCACTCCCCATCGTGCATCATACCCCATCTCGGCCAAGTCTCCGAGAACACTTCCAAGCCCCCGAGAAGTGAGCATTGGCGAGTTTTCCACGAACACGTAGCGGGGTCGTACTTCGCCAATGACCCTTGCCATTTCGCTCCAGAGCCCGCTTCGTTCTCCGCCGAGCCCTTTGCCCTTTCCGGCGCATGAGATGTCTTGACAGGGAAACCCGCCAGAAACCACGTCAACAATGCCGCGCCAAGGCCGCCCGTCAAAGGTTCGTATGTCATCCCATATCGGGAAGGGCTCAAGACATCCATCGTTTTGTCGTTGCATAAGGACGTCTCGGCAGTATTCGTTGATCTCGACAGCGCACACGGTTCGCCACCCGAGCAACAAGCCGCCGAGTATGCCTCCACCAGCACCCGCGAATAATGCCAACTCATTCATCTCACCTCCAGCCGCGCTGCTGCCGCATATTTACAGATCGGATCGCTGTCTTCGCCGGGGCGGCAGTTGTCACACCTTCCAGCCTTAATAAACTCGGCGGCATATTGTGAACAGCGCAATATCTTGTAATGCGTTATATCATCTGTAATTAGATGATCGTATTCGGGAGCGACTCTGGCACGAAAGTCAACATAGTCGGTGAACCCACAGTCTGTAACATCGAGGCCCATTGCCGCAGTTTTCGCTATGCTGGGACGTGGCGCAATCACAACAAGTCTCCACTCATACGATGTATCTGTTACCATGTATGCTTTCATTTCCACGCCTTCCTCAGCTTTCGCTACCATCGTCTTGTGCCCGTGCTCCCAGCTTACGCCACGACCCGTCCTTCGTCACCAGGTACCGCGTGCCGTCTTTATGGGTTACTATTGAACCCGGTTTATGCAGAGCAACGGCTTCAACGTCATCGTCTTCAAGCCTTTTGAAAAAGTCGCTCATTTTAGGGTTGTCTTTTAGCTCGTGATGTCCGTCTCGATATGTGCTGTCCATTATCGTGATGTCTCCTTTCATTTCCACAGCCTCCTCATTCGCTTCCACCATCGCCATAAAGCGCGACCGTAATGTCCGTTAAAATAGGGGGGACGGTGTCTACCGCCACGACCTTTTCGCACGGGAGAAAGTCCAAACTGATGTTGCCGGCGGCATCCACCGCCCTCGCAGCGAGTTCAAAGAAGCCGTCGTCTGGCAGCGTAATCGTTTTTGTAACAGTTTCGTCCATAGGCGCAACGCTAACGACGCCGTCAAATGCCCACGCTGCATCAGAGCTGCGGGGGACATATCCTCGCACATAAAATCGCATCTCTACCACGCCAGACACATCCTCCGGCACGCCCACAGTCACCGTACACTTCGGCTCCGTTACAAGCAATATCTCTCTGTCAGTCGGTCGTTCACCGATCACTGGCTTTCTCCTTTTTCATTGCGCAGGTCGCGTTCTGTCAGTTCGTCAAACAGAATAGACGCAAACGCTTCGGCCAACTCGGCTTTGAGCGGAGCGATGCGAGTGCCCGGACACACAATCTCTGTCCAATCGCGCAACATCCTTGCTTGTACATCGTTTATCCGAATCAACAGGGCATTCCCCCGTACTCGTTTCGGTATGTCTTGAACATGCGTTTCAAACGTACAATCTTTATCCCCAACTTGAAAAAGCAGTTTCATCACGCGCCCTCCTCGCTCGGCACCATCATGTCGAGACAAGCCAGCCGAATGTCAACGAGATTCGGATCGTTCAGGGCCATTATCTTGTCCCGTCCCGCCAAGGCTTCGTCGAGGGGAAAGATGTATTCGGGCCAATGCCTCGAAGCCCTCACAACACTAGCCACGCTGGTTTTCGCGGAGCTTTTCCCTATGTATCTCAATGCCATGAAGCCCTTGCTGGCCGTATCCCACGCCACCACGATCCAGTCTGCCGGGCGGCACGGGGCTACGACGGTTTTGTAGTATGAGCGCGCACAAAACGCCCTCGCCTCCTTAAGCGAAATGCCCGTCTCAGGCATTTCCCCGCACCAGTTTCCATTTGCCCAAAAGCGCGCGTTTGGCTTTTGCTGCACATCCACCACCACATACCCCGGATCGGGATCGGGCGGCTCCGGCGTTTCGTACAGAAACCTGCCTGTCGGATCTACCAACCGCAACCATTCGCCCATCACAACTATCTGTTCTCTAGGCCCTTTGCTCATTTTCTTGTCCTCCGTATGTACTAACCTCAAGTTCCACGCTTGGCTCTTTAGCCCACTGTTTCAACCCAGACATCTTTACTACCCGCTCATCCCCCACAAAATAATTGAGCGCGTCGAGAATCGTCTTCTCATGGTTATCAACATCGCCGTGCCGTTTCGCGGTCGGAAAAGCAAACCGCGTGTTCGGCGGCCGCTTTATGTTGAATATCGCCCGGCACGATAGCGGGGCATTCTTGTGTTCTGTCGCCCATCGTTCCCATCATTGCGCTCCCATAGCGCGCAACGCATTCCCGAAGTCTTCCACCTCCCGCGCCGTCGGGCTGTATATGCGGGGCATGGGCAACGCGCATTGACAGTGCGGACAGTGCCGCTTGATCCCGCCGACACGTGGCCGGCCTGTAGGTATCGGGGCCATTGGGATTCTGTATATTTCGTTCATATCGCCTGCCGTTTCGGGTCTTTAGTCATTGCCTCCGAGCCTCCGCATTCATAGTAAACGCAGTACGCGCACATGACCGCGAACAATAAACTCGATCCTCGGGATTCTTGCACGGGAACCCCTCGCCGCACAGCTGACAGATTGCGTCACCCCAGTCATCCGGCACGTCGGGGATTTCACTGTACTTTAGTTCGCCGCTGTTCGCTTTCGGGTCTTTAGTCATTGGCTTTCACCTTTGGTTTAAGGTTGGCGTCTTGTGCCTCTTTTCTTATAAGCAGTCTTGCCTTGACCAGGCATTCTGTACATAGGTTTGCGGGCACATCACCACAAAACCCCCATTCTGTTTCTTCCCCACAACCAATGTCTTTCCATTCTACATCTTTAGTCATAGACATAATCTATCCCTCCTTTCCATCAACCGCCGGAGGCTTCGGCGAGAACCCCGCTTCGGCAAGGGCAACGATCTCGTCAGCTATTTCATCAGCATCGGCATCGCTTAGAAGCCGTGCTATCAAATCATACGACATCATTTCTTTCGCTTGCTCTACTACTTCTTCACCCGTCATCTATCCCTCCTTTTCGTCAACCCGCTCATACTCGTGCGGTTCAAAGCGCACCTCCAGTACAAGCTTAATAAGCCGCGCGTAGTCAATATGGTTGAACTCCGCCGCTGCCCCAACAATTATATCCATCGCTTCGCCCGCCGTCTTTTCGGTCTCGGCTGCTATACGTTCCGCCGCCCAAGCAATGTCATCCGCCGAGATATTATCCGCCACATCAGATTCAGCAAGTTCTTTGGCCCGCGTCATTAAAGGCTGCCCGGCGGCAGCAGGGGATACTGTTGCTTCGCCGGACAGCCCGGTCTCGCCGCAATGGGCAGCGAGTAGTTTGCGGAGAGTCTCTAAATATTCGGGCGTTATAGACGCCTTCATTGCACACTCCATAGCAAATATACAATGACCGGCTTCTTCTTCCAGCTTCGCGATCCGCTCGTTCTTGGCACGGGCGCATACGGGACAAAGGCCTATATCTTTTCCCCCACACCGCTGTCTGTTGTCTTTAGCCCTTCTTCGTCGGCCGTTCATTATCCAAACCACTCTACCCATAAACGGTTCGGCATACCTCCCACACCCGCCGAGCGGCCTACGCTTTCCCTGCTCACTCATGGCTTACCCCCTTGCGGAATAGACGTAAGTCTTCCAACACCCGCTCTCGCTCTTCGGCGTCCTCACATTCACAAATATGAGACGCCAAGCCAACCAACCCCAGCCCTTCCCGCACCACCCCCGCCAACATCTTGAACCCGTCGCGGATAGCGGTGGTGGAGGGATTGGCCAGCCGCTCTTTCATGTGCGCGGGTAGAAATTTTGCCCATGCGCCAACATCTGTCGCATACATAGTCATTCTCCTGCGTTTGCACATAGGGATCATGTGGCCCCACATCGTCGCCACAATATACACATTGCTCATCCATCATATCATCCTCCTTCGGTATCCTTCGCGGCTAGGTGCGCCCGGTAGGCGATGAGCAGGGCTTCATCGAAGGTGTCGTAGTATTCAGCGGCATAATAAGGGGCACCGTCGTGCGGCTCGTCAACAACCCTTAATAGTGGCCGGGTGCCTTCAGGCGGAATGCTCATATACCAATTTATCGCAGCCCGTAGCTCCGCCAGTTCTGTTTCGAGTGCGGCGAAGTCATGATACTCCACCCATGGTCCTGAATCGCCCTGAAACATGCCCCCTTGACCTGTACAACTCTCATAGTATCTTTTGACCATCATTCACCTTCCAGCGGCTCGCCGGTCTTGGTGAACCCCGGCTCTTTACTGAGCGCTGCGTCCACTCTATCCAACGCCGCAACCATTTTTTCTTCCAGCCGAGTTCCTTCACCCGCCTTTACACGTTTGCGCATTTCTTCGTTGTGGACCGCCGCCTCCGCAGATCTTCGCTTAGCGTCTTGTGCCTCTTGCTTTTCAGCAACAACACGTTCCGCCGCCCGCTTTTCATCCTGCTCTTTCTTCTCGATGATTGGCCGCTGTTCTTGCTTCCACTGTCCCTTGAGTTGGTCGTACTGCTTGCGAAGTTTTTGTACGGATAGGATGTTCGTGCTCCAGAAGTCGTGCGGGTCAACGCAGACAACCGTGCTCCCGTGAACCCAACCTATAATTTCCAGAACTTCATTGAGATCACGTTCGTCCAGACGCAACATCCTGTCCGCGTGAACAGCCCATGTGTCAATCTTCGGCTGCTTAAAGTCCGGCCTTGTCTCTCTGATACAATCCAAAAGGAATTGAGATAGTTGAACCGCGTCGGGGTTCAATGGTTTCTTTTCTTTAGTAATTGTATCTGTAACTGTATCAGTAACTGTAATGTTCGCCGGGGGTTCAACTCCAGACGAACGTTCGTTCAACGTCTGTTCAGCACGTAAAGCCTTGTCGCGTCTAGCCTTACCACTTTGCAGTCCCGCGTTGCTTGCTTTTCCGCGTTTGTTTTTCTGTTTTTTTGCTTCCTTTTTTAGTCCGTTTGAAACAAGCCTATTGCGCGTCTTTTTAAGTAGCGGCCATTCGGGATTCATGATCTCGGCTTTCGCCTCTGCCAGCTTATCTGGATCGTCGATCATAGTCGCTCTGTGCCACGCGGTATCTGTGTCCGGCATAGAACAATAGTCTGTACTGTTGGCCCACATCCAAAACAGCATCAGCCAATACGCCTTGAACGCCTCGCCCGATAAGTGAAGACTGCCAGCAATAGCTTTTTGTGCATACAACATGAAACCTGGTGCCCTGTTCATTTGGTTAGCCTAAGAAAAAGGCCCGCACGACAGGATAAGCTACTACCCGGAGGCGGTGAGCCAAGTCGATTGGGCCTAGAAACAACATCATATTGAACTCCAAATAGTAACTTATCCTGCACCCATCTTAACACGCCCGGCCCCGGTTGTCAAGGGGCTTGTTCATCCCAAGCGGAAACCGTCTTGGCCGCACATCGCTCACAGAGAGGTATGCGCCGATCAAACATTCCTTCGATTGTTATCAACAGCACTTTCGTTGCCCATGCCGTACATCCCCGCGGCTCACACATCTCTTTACCGGGCCGTATATCTTTAATGTGGCCCGTACAAACTACCGTCTGTATGCTTTTTGGCGGAGTCATCTCACACCCCCAAGCTTCTGCTCGATTCGGTCAAGGCGGTCGAGAATGTCGATATGTTCCGCTGCTCTCTTATGTAAATGTGACAGCGATATAGCCATATACATCACCAACGCCCCAAACAGAAACCACAACATAGGCTAGAAACGCGCCGTCTATCCATGCGGTCGCGGGCACGGGCGGCCTTCTCCCGGGAATGCCCCCGATTATCTCAAGACCAACAGGCCATTCAGTTGGGCCGCCATCATACATCGGCATACGCTCTGTTCCTTTACAAGCGTTCGGCCGCACCGCACGCACGACACTTGGTTAATGCAACCGCCCGTGCGGCACGTTTCCGAACGCGGTATTTCTCGAGAGAGGTCAACGCTACGCCCTCTCGTAATCATCAAGGGACGTCTGTTCAGGCTCAGCGGGAGTTTCGCCTAGGTCGTCCGGCGGATCTACGGAAAAGTCTTCGTCGGGGTCGACCGCGTTGTCCGTCCTGTCTTCCAAAACTTCGCCGTCCTCGATAACGATAGACACTTCTTCGCCGTCTCCTATGCGTTCAAGCCAGACTTGCGCACCGGCAGCTTCAGCCATGTCCGCGATCTCTGCAAGGGAGTCTGCGTCCAGGTGAGACCCGTCACGAATCAAAACCAAGGGAAGCGCGGGGTTCGGGGCAAGCGCCATTGCCATAGACACGCGTATCTGTCTGGACGTTGACGCTTGTTTGAACGGCAGCCCATCGAACATCACGCCGTCTTCGTCGAAGCCGAGTCCTTTGACAGGGAAGTCGGCGCTCGCGATCTGTTCGCGCTTCCATTCGTCGGCCTCTTCTATGCGCTCCGTTAATCCGGCCGCGATGTCTATCAACTCCTCTCTTCGCGCTACCCGTTCTTTGTGTCTCTTATTGGTTTCGACAGCCTTATTCGTTTCCGTTGCCTTGCGCAGCTCTTCGACTAACGCCTCCGTGTCTACCAATTTGTCCGGGGCGCCCTCTATCAACGGCTCACTTTCGATTTTAACATCGAGCGCCTTCACCTGTCGATTAGTTTCTGTGCGGTCGTTATAGAACTTCTCACGCCCTGCGTCTGCCGACGCGAAGTCAAGACCGAGCATTTGTTTCAACTCTTCAACCTGTTCTTTGCCAGACTTCTTTGTAAAGGCAAGGGGGTCAAACGCCAGCTTGCCCACAAGGGCATCCAGCATTTTCTGAGGGCTTGAGTATGTCGCGCCGTCCTTTGATTTAACTGTGAGAACGCCGCCCTTTTCTGTGAACGTGCGGCGTATCAACATGTCGCCGAGATCCCCCTCCACAAACCCGTTAGCGGCACCGTCTCTCAGCGGCTTGCCGGGGATTGCTTTTCCGCCGCCTAACAACATAAAGATGCTGTCGAGCAAAGATGTTTTGCCTTGCTCGTTACGGCCACCGATAACCACGAGCGTCCCGTCCGGCCGGACGCGTACGGCGCGAAGCCGCATTACATTTTCCACAGTGAGCTGTACGATTTTCTTTGACATGTTCTGTTGCTCCTATTGGTTGGCCTTCGCTATGTTCTTTTCCACCTTAAGAATCAACCGCCACAACTTATCCCTATTGCTTTTATCTACATGCGTGAGGGGCGTCGGTTCTTCCAGCCCATCGCACGTCAACGCCGCAAGTTGTTCCAGCGTGTCCGGCCAAGGGACTTCCCCCAACGCCTTTTGAGCCTTCTCGTCTTTCGCCTCTACAGCAACCGCGAACGCTTTGCGCTGGGTATCCCGAACATCTGAATACTGGATGATATACTTTGCGATCTTGTTCCGCTTCTGTTGTTCATAGAAAAACCACAGATCGCCTTGATCGAATATAACCTGTACAAGCGCGTTCGTTATACTCCCCATTCCTTTGAGCAGCGGAACTTCTAGATAGCGGCGGAGGACGTGCAGCATTTCGGAGTCGCGTTTCATCGGGGTTGAACACACGCCGTAAGGATCTGCCGTGACGGCCCCATCCCACTTATCCCGTATGGCGTCGAGCTGTTTGGCGGTTGCCATGCGTTCGCCCGTAGTGGGCTCGGGGCTTGTCTCTGGCGCGGGCTCGGGCTCAGTTGGCTCTTCTTCGTCAGCCGTGTTCGCGCTTTGGATATTCGATAAACACGCGTCGCACATCTTTTGTCCTTCCACTAGGGTTCTAGCTGTGCACGCAGGACACCACACGCCCTCGTCCCTATCGATAGGCGGCCCGGGGCTCAAGACCTTCGGCGCAACATTTAGATCGACGGCCTCTTCATAGCAGTACAGCCCCATAAGCGCATCGGGCATAGCGTCCCGTGCCGCCCACGCCCGCGCCCGCATCTGCAACATGCGCTCGGGGTAGTTAGACCACGGTCCGTCTTTGCCCCACAAGTGCGCTTTCTTTGCGTCATCGACAGAGAACCGTCGGACAACGGGGGCGTGCCCTTTTCGTTTGATAGTACATTCTCCGTGCGTTGTGATTTCGTCCGGCGACAACTCTACGAACGTCTCAAGATCTGGATGCTGAAAAAGCAGAGCTGGTATGCCGTCACCATAAATGCTTGTCTTGCCGTTGATGATAGCGATCTGTTGGACAGACTGTAGCGGCTGCAACCCGCACGCGGCCCCATGCATGATTACGGCGAACACGTCAGCCTGTTTTCCACGAAGTTGTTTGGGCACACATCCGGCGTCTGCCAGCTTGCCTGCCATCCTATACGCCGCTGTCAACACATCGGTGTCCGGTATCAGCGACGCCACCCTGTCTCGTGGCGCAAGCGTTCGCGTATGGGCGTCGGTTTGTATAATCGACAGCGCCGATTCTACGGCCTGTACCTCTTCATGTTCACACATGTTGTTGCCTCCTAGTATACCCGCAACCGAGCGAGATGGCGGGGGGAGAATGAAGGTGGTGTCCATCCCGCCCGGCCTGCGAGCTGTCTCGTTAGTCTAGCCGTCCAATCGAACGCAAGTATTCGCCGAGCTTTCTGTGTATCTGTTCGGCTTGAATCGGCGTTGGATACAGGGTCAACTCTTGTGCCATGTCTCCCTTGATGCGCCCCTTGACCCACACCGTCGTCACCCCCGGCCTGATGTCACCGCCATAGTCGGCCTCAATCTCTGAGCCAGCGTGGCCATGAAATCTGCACTCCATTGTTGCTTTCATCATTCATCTCCTTCATCAAGTTCACACCGCCCACACCACCATCTGTCTGGACCAACGCCCGGCAACAATTCCGCGCCGTCACCTTCACGCCCTACAGCCTCGCCGCATTGGCAACACAGTTCCGGCCCGGTTCCGTCTGCGTTTTCTATGATTGGCTCGTAGCCGTCACAGCCTGGTATCCACACGATTACTTACATCCCGTGTTGCCGAGGTCCGGGTTCCAGTCTGTATCCCCGAACATCTCTTGATCTGCGTGCTCTGCCGCGCAAACAGCTTCGTAATGATCGCGGCGGCTTCGCACCATCTGGCGTTTCCGCGCCATGTTCAGTTTGTGGTTGTGCCGTTTGCTTGCTGCCTTTTTGCCAGCGGCAAGCCGTTTCGTCACACAGTTTGGGCAGTCCATCTTATGGCTACGACGTGGCATGTTGCAACATTTGTTCATCATCGTCGCTTCTCCCTCCGATTATTGTCAACGTACCCGCTTCCGGTCTGCTCGAGCTATGCCGTTCCACTTCTCTTTGTACGTTACAGAATCTGCCCGCAATGTCTTGCGATGCCCGTTCGCTTTCAGATGTTGGCGGATCAACGAGCGCACGGCATTGTCCAGCATGTTGTAGTATTCTGCCGAGACCCGCGTGCCCGGCGCCCTGTCTTGGATGTATTGCCGTGCCTTGGATTTTGCGATCAACATTCTGTCTCCCTCCGTTTTTGCGTTCTAAGCCTCTATAGTTCGATGCCAGCAGGCGGGATTCCACCACCCCGCACCCCTTTTTACTGAACGGGCATTACCTTAATGCCTTATACGACCATCCAAACATCAACCAACCGCATAGGCGCCCTAGTTGGCGATGGTAGGTTTTCCTATCCTTTGGTCGCAATGGCTCCCGCCGAGCGAGTCCAACCAGACGCTACCACGTCTCTGCTGTCATAATTCGTTTCTAAGCCCCTATCTAAACCAACGACCCAACACCCGGCCCGTAGCCTTACCGGCCGTCCTGCGTAGAATACGGCGTGCTACGCGCCCCTTATGGCCAGCCCCGTAGCTTCATGTTGCGGCCTCCTCCAGCTCGTCGATGACATCAAGCAACTCTTGGCTCGCCACTCGTGAAAGTTTATCTAGTTCATATATTCGCCCTGTTGACGGTGTAAGTCCATCCTCCTCTGCGCGTTTTGCTACCTTTTTAATCTCGGCAAACACCGCCTGTTCGGCCTTTAGTTTCGCCCTCACCTTTTCGTACAGCTTCTGCTTTCCGATACAACCGTCACAAGGGCCGCCGTGTTCGTCAAAGTCTATCGGCTTGGCTCTCATGGCGCGGGCCTTTCAATGTCAGGGGCAATAATAGGCGCATACAAGGCGAGGTCTTTGCACAGATTGCAGACATGGTGATCCGCCCACGCACACGCGTCACACGGCGATTCATCCGAAAGATTAGTCTTGTGTATACAATGCCCACAGAGCGGCACAAGCGCGCCGTGCATACAGCCTGCACAGGTTTCCGCCAGTGTGGCATCCCGTTCATACATTGACTTCATGGCTTGTCCCTCTCCAGCTTCTCGGCTATCGCTTCACGGATGAACTGACTCACTGCATACGTGGGCTCGCTCGGATTCAGCGCAGACCGTTCGCGACAAAATTGCACAGTGCGATTGTGCTGTTCATCGTAAACGTGCAGACTGATTTGATGCCCGTCCGCTAAAGTCATTTTCTGTTCGTCTGCCATGGCTACTTTCCCTTGAGTGCTTCGATGATCTTAGCTTCGACCGCCGCACAAAACTCTGTCATTTCGCGGTCACTGATATTGAGGTCTTTACATCCTACGACATGCTTCATCGTCATACCCTCCGTTGCCCTTGTTGCTGTTGCCTTAGATTCCCAGCCTCCAGTCTTTACCCTCTTGTCCTTATCCTGTCATGGCGTCTCCTGAATCTGTACCGCTTCGATCTCGTGTATCATAGCGTCTCGGTCTGCTTCCAACAGAGACATGAGTTTCAGAACCTTGTCACTGAATCCTGCCAAGCAATACACGCCGCGTTCTGGAAACATCATGTCTCCGTGTCCATTCAAATCAAAACTATAAATGGACGGGCTTGCTCCAGTGCGACGCTTGTAGTCAGAAAAACTTTGTACCGGGGCATAGTGTCCGATCCACCCCTGCATGTCCGACAAAATAATCACCCGGTCGTATGCCCTGTTAGCCTCTTGGAAAATACAGTGGAAGTTTGTGCCGCCACACCGAAACTGGTTTTTCAACACGTCGCAAATGGTCAACACGGGTGCATTGTGGTCGGGCGTTTCGTATCGGGCGGTGTTGCTGAAAAGCATCATGTCGGCGTTGCACGCCTTGTATAGCACCGCCGCAAACATGCACCCGATTTCCGCAGGGCTCGTGCCGTTGCCGGAATCCCATGTCATAGAGGCGCTATCATCGAGCACAACCAACGTATCGCCCTTTAGCTCCGGCACGTTGGACAACGAAATGTCGGCAGCCGCACGAATAGCCGTGTCTATTTCTCTCCGCAGCCCCGTGTCAATGGAAGCGCCATTGATAGCGGTGAGAGCCGTCATGTATCTGAACGGAAGCACGAGCGATTTCTCGATCTGTTTCTTATCAACTAACCGTTCGCACGCACGCGAAACCATCTCCGGGGCTTGCTCCGCAATGTTTCTAAGGTTGCGAAGTAGTGCAAAGTATGGCAAACGCCCCTCAACCAAAAGAGTCCGCCACGCCTCGGCTTTCTTGTCTCCGTCGCCCCCGGCTTCGGTTAGCCTGGCTTCCCACGTGTCAACGCTCTTGAGCGTACCGCGCATGAGATCCCGATACATTTCTGTTTCATTTTCGTCAGCGGGCTTAGGGTGTACAACGTTGAACAAATCAACGAGAGAAACTTTCTTACCCTCCCCCCTATATTTAGCGAGCTGGTATCGATCGAACTTGTGGACGGCGTCTGCAAGGCCACGCTTCAGGGCGTTGGGGGTTTGCTTTCGTCCGTACACAGACTCATAATATGACAGAATCTCTGTCATATCGTCGACGCGCCGGACCATCTTGTTGAACGCGGGGCGCGTCCACTGTGCGCCTTTAACCGTTGCCGCAATCTCGCCTGCAATAACGTGCGACACAGACCGCATGCCGAACTCGTTGCGCGCATAGATAGCGGTCTTGGCCGCAAACTTTTTGTCTGGCATGTTACGAACCAGATTTTGCAAGCGCTCAAGCCTATCGCTCGCAGACTCGTAGAACCCGTCCTTTAAGAACGACGTAAGAACAAGGCTCACGAGTTCTAGTTTCGGGCTCTGGACGAACGCCTCGCCCCCGGCGCGGTTGACGGTTCTGTTTGTGTTAGATGTCGATTCGTTGAATTTGGACATTGTGTTCTCCTTCCCTCTCTATTGAGAGAATAGTGAGGCCGGTATATCATGTCGATTAGAAGTCGAAGTATCCGTGCCTCTCGCTGCTCAATACTTATTTAGGGAGAATGTCTTAGAGAGAAAGTTTAGCGCTCTGCCAGCTGAGCTACGCCGCCCAGAGGACGGCGACGGGACTCGAACCCGCGACCTCTCGATCCGTAGTCGAAGTAACTCTCTAATCGCTACCCTAAAACTTATTTGGGAGAAACATGCAAAGAGTATTTTTCATCAGCGAAGTAACCCTTTGCTCGCTACCCAAACACCGTTACCTTCATTGTCTTATCCTCCCTTCTATATCCATAGTACCATATCTATATACCATCTGTCAAGGGGGATATTCATTTTATTTTCGGAGGGGGTTGAGGGGGCGGGTGCCCGGCGTTGGTTAGGCCGGGTAAGTGCCACCGGGCACCCGCGAGGGACAGCGGCGGAAGGAGACGAATCCGTGTACACCGCTGTCAGCGCATCGCAGAAGTCTATTCTGTGGACCGAGGTCGCCGCCAGTTTTTGATGATGTTGACGATGCCGGAGATTGCGGCGGCTGTTGCGCCAGCTACTACCGTGGCGATACCTGCCTGCACCTGCGGGTCCATGTCGGAGTTTTTACTTGCGACAAGACCAGCAACCAACAGACCTACGAGCCCGGCGATGCCGCCTATGAGCCCGCCCTGCCCCGCGGACTTTGCTACCTTCACTTTCTGAAACGGTTTCTTTGTGCTCATGTCCCTATCCTTTCTGTGTTCTCCACACTTCGCCTTGGTTCCAGATAAACATTCTCCGCGCTACCTTTTCTCTGACCGCAACCATGTCGATCATAGGGCATTCGACTTTCGCTGAATCCACTTCATAATGTCCCCGTATTTTATCAACAGGCACTTCGTACATGTCTTTCAACAGAAGCAACAGTTCCGAAAGTTTCACTAGCTGAAAGTTCGTATAAGCACCTTTGCCTATTAAACACACACCACACGAATGAACGTTGCCTCCTTTCCAGTGCGCCCCTTGTTGATATGGCCGGCGTCCCCGTTCCAACATGCCGTCAAACAAAAGCCGCCACTCTCCGTTCGGTACAATAACGCCGTTGCAAATAATCCAGTGGTAGCCAACTTCCGACCAACCCCGGCCTCGATGCCATTCGTCAATATCGTTTGAACACCCCCATGTACTAGCGGAATGATGCACAAGAATGTCGGTAACACGATCCATATGAATATACTTTCGACTCAGTTGTATGATACCATAGCGCACATCATGGAGGTAGTCAAGATGAACGCAAGACAGATACAGAAGATCGGATGTCTGATAACCCTGTGCGGAGTCGGCATCGTGTTTGGTCTGCCGGTCATAGTGTTTCTAATAGCCGCTGTCCTTTCGTTGTTTTGAGGTTAGCTATTCATAGGTCCAGCCGGTTGTTTCATATCGGAAGTCTATGCTGCCGTCGGCGAAGAGCCATGTGACCTGCGATTCATTTGGATCGGGATCAAAGGGGTTGACGTCGTCCATATCTACTCTAAAGTATGAAACAGCGCTAAAATCTACGACGGCCGACGCATCGTAAGACCCCGATCTCGCTGTCGTTGCAGACGTTATAGCCGCAGATACGAGCGGAACCGCCTCATCTGCTATCCACGCAGGTGACGCAAATTCGGTCGCATCGCTTTCACGTAAATGAGCGGTCGTGTTTATTGGTGTGAACCCGATGGGGGGTCTCTGCGAATCATATTCAAAAGAACCTTCCATGGTTGTTGGTGCAGGCGATGTTGGCCCTCCAACATCCGGCTTGCTCAACATAAGAAACAACCCGGCATAATCAGTATAGATGTCCGGACTATATGTCACGCCAATGCGTGTTACAGTTTGCTGCGGGGCGGCGGATCTGACTCCGTCTGCGACCGCTGCCGCAAAGGCGTCATCGGTGGTTACTTCGACCATTGCGCTTTTTTGTATTTGAAACAGGCCATGCGGTGGGTTTGAGCCACTCTTTATGTTCTCGCTATACCTAAATGTTTTGAGTTGTTTTATTATCGACAACAATTCTTTAATAAACTGCGAATCTGACTGTGGCAACTCGGCAAGGTCTGCCGTAGCCGTTTCCCAATCTGTGCCAACGCCAAGCGCATCATTGTATATATCCCCAAACGTAGCGTATGGCGTCCATGTTGCGATTGACGGTAACGGCTTAAAAAATGCGACATTCAAGGGGACGGGAGCCCCAAGCTCAAATATGCGCGCCACCAAATTCGTGTCGGCCACATCTCGTATCAGTTTCATGTTTTCCCCAGCACCTATTCCAAGCACCACATGGCGGGGCTTGCCGGCAAAAGCATTCACCGCAGGCCGTGCGGAACCGTTGCTCCACGAAGTTTCTGGATCATACCCCATATAGTTTTCTTTTTCGTTGGTAGCATGAAACAGCTCTGCCCACGTTTCGCTAGAACATATCGGCGTACCGCTTGGATCGACGTCATGTGTAAATGCCATATCGTTACCTATTCAAACAACGCTATCGCTACCTTGCTGTCATTATTCGCCCCGCTTGATCCCATTTTCCACCATCCTTGGAAGAAGTCGCCGTGTGCCGTGCTGGTATCGATCCAGAATCCGCCTTGTTTCCATACAGCAGCGGCGGGTTCTGTGGGCTGAATAAATAACTGAACACCTCCATGTTCGTGATCTTCCCGGCTGGCTTTGACACCAGTACCAGCAGTGCCGTCGCTCAATCCGACAACTATTTCCGGCGTCAAGTCGCTGAGCACAGCCGTCGGGTTAGCTGCCAGAACGTCTGCCATGTGATCGTCCAACGTGCCGGTATCGGTTGTCGTGTTCCACGTCGAGATCTCTGTTATATTCGTAATGCTCAAAACGCTGGTCAATGCCGCTTCTGAAAGTCCATGAATGTGGCCTGCGTCTGGTATACGACCTGTTGAGCCGACGGCTTCTGTATCGCCCACGTCTTCTATATCGGCAACGTTCGTCGCAATGTCGCCGTGTTTATGATCTTCTCGTGCAGCCAATACCCCCGTGCCCGCGTCCGCAGAGCCTAGCGCGACGATACGTTCAGGCACGTACGTCGGAGACGTATCGCTAAGGATCACGCCTTCTATATCAATCTCATGAACATGATCTCTTCTGGCAGCTTCTTTGGATGTGCCGGGCGCTTTTGGGCTGCTCACATTTTCAGGATTGGCATCGCTTAACGGAGCCCCGCCTTGATCGGGATCGCCGACCTCGAGTTCTTCCAGACCACGCAGAAGCCGTTTGAACAGAGATGACAAGTCGCGGGGGATGTTCGTGATCTCGATCCGTACGTTCAACGGGTTCCGCAGATCGCGTATGATCTTTACAACAAGCTGTTGGGTCTGGATAGATAGTTTCTCATCGATAACCCACCACTTAGACCCCAGTACAATAGCCTCGAAGTTGCGAGGGTTGGCGCTGTCGAACGTGAGGTCCACCACCTGGATCGTATACGATAATCGAGGGTCTTTTTTCTGCTCAAGGATTATTTGGGCCGACGCCAACAGTTCGGCAGGATCGGTGATCTCGCTGTTGCGCCAGAGACCCGACTTGATATTAAACGCCGCTTCGCTGACAACGTCCCGGATATACTCGTTCGGTTCCCCTGCATCCAACAGGTTCAACCGCGTGTCCCGGTTCGACCCGTGGCCATACGCGTACAGCCGGTTGATGGTCTCGGAAAAGTCCGGGCCTACACGCGTCAAGCTCTTGATATTTTTACCGATACGGAACTGTTGGCCTCGGGACGGCCCGAGCTGTTCTTTCCATATCAGGCGACGGGAAGCGTTGACATGATAATGGCCGCCCACGGTTTCATGGATCGTCTCGATAGCGTCCAGTATAGTTTTGTTGGTAGCCCATGTATTGGTCGGTCGGTTCTTTATAGACGTCGTGAACGACCCCCGTTTGATCTTGCGGCTGTTGACTTGGAAGTCCAGATACCCGTCGATAATGTCTGCGAAGGTAGCGGCGTCGGAAGCGGTTTTCTGAAACGAGGTAATCCATTCCTCCCGCAACTGGCTCATCCAGTCCAGACAGTTGACTGTTATGACATCGTCTTCGACGCCCGACAGTTCGGCATCGATGATCCTGAACTTCTGCAAGAGCAGATTGTCGTTCGCTTTGTCACGAAGCCAGACCTGGAACGGCTGAACTAACGACGGGACAATCGTATCCCGGCCCGGATATTTGAACGTGAGTATATCGGGTCGGTTGCCCTCTTCCGTCCAGAACGCGTCCGAGAAGTTCGGTAGAAATGCTATCAGCGCATCGCCGGAGTTCCGGAGTTCAAGCTGATATTCTCGGGTAGCAAAATCGACGACCCCTGTAGGCCCGGCATCGCCACCGGCCCACAGTCCTTCACCCCACAACACTCTACCAAGAATATCAACAGCCACACCGATTAGCCCTCATCGTTGTATTCGTGCAGGATGCCGGTCGATTCTTCCGACAGTTCCAGCCCAAGCTCGTCAACCTGTTTGGCTATCTTGCGCTGTTTATCTTGTCGGGCTTCATCGACAACCCACTGTTTGAACTGTACCATCGACGTCGCCGCTTCCAACTTGTCGATAAACTCGTTCGTGTTGTTCTGGACATACGTCCTCACTATAGCTCGCAATGTGTGTTCCATGTCGTGTCTCCTATCAGTTAAAGTGTAAGACGCATCGTGCCAGAATGTGTGTGCCACCACCACCCCCCGCAACGGTTTCGATACAATTTCCGATCTCCCTCATATGAATATCAAGGTTCGCTATCCCGCCGCCCGGCGGACTAGCATTTGTGGAGTCCGCATATCCGGCTTCGCCTACAGATGTCCGCACCCAGTTACCGTGGGTTGCCGCTGTACCGTCTTCCATAGCCACATCGGCTATCCCAGAGACGACAACCCATGCTTCTGCATCGTCAGCTATCCCCGCCTCCAAGAATACGCCGATAGCCTCTTCTTCGTCCGCACCGCTTAGAACAACAGCGTCATCTGTTGTTGTGTCGGTCGTTACCACTTGACCCGCTACTGTTACCGCGCCCGTAGTGTTCGTGATCTTGATACACAGTCCGCCGATAGAACTCATCCCGGCTTTTGCGCCCACCGCAAACGGCATCACGGTGACACCGTCAACAACCAAATCTTTTTCAACCGTTACGGTATCGTTCGTGTTCTCCATCGTGATGAACGGGCCATCGTCCAACGCAAGCACAAATGTTTTGCCCGTGCCAGCCCCGCCTTCGTCGGCATTAATTATCAGTCCGTCAAGCGCTTCGATGTTTGATGTTACGGGATCTTTCAGACTGAGATCGCCTGCCGTGCTTATGATGTTGCCCGCAATCGTCGCGGTACCAGCCCCGTCAAACGTAATCGCCACCCCGCCGCTGTCGGATATGTTGTTGCCATCAATAGTCAGATCGCCGTCGAGTTGGAGATCTCCTGTGCTATGATCCAGTTCTGCTACAACCGCATCGCCCGCATCGGTATCGCGCCACTGTGTAGTCTCGTCCGTATCGAGACGTATCCCGCCGCCGCCTTCGAGAAATAGCGTATCCGTAGCATCGCCAGCCTGAATTGTAAGGTCCCCTGTCGTGTCGCCAGCGATCTGTGTCTTTACCACCAAAGTCCCTGCCAGCTCTGTGTTCAGCGTGCCCGTGGCCATCTCGATAACGGCACCTGTGTCGTTAGAAATTGTGTTGCCGGTAACAGTGAGATCGCCGCCGACTGCCGTGTCACCTGTAACATCCATCGATGTAACGCCCGCAGCGTTTTTCGTCAGTTTCATGGCCTGGACGCCAGCCAGGGCCCCGTCGCCACGGAACCAGAAACTCAAGATACCTATATTCGTCGCGTCCATTTCCATGTCGATGATTCCGAATTCGCCTTCTCCGGCTCCGAGCCTTATCGGCACATGGTCCCCGACAGTGCCATCGTTGTTCTGCACGACCAAGAACGGCGCCGCGGCCCATGGGTTCTGTGCGCTGTTGTCGATATCGTACCGTTGGCCAATTGTATTCGCTACGGATTCGGCAGCGTCACCGACGGTAATTCTACCGGCTGTGAGCGAATCGATTACATCGACATCGGTTGCAAACGTGGCTTTCTGTGCGCCGTCAAACGTAATCGCCACCCCGCCGCTGTCGGATATGTTGTTGCCATCAATAGTCAGATCGCCGTCGAGTTGGAGGTTGCCACTCTCATCGATGTTGCCGACCTCTACGTCGGCCCCGTTATGGAACGCTATCTTGTTGGCACCGTCGCCATCGAGATCGCACCGGAGTATCAGATCGAGGTCGGCACCGATTACAAGATCGGCGTCGGTATCGCCTGTCACAGACGTCAGCCGGGTGGTACCGTCCTCGATGTTGTTGACGCCGTCCTGTATCTCAGTAGCGTATAAAGCCGTGATGTTCAGACGGACGGGGGTAGCGTCGTCGAACGGTAAAGCGACGGTGCCCTCTTGTGCCCGCGTGACGGTTATCGTGTCTCCGGCCACCCCAGTAGCTTTTACTATCTCGAACCCTTGGACTGTGTCGCCTATAACCAGATGGTAGTCTACCGCGCCGTACCCTGCCGCGTCCCCCGCCTGTACGTCCAGAGTCAAGTCTGCTGCCAGAATAGCTCCGTCCAAAGTTGACTCCGCGAAGTTGACCATCTTTAACCATACCGTCGCTGACATAATATGTGTCCTTTATCCGCCGGTCGTGAGCCTTGGCCGATACGTAATGACGAGCTGCGTGTTGTTCGCGCCGAGTACCGTGAACGAGTTTGAAACGCGGGGGTTCAACGTCGGGAACCCGAGTTGCGCCATGTTCCCAAGCGCGTTGGTTGTGACGGCTCCTACCGTTTTGTTCATTGAAAGAATGCCGGGATCGGTGTTGATCGTAAGTATGTTGCCAGCCGCCAAGCTACCAGAATATTCGAGCGTTATATCTTGCGTCACGTTGACTAGCGTGATACCTGTAACGGCGCCCGATGCCGTGAACGTGTATATCGGAAACGCTTTTGAGTTGCCGGCCAACACGCCAGCGGCGGGGATAGTGAACGCGTGCGGCGCGCCTGCCGGGTTGACCGTCTGGCTGGTTTCTGTAATGAGCTCAGCGGTCGCTCTCGGCATCGTAAACGTATACGTATATTTAGCAGATGTCGCCGTCGTGTCGAACGGTTGGGACATTCCGCTGAGTCGGGCGTTCCATCGGCGGTCATCGATCTTTGTGTTCAGAAGGATGAGCGGCTTGTCTTCGTCCACTTTGAAAACGAACCCGATGTTATCGATATGATCCTGTAGATCGTCGGGGTTCCCGCCTTCGACCATAACATCGACGTCCAACGTAGCTACTTCATCGAAACTACCTTGGCTTACGCCGCCGCCGTATGGTACGGTCTGTACATCAATACGCGGCTGGACAGACGGCGAGAAGTCGAATCCGTGGAGCAGGGTCAGCCGATAGGCGCTCTGTCCCAAATCGATACCGTTAAAACTGATAGTCGCGTTTGCCATTATCCTGATACCGCCAACCCGAGTTGTGATCCGGTCCGAGAGAGCGACCTGTTTACGTGTTGCATTATGCGTTGTGAAAGTCGTTCGATATCGGCGGCTTCTCGGACGACCGAACCGCGCATATCGACGTTAAGCGTAAAGCTGCCACCGCCGCTTTGAGCCGCTGGGGCAGCCGATCCAAACGCTTGTTGAGCTCTGGTCATTGCGCCCATACCCCGAGCTCCGCCCGCCAGTGCATCGCGTGCAGCACGTATACGTTCCAAAGCGCCTATAATCGTATCCGCGTTCCGCGTCCATTGTCTGGCGATCTCGTTAAGCCCGCTCGCCGAGTCTTCGACCAGCGACGGGCTGGACTTTGCAAATGGATTCAGTTGTTTGATCTTGGCAATGAGACCGGAGAGCAAGTTGTTAAGCCCATCGGCAAACGCGGTCCATGCCGACGCCATTATGTTGAGACCTTCCAGTGTCTGTGCAACCAACGACGGGCTTTCTTCTGCAAATGGCGACGTTTTGCGCATCGCTTCCGCAATCCGTTGTGCATCAGCTTGGACCTGCGGCGTCAAGTCATCCCAAGACTTACCAACAACCTCAGTCCCTTTAACGCTACCATCAGCCATGTCGAACATGCTTTTTTTAACGTCGTCTGATAGTTTGTCCCACGCGTCGCCTATATCGCCCGTCGCTTCTTTGTTGGCGTCTGTCATTGTTGCCAAAGCCTTTTGAACGCTTGCCACTCTCTTTTTGCGTTCGCCCTGTTCTTTTTTCCAGACTCCGATCTCCTCTCTGAACGCTTCGTTTGCAGCGAACCTCTCTTTGCTAATCGTCGCTACAATAGTTTCGCCATTGATCACTATCTCGCCGATACGGACCCGGGCCGCCGCCGCCTCTTTCTTTTTCGCCTGGACAAATATGCTTGCTGCTTTAGTCGCCGCCTCCGCCGTCTTTTCTTGCGATGCGGCCAAGGCGTCTTCGTCCTTGCGCATACGTTCGATAATTTCCGCTGTCGTCGCGGCTCGGCCAAGTTCAGCTGCGAGTATGCGTTTCGTTCGGGCCACAGCATCGTCGGCGATAGCGTTCGACCGGGCGTTGGCCTGTGCTTCCGTCTCGCCGGTACGTAACAACAGCTCTTGTCGTTTGGCGGCGAGCAACGCTTCGCTCAAAGCCAGTTCGTCTTCGGCCTCTTTGAGATCGCCGAACGCGATAAGAAGTTTGTGGGTTGCAAATCCAAGAGCGGCAATCGCTATCAGAAATGGGGCGGCCGCCACCACAGCCGCGCCGAACGCTGCTACAAGACCGCCGCCGCCAGCCGCGCCTGCGAGCGCTGTTGTCGCCCCGGCTACGCCTGCCGGACCTGCGAACAAGCTCATCGTTGCGACTATGCCGGGCATGAGTATGAGCAGCGGGCCTAATATCAACAAGAGACCGCCGATAGCCGCCGTGATGACAATGATCGTCCGAGCAAGTTCGGGGTTGGCTTCTATCCATCCGGTGATCGTCTGTATGACCTCTCTTACAAACGGGACGAACGTGTCTTTTAAGAACGGCAACAGATTTTCGCCGATAGCTTCCAACAGATCGCCGAAATCGTTTCTGAGCTGTTTGATCTGACCTGAGAACGTCTCGGCTTCCGCCCGCGCCTGGCCCCCGAACTGTGTAGTCAACTCGGCCAGAATAACCTTTTGCGCTTCCATCGTTTTGCCGGACTTTACCAGAACCTCGATCTGCTCTTTCTGAGATTCCGTAAACTGGACGCCGACCCGTTGTAGTGCCGTGACCCCGAGTATCGGATCGTTCAGTGCTTTGCCGAGCTGGATCGCGCCTTGTTTAGTGTCTTGACCCAACGCTACCGACATATCGAGCACTGTCTCAAGGGCTTGCGGGAACACGTCCTTTCCGATCTTCGTAAATGTCAGCAGTAGCGCTTGGGTTTCTTTGACAGCCTCGTCGCCGAACGTGGTTACATCCTGTAACCCGGTCGCCATTTTAGTGAGTTCGTCGAAGGTAAGGCCGGCGGCTTCCCCGGTAGACTTTAAGACCGTTGCGAGTCGCGTGTTGACAACTTCGGTTTCGGCGGCGGTCTTTATAGACAGCGCGGCAAACCCCGTGATCGCCGCCCCGGCAGCGGTCATGGCGGCCCCTATCACTTTCTGGAGTTTGCCGAACCCTTTCTGGAGTTCAGACGGATCGCCCGTTATGTTTAGAACGGCATCGCCTAACTGTATCGCCATAACAGTCTATCCTGTGTCGCCGCGCCCGATCTTTGCCAACAGTTCGGCCTCGGTATTGTGACGGACATCCGGCTTCTGTTTCTGATCCCGTTCAAAATCCATCATCAACCGCTGATCGATTATCAGGTTGTACAGTTCGTCGGTGAGATGGGCGTCGATTTCGTCGGGGAATTTGTGCCATTCGTCGAGCGTACAGACCCATCCTCGGGCGGCTCTGTGGTGTCTGTCGGCGGGGTGACAGGTGCCGCTTCGCCGTTCGAGCCACCGGACAAAGCGTGACGTAGGATTCGCACATTCGAGACGGCAAGCCGTACGAAAGGGCCGAACGCCACTTTGATAACATTGATCAACGCGGTCTGAAACTGGTCGTCTATGCCGTGGTCCTCGATCCAGTCTTTATCGGTTTCGAGGTTCGGACAATAGTCGTATATCAGGTCAATCGCGTCGTCGAGTTTGCCGCCAGCGACGACCATAAACAGGTTAGCGATCTCCGCAAACTGGACGTTCTTTACATCTTTCTCTTGTATGGCCGCTTCGACCATGTGGATGAGCCGGTTGACCGTATCCTGAAAATCCCGTATCCGGGCTCTGAACTTTCGAGCGTCGCGCCGGACCGCCGGGACAATATCGTATTCCCGATAATGTTCGGCAACCTCTTCCGGCGCCACGTCCTTATGTCCGCTCGACAGTTTACCGAAGATCGCCTTGACCGGTTCCCGGTCCCTAATCTCTTCGTCCGTCCGGTCGATCTTTAGAGCGCGTTCAATATCGTCCGGGTCTGTTACCATACGTGTCTCGTTGTCCATCGTTCATTCCTTCCCTACGTGTCCGTTATGTTTTCGCCGTGAGTGGGTTCCAAGTTTCGGACCACGGGATGTCGGGGAGCTTGAGGTCTTTGTTCATATCGACCCGCAGACAGAACCCCCATTCGTCTTTGCACAGAGCTTCCGCTTTCTTCTTAGCGTCCGCGCCCGTGAATATGCCTTTCACGACAAACGCCCTGTCCTGGTGCAGCCCTATCTTGCGTCCTACGAGGACGCATGTCTTCGCTTCTGGAGCCATGTTATGTGCCCTCCCTTTCTATGACAGCAACGGTTCGATGATCCAGTTCGCTGTGCCAGGCGGATCGTTGTCGTCATCTTCGTAACATTCAAATTCGTAGGGCGTTCCCTCGAATGCGGTGTTTATAACCTGTATGCCGACGTTGCCAGACGGGCTCATTTTCTTGGCGACATAGACGTTGATGTCCGTCATCATAATCAAGCGGTAGAACAAGGGTAGGCCGCCACCTGTCATAGCAGCGCCGTCGTGGATCATGTCAGGGAACGCGATGGTCTTCGCAGCGTCGTCTCCATTTATGCTCTGCATAGTGATAACATTTAGCCCACGTTCTGAAAATCCGTATCCAGTTTTCGTCGCCGAACCGGCTGGTCGTTTGTTCACTTTCGTGTAAAGCCAGGTCCACAACGAGCCGATGTCGCCGTCGGGATCCAGTATTCGTGTAAAGCCTAATGCAACGAAATCGGTTGCAGACGTCCACGGCCGGGCCGGGATAGCAACAGACATATCGCTGTAGAAGGCTTTCTTAAAATCGATTGCACAAGATTCCTGTGCCATGTCTCAACACTCCTTTCTTAGTGGACCACGCCAATCGTTGAATCCGTGATGGCGGCGACCGTTCCGGTATAGTCTAGCAACACCTGCCCGACGAATGTACCGCTCCCTTGGTTGAACGTGTCCACCGGGAACGGGCCGACTATTACTTTAACCGTAGCCGATTCACCGACAATCAACGCCGGGTCCGCTACTGCCAGACCATCGACGGTCGCGCCGGTTATCATACTTAACGTGAGATCGTCGGCGGCGTCTATGTTGGCGAAAATGAGGAACGTATGTCCATCATTGTCGAACGCATCCCCGTCACCGCTATCGGCTGAGTCAACACCGGTAAGTGTCGGTTCCGTGCCGGTGAACGCCAACGTTTCTCTATCAATCGCTGCTCGTGCCATTAGTTGGTTCTCCTTTCTTAATGAACCGGCATCAACGTGATGTTAGTCGTATCGCTGCCGCCAAAAGCTACCTCGACGCTGCCGGTGTCGTCGCCGCTCTGGTTAAACCTGTCGACCGGGAACGGGCCGATAATCGAAAACGTATTGACAAGCACGATCGTAGTCACTGACGTGACGGCGTCCCCGAACGCTGTTGGCGTCATGCTAAACGTCAACGTAGTGCCAGTGCCGCCTGCACCTTTCTCAACGAACAGGAAAGTTTTACCGTCGTTAGCGAACTTGTTATTGTTCGCAACGTCGGCGGCGGTTGCCGAACTTGTCAAGACGCCTGCTCTGCCCGGCGTCTGGACCGCTATCTCTGTAGCCATATTCTCTTTCTCCTATACGGTTAGTGGTCCTACCTGTATTCTTGCGAAAATTGACACATACTTCTGCGGCGGGTTCGTGTCCGGTTCACGAACCTGTTGACCGAACGTTTCGACCTGTGCGCCGATGACTCGGCCCGCTGCTACGTTTGTCCCGTGAGCAATCCGCGTCTGGTTGGCGAGCGCATCGGCTACCGCTTGAGCGT